>OFGQ01001261.1_pt1 | contig 17371 bp, 14 predicted proteins | sample 1521791 | NCBI WGS metagenome assembly OFGQ01 (sample SAMEA3504116, study PRJEB24116) | mouse gut metagenome | biome: mouse gut; feature: mouse-associated habitat; material: faeces | place: Denmark | collected 2011 | reverse complement strand
AGCTGCGCCGGGGTTCTCCCCCACCGCCCGCAGACGTAGGCCCGTCTTGGTGAAGTTGAGATACCACCACACCAGCACGGCGATGACAATCCCCAGATAGACCAGCAGATTGTGGGAAAACAGGGCCTTGCCCAGCACGGGGACCTTAGAGAGCAGAGGAAGTTCAATGGAGGAAAAGCCCTGAACCAGGGCGGAAGCGCCGGTCATAGCGGGCCAATTGCTTCCCAAGCCCTTACCCACAAAGAAGTAGAGTCCTAGGCCAAAGGTGGTAATGGTTAAGCCGGTAACATTCTGGTTGGCCTGGAGGGAGACGGTAAGGACCGCAAAGAGCAGACCGCACAATCCCGCAGACAGAAAGGCGACCAGCAGCCCTACCAGCACACTGTTCGCGGCGCACCCGGCCAGATAGCCGAAGATGGCTCCCACAGCCATGGTGCCTTCTACGCCCAGGTCCAGACTGCCGGACTTTTCCACTACAATCTCGCCCACCGTGCCGTAGAGCAAAGGGATGTTCACCAGGACGATGTTAAAGAGGAAGAGGGTTAATACATTGATAGGGTCGTTCATTTGCCTGCCTCCTTTCCACTTCGGATAACCAGCTGAAAGCGGGTAAAGAAATCTGCCGCCAGCACCAGGAAGAGAATAACGCCTTGGAGCAGATTGGCAAAGTTGGCGTCGATGGCGGGGTAAGTGGCGCTGGCTGTCTGACAGCCGAATTGAAGTACTGTAATCAGCAGGGAAGCGGCCAAAATACCAACTGTGTTCAGCTTTGCTAACCAGGCTACCACGATACCCGTCCAACCCACATCGTTGGTGGGGGCAGCGGACATTACCCCTGCGGAGGACATGTGAAGCGCCCCAGCCATACCAATGAGCGCGGCGGACAGAAAAATAGTCCGAAGGACAATTTTGCCTACCTTCATCCCGGCATACCGGGCGGTGTTGGGGCTGTCGCCTACCACAGAGATCTCATAACCGTGTTTGGTGTAGTTGAGATAGAGGAAGATGAGGGCGCACAGAGCCAGCGCCGCAATCAGGGAGAGATTCAGATTGAAAGGCCCGATGGGAATGGTGAGCATCTGGGCATTTTCCGGGAACTTGGCAAATTTGGGGCGGGCAGACTGAGGATCCAGAAAGAAATTCCATGGAGCTTTGGTTTCAGCAAAGAATTGCAGGAAGTACAGGGCCACATAGTTCAGCATCAGGGTGAGGAGGGTTTCGTTGGTGCCGAATCGAACCTTCAATGCTGCTACGAACAGACCGTATACACCGCCGCCCAATGCGCCGCACAGGGCCATCACCAGTACTACCACAGGTCTGGGCAGCGTTTCGCCCAACTGCATGGCGGCAGCGCCCGCCCAGAAGGCCCCCATAATAAACTGTCCCTCGCCGCCGATGTTCCAAAAGCGCATTTTGAAGGCCAGAGCCAGAGCCAGAGAGACGATCAGTAGGGGAACAAAGAGTTTGATAAAGTTTTCCACGGCCCGCCAGGGGTAGCGGCTGCCTGGGATGCCCATGGTAAGCATTTGCTTGTAGAACGTGGCAGGGTCCACACCCTGCATCCAGAGCAGAGCTGCTCCAATTGCCAGGGCCAGGAGGATGGCCGACAGATAAGCCAGCAGTTGACGTCCTGGTCCGGCGCCTTCTCGCTTGACCACGCGAAACAGGGGTTGACGGTTGTTCATTCCTCCACCTCCTTGGCTTCTTCAATACGGCTGTCCTTAGCAATGCCGGCGGGCTTGTCCTCATATTTACCGCTCAGGTCCAGAGCTCCAGTCATCATCAGGCCCAATTCCTCCTTCGAGGTCTTGTGGGCGTGAACCACACCCATTACCTTACCGTGACAGAGCACCATAATCTTATCACACAAGCTGATCATAACATCCAGATCCTCGCCCACGAAGAGGATGCCCACACCCTCCTTTTTCTGCTGGTTAAGAATGTCATAAATGGTGTAAGAGGAGTTGATATCCAGGCCCCGAACGGGGTAGGCAGTAACAATTACATTGGGACCTGCCTTAATTTCCCGCCCTAACAGCACTTTTTGCACGTTGCCGCCGGACAGGCGGCGCACCGGCGTTTCGGTAGAGGGAGTGACGATTTCTAAATCAGAAACCACCTGCTGGGCCTCGGCCCGACCGGTTTTCCGATCCACAAAAGGACCGGGAGCCTGGCTGTATTTTTTTAACAGCATGTTGTCTGTAATGGACATAGAGGGAGCCAATCCCATCCCTAAGCGGTCTTCCGGGATAAAGGACATGGAGATGCCCTTTTCTAAAATGGCCCGGGGACTTAAGCCCACAATGTTATCTCCCTTGTGGATCATCATGCCGTTCTCAATGGGGCGAAGACCGGCAATGGCCTCACAAAGTTCCTTCTGTCCGCAGCCAGCAATGCCGGCCACGCCAAGGATCTCGCCGCCGCGAATATAGAAGTTCACATGGTCAATGGCGGCCGCACCCTCATCGTTTCGGATGGAGAGGTCCCGAATTTCCAAAAGGGGCCGGGTCTTTTCCACAACCGGACGCTCAATGTCCAGATCAACTTTCCGGCCTACCATAAATTCGGTAAGTTGCTGCTCGCTGGTGCTGGCGGTGTCCACTGTGCAGATGTACTCCCCCTTGCGGAGGATGGCTACCCGGTCGGAAAGTTCCAGAACCTCATTGAGCTTGTGGGTGATGATAATGATGGCGTGGCCTGACTCCTTCATCCGGCGCAGAACGTCGAAAAGTTTCTGCGTCTCCTGAACGGTCAACACAGCGGTGGGCTCATCCAGAATGATAATATGGGCGCCATAGTAAAGTACTTTTACGATCTCTAGGGTCTGTTTCTCGGATACCGCCATATTGTGGACTTTTTTTCTGGGATCGATGTCAAAACCAAACTTCTTTGCCATTTCCCCGATGACAGTGTACCGATCCTTTTTCAATACCGGCCCCGACTTGTCATCACCCAGCCAAATGTTGTCGGCGGCGGAGAAGACGTCCACCAGTTTAAAATGCTGATGGACCATGCCGATGCCCAATTTCTTGGAGTCCTCGGGGGAGTTGATTGCCGCTTCCTGTCCGTCCACCAGAATGGAGCCGCTGTCCGGTTTGTAGATGCCTGACAGCATGTTCATAAGTGTGGTTTTTCCCGAACCGTTTTCCCCCAGCAGGGCCAGAATCTCTCCCGGTCTTACATTCAGATTGATGTTTTTGTTGGCTGCGACACTTCCAAAATTTTTGCAGATGCCCCGCATTTCTATGGCGTATCGTTCTTCCATACTCAACTCTCCTCTCCGCCCTCGCCGGGCAGGCATTCCTTTTTCTTTCAAGAAAAAGGAATCAAAAAGAACTGCTGCGCAAAACTTCGTTTTGCTTCCAATTTAATCGAAGCCGGTATGCCAATGGTCAAGCTGGGAGCAAAACGCAGTTTTGCGGGGAAGTTCCTTCTCTTTGAAAAGAAAAGGAATAAAAACCTCTAAAAAAGTCCGGGCCAGCCGGTTCATTTATCCGGCCGGCCCGGTGCGGGTCTGCGTCTTGGTTTAGCCTTCGATTACGCCTGCTACATTATAGTTCATGGAGCCCTTGATCACGCCGTCGTCCACGGAAGGGCCACCGGCGGGGACAATCTCAAAGTCCCGATCCACCAGTGCGCCGTCTTTCAGCTCAACGCCGTCGCACTGCAAGGGGGCGTCGGTCTTGACGATCTCCACGGAGCCGTCTTCTCCGATGTTGTAGGACAGTCTCACTCCAGAGAACACGTCCCACTCGCCGGAGATCATCAGATCCCGGACAGCGGTCATGACGGCCTGGGTGTTGGGAGCAGCGATGGACTCATTCAGGGGGGAAGCGTCCACAAAGCCTTCCTTCAGACCGGCGTAATAGGCATTGCCGCCCATGTTCTCCACGAACTTGGAGGCGTCGCCGTTACAATCCATAGCGGCCTTGATGGCGGTCTCATAGTACACGTTCCAGTGCCAGATGGCGGAGGTCAGGTGGGCGTTGGGGGCCTGCTCGGTCATGTCGGAGTTGTAACCGCAGCCGAAGGCGTTATTTTCCTGAGCCACCAGCTGGGGCTGGGCGGAGTCACAGTGCTGGGAGATGACGCCGCAGCTGTAGGTGTCGATGAGGGCCTGCGCGGCCTGACGCTCCAGGGCCTCGTCGCCCCAAGTATTGATCTTGTTCACATAGACGACCGCATCGGGGTTGGCAGACTGAGCGCCCAGAGCAAAGGCGTTGATGCCGGAACAGGTCTCAGCATACTCCCGGTTATAGGCGGCTACATAGCCAAGATTATTGTTGCCCAGTTCCAGGGACTTCATGCCGGCGGCGATACCGGCCAGGTAGCGGGCCTGATAGATGCGGCCAAAATAGTTATTAAAGTTGGTGTCGTTGCCCATATAGCCGGTGCCGTGGGAAAAGATCACGTCAGGGTACGCCTCAGACTTATCGTTCATGGCGTTAATATAGCCGAAGGAGATGCCAAAGACGACGTCGGCGCCCTGGTTGACCACAGTGTCGATGGCATTGGCCACGGCGGTATCGTCGGTATCAGGCACGTTGTCCACGACAATCAGGCTGGCAGGGTCCAGACCCAGGGCCTTCATGGCGGTGGTGATGCCGTTATGGTGCTGGAAGGTATAACCGGCGGTGTCGTTCTGGCTGGTGATATAGATTGCTCCCACCTTAAAATCGGATGTGTTTTCCACAGGGGTGGAGACGGAGCTGCCATTACCGGTGGAGCTGGTTCCGGCAGAGCTGGGGGGGGTAGGAGAGGTGCTGCCGTTATTGCCGCAAGCGGCCAGGGACAGGCTCATGGCCGCAGCCAAGGCCAGTGCAAAGAGCTTCTTCATTCTGTTTCCTCCTTTGTTTCTTGGGGTTCGTTTCATTCAAAATATATTAAAACCGAGAAACCGGCTTTAATCGAGTGTAACACAGCGGCGGCATTCGTCCACAAACTCCACGCCGGTCTGCTCATTCATTCCCTTGATCCGGGCCAGCGATTCCACCCGAATGCCCTTGGCTCGGATGCGGTCACCGCCGGGCTGAAAGGCTTTCTCAATGACAATCCCCGCCCCGGCTAGTTTGGCCCCGGACTGGGCAGTTAACTCCATCAGGCCCTCCAGAGCCGCGCCATTGGCAAGGAAATCGTCAATAATGAGCACGGTATCCTGGGGACCCAAGAATTTTTTAGAGACAATGACGTCGTAAATCCGTCCGTGGGTAAAGGATTCCACCCGGGTGGAGTAGACCTCCCCAGCAATATTTTTCGTTTGGCTCTTTTTGGCAAAAACCACCGGACAATGAAAAGACTGCGCCGTGACACAAGCGATCCCGATGCCGGAGGCTTCGATGGTCAAAATCTTGTTCACGCCGCAGCCGTCAAACCGGCGCAGAAATTCTTTTCCAATTTCTTCAAAAAGAGCAACATCCATCTGGTGGTTCAGAAAACTGTCCACCTTCAGTACATCGTTTCCCTTTACGGTACCATCCCGCCGGATGCGCTCCTTCAGCAGTTCCATAGGTCAGTCCGCCTCTCTGACAAAAATGACGGCGGTCCGAGTTTGGGGACACACCGCGTATGCCGAAAAGAATACATGTTTATTTTACAGGAAAACCTCGCCGGTTTCAATCCCTATTTTCGAATATCTTCCACAATTTTTGACGGAAATTCTTGGCTCATTCGGCAAATTTTTCACAGAAAAGACATCTGGCGGACCGCCTGGAAAACGGTCCGCCAGGTTATGCCGGACGGGCGCTTCAGCTTCTGGCGCGGCTGGTGCGCTTGGCTTTGCGGTCTTCCATTTTGGAGACGATTACTGCGCAGGCCGCGTCGCCAGTGATGTTCACGGTGGTACGGCCCATATCGAAGACGCGGTCAATACCGGCCACCAGGGCGATACCCTCAATGGGGACGTTGACGCTTTGGAGCACCATGGTCAGCATTACCATGCCTGCGCCGGGGACGCCGGCTGTGCCGATGGAGGCCAGAGTAGCGGTGAGTACAATGGTGAGCATTTGGCCCAAGGTCAGGTCGATGCCGTAAGCGGAGGCGATAAATACGGCGCAAACGCCCTGATAGATGGCGGTGCCGTCCATATTGATGGTTGCGCCTAGGGGCAGGACGAAGGAGGCCACCTCACGCCGGGCGCCCAGCCGCTCCGAGGCTTCCAGAGTGAACGGCAGGGTACCTACAGAAGAGGCGGAGGAGAAGGCCATCAGCATAGCGGGGGACATCTGGCGGAAGAACTCGATGGGGGAGACCCCGGCCAATGCGCCGATAGTAGAGGAGTAGACCAGTACCGCATGAAGGGCGTAACCCACGTAGGCCACGGCCAGTACCGCCATCAGGTTCCCCAGAATCTTGGGGCCGTTTTCCGCCACTACCGGGCAGATGAGGCAAGCCACACCGATGGGAGACAGCTTGATAATCAGGTCCATAATTTTCATGAACACTTCGTTAAAGCTGTCGACAATCTGGGTTGCAACAAGGCCCTTTTCTCCGGCCATCAGAATGCCGAAGCCCACCAGCAAAGCAATGACGATTACTTGGAGCATAGTGGCGTTGAGCAGGGGGGCGATGGGGTTGGAGGGAAAGATATCGACAATGACGGACATAATTCCCTTGCCCTCCGGGGGTTCATAGGACAGATCAGAGGTGCTCAGGGTGGAGAAGATGCCAGTTTCCTTGGCCACAGTGGCCAGAATCAGCGCCAGAACAACGGCAAAGGCGGTCGTACACATATAATAGACCACGGTCTTGCCGCCGACAGCTCCTACCTTGCGGATATCCTGCATAGAGATCACACCGGAAGTAATGGAAAACAGAACAATGGGGACAACAATGAATTTCAACAGGTTTAAGAAGATATCTCCCCAGGGTTTGATGTAGGCTTTTGCGAAATCTTTGCCTGCCATACCGGCGATGTTGGCCGGAATGAGCGCCATACCGACCAGGATGCCCACGGCCAATCCAATAAAAATCCAAAATGCCAGGGGCAGTTTTTTGCTGTTCATAGAATGCTCTCCTTTCAAGTGCCCTAAACTCTCTCCAACCTCCATTATAGCCGGGTAAATATTTTTTACAAGTCTAAAGAATATAAAAGTAAATTTTTTAGTTAAAACATCCAAAACGGAACGGTTTTTTTGTGAGCTTTGCCCTTAGATGGGAAATTTTTCCTTTTGCCACGGTTCGACAAACAATTTACCAAATTATGGTAAACTATAGACAGTACTTGACTTAGGAAAGGTGTGACCGCCATGTGGCCGCAACGAAAAAAAGGACTGTTTGAGAGCGGGCGGGTGCTGTTCCTCCCCTTGGACGCCATCCAGCCCAACCCGGACCAGCCCCGGCGGTCTTTCGACCAGCCGGCATTGGAGGAACTGGCCGAGTCAATACGAGCACTGGGGGTTTTACAGCCCCTGACGGTGCGCCGCCGGGAGGGTGCCTGGGAGTTGGTGGCGGGGGAACGCCGCCTTCGAGCAGCCCGCCTGGCCGGACTGGAGACCATCCCCTGCCTGTCCATCCAGACAGACGGACAGACTTCTTCTCTGCTGGCGTTGGTGGAGAACCTTCAGCGCAGAGACCTGGATTTCTGGGAAGAGGCGCTGGCCCTGCGCCAGTTGGTAGACACCTATCGGATCTCCCAAGAGGAGGTGGCACGGCGGGTGGGCAAGAGCCAATCGGCGGTGGCGAATAAACTGCGTCTGCTCAAGTTGGCTCCAGAGACGCTGGCTCTGCTCCGGGACGGGGGGGCGGGGGAGCGGCACGCACGGGCGCTGCTGCGTCTGGAAGACCCAGCGCAGCAGCTGGAAGCGGCCCGGCAGGTGGTGGAACGAGGGCTGACCGTGGCCCAGACCGAGGGGCTGGTGGAGGCGCTGTTAACCGCCCAGCCCGCACCCGTCCCCCGGAGGAAACCGACCTATCTTTTCAAGGACGTTCGCCTGTTTTTGAACACGGTTACCCGAAGTATCGACATTATGCGTTCCGCCGGGGTGGACGCTCAGTGCCGCCGTCAGGACACCGAAGACGAAATTCTGCTGACCATCCACATTCCCAGACGAGAAGGAAAAGGCGTCAGGACATAAGCCGGACGCCTTTCGTATATTCAAGTAATCTCGTAATCTCTGCCAAATTGCAGCGACCCGAAGTCGATGCGGCTAGCTCCGCCGGAAGGGGGCGCCTCCCGGATGTCGTCATCCTCGTCGTCGCCGTCCAATTCGTCCTCCGGTTCTGTGCCGGGGGTAAATTCAGCAGTATCGGCCAGATCCCGTTTTGCTTCCTCCGCCGCTCTGGTGCGCAGATTTTCTGCGGTAGCGGCCTCCATGGCCTGGGCCAGGAGACGCTGGACATTGTCATCAATCTCGGCAGCTTTTTCTTCCACCGGGTCCTGCGCTGCTCGGGCGGAGGGGGGGGCCAGATCCTCCAGCCGTGCCAGATACTCCGCCTCCTGGGCATGGAGAGCCCGCACCTTTTCCACATAGGCGGCGGTCTCCCGCTGAGCCTGCTTTAGGCGGTACTCCTCTGCCTCTAGGGCCTTGTTGATCTCGGCCCGGCGGGCGCGAAGCTCATCCTCGGTCTGGCTGAGGAGCTGGGACTTCTTCTGTTCCGCCTCCTTGACCAGATCGTCGGCCATCCGCTGGGCGGCCATCAGGGCCTTGCGCATGGCTTCCTCGGTAGAGCGGTATTCTTCCACCTTGTCTACCAGCACCTTCATTTTGTTTTTCAGCACCGCATTTTCATTAAACAGCGCAGAGTAGTCCCCGGTGAGAATGTCCAGAAATTCGTCCACCTGGCCCATGTTGTAGCCGCCGAATGACGCCTTTTGAAAGGCGCGCTCGGAGACTTCCTGAGGTGTGAGCATAAGCAATTCCTCCTGCTCTGTGATCTAATCAGAATTCGATCCCAAATAACGAAAGCGTCTAATCTGCAATATGTTCCATTAAAAATACAGTCCGTTATTCTCCAGTTCGTCGATGAGGTCGCCCAGAATATCCACATTATAGGGGGTAATGATGTAAGTGGAGATAGCAACCTTTTTAATCTTGCCCTCGTTGGCGTAGGACACTCCGGCCAGAAAGTCCAGCAGACGGCGGGCAATTTCACCATTAGTGGACTCCAGATTCAAAACTACGGTGCGTTTTTCACGCAGGTGGTCGGCGATGGAGGAAGCATCTTCAAACCGCTCCGGCTTTACCAGTACCACCTGGAGCTGGGTGGCGGCACGAATGTTGACCACCTTATTTCCCCGGCGTTCGTCCTCAGGGGCAGAGATGTTGTAGCTGCTTTCGCTGCTGCGGGAGGGCCGTTCATAGCGGTCCCGGTCCCGTTCGCGCTCCCGGTCCCGGCGGTCTACAGGGCGGGGGGAGACGTCAAAATCATCATAGTCATCCTCTTCTTCATCCTCGTAGGGGTGGGCAAGACGCTTAAACTCATCAAAAATTCCCATCAGTATATCCTCTTTTCTTCCAAGTAAAAATAATTCCACGAGCCTGTATTCAGAACCGGGGAATGATAATTTTCCCGGTCAGATGGTATTCACAGGTTGTGAATACAGGTTCAAAAGCAGTCCGCCCGCCGGTTAAAATGAAATCCGTTCATCCATGTATGGGAGGACGGGCCCCGAACAGGGCCGTACCCACCCGAACTAGGGTGGCGCCCTCAGCGATGGCGTCCTCATAGTCGGCGCTCATGCCCATAGACAGACAGTCTACAACACTGTGATTATCCGCTATTTTCCCAATTATGTCAACAAGAAAATGGCGAATTTGAGCAAAATATTTTCGGTTGGAGCCGGAAAGCGTTGATACAGGCGGAATTGCCATCAATCCGCGCAGCCGGACGTGGGGGCATTTCATCGCCTGTTCAGCCAGAGCGGGCAGGTTTTCCGGCATACATCCGCCCTTGCTCTCCTCTCGGGCTGTGTTGACCTCCAGCAAAATGTCCTGAACAATTCCCAGCTTGTCCGCTTGGAGCTCTACCGCCTGAAGGAGCCGGGTGGAATCGACTGAGTGGATGAGGGACACGTTTCCCACCACCTGCTTTACCTTGTTGGTCTGAAGGTGGCCGATGAAGTGGACCTCAGCCCCAGCATAGGCGTCCGCCCCCAGGTGGGCAGTCAGTTCCTGTACCCGGTTTTCTCCGCACAGCCGGATACCTGCGGCAATTGCGGCGCGGATGGTCTCGTCCGTTTGTACCTTGGTAGCGGCGCATAAAGCGATTTCCCCCGGTTCCCGCCCTGCCGCCCGGGCGGCGGCGGCAATCTTTTCCTGAACAGCTCTCACATTTTGGGTCAGGTCCATCCTGTTTCCTTCTCTCTGTCTTAAAATTTGTCCTCCCCCGGAGGAAGAGGGTGTGAACGGGCCCAAACGCCTAGCACTTCGCTTATGTTTCCAGCGTCAGGCCGTCGATCAGGCCGGTCGCATGGGTGATGATCACGTCTCCGTCCCGGAGGACTTTTTTTCCGGTCCCCAGGGGACGAACCACATAGTAATCCTCGTCCTCGTGGACAATCGATACCTCCCGCATCTCGGCGTGGCCGTTAACGCTGGCGTACACCACCAGCTTTTTCACCACTACAGGGGGGGCGCTGGAGTCAGGGTCCTCCTCGGTTACCTCCTCCAGATGGAGGGCTGCCTTGGGGATGCGCAGGCCGGACCATCGGGAGAAAATCAGCTCCACTGTTTGGTGTCTCAGCAAGGTGGTGAGCGTCAGGTAGCGGTTGGAGGAGAAGACCACCAAAGTTTGTTCCTGTTCGGTGGGGCCAATCAATTCCACTGTCATTTCCACCTCACGGTTCAGCTCACCGGAGAAGCGCAGAGTGGCGGAATATCCCTCCTCCAGCCGGCTGGCGGCCGTTTTGGGCAGGTTGGCAGCGAAATACCAGGTGTTGGAGGTAAGGAGTTTGCCCATGGCTTCACTGTCCTCCCCGGCGGGGTGGTTGATCAGCTCCTGAAGGGCGGAGGGAGTGAGCTGAAGCACACTTTCCGGGGTGAGCAGGGCCTCGTAGCCGTCCACCAGATTGGAGAACACCCCCGGTTCTGGAGCGGTGACCCGGGTGGTGGCCCGGGCGGACTGGCTGGTGAGGACCTTCAGCTCTCCGCTCAGCTGCTGACGCCGGGCGGTCAGGTCAGCGGAGGTCAGATTCTCGCCATAGGTGTAGCCCCGTTTGAGCACACTGCTCTTTACCTCCATCACCTGATCCCGCAGCTGGGTATACTCCCCCATGGCGTAGGAGGCCCGCAGGTCCACCACAGCCTCCAACACATCCTCATCCAGCCGGGCGGCAGAATCCAGGTCGGTTCCTTGGGAGATGGCGTAATCCAGCAGTTGAATCTCCATTTCCAGCTCCTCAATCTGGACCTGGCTGGCCTGGGCCTGACTGTCCCGGTAGACCAGGGCGATTTCTTGGCCGGAACCAACCTTCTCACCCTCAGCCCGGGTGATTTCCAAAATACCGGGCTGAGCGGGGAGGACGCGGGCCTCCCGGACCACCAGGCCCTCCACCGTGACGCTGTCGTAGGCGGTATAGGAGTAGACCTGGGTGGTCCGGTAGGGGTCGTCCATGGCGTTGAAAATGTAGGCCGCGAAGTAGAGGGCGACAACTGCCGCCATGGCCAGAATGACAAAGGTAATCAGAGGTTTGCCTTGTTTCATGGGAATTCTCTCTTTCTTGGCATCCCCAGAGGGAGGAGCGGGTTACAGCTCGCCTTCCCGGGCATCAGCCAGCGGCACGGGCCGCTCAGGGACAATGGTGGAAATGGCGTGCTTATAGATAATCTGTTGTTTGCCGTCGCTGGTGAGTACGACGATGAAGGCATCGAAGCCGGTGATGTATCCCCGCATCTGGAAGCCGTTCATCAGGAACATCGTAACCGGCCGGCGTTCCCGGCGGGCCTGGGTGAGGAAAATCTCCTGAAGGTTGTTGGTCTTTGTCATAATATGTAACACTCCTTTTTTCTATAGACAGGGCGGGCCTGTCCGAGTGCTACCACTATATACCATTTTCTTCCAGAAATGCTGTCGAACGCTGGAGGACCTCCCCAAAATCCGGGACAGGCCCCCAAAGCACAGTTTTGGCCGCTGTGTTACGCTTAAACCAGGTGCGCTGGCGTTTGGCATACTGCCGGGAACGCAGCTTGATTTGGCTGGCGGCCTCCGGAATGGAATACGCGCCGCGAAAGGCGGCGGCCAGCTCCTTATAGCCGATGGCCTGCATGGCAGTACACCGCTCCGGTACGCCGCTGGCCAGCAGCGCGCGTACCTCGGCCTCCAAACCATCCGCCATCATCTGGTCCACCCGGCGGTCAATCCGTTCCCACATATCCTCCCGCCGCTGAAAGTCCAGGGTGAGGGTGAGCGCGTCATAACGGGGCGGGAGCTGCTTGGTCGCTTGGTTGTGAGCGGTAATTGTGCTTCCTGTGGTGAGCCAGACCTCCAGAGCCCGGACGATTCGCTTGGCGTCGTTGGGGTGGAGCCGGGCGGCAGCTTCCGGGTCCGCCCCGGCCAGCTCGTCCAGAAGAGCCTGCCCGCCCTCTCGGGCGTACCGCTCCTCCAGTTTCCGGCGAAGGGGGCTTTCCCCGTCGAAGGGAGCAAAGGTCCGTCCGGACAGCAGCGAATCAATATACAGTCCCGTTCCCCCGGCCAGGATGGGCAGGTTTCCCCGGGAGAGTACCTCCTCGACACAGCGGCAGGCCATGTCCACATATCGGGAGACAGAGAAGTCTTCCGCTGGGCTGGCCACGTCCAGCATGTGGTGGGGGATGCCCTGCATTTCCGCCTGTGTGGGCTTGGCCGTGCCGATGTCCATGCGGCGGTAGATTTGCATGGAGTCTGCCGACACCACTTCGCCGCGGTACCGCTTTGCCAGCTCCACCGCAAGCCAGGTTTTGCCTGAGGCGGTCGGGCCGGTAATCACCAATATTTTTGCGGGCACGGACAGCACCTCCTCACGAATGTTGTCGTAATATGGTAACATAAAATGCCGTCTTCCATCCTGGTCCTGTTACGAAGGGGAAGAAGGTGAGTTCCCTTGAAGATTCCGATCAATCTGATTGCGCCCATCCGCTAATGCTATTGGTTCTTTGATTCCCAAATGGCTGAATGGGCGCACAGGGAAGCGGTAGGTATGAATAACCCCCGGAGAGACACCACCTCTCCGGGGGTTTGCCTTTTGTGAGTCCCCTTGGATATATTTCATGTTACTGACGGTGTTCATTATAACACAGCCATTACACAATATGCAAGGGGGCCGGAGAGTTTTTTAAGTTTTCACGCCCTATTTATGGGTCTTTTTTGCCGCAGAAAGGGTTTTCACTTAAGGGGAAGACTCGTGCCAGAGGCTTTTACATCCGCCACTGTGTCACTGCGGAATAAGCGGCCTTGCAGAGCCCTAAAAACCGGTCCATGCGCGGAAAGAAGGATTCGGCAATGCGCTGTGCCATCTGGGCGTCATAGCACGCACAGTCAATGCCGTCAAACTCGCCCAGATACCAGTTCCCATCGCCGGATGTCGCTTTTTCCGACCCAATGGTCAGCGTGTAGGGCCGAGCCAGGGTGACGGGGATACGAGCCCGAACAAAATTAACTGTAAAAGACTTCCCTGTATCGGCGTTGGATAAATCCACAATGAGAGGCTGATCCTTCCAGGTAAAAACCAGCAGTCCATCCCGGGCCTCCCCGGCCAGGAGCTGTCCGCCGTGCGTTTGGTGATATGCGTAAAGGCACTTGTTCCAGGACATGAAGCCCCCTCCCTTCCGCTGCCCTCTTTGGGAAAGAGGGCGCTTTTTATGCCCGTTTAAACTGTTTTTCCAGCTCCTTTTTGGTCAGCTCAATGGCTACCGGCCTGCCGTGGGGACAGTACTTCACCTGTCCCGACATGACCGCCTGAGCTACCCGCTCCAGCTCCTGCGGGGCGCTGTGCCAGCCGCCCTTAATTGCCGCCTTGCAGGCCATCGTGTGAAGCAGTTCGTCCCGGGCTGCAGCGGGGTCAGCCCCGCCGCTGGTGAGCAGGGTGCGGGCCAGTTCCTCCAGGGCGGCAGGGATGTCTTCCACGTCCACATCAAAGGGGGCCTGACGGACGGCCAAATCGGCGCCCAGCTCATCCACCTCAAAGCCGAACTCCTCTAAAAGGGTCCGGTGGTCCAGCAGGATCTCCCGTTCCTGGGGGGACATCCGGCACACCGCCGGGGCGAGCAGGGTCTGAGCCATGGGGTCGTAACCCTCTGCCTTCATCCGGTCGAAATTCATCCGTTCGTGGGCGGCGTGCTTGTCGATCAAATAGACCATATTGCCCTGTTCCACGATGATATAGGTGTTGAGGACCTCTCCGGCAATCCGCCAGGGAAGTTCCTCCGCCTCAGCGGAAAAGGGCTGCTGCTGAACGGAGGGGCCGGCTGCGGGCGGACGGTGGATTGTCTCCCCCGCCCCGGCGGGTTCCGCTGGCTCATCCGGGGCAGGTAGGCCGCGGAGAATGTCTTCCGGTCCGGCGGGGAAAGGTTCCCTTTGAACGGCGGGAGGGGCCGCCTGCGGCCGTAGGATGGCGTCGCACTCCTCAGGGGGTTCCGGTTCCTCATCCGCTTTGCCAGCTGGTCGGGAAGCGGGTTTTGCGGGGGGAGGGGGGACATAACTGCTGTCGTGAACGCGAACCACGGTGGAGGAGGGAAGCGGTGGCCTGCCCGCCGCCGGGAGGGCGCTGCCCATAGAAATCCGCATCTGATTTTCGGTCTGCGTGTACTGCCGCCGTACCTCGGCAAGTTCAGTGTTTTTCAGCACGGCCCGGGGGTGGGAGGACCCTTCCAGGGTGGAGAGAACCGCGTGGTACACCGCCGAGTAAACCGCCCGCTCCGCTCCGAACTTTACCTCGGTCTTGGCGGGGTGGACGTTCACATCCACCGCATTGAGCTTGGTTCGCAAATGGAGGACACAGCCGGGGTACTTACCCACCATTTTCTGGTTTTTATAGGCTTCCTCCAGGGCGGCGGTCATCAGGGGCGATTTCACCTGTCTCCCGTTGACAAAGAAGAACTGCCAACTGCGGCTGTTTCGGCAGCAGGCGGGCTGGGAGGCGAAGCCGGTGACGGACAGGCTCTCACCGGTGGACTTGATTTCCAAAAAGCCCAGAGCGATATCCCGGCCCAGCACAGCGTAGACGGCGGATTTCAGCTGGCCGTCCCCTGGGGTGAGCAGTTCCTGGCGGCCGTCCCGAATAAATTTTACACTCAGCTCCGGGTGGGACAGCGCGGCCCTTTGTACCACGGAGAAGACAGCGGCGCCTTCGGCGGCATCTTTTTTCATAAATTTCAGCCGGGCCGGAGTGTTGAAGAACAGATCCCGTACCACCAAAGTGGTGCCTCTGGGACAGCCCGCCTCCTCCACCGCCCCTGGGACGCCTCCTTCCAGAGCCAGCGAGGCCCCCAGTTCCGCGCCGTCTGTTCGGGTAAGAATCTCAATGCGGGACACCGCGGCGATCGCGGCCAGGGCCTCCCCCCGAAAGCCTAGGGTGCCGATGGCCTCCAGGTCGTATTCGGTGCGCAGCTTGCTGGTGGCGTGGCGGAGAAAGGCGGTTTTCAGCTCAGAGGCCGTGATGCCCTTCCCGTCGTCGGTCCCCCGGAGGAAGGTGAGCCCGCCGTGGGAAATCTCCACCGTCACTGTGGAGGCACCGGCATCAATGGCGTTTTCCATCAGCTCCTTGGCTACGCTGGCCGGACGTTCCACCACCTCGCCAGCCGCAATCAAGTCGGCTATGTGGGGTTCTAATACTTGGATGTTTGGCATAGATGCTCTCTCTTTCTGTTCGGGAATGGCGCACCCCGGGAAAAGATTTTCTGTGTGTAGGGCGGGACGGTCTCGGCCCGCCGCAGCCGAGTTTGTGACAGGCGGGCGTAAACTATACTCCTCCGTTCAGGTCCTGTTTTAGTTCGGCCAGCAGGTTGAGCGCCTCAATGGGGGAAAGCGTGTTGACGTCGGTCATGCGCAGCCTGTCCAGGACAGCTTTGCCGCCCAGGTCGTCCAGGGACACCTGCTCCGCAGAAGCGGCCTGGGGCTGTCCGCCGTTCACAGGGACGTTCCCCGACTCCAGTTCCTCCAGAATCTCCCTGGCGCGCCGGACTACCCGGTCGGGAACCCCAGCCAGCTTGGCCACCTCCACGCCGTAGCTTTGGTCGGCCCCGCCCCGGACAATTTTGCGCAGGAAGATCAGGTCGCCGCCCCGCTTTTTGGCGGCGATGTTGTAGTTTTTCACGCCGGGGATTTCCCCTTCCAGGGCAGTGAGTTCGTGGTAGTGGGTGGCGAAGAGGGTTTTGGCGCCCAGCCGCTTTCGGTCGGCGCACTGCTCCAGCACCGCCCGGGCGATGGCCATGCCGTCATAGGTGGAGGTGCCCCGGCCAATCTCGTCCAGAATAAGCAGGGATTTGGCGGTGGCATTTTGAAGCAGAGCGGCTACCTCGGTCATCTCCACCATAAAGGTGGACTGCCCCGAAGCCAGATCGTCGCTGGCCCCGATACGGGTAAACACCCGGTCCACCACCCCCACCCGGGCGGAGCGGGCGGGGACAAAGGAACCCATCTGAGCCATAAGTACGATGAGGGCTACCTGCCGCATGTAAGTGGATTTGCCCGCCATATTCGGACCGGTGATAATTGCGGCCAGATCGTCCCCGCCATCCATGTGGGTGTCGTTGGGGACAAATGGGGTCTGCTTCAGCATCTTTTCCACCACCGGATGCCGCCCCTCGACAATGGTAAGGGTGTCGGAGCTGTCCACCTGAGGCATGCAGTAGCCATTAGCGGCAGCGACGGAGGCAAAGGAGCACAGCACGTCCACCTGGGCCAGGGCGGCGGCGGTTTTCTGAATCTGGTCCACCTGTTCACACACCGCCTGCTTCAGCTCACAGAACAGCTGGTACTCCAGGGCGGTTACCTGGTCCTGGGCGGAGAGAATGGCGTGTTCCAGTTCCTTCAGCTCAGGAGAAATGTACCGCTCGGCGTTAACCGTGGTCTGCTTCCGGGTCCAGTGGGCGGGAACCAGCCCAGACTGGGACTTTGCCACCTCGATGTAGTAGCCGAACACCTTGTTGGAGGATATCTTCATGTTTTTGATGCCGGTCTGCTCCTTGGTTTTGACCTCCATGTCGATGATGTGGCCGTTGGCGTTGGTGAGCAGGGAGCGCAGCTCGTCCACCTTGGCGTTGTAGCCTGGGCGGATAAAATCCCCCTCCCGCACGGAGAAGGGCAGGGGCTTATCCTCCTCGTCCCGGAGGGCGCTGTCCAGCATAGCGCGCAGCTCAGGCAGGTCGTCCAGCTGCCCCAGCAGCTCCTGCAGGAGGGGGGAGGGGCAGTGAGAGAGGAGGTCCCGGATATGGGGCAGCCTGCCCAGTCCGGCGGACAG
>OFGQ01001251.1_pt1 | contig 17482 bp, 17 predicted proteins | sample 1521791 | NCBI WGS metagenome assembly OFGQ01 (sample SAMEA3504116, study PRJEB24116) | mouse gut metagenome | biome: mouse gut; feature: mouse-associated habitat; material: faeces | place: Denmark | collected 2011 | reverse complement strand
TTGGCGAAGTCACGCTTCACCAGCTCACTGAACAAAAATTGGTGTTGTTTTAGCTTTTGCAGTATCATTGTTCTTCTTTACTTTCATTAAAATGAATGACTACGTCCTTTTTATTCCCACCCTCCCGGTCAAACCAGAAGCAACCCTCCGCTACCAGAGTGATTCTACAGACGCAGTCCTTGCGGCGGGCCAACTCTCCTGGAAGTATCAGCCGCAGCCGCATCGTCCTTTTTACGCCGGGCCCAATTTCTTCCCATATCGGCGTTCTTTCTCCATCGAAAAGGAGTGTATCCCCGCTGCGGTCCAGAATATGGTACGAGAGATTAATCGGATATTTCCTTTGACTACAGAGGCTCTCCGTACCCTCGTTCAGCAGCGTAACACCGATCATTTTTTCCCGCTCACCTGCCGATATCTCAATATCCGCAGCCTCAATGCTTACTCGGCAGCCATCCCACTCGGGTCTCCTGATAAATGAACTAAGCTGCGCCTCCAATGGACCGTTGTCCTGACACGCAATGGCGAAAATATCCATATCCAGACGGCTCTCATCCTGCGTCTTCACCTCGTCAATGCCCCTCACTCCTCCGGTCCATACCCTGACATGCCGGAAATACTTCGAAAGCGCACTTTTCAGCTCAACCGGCGTCTGTTCGTTGATGTGCATGAGCTGTTCATAGTAGGAGCGCGGGTTGCGCGGTTTCCAGACGCCAAGCCTTCTGGCCTGCTGCCGCAGCTCTGGATAGGTTATTTCATAGTAATCACGATTCGGCGCCGTATGGATGATGAGGCATCCGTCTTTGCGTAAGGACTGAGAAATCTTTTGAAATATTTTTTCCAACACCTCCTGTTCGATATGTTCCACTACATCTGCCATAATAATCTTGTCAAATGTGCCCAAATTCTTCATTTCAAAAATATCAGCGCAGGTATAGCGCAGTGTTTCGCATTTCCCCTCAAAGGTCCTTTTCGCTATCGCGATGGCGTCCTTAGAATAGTCAACCCCCTCCACCTGCGCCCCTGCTGCGGCCAGGGCAAAACTCAGTTCCCCTCTTCCCCAGCCGATATCCAAGATCCGGTCTCCCCGCGATGGGGCGGTCAAACTATAAACTTCCCTTAACCGCGCTGTCATTTCCATGCCATGGCTGTTCTTAAAATCATCATATCCGCCGCAGTCAGTCATGTAATAACTTTCAGTATAGGTGTTGGCCAGTTCAGAATATCCGCCTTTACTCAGATTGCCAATTTCCCGGTTGAGCTTGATATAAATCCGATTCTGGCCATTATGCCCCCCCCCCCCCCCAGCCAGTACGCCGCTGTGGAGGCCATGCGCAACGGCGACCCGGACATTGAACATATGCGGGAAGAGTACGACAGCCGCCGCCGCTATCTGGTGGAGAGCCTTAACCGGATTGGCCTGTCCTGCTTCGAACCTAAGGGCGCATTTTATGTCTTCCCTGATATCCGCTCCACCGGTCTGACCAGCGAGGAATTCTGCGAACGCTTCCTGCTGGAAGAAAAGGTGGCCGTCATCCCCGGTTCGGCCTTCGGTCCTGGCGGCGAGGGCTTCGTCCGGGCTTGTTACGCCGCTTCTATGAAGGATATCGCTGAGGCTGTGGCCCGGTTGGACAACTTCCTCACCAACCTGCGGAGAAAGCAGAGCAAGGAGACATGACCACCTGCCGGCAAAACCTCCTTTGGCGCAGCGCCGGACAAGAGCGCACATGGAAAGGATGATACAATGAACATTGTTTGTTTAGATATGGAGGGCGTACTGGTCCCGGAAATCTGGATTGCCTTTTCCGAGGCCAGCGGAATTCCAGAACTGTGCCGCACGACCCGGGATGAACCGGACTATGACAAGCTGATGACCTGGCGGCTGGGAATTTTGAAGGAACACGGACTGGGGTTAAAGGAAATTCAGGCCGTGATTACCAAAATCGATCCTCTGCCCGGCGCAAAGGCATTTTTGGACAAACTGCGTTCCGAAACCCAGGTCATTATCCTCAGCGACACCTTTGAACAATTTGCCAAACCCTTGATGGAAAAACTGGGCTGGCCCTCTCTGTTCTGCAACACGCTGGAGGTGGCCAAAAACGGAGAGATTACCGGTTACAAAATGCGGTGCCAGCAGTCCAAACTGACCACCGTAAAGGCCCTGCAATCCATCGGCTACGACACCATCGCCGCCGGGGACAGCTTTAATGACCTGGGCATGATTCAGGCCAGCAAGGCGGGGTTCCTGTTCAAGTCCACCGAAGCCATCAAGGCCGCCCACCCGGAACTGCTCGCCTTTGAGGAATTTGACGAACTGCTTGCCGCCATTGAAGGGGCGCTGTGAATCATCAAGATGAAAACGAGTGACGGAATATGAACGATTTATTTGAAACCCTGCCCTTCAAGCCGGCGGACATCCTCCTGCCCCGGGACTGCGACCTGTCCCTGTGGTCGGTGGTGGCCTGCGACCAATACACCTCCCGGCCCGAATACTGGCAGAGAGTAGAAAACCGGGTGGGCCGTGACCCCTCCTCCCTGCGGCTGATTCTGCCCGAAAGCTGTCTGGAGGGCCCCAGCGTAGAAACGGACATCATGGAAATCAACAACACCATGAGCCGTTATCTGCGGGAGGGCCGGTTCCAGGAGTATCCCAACAGCCTGATCTATGTGGAGCGTACCTTGCACAGCGGCAAAACCCGCCGTGGGCTGATCGGCATGGTGGACTTGGAGCAATATGACTATGAACCGGGTTCCACCTCTGCCATCCGGAGCACTGAGGGCACGGTCATGTCTCGCATCCCGCCTCGGGTAGCAGTGCGGAAAAACGCCCCTATCGAACTGCCCCACACCATGCTGCTTGTGGACGACCCCCACCATATGATTATAGAACCTCTGTCCGTCAAAACCGGGGAGATGGAGCCGCTCTATGACTTTGAGCTGATGGAGAATGGAGGTCACATCAGGGGTTGGCGGCTGTCTGGAGAACTGACCCACTGGGTCCTCCAGGCGCTGAACACCCGCCAAAACCGGGTGGAACAGGATCTGGATGGCTTGCTTTTTGCCGTCGGCGACGGCAACCACTCCCTAGCCACCGCCAAGGAGTGTTACGAGCGCCGCAAGGGTCTCACCGCCCCAGCCCAGTGGCCGGAGCTCCCTTCCCGATATGCCCTGTGTGAGCTGGTGAACCTTCACGACGAAGGAATTGATTTCCAGCCCATCCACCGAGTCGTCTTCGGCGCGCGGCCGGAGGAACTGCTGGACGCTTTTCTGGCTTACTACCCTTCCGCCATTCAGGGCCGGGGCGAGGGACAGGTTTTCCCCTTCGTCATCAACCGTTGGAGCCGTGGAGAGGTCACCGTGGAACAGCCCCAGGCCCGGCTGCCCGTGGGAACCCTCCAGGAATTTCTGGACGACTACATAGCCGCCCACCCCAGGGCACCCAGAGCCAGGGTGGACTATATCCACGGGGCCGAAGAGGCCCAGAAGCTGGCCGAGGAGCGGGAAGATGCCATTGCTTTTCTCCTTCCGCCGATGGAGAAAAGCGCCCTCTTCCCCACGGTGATTCACGACGGGGTCTTGCCTAGAAAAACCTTCTCTCTGGGAGAGGCCCAGGACAAGCGGTTCTATTTAGAGGCCCGTAAAATTAGAAAATAGGGAGGAAAGGCCATGGAGGTTCCGGCCCGCGCAAAGCTGAATTTGACCCTGGACGTGCTGGGAAGCCGGCCTGACGGCTACCACGACCTGCGCATGGTGATGCAGACCATCGACCTGTCCGACCGCCTCACCTTGAAAGCAAAGGAGGGCAAAGGGATATGTGTGTATACAAACCTCCATTTCCTCCCCAACAACGAAAAAAATCTGGCGGCTCAAGCCGCTCTCGTCTGGTGGGAAACCCGAAAGGAACCGCCCCAGGGGCTGGACATTACCATTGACAAACGTATCCCCGTCTGCGCCGGCATGGCTGGCGGCAGCAGCGATGCCGCAGCTGTCCTCCGTGCGCTGAACGCTATGGAGGATACTCCCCTGTCCCCCATGGAGCTGGCCCGGGTTGGAGAGCGGGTCGGTTCCGACGTGCCCTACTGCGTACTGGGAGGAACTGCCCTGGCCGAGGGGCGGGGTGAAATCCTCACTCCCCTTCCCCCTCTGCCCCAGTGCTGGGTGGTACTGTGCAAACCGGAATTCTCCATCTCCACCCCCGCTCTGTTCGCTAAGATCGACCGCGTGCGCCTGCGCTGCCGTCCCGACACTAAGGGAGTAATTGCCGCTCTGGAGGCCGGAGACCTGGCCGGGGTAGCCCGGCGGATGTATAATGTCTTTGAGGACGCGCTCCCCCTCCACCGGCGTTCCCGGGTGAACGACATTAAAAATATTCTGATTCAGTGCGGGGCGTTGGGCGCCAGCATGAGCGGCACCGGCCCTACCGCGTTTGGACTTTTTGAGGATAAAAACTGCGCTCTGGAGGCCCACGAACGTTTAAACGGGTTGGGCGGCGAAGTTTTTTTGACGCAGACCGTTTAAACTTGCAGAAAGCCGTCTATACTGTAAGAAATTTACAGTGCGGACGGCTTTCTTCGTCCCCAGGAGGCTTTATGGATCGGAAATTAAAACGCTGGGAACTGGCGCTGATGTTTGGAATTCTAGTCGCCGTCGTAACCGGCAGCTGGCTGGGTCAGGAGCAGAAGGATTTAGCGGATCGTGTCATCCGCTTTCATGTCATTGCGAATTCGGACAGCAGTGCAGACCAATCACTTAAACTGGCGGTGCGGGACCGGGTGCTGGAACAGGCAGAGATATTATATCCCCAGGGAGCCACACTGGAACAGGCCCGCGCGGCGCTGGAGGGACATTTACCCGACCTTGCCGCCGCCGGTCAGGCAGTAGTGACGGAGCAGGGCTTTGACTATCCCGTCACCGCTCAGCTCACCGACTGCTGGTTCCCTACCAAGGAGTACGAGGGCTTTGCCCTCCCCGCCGGAACCTATACCGCCCTTCGGGTCACCATCGGCGAGGGTCAGGGACAAAATTGGTGGTGCGTGGCTTTTCCACCCCTGTGCCTGGGCGCGGCCAGTGAGACAGTGGACCAGGCTCTAGAGGCCGGTTACTTCACCGAAAACCAGGGTGCTTTGGTCACCGGTGACGGCGAAGGCTACGTCCTCAAGTTCAAAGCGATGGAACTTTTGGGCGAATTACAGGGTTTGTTTGAATAACATCCGCTAAAGTTAACATATTCTCCTCTCTCCCGCATAGGCTGTGGAGAGGGGGGATTTTTTTGATTGGACAACTTGTATTCACACCCAAAGGGTGGGGAACAGCGGCAGAAAGCCGGCTGTATGGGCTGGCCGTCCTGCGGGCGGAGGCCGGCTTGGAGGGCTTCTGGGGAGAACGCCGCCTGCGCCGTGCGGGACGGGAACTTCGCCGGGGCGGCGCCCTGCGGGTATTGGTCCCCCGGAATTTTTCCCGCTGGCCTCTGCTAGAACGCTTTGGCCTGCGGCCCGTGGAGCCAGAGTGTTTTGTCCGGGCACAATCGGCCTCCCTGGCATTGGAGGCGCTAGAGCGCGGCGGATTGGCTCCAGACCGCGCCACAGTAGCCCTGCGGGGGGTTCGGGTGGACCATGACTTAGCTCGAACAGCCGCTCAGCTCTGTCCCCGAGTGCGCCGGCTGGTCGTAGACGCCCCCAGAGGCGGCGAGGAACTGGCCCTGTGGCTTCGGCGGGAGTTTGGGATACCAGTTATGCCGCCCCAGGAAGAAGGACAAATTGCCCTGCGGTTTCAAGACTGCCCCCAACGGGAAGAGACCACCTTGGACTTGTACGGCACCCAGCCCCAGCTGGCGGGACTGACCCTTGCCGCGCCGGAACTGGCCGAGGAAGACCAGGAAAATCTTCCCCTGCTGGCCGCATTGTGGGAGGGGGGGCAGTTGGGTCCGGAGGACATAAAAATCACTTGACATATAGCCTGGAAACACATATAATGTCACAGAATGCGGGATTATACCCAACAGGCCGGTCTGTGACACGGTCTGTAGAACGATAGAAAGGTGTGCGATTTTCATGGCAAAAGAATACAAGCTGAGCCCAGAGCGGCTTAAGGAATTGCAGGATGAGCTGAACTATCTGAAAACCGTCCGCGAGGCGGAAGTAGCCGAGCTGCTGAAAGAGGCCCGCTCTTTTGGCGATCTGTCTGAGAACAGCGAGTATGACGAGGCAAAAAACGAACAGGGTAAGCTCCACTCCCGGCTGGCAGAACTGGAAGAAATTTTGTCCAACTATGTAGTGATTGAGGGCGACGACGGAGACGGCGAAGACGTCCGCCTTGGTTCTACTGTCACGGTGCTGGACAAGGAGTTTAATGAGGAAGAGACTTATAAGATTGTCGGCTCTCAAGAGGCCGACCCCATGAACGGCGCGATCTCGGAGGACTCCCCCTTCGGCAAGGCCCTGCTGGGCAAAAATGCCGGGGACGAAGTGGTGGTAGACGCGCCCGCCGGCCCTGTGGAGTATAAGCTGCTGAAGATCGAGAGATAAAGGAGAAGTCAACATGGCCGATAAGAACAACCAGACCGGGGAGCAGGAGAACCTGTCCCAGCTGCTCCAGATTCGCCGGGACAAGCTGAAGGAGCTTCAGGAAAGCGGGAACGACCCATTTACCATTACACGCTTTGTGGCGGATCACGATTCCGCCAACATCAAAGAGAATTTCGACGCCCTGGAGGGGAAAGATGTGACCGTCGCAGGCCGTCTCATGTCCAAGCGTGGAATGGGCAAAGTGTCCTTTTGCGATTTACAGGACAAAAGCGGACGCATCCAGCTCTATGCCCGCAAGGACGAGATGGATGAAACCGAATACAACCGCTTCAAAAAGTACGACATTGGCGATATTGTCGGGGTCCATGGAGTGGTCTTTCGTACACAGCGGGGCGAGATGTCCGTGCGGGTGGTCCGGGTCACCCTGCTGTCCAAGTCCCTTCTCCCCCTGCCCGAAAAGTTCCACGGTCTGACCAGCACTGAGCTGCGTTACCGCCAGCGGTATGTGGACCTGATTGTCAACCCGGAGGTCAAGCGCAACTTTGTCCTCCGTTCTCGCTTTATCAAGCATGTCCGGGACTTTATGGATGCACGCGGCTTTATGGAAGTAGAAACTCCGGTGCTCAACACCATTTCTGGCGGGGCTACCGCCCGGCCCTTCGTCACCCACCACAACACACTGGATATCGACATGTACATGCGTATCGCCACCGAACTGCCCCTCAAGCGGCTGATTGTCGGCGGCATGGACCGGGTCTATGAGATCGGCCGCATTTTCCGCAACGAGGGAATGGATCCCAAGCACAACCCTGAGTTCACCACTATCGAACTTTATCAGGCTTATGCCGACTTCAACGACATGATGGACCTTTTTGAGGACCTGCTGTCCTCCGCAGCCCAGAAAATTCTTGGAACCTACCAGCTCCAGTGGCAGGGAGAGGACATCGATTTGACCCCCGGGTGGCCCAGGATGCCGATGCACGAGGCGGTAAAGCAGTATTGCGGTCTCGACTTCATGGCCATTTCCTCCGACGAAGAAGCGGTTGCCGCCGCAAAATCCATTGGTGTGGAACTGCCCGAGACGGCAGACAAAACCTGGGGCAACGCCCTGTATGAGTGCTTCGACCAGCGGGTGGAAGAAAAACTGATCCAGCCCACCTTTATCACCATGCACCCGGTGGACGTGTCTCCTCTCGCCAAGCGCTCCCCCAAGGACCCCAGGATCACGGAGCGCTTCGAGCTGTTCATCTGCCGCAGCGAGATGGGCAACGCTTTCTCCGAGCTGAACGACCCCATCGACCAGCGTCGGCGCTTCGAGGCCGAGGTAGCGGACCGCCTCAAGGGCAACGACGAGGCGGGCATGATGGACGAGGATTTCCTCACTGCCTTGGAGTACGGTATGCCTCCCACGGGCGGCCTGGGGATCGGTATCGACCGGTGCGTGATGCTGCTCACGGGGAGCGATTCTATTCGGGATGTGATTTTGTTCCCCACGATGAAGCCGTTAGATTAGCGAAACCGTTGCGGCGCAAGGGGTTTAGTGGTGTTTGGTTGATTTGAAATGCCCATTTGCCCAGAATTTGCCCATTTCAGAGAGAACTTTTCATAAACCTATAGAGGCTTAATGAGGCGGAAGGAAGCCCGAGGCAATCGCCTCAAGGTTTCCTCCCGCTTCTTTTTGTTGGCTGCCAGCCTTATCCCTCGGCCTCAGCTTTTAGCTGAGAAGTCCCCCACTGCTTTTGCAGCTTCTCCGCCAAATTGTCAAACTCGCTCTTTTTCATGTCCTGCGTGATGTGCGTATAGATGTTCATGGTGGTATCAAAATCGGCATGGCCAAGGATCTCCTGGATGACCTTGATATTGACGCCATTCTCAAACAGGCGGGTCGTGAAGGTGTGGCGCAGGGAGTGGCAGGAGAACCGGGGCAGCAGCACAGGATTTTTGAGCTTTTCCAACTGCTCATCGTTGCAGTCCCGGATGATTCGCCGAAGGGCCTTGTTGAGCGTCCCTTGATGCTGGCAATCTCCATACCTGTTGATGAAGATGAAATCCGTAAAGCCGTCCACTGTCATGCGGCACTTGATCTGGTTGAACTCCTGGTATGCTTTCTCCATCAGCAGGGCCTCTTTTACACCGGGGAGCATGGGAATCGTCCTTGTGCCGGCTTTGGTCTTGGTCGGATGTACGTTGAAATAGCAACTGTTCTTTCCGTCCACCCTGTGGTCGTAATAAACAAGGGTGTGGTTCACAGAAATCAGATTGGCGTTAAAGTCAACGTCTTCCCAACGAAGGCCAGTCACTTCACCAACACGCATCCCGGTTTCCACCATGACTTTAAATACCGGATACCAGTGATGATATTTGACGTTCTCACGCTTGAGATAACCGATGAAAAGCTCCTGCTCTGCAACGGTCAGTGCTTTTCGGTGTGGGGCTTCAATGTTGTGGCTCTGTTTCAGCTCTTTCAGAATGTTGTCGGCAATATTGATCCTGATGTAGTTTTCCTCGACAGCGACTGTCAGCACCTGATGCAGCACAGTGTGGACGCCATCTATGGTGTTCACTTTGAGGCCGCGTTCTTCCAGCAGATAGTTGTAGAGGTTCTTTACATCGGATCGTTTTATCTGTTTGATCCGGATCTGGCCGATTTTCGGTTGGACGAACATTTCATAGAGATATTTGTAGTTTTGAAATGTGTTATCCGCCAGCCCACGCTTCAAATGACACCACAAGCCGTAGATGTCATCCAGTTTAACATTTTCCGCGCCAACAAGGATGCCGTCAGACTTGTCCTTTAGCACATCCTCTTCCTTTTTGCGAAGCTCCTCCAGTGTTTCGGCGGAGATCGAATGGCTTTTGCCATTTCGCGCTGTCCAGCGGTATTCGTAGGTCCCTGAACTGCGCTGTCTCTCTCCGGTTCTCAAGAGCCTGTGCCTGTCATCATATCTTTTTGCCATGTGAATTCATCTCCTTTTGTAGAGGGGGCTGCACCTTGCGATGCAGCCCCGGTGGTTCAGATGGAATATGCCGCTTCGAGATACGCCTTGAGCTTGTCTTTTTTCAGCATACGTTTGGTGCCGTTCCACAGCACAAAATCGCACCGCTCATCATTGGACATCTCCCTCAGCTTGCAGATGCCAATTCCGGTATAGGCCGCGGCTTCCTCCAAGGTGAGCAGACATTTCTCGCTGATGGGAACCTCCGCTCTGCTTTTCTTGGGAGCAGATTGTTCTGGAAACATTGTTGTCCCATACTTTGGCATGGGATAAGTTCCCGGCATCACGCATGAGGCTATCATAGCACGTCCTCCTTTCTGTTTTGAAATATTGTATCTTGGCTGCTAAATAGAGAATATATCACCCAATTTAAGTGTCATACGTTCACATATCACCTTCCTCTGTCATGCCTGTGTTCTCTGTGTTTTTGCCGCCGGAGACGCGCCTTTTCCTCTTTTTCTTTTAGTCGGGCCACGATCTCACGGTTCCTGTTGCCGACCTCGGTCTGTATGCCTTTTCTTTCCAGGGCAGTGGCCGCACGGCCAAGTGGACGTGTTGGCTCCCGGTCGATACCCTGCACTTCCAAACTCTCGTGACTGACGCACACCTCTAGCCCCCTCTCTATGAAAGCCCTGTTCTGCGCCTCCGCCCACGCTGCCCGCCACTTGCGCAGTTGCTCTACGGTATTCCAACTACGGTCTTTCTTGGAGCAAAAGCCGTTGGAATCGACTGGACGATCAGAGAGCAGGATATGGGCGTGAGGATTATTCTTTGCGGGATCTTCCTTTCGCCCCTCATGAATCGCCATAATGGCGCACATCCCCTGGTTAACAAATGTCTCCTTGACAAAACTCCTTGCCAACTCAATTCGTTCCCTATCTGAAAACTCTTTGTCATTGGGGAGAGAAAGCCGCACAACCCGACCTGTCCTGGCGTCGTATCGCTTTTCCGCACGGTCGATAGCGGCCAAAAGCATGGTCAGGTCAAGGAAATCCTTTGGCGCGTTGTCAGGAATTAGGATCTCAGAATAGAGCAGGTCTTTCTCGTAGGCGTAGTAATGGGTCATGCCAAGGTATGAGTCGGCGATGTTTTTGCGGAGGATATAGGCAGCTGTTTTAGCGACTGATTCCCCACGCAACCTAGAGATTGGCGCAATGTTAAATCCATAAATTGCCAAGGGAAATTACCTCCTTTCCCTTCAATGTGTAACTGCACCCCAAAATATAGGTCAAGGGAAATCTGGAGGATCACGCACCCCAGAAGCTATCTGTGCGGTGAAATCTTTGTGGTCAGCAAGATAGGACAGGATGTTTTCCAACGGTGTGAACGCAGCCTTGTTTTTCTCGGCAGCGTCCTTTCCTTTGTAGACTGTAATTCCCAAATCGGTCTTGAGGTACTTGGCAACTAGAGCACCAGCCACAAAGCACCAGTGATTGTCCTCCTTCCTTTGCTCTTCACGCTCATTCCGTTCACGTCTTCGGCGCAGGAGTTTCATTTTCTCCAAGTCGTTTAGCCCTGTGTCCATTGTGTACACCTCCTGATACTGAGTATAACAGAAAGTGCTGTGGGCAAGGTGTGACAGAAATGGGCTGCTCTGCAAAACACATAACGAAACAGGTGGTGTAAATCATGCCTGATGATGCAAAAATGACAGACACATATACCCGGTTTATTGAAGATCAGTCCACGGAGAGGATCGGTGTTAAATTCCCACCCTATATGCTCCATACCGAACAGCAAAGTGCAAATTTCTTCTTTGGAATCAGGAATCACCATAGCACTCAAAAAACGTATTACATAGGGAAGCCTCAAGATAAGGATGGGCATATTTTAGTTGTTGGCGGAGCTGGCAGCGGTAAAAGTTCCTGCATTGCCATTCCTACATTAGGTACATGGGGTGGCACGTTTTTTGCCATTGATATCAAAGGGGAATTATCAAAAAACTGGCCTTTAGTGCGAAAAACAAAATATCCAGTTAAGGTTTTTGATTTCTCACAAGTGAAGAAAAAGGTGACGTTCAGATATGATCCGTTTTATCTTTTGCGCGAAGGGAACCAGGACGATTTAGTTCAAAAGGCCCGTGAGATTGCCCAGGCAATTATTCCTGTCCAGCCTAATGTTCAGGAACCGTTTTGGAGCCAGGCCGCACAGAATATCTTGACCGCAGTGATCCTGTATGTCTGTGGACTAGCGGAGCGTGATCCGCATACCGGCGAATTGCTGCAAGGGACATTTAACCAGGCTATGACGCTCATTCAATCGAAGCCTATCGGGGAATTGATCGAAGAGATCGGCAATAGCGGCAATGAGGCCGCTATCATGCACATCAATCAATTCCGGGGAATCGAGTACCCAGAGGATAACAAGATGTTGATGGGTATTAGCGCGGAATTGAGCAATCGGGTTATGGTTTTTGCCACTGATAATCGAATCAAAGCTGCTTTTACAAAATGTGATGACATGATACGATGGGAGGACTTGGAAGATCACAATATCTTCATGCGGATACCGGAGGACAAGCTTGGACAGTGGGACGGAGCCATAACGATGATGCTGACACAGCTCATCCGAACCCTGGAGCGGCGGCCAGACAAATATAGCAACGGGGAAGAGCTGCCTCCTGTTCTGCTTCTGCTGGATGAATTTCCCCGCTTGGGAAAGATCGATGTGATTCAAAATGCCGTCTCCACTCTCCGAAGTAAGGGCGTAACGATTTGCTTGGTTGTGCAGAGCCTGGCTCAGCTCGATAAAATTTATGGAAAGGAATCCCGTCAGATCATTGTTGACAACTGCCAGTATAAAGCGATCCTTAGTGTAACTGATCCGGAAAACCAGAAGACGATCAGCGATATGATAGGTACGATCAATGTCAGGCAGAACAGCATAAATGATAGCAGTAGCAGGAGCCTGGGAGAAAATAAAGGGAGTAACCTTGCTGAAGATCTCTCCTTTTCGGACGGGCAGTCGCGTGGAATGTCGAGAAGCATCAGCACTGGTATGTCTGTGGTGCGAGAGCCTATTATTTTTCCACATGAGTTGGCTACGTTACAAGATATTTTACTGCTAACTCCGGAAGGTTTTTGCCGTGTAGAAAAACTGCCATATTATGTGTATCGCAAACCTGTTTCGGATAGCTAAAACAGAAGCACCCCTCGCTTGGAGGGGTGTGCTTCTGCCAAATTAACATCAATTAGCTGGTATCTCAAGTTTCGCTAAATTCAGACATTGCAAGATTTTGCTATAGAGAGAACGCAGATCATCAGCGATCCGCCCTTGCCCAATGTCATCTGATGCTTGTTCATTCAGAACCTTCATGATGTTGTCGAGATGCGTTTGAGCAGACCCGATATCATCGGTAAGAACTCTTAAATCAGATTGTTTTGGTTGTATTTCTGGGGATTTCCGATTATTAGAGCCAAGATTTGGGTTAAAGATGGTTTTTAGTTTGGATGAAGATTCGCCGGTTCCTTTAGCGGCGATATTATCAGTTTTGGCAGGTTCCATTTTCTCATGAATGATATGACGTATTTCACGGACGGACATATCGTTGACTGTTTTCTGTTGTCCATTTACCTCATGCGGTTCGCTGATAAAACTCTCTCGCTGGGCTTCTGGTAAGGCCAACAACGCCAAGGCTTTTGTCATGCCCAAATCCGTCACCGATGTCGAATTTGCGTATGCCCTCGCCAATTGCATATAGCGTTCGGCCATTCGGTAGGAAATGCCAACTTCATCATCCAGCCAGTTCATCCAACCACCATGTTTTGTCAACTGCTCCTTAGCCTCAATGAGCAGGTTGCCAATCTCAATGAAAGACTGGACGCAGGTCAATCCGGATTTTCTCCCCCTCACCGTCGGCAAAGAGGACGTTATCCGGCAGCACCACAGCGGCGCGGGCTTTCCCGTCCGCGTTCAGACTGCGGTAAATATGCTGCAAAAAGTTCAGCTGCTTGTTGCTGGTGGTGTAGGTGAAGTCGTCACGGATCGCGCGCTCACCGCCCTTCTTCGTTCCAAAAGGAGGATTGGTGAGAACCACGTCATAGCCCCGCATACTCTTGCCGAGATTGGACAGGGTATCGCCCAGCGTGATGGTTCCCTCCATATTGTGCAGCATTGCGTTCATCAGAGCCAGACGGTGGGTATCGTGTACCAGCTCCATGCCGGTAAAAGCCTCCGTGCGTTCAAAATCAGCAGTATCGGCATCAAGGTCATAAAATTCATCTGTCTGCTCGGAAACATATTGATGGGCGGCGATCATAAAGCCGAACGTACCGCAGGCGGGGTCATTGCAGCGTTCCTTCGGTTGAGGCTTCACCAGACGGGTCATGACATCGATCAGCACCCGGGGCGTGAAATACTGTCCCGCGCCGGATTTCTTCTCGTTGGCGTTCTTCTCCAAAAGCCCTTCATACAGATTGCCAAGCCCCTCTTCCCGGGCAGAAAACCAGTCCAGCCCGTCAATGGTGGTGATGATCTTTTCCAGGTTCTTCGGTTCGTCGATGTTAGTGGCCGCGCCTTGATAGATTTCCCGCACACGGCCCGTACAGCTCTCCCCCAGGTGGTTCAGCAGCTCCTTGTAGAATTTTTTCAATTCAATGCCACTTTTGGCGGTGAGGCTGTTCCAGCGGTAAGCCTCCGGGATCTGGCTCTCTGCCCCTGTCTCCTTCGCCATTTTCAAAAACAGGATATAGGTCAGTTCCGTCACATACTGGTGATAGGTGATGCCGTCGTCACGGAGAACATTACAGAGGTTCCAGAGCTTGGAGACAATTTCTTGGGTAGTCATTAAAAGCTACCTCCGTTCATCCAGCCAATTTCAGACGCAATTTTTAAGATAACAGCATCGAATACTTGGGGCTGAAATTCGAGTTTTATTTTCTGTTTATTCTCAATCAGATCATGGATTGCGTCTAATATTTTCTTTTGAGCCTCCTGCTGATCTTCAGGCAATGGTAGCACGCTTTTTTGCTGGTTCAAAATTGCTTGATTCACCATCGCAGAGAAAACGTTGTTCATCCATTCACTTTGATTCATGCGATTTTCCCTCCATCATCGTACAGATACTCGTTGAGTTCCAAGATAATGCTTTCCAGCTTATTTCCAAACACTTTATTGATCTTCGCAAAGCCGCCTTGTGCCTTGAAGCGCCCGTCCTCATCAAATACGGTCACATTCAGCACAGATTCTTCCATCAGGTATTTTTCCATTCTGGTGATCCAGTTAAGCTCCTGCTTGGAGAATGTATGCGCCTTTTTCAGCTTGTCCACCGCACGCCTGATTCTGGCCTCATGGGAGATCAAGGTGGAGCCGATGGCGTACCGGCGAATCAGGCTGATAATATCGGCGGCAATTTCCTCGTTGGTCATCTGGGAAACAGCCGTATTCAGCTGCTGGGTGGTAAAGCCCTCCCTGTCCAGCGTCAGGCGCAGGGAACGCAGCCCCTCGCGGGTCAGCTCCTTCGGCCTTGTGCAGACAATATTCAGTGCGGCAATCTCATTCAGATTGCTCTTGACATAGTTTGCGAATGCGTCTAAATAATCTTCGGGTTTGCTGCCGCTGCCGTAGCCTCTGGTATGTTCCAAAAGCTCATCCTCGTGGTCGGAGATCACCACAGAGCGGCGGCCATCCGGCTTGAACTGCGCCAGCATTTTGAATAGCTCCGCATTGGCAAGCAGACGGTTTTTGGCATCCTCCGGCCTGCGCTGCTGAATGTCGTCAATGAACTGGGTGGGGTCTTGTCCCACGGTCATGCTGATAAAATGCTCCATGGTTTCGGCATCCATGCGCCGTTTTTTCCGTTGCAGCTTTGCAAGGATTTGATCGATCTGGTTTTGCACCTGGCGTTCATCCTCCAGAACCTCCAGGCCATCCAAAAGCTGCTCAAATGTTGCGCTGGGGTTGGCAACGACGGGCTTCATGGTGTTGACCGCTTCCAGAGAATCATAAACGCCAACGGGGTCGTAGATTTCAAAATGGGTCTTGTGGATGTCAGGACAGCGGCGGGTGGCCCGGCCCATCATCTGCTCAAACAGGATACGGGACTTCACACGGCGCATAAATACCAATGTCGTGATTGCGGGAACATCGATTCCCGTCGTCAGCAAATCAACTGTTACAACAATGCTGGGAAAGCGTTCGTTCTTGAAGCGCTTAATGGCGTCCTTTACCTTTTTCTTGTTGCCTCCGCCCACAGAGCCGGTGATTTTCATAATGGCGTCATTGTCCACGCCCTTTTCCGTATAAATCTCCTTCAGAATTTTTACGATTAAATCGGCATGGTCATCATTAACGGCAAAAATCAAGGTTTTCCCCTGAACATCCGGACTATCCGGGTCAATATCACGGGCGATTTCAGCCAAAACCGTTCGATTGAACGGCTCTGTTATGACCTGGCGGTTGAAGGCGTCCACATCGAAGTCCAATTCATCTTCCAACAGCTCAGAATTGGTGACCTCACCCGTCACAGGGTCATACCGTACAACGGTATCGCCTCTCTTGTAATGAATGCCCTCCGCGCTTAATTTGGTAGACAGCCTGTGGGGAGCGTCATGGTCAACCAGATACCCCTCGATCACCGCCTCCCGGTATGTATACTTGAATACAGGCTGTCCGAAAATCTCGGTTGTCTGTAGGGCTGGCGTTGCGGTCAGCGCAATTTTCACAGCGTCAAAATACTCTACAACGCAGCGGTATTTGCTCTGATAATCGATCTGATCCCGGTAAAGGACTTCGTCCTCGCCCATTTCTTTATCCAGAATATAGCCTCGGTGCGCTTCGTCGATGATAACCAAATCATAGTCAGAAACAGCGGGCATGGTATCCTCGTCATTGTACAGGATTCGCTTGACCATGCTCTGAACCGTGGCAATCTGGATACGAGTCTCACGGTCTATATCCTTATCCTCTAAACCCTTAATATTGTATATATCGTCAAGGGTCATTAAGTCCTCCAGCTTGACCTCCTGGAATACGTCAGAGGCCTGTTCGCCCAGAGCGGTTCTGTCCACCAGGAAAAGGATTCTGCGGAACCGTCCCGTTTTCAGGAAACGGTAGATCATGCCCAGAATGGTTCGGGTCTTGCCCGTGCCTGTGGCCATGGCAAACAGGACATTACGCTGGCCGTTGATGATTGCTTCCTCGGAGGCCTTTATCGCTCTGACCTGATATTCATAGAGACTCAGACCGTCCTTGTCGCGCAGCAGGTCATAGGACATCTCCCGCAAGTCCTGATTCCTTGCGGAAATATCCTTATCAAGCAGCTCCATGATCCCCTCCGGGCTCATCCAGCCCCGCAGAGCTTTTGGCGCATTATCGGGCTGCCTCAAATCCAAAAACCATATACCGCTTTTGGTGTCGTACTGCTCTAAATACGGCCTTCCGTTGGTGGCAAAGGTGAGCGGCACTTTATAGCTTCCCCACGTTCCAATCTGATAGGCTTTATCAGCACTGCGGATATTTCGGGAGTAATCTTTGCACTGATAGTCGATGACAGATGGAATATCTTTATGGATCGCCTTTGCCTCAACCGTTGCGACCAACTGCATACCAACGAATAGAGCATAATCCACATAGCCCCGATTGCCAACCGTAGAATCAGTAGGCCATTCAGCGATAGCGATATTGCGCCCTTTGACAGGGCGCGTTCCCTTGGAATAGCGCAGCTGCTCTGTATCGGCCTCCCAGCCAACCTTGCGCAGCTGCTCGTCGATCAGATAGCGTGTTTCCGCCTCGGATTTGACTCGCTGGCTTGCGGCTTTGGCGGACTGCTTCTTTCGGACTTCCTTTTCTATGGTGGGAGCCGCCGCCGCTGCCCTTTCCGCCTCTTCGATCCACTGTGTCTCCTGAGCCTGTTCGCTCTGCTGATTGACGCTGACGGGTTCCAGTGTTTCAGATGGCATGACAAACGGCTGATTTTGATAATTCCAGTCCCCATAGGTCTGCATAAACCATTCGCATAGACTGTAC
>OFGQ01001247.1_pt1 | contig 17524 bp, 18 predicted proteins | sample 1521791 | NCBI WGS metagenome assembly OFGQ01 (sample SAMEA3504116, study PRJEB24116) | mouse gut metagenome | biome: mouse gut; feature: mouse-associated habitat; material: faeces | place: Denmark | collected 2011 | reverse complement strand
GTTAAATATGGCTCAGCCATTGGGCGGTTGTTTTAGGAACGGACATGATTACAGCCGAAAGGAGGATCTTTTATGTCAAGAATCATAGATTACAGCTATTTATTGCAGAAAACATTTGGAATGACCGGAATAAACGGCGTCAATTCCATCGGAAGTTTTCGGTTATCACAGATTAACAGCAGTTCTGTACAGGCTCAGTTAAAGGCGGCGGGTATTGACACGAACAGTAAACAGTACAAAGCCGTTATGCAGGAGATGGCGAAGAATGGGAACGGCGCAATGTTTACGAATATCCAGGCGATTAAGAATTCGATGCGGTGCTATGATAAGGACGGAGATTACATAGACCCTACGACGGGGCTTGCAGGTCTGTTGGTAACAGATGCCAACGAGAGCAGCAGGAAGCGTATCATCTCCATCCCGGAGAGCAGCAAGGATGAGATGTTTGAGCAGACGAAGAAGGAATTCCTGCGTGAGAACGGCGTCCTCAACGGTGACAGGACGAGACGGTCGGACGTATACACCAATATGTACCGTAAGGTGACGAAGAATGACCGACTGGCAGCCGGATATACCATGGAGCAGTATGAGCGGGCATACAGGCAGGCGTTCCTTGACGCGGCAAGGGAAGCGGATTCAGGCTGGGAGATTGGAAAGCCGATAAAGTACGGCGCTTTGGACGGCGTTACTAGGGAATCGGTGGAGGCAAGCCTAAGGCAGTCAGGCAATACCCTTTCACGGGCGTCTATGGATAGAAGGATATAGTTTTTGGAATTAGGTTTCAGAAAGAGAGGTGAGCCTGTGAATTTTTTTACAGTGCAGTCGTTGAATGCATACACACGGAATATGGAGATGCAGATGAAGTGGCAGAAGAAGCAGGATACTAATGATTTTACAGCGGATGGGAGTATGAGGCTTGACAATGATCCCACAAGGCGTCAGGCGGAGGAGATTCGCAAGTCCCGGGAGGATGGTTCCGACCAGCTTGCCAAGCAGATTGATTTAAAGCTGAACAGCGGTCAGAAATTGACAGCAGAAGAGATGGATTATCTGCGAAAGCATGACCCGCAGGCTTATCAGAAGGTGAAATCCATTGAGGCAGAGCAGAAGAACTATGAGAACGAGTTAAAAAAGTGTAAGACGAAGGAGGAAGTGGAGCGTGTAAAGATGGCGCACACGGCAACTTCCCTGAGTGCGGTGAACAGTATCATGAATAATCCGGTGATACCGGAGGAAAAGAAGTTCGAGCTGGTCATGCAGGAACACCGTAAGAATCAGGCTTTGCAGACGACGGCCCAGGAATTCGTGGAAAGCGGCGAGTATGCGAAGCTGCCGACAGAGGCGGAACGCCTGAAAGCAGAGAAGGATTTGCAGGAGGCAAAAGAGAAGGAACTGGGTATCGAGGAACCGTCAGAGAAGGCAGAACAGGAAGATGGTTCTGCGGGAAAGACGGATGCGGACAGGGAAGGACTTGCACAAGACGGCCAAGTTTTCGCGGAAAAGGCGGTTAAGGCTGCAGAGACGGAAAAGGATGTCAGGATGCTTTCCAGGGAGAGGGAGATGACCCGCATGGAGGCAGAGACGACGCCGGAGGCGTTGAAGGTGAAGCGCGCCAAAGCACGGGCGGCTTACCAGATGAGTAAGGCAGAAGTTTCGCAGCAAATGTTGGATGTGAAAGTAGACTAAGGGCAGGAGATAGATTCCCTGCCGGACATAAGAGATTGGGGCTGCCGCATCCGGTTATTTACCATGATGTGGCAGCCCCAAAGTATATACATATATTCAAAGATGTTAGCTGCCTGCCTTCTGCGTTTGCAGGGGAGACAAGACAAAATGCTTATATATTTTCCGCAATATGCCTTGCCACATATACTCCGCTTGCAGAAGCATGGGAGAGAGAATGAGTGACCCCGCTTCCGTCTCCTATGATATAAAGCCCTTGGTACTTGCTTTGCAGATTTTGGTCAAGTTCTACTTCCATATTATAGAATTTTACCTCCACGCCGTAGAGCAGGGTATCGTCGTTGGCGGTTCCCGGCGCTATTTTATCCAGTGCGTAGATCATCTCCATGATACCGTCCAGAATCCGTTTCGGAAGTACCAGACTCAAGTCGCCGGGCGTGGCGGCAAGGGTAGGGGTAACTAATCCTTCCCGAATCCTTCCGGCAGTACTGCGCCTTCCCCTGACCAGATCTCCGAACCGCTGTACGATAACGCCGCCGCCAAGCATGTTGGATAGCCTTGCGATGCTTTCCCCGTATCCGTTGCTGTCTTTGAATGGCTCAGAGAAATGTTTTGCGACCAGCAGTGCGAAATTGGTGTTTTCTGTCTGGTGTTCCGTATCCTCGTAGCTGTGGCCGTTTACCGTGACGATACCGTTGGTGTTCTCATTTACCACGATACCATAGGGGTTCATGCAGAATGTCCGGACGTTGTCCTCGAATTTTTCCGTGCGGTAGACAATCTTGCTCTCATACAGCTCGTCCGTCAGATGGGAGAAGATGACGGCAGGAAGTTCAACCCGGACGCCGATGTCCACCCGGTTAGATTTGGTAGGAATGTCTAGTTCCCGGCAGATATTCTCCATCCATTTGCTTCCGCTCCTGCCCACAGAGACGATACATTTTTTGCAGTCAGCAGATTGCCCGTTGTAATGGACGCGGTAGCCGTCTTCCGTGCGTTCCAGGCTGTCTACGGGAGTGTTAAAATGAAATTCTACCTTGTCTTTCAGTTCGTCGTATAATTGTTCCAGAACCACATAATTAATATCCGTTCCCAGATGGCGGACGGACGCGTCCAGAAGTTTCAGCTTATTCTGGAGGCAGACTTTCTTAAACTGGGTCCCTGCCGTGGAGTACATCCTTGTCTTTTCTCCTCCGTGGCTGGTATTGATGTCGTCTACGTAGCGCATCAGTTCAAGAGCCTGTTCTTTTCCGATATATTCATAGAGGGTTCCGCCGAAATCATTGGTGATATTATACTTCCCATCCGAAAATGCACCGGCTCCGCCGAAGCCGTTCATGATTGCACAGGTTTTACATTTGATGCAGGACTTTACCTTTTTACCGTCAATAGGGCAATGCCTGTCTTTGAGCGGGACGCCAGCCTCGAAAACTGCGATTTTGAGCCGGTTGTCCTTCTGCGCCAGTTCGTATGCCGAGAAGATTCCGCCAGGGCCTGCTCCGACAATAATTACGTCATAATTCATGATAGATTCCTCCTTTGCTCGTAAGAGCGCCTTTTGCGTGCGCACCCGGCAAGATAGAATCCGAGTGTACATGTCCATTATAATCGCATTTTAAAATAGATGTCAATTATATTCTGGGGGCGTCCCCTTAGCCTGTCCCTGAGAGAGGGTGTTGCCGTCTGTAAAGCAGGAATAACGAAAGTGTCAGTACCAGGCACATGCCTTCCGCCAGCGCAGACGCCCACCAGATTCCATTTCCGCCGAAGAATGCCGTCAGAACCCGGAGACTGAAAGCGACAAATACGAATCCCCTTCCAAGAGAGATTGCCATAGCGGATTTCGGATATTCAATCGCTGTAAAGAATCCGCCGATGATGATGTTAATCCCGCAGAGCAGGAAGGAGTAAGCGAATGTGTGGAAGACACTTACAGATGCGCTTCGTAGGTCTGAAAGCTCCGGGGATATGAACAGGCTGACCAGAGGCTCTGCGATGATTCTGGATATGGCAAAAGCGGCCACCGAGAATATACCGCCGAAGCCGAGCGCATATTTCAGGAGCAGATGATACTGACCGGGAAGCCGTCTGCCGTAATAATAGCTGACCAATGGCTGGATTCCCTGTGCAATGCCCGCCATGGACATGACGATAATGGTGCTGACATAGGTGACAATCGTATAACTGACGATAAATTCTTCATTCAGGTATGCCAGAATCGCGTGGTTGAACAGGAAGATTACAATTCCGGCAGAGAATTCTGTGATTCCAGAAGACAGCCCGATTTTCATGGTGCGCCATGTTAAGGACAGGGACGGGGTGAACCGTACCATCTTCATATGTGTCTTTTTACTGCAAAAATGTGTCAGATACAATAGGACTACGATTAGCTGTGACAGCCCTGTAGCGAATGCGGCGCCCCAGACTCCTTTGTGGAGGAGGATTACGAAAATATAATCCAGGATACAGTTCAATACGGCTCCGGTTGTGACAATGATGGTTGCCTTCATAGGATAACCGTCTGTCTTAATCAGTACCTCCAGAGAGTAGGAGCAGATGAAGAAGACGCTGAAACAGGCAATGGTTGTGATGTAGGTCCTTACATATCCGGCGGTAAGCTCTGTTGCGCCAAGGAAAGCGGCGATTTCTTCAGATTTCCAGAGAACGGCAGCTGTGAGCAGTACGGATACGAGGATTGTGGTGAGCACATTCTGGGTGAATACCTCATTTGCCTTCTGGTCTTGCTTTTCGCCTAATAGGATTGCAATGACGGTAGAAGAGCCGACGGCAAACATAAGCGCTACGGAGAAAAGCAGTGTCACGAAAGGCATGGCGATATTGACACCGGAGAGCGCAAGCTCTGACACGCCTCTTGCAACAAACAAACCGTCAATCATCGTATAGAGAGCATAGACCCATTGTGCAATCAGCGATGGGATAATAAAACGGAAGAAATCTTGTTTTAAGGACTTGCCTTCTAGTTTCATATGTAAAGCCTCCTGTATTTGAAATAGGTGTCATGTTGTGACTCGTAAATATTTTAAACCTTAGTATTATACGAAGGTCAAGAGGAAAAATATAATAAAAGATGGAAGAAACGTCAAAGAAAAATACGTTTCTTCCATCAATATGATTCCAATAAAGCTTTCTTATTTCATAGAACCGCCGCTCAAAATCGATTTCACATGCTCAATCTCCTGCTGGGATGCCTTTGCCGCCGGAACATAGTAGCTCTTCTCCCGGGCAACCTGATAAAGTTTCTCCTGTGACATCTCACATTCATTGCGCATCTGCTTTAAGCACTGCTTCAACTCTTTATTCTCCGTCTGGGGAATCATCTCGCCAAAACGGGTCAGTTCGCCATTGACGCCAGTGAGTGCGTCGCTTACCATTGTCTTCTCATCTAACATGTCTGCTGTCCTCCTATAAGAATTTCATTAAATCCTGCTTGTTCTTCATTGCAGAATTGGCTGCATCCTGGAAAAGTTTCTTTACTTCGGGGTCCTGTGCCTGAGATGCATAATCTTGCAATTTGCAGTGGCATGTGCTGTAACCTCCGATCAGGTGACGCAGGTTTTGTAAGTCGAGTACTGATAAATCGGCCATGTCTGTTTCCTCCTTTTTAATTGCGGACATTGGTTTTGAGCGCCGCATGGTTTGTTCGGGATTATTGTGTCCGTGGCTTTGGAGAAATATACTGCAAATTTTTGGCGTTTTTTGATTTTTCAATAAAAACATGAAAGAGTTCCCCCATAGATAGGGATGTCTTCCACATACATTCCGGATGCCATTGGACGCCGACCACAAAGGGAAGACAGTCGGATTCGATGGCTTCTATGATGCCGTCGGATGCCACGGCAGCGATATTCAGTTCCGCTCCCAATATACGAATGCACTGATGATGAAAACTATTTACAACCTCATTTTCATTGAAAATATTAGATAGGATGCTATCTTTTAAGACAGAGATTTTGTGGCAAGGGTCGGAACGGTCAGAGGATAACTGCATATGGTTCAGGGAGACGGGCCAGCGCAGAGAGATATCCTGATAAATGGTTCCGCCAAGGGCGATATTGAGAATCTGCATGCCGCGGCAGATGGCAAGGATTGGCAGTTTCAGGGATAACAAATATTTCATCAGGGCAATATGGAACTGGTCTGTCTGAAAATCGGTTGCCCCGCGTTCCGTCATTAATTCCTCCCCGAACAGAAGGGGCGTAACATCGTCCCCGCCGCAGAACAGGAAGCCGTCGCACTGTCTCCCATAGCAAAAATAAGCCTCTTCATCCTGTGTACAGGGGAGAATGACGGGCGTCCCCCCAAAGTGTTCCACCGTATGCAGATAGGTCTGCGGTACGAACTGACGTTGATTCATGTATCCGCAGGATACGATTCCGATGACTGGTTTCATGAAAAGCCTCCTCTAAAAAAGGTATACATTTTCCTTGAAAAAATATATACTTACTGTAGAGGTTATGAAACGGAGGCGGAAGTTATGAACTTGATTGATATGCATTGCGATACGTTGTGGAAGTTGATGGATATGGATAAGAAGGGGAATCTGATGGAGAACCATTGCAGCGTCAGCATCCCGTATATGGAAGAAGCGGGAACGAAGGCACAGTTTTTTGCCTGTTTTACCTGCCTGAGAGATTTTGAAGATGCGGGAGGCTATGAGGGATGTTACGGACGTGTGCAGGAGATGATTGCATACCTGACGGAACAGGCGAAATGTTATCCGGAACAAATCAAGTTAGCCAAATCTTATTCGGATATGCAGGAAAATGAGAGAGAAGGGAAGGTGTCGGCATTCCTTACCGTGGAGGAGGGCGGAGTCCTGAATGGAGAAATCGGGAGGCTTGATCGGCTGTATGGCCAGGGGATACGTCTTATGACGCTGATGTGGAATTATGAGAACTGTATCGGGCATCCTAACAGCAGGGACGGCGTTTTGATGGGCAAGGGATTAAAGCCTTTTGGAATACAGGTGGTCAGGAGAATGGAAGAACTGGGGATGATTGTGGATGTTTCCCACGCTTCGGATGGGACATTCTGGGATGTCCTTAAATATTCCGAAAAGCCGGTGGTTGCGTCCCATTCCAATTGCCGGATGCTCTGTAACCATCCAAGGAACCTGACGGACGAGATGATAAGAAGCCTTGCAGAAACCGGAGGCGTCGCTGGGCTGAATTTTTACGGTGCATTCCTTGGCACGGGGAAGATAGAGGAAGCTGACACGGCCCGGGAGGATTTCAAGGTCGAGGCAATGACTGCGCATATTTTGCATATGATACGGGTCGGCGGGAGCGGATTCCCTGCAATCGGGACAGATTTTGACGGGTTTGATCCAGATGGAAGCCTGGAGATTCCGGATGTCTCCAAGATGGAGCGGTTATGGGACTCACTGAAAAAAGCCGGGGTGCCGGAGAGGCAGTTGGATGGAATTTGGGGGCAAAATGCAGAGCGGGTGATGCGGGAAGTTCTGTGATAGCTATAGGAAAGCTTGCCGGGAAATGAGCTGTATACACAACATTTCCCGGCAATTCTATTTTCTGTCTGCAATCCTTATTTCTGGCTTTTTTCCACTTCCTGCATCTTCATGGCACGGACCTTGAGCGGCAGTCCGAACAGATTGATGAATCCATCCGCATCATGGTGATCATACAAATCACCTGTGGTAAAGCTTGCAAGGGACTCACTGTACAGAGAATAGGGGGAAGTCGTTCCGGCTTTGATAATATTCCCTTTATACAACTTGAACTTCACCTCTCCGGTCACATACTCTTGAGTAGACTCAACAAAAGCCTGTACAGCCTCGCGAAGCGGGGTGAACCATTTCCCTTCATATACAATCTGGGACAGTTTATTGCCCATCTCTTCTTTCACCTCATAAGTCGCCCGGTCGAGTACCAGTTCTTCCAACTGTTGGTGCGCCTCATAAAGAATGGTTCCGCCGGGAGTCTCGTATACGCCCCGGGACTTCATGCCTACCACACGGTTCTCTACGATATCACAGATGCCAATCCCGTGTTTCCCGCCCAGCTCATTCAATTTACGGATAATGTCGGATACTTTCATCTCTTCGCCGTTAATGCTCTTTGGAACACCCTTCTTAAAGGTCATGGTAACATATTCGCCTTCATCCGGCGCTTTCTCCGGCGTTACCCCAAGTACCAGCAGATTCTCATAATTTGGCTCCAGCGACGGGTCTTCCAGTTCCAGCCCCTCATGGCTGATATGCCATAAATTGCGGTCGCGGCTGTAGCTATGGCTTGCGTCGAATGGAAGGTTAATTCCGTGTTGTTTACAATACTCGATCTCCTCTTCACGGGAGTTCATCGTCCATACATCCGTCATCCGCCATGGGGCGATGATTTTCAGGTCTGGCGCCAGCGCCTTGATGCCAAGCTCGAAACGAATCTGGTCGTTGCCCTTTCCGGTCGCGCCGTGGCAGATAGCAGACGCCCCTTCTTTCCTTGCGATTTCCACCAGCTTCTTAGCAATGGCGGGACGTGCCATAGAAGTTCCGAGCAGGTATTTGTTTTCGTAAACAGCATGCGCCTGTACACAAGGAACGATGTAATTGTCACAGAAATCATCTACGATGTCTTCAATATATAACTTGGAAGCCCCGGACAGTTTTGCCCGCTCGTTAAGGCCCTCCAGTTCTTCGCCCTGGCCGCAGTCAACGCAGCAGCAGATGACCTCGTAGTCAAAATTCTCTTTCAGCCACGGGATGATTGCCGTAGTATCCAATCCGCCGGAATATGCCAATACAACTTTTTCTTTCATAAGATTATCCTCCTGATTCTGTCTTGTGTATGTAAAAATAGGTCGTTCTTAACTGCAAGGAATACTATACCGTATTTTTTATAAATATGCAAGAATAAAATTAAAAAAACATTAAATATACATTTTATGCACAAAAAATACATACATTATACGATTTATATGGGGAGGTTGAATAAATTATACAAAAAATGAATTGACATGTGTAGATAATCTATATATAATGTAGATAGCCGATATATAGATGGGCAATATATTTTTGGAAGGAGCGATGCGAGATGGCAGTTGATAAGAGTCTGGTTTCCGGCAGCACCTCTATGCTGATTCTGAGGCTGTTGGAGGAAAAAGATATGTATGGCTATGAAATGATTGAAGGGCTGCGCAGGAAATCTAGAAATGTATTTGAACTCAAGGCAGGGACATTGTATCCATTACTGCACGGGATGGAGTTAAAAGGATTGTTGAAATCCTATGAGTGCGGCAGAAAAGAAGCCGGTAAGATACGCAAGTATTACAGTATCACAAAAGAAGGACGCAAGGCTCTTGCAGAAAAGAAAGAAGAATGGTATGCCTACTCACAGGCAGTCGTAGACGTATTAAGTATGGGAGGTGCAATATGAGCCAGGGGAAGAAAGAAGAATATGTAAAGATACTGACGGAGCAGATTCGCTGTAAGCAGGCGAGAGCGCAGGTGGCTCAGGAGATCCGAAGCCATATCGAGGAGCAGGAGAATTATTTCCTCGGTGAAGGCCTTACCAGAGAAGAGGCGGAAAATGAGGCGGTGAAGGAGATGGGCGACCCGGTGGAAGCGGGAGCGGCGCTGGATCTGGTACACAGGCCGCGCGTGGCATGGGGGTGGATTGCGCTGATTGGTATTCTCTATGCTGCGGGCTATGCGCTTCTGAGTCTCCTGCAAAGCAATTTTTCGGAAGAAGATTTTATCACGGGAGGATATGGAAAATGGATGCTCGTCGGCATGGCGGTCATGGTGGGAGTCTGCTATGCAGATTACAGCCGGATCGGGCGATGGGCAAGGGAGATTACCGCCGCAGTCTTTGTTGTGCTGTTCGGGGGAATGTATCTGTTCGGGCAGCAGGTGAACGGGGCGTTACAGTGGTTGAATCTGCCGTTTCTTTCAGCTTCCCTGAACATCCAGTTATTATGTTTCCTTTTTGTTCCGTTGTATGCGGCAATCGTGTATCATTATCACGGGCAGGGCTATCTTGCGGTAGGGAAATGTTTCCTTTGGATGCTGCCCGCCCTGTGCATTACCCTGAGGATTCCGAGCGTTGTGACGGCGATGATGCTGTACCTGACATTTTTACTTATTTTGTCCTTTGCAATGATTAGAGGATGGTTTCAAGGGTCAAAGGGAAAGATGCTGGCGTCGGCCTGGGGAGGGACAATGCTGTTGGCCGGCATCGGCTATCTTAAACTTTTCCTGTCCGGGCCTGCTTATCAGTATACGCGTGTCAGGAATTTGCTGCACCCGGGAAGTGGGGAGGCCGGATATCAGATCCGGATGCTCCGCGGGATTCTGGACGGCAGCCGATGGATTGGCGGCGGGGAAGGCGTAAGCGCCGTCAAAGCCGTGGATGGATTGATGTCGGGTATGGATTACAGTTTGCTATATATCATAGCGTGCTATGGAATTTTGGCGGCGATTCTTGCGATTGGCCTCTTGGTGGGTGTGTTCGTCTACTTTATGGGAATGTCGGTGGGACAGAAGAACCATCTTGGAAATATTATTGGTTTTGGGTGTACTGCCGTACTCATTGTGCAGATCATGTTTTATGTGTTAGTGAATACGGGAGTGATTCCTTCCGGGACGGTTTATTGCCCCTTCCTTACTTCCGGCGGAACCGGTGTCCTTGTGACAAATACGTTGATTGGAATTTTGCTCAGTATCTACCGTTATCAGGATGTCCCGTTAGATGTGGAAAAGGGAAATGTTCGTAGATTCTTACCCGTGGGGCGGACTGCATTTTAAAATGTAAATGAAAATAAGGCTTGCATAACATACAAATTAGATGTATAATTATGCAAGCCTTATTTTTGAGTTTTTTATGCAATGTCCCACTGGACAAGCACAAAGATTTGGTTTATATTGATTGAAGTCAATAAAATACGGCCGCAGAAGGGGAAAGGATGTTGAATAGATGATAAAAGCAGGTATTATCGGAGCCACAGGATATGCCGGAGGCGAACTGGTACGCCTTCTGTCAGGGCATAAGGATGCTGAAATAATCTGGTATGGTTCCAGAAGTTATATTGACAAGAAGTATGCAGATGTTTACCAGAACATGTTCCGGATCGTGGATGAGAGATGTCTGGATGATAATATGGAAGAACTGGCAGGACAGGCGGACGTTATTTTTACAGCCACTCCCCAGGGATTCTGTGCGTCGATGATGAAGGAGGAAATCCTTTCACAGGCAAAGGTCATCGACCTGAGCGCCGACTACCGTATCAAAGACGTAAAAGTATATGAAGAATGGTATGGGATTGAGCATAAAAGCCCTCAATACATAGAGGAAGCGGTCTACGGTCTTTGCGAGGTGAATCGGGATGAGATTTGCAAAGCGAGGCTGGTGGCGAACCCGGGCTGTTACACCACTTGCTCCATCTTGACGGCGTATCCGCTGGCGAAGGAGGGAATCATTGACATGAAGACCTTAATCATAGACGCCAAATCCGGGACTTCCGGCGCGGGCAGAGGTGCCAAGGTGGCAAACCTCTACTGTGAGGTCAATGAGAATATCAAAGCTTACGGAGTCGCCACCCACAGACATACGCCGGAGATTGAAGAGCAGTTAGGATATGCGGCACAGGAGCAAGTCGTATTGAATTTCACACCCCATCTTGTCCCTATGAACCGGGGGATTCTGGTGACAGAGTATGCCTCTCTGAAAAGAGAAGTTACATATGAAGATGTGAGGGCAGTTTATGAGAAATATTATGGAAATGAACATTTCATCCGCATCCTTGGCGAGGGCGTCTGCCCGGAGACGAAATGGGTCGAGGGCAGCAACTATGTGGATATCAATTTCAAGATTGACCCGAGGACGAACCGGATTATCATGATGGGCGCCATTGACAATCTTGTGAAGGGCGCGGCGGGCCAGGCGGTGCAGAATATGAACTTGATGTTCGGCCTGCCTGAGGCGGAAGGGCTGGAACTTGTCCCTATGTTCCCTTAGTATTTGAATTTACAAAAATAGAGGTGGATTATGATCCGGACAATGACAATGGAAGATTATGACGGGGTATATGCCCTGTGGACGAAAATCCGGGGGTTCGGGCTTCGGAGCGTGGATGATTCCCGGGAAGGGATTGAGCGTTTCTTAAAAAGGAATCCGGCTACCAGCGTAGTTGCAGTGGAAGACGGGAAGGTAGTCGGAAGTATCCTGTGCGGCCACGACGGGCGGCGGGGCTGCCTGTACCATGTATGCGTGGATGAGGATTACCGCCGGCGGGGCATTGGCAAGGCGATGGTCGTGCGCGCCATGGAGGAACTTAAAAAAGAGCAGATTAACAAGGTGTGCCTGATTGCATTTACCAGAAATGATATTGGCAATGCATTCTGGAATACGATTGGGTGGACGAGAAGGCTGGATTTGAATTATTATGATTTTGTACTAAATGAGAAGAATATTACGGCATTTAACCAGCAATAAGAAAAGGCGGTTTGGATTACAGACAGGCGCAAAGCAGAGGAGGATTTGAAGATGGAGAAGTTAAAGGGCGGAGTGACCGCAGCGAAAGGATTTGAGGCGGCAGCGGCGGCAGCAGGAATTAAGTATACGGACAGGACGGATATGGCGATGATTTACAGTCAGGTTCCGTGTATCGCGGCAGGGACATTTACGAAAAATGTGGTAAAAGCCGCCCCCGTACGCTGGGACCAGCAAGTGGTGAAAGGCAAGGGGGATGTACAGGCTGTTATCGTGAATTCCGGGATTGCCAATGCCTGCACAGGAGAGGAAGGGTATGGATATTGCAGGGAAACAGCCAAAGCAGCGGCAGATGCCCTGAATATTTCCGAGAACGGCGTCCTGATTGGTTCAACGGGCGTGATTGGGAAACAGCTTCCGATGGACAAGGTGGCTGCCGGAATCATGGCATTGGCAGAGAAGAAGAATGGAACTCTGGAAAATGGCACTGCGGCGGCGAAAGCAATCATGACCACGGATACCTGTGAGAAGGAGCTTGCCGTGGCAATCCAGGTGGGAGGACAGACCGTGACCATCGGCGGTATGGCGAAAGGTTCCGGCATGATTCACCCTAATATGTGTACCATGCTTGCATTTATCACGACAGACGCCGTGATTGCGAAAGATACGCTGCAGAAGGCATTGAGCGAGGATATCGAAGACACTTATAATATGATTTCCGTGGACGGTGACACTTCCACCAACGATACGGTGCTTCTGCTTGCAAACGGTATGGCGGAGAATGCGGAAATCGTGGATGGGACCGAGGATTATCAGAAGTTCCGGGAAGCCTTGCATGTAATCAATGAATATCTCGCGAAGAAGATCGCCGGCGACGGCGAGGGAGCGACGGCGTTGTTCGAGGTAAAGGCAGTGGGATGCGAAAACGTCGGGCAGGCAAAGACGCTGGCGAAGTCCATCGTCTGCTCCAACCTAACCAAGACGGCGATTGCAGGTCATGATGCGAACTGGGGAAGAATCCTGTGTGCAATGGGATATTCCGGAGCGCAGTTCGACCCTGAGAAGGTAGACTTGTTCTTTGAGAGCAGTGCGGGCAGGATTCAGATTATTGAGAATGGAACTGCGGTGGATTATAGCGAAGAAGAGGCGACGAAGATACTGTCAGAACCTGAGGTGACGGCAATCGCGGATGTTAAGATGGGAGACTGCGAGGCGACGGCATGGGGATGCGACCTGACCCATGGTTATATTGAGATTAATGCGGATTATAGGAGTTAGATGAATACATCAGCCAGAAGACAGGAGTTATGGGAATCATGAATCAATCAATGCAGAAATATCTGGATAAGGCGGAAGTTTTAATCGAAGCTTTGCCTTATATCCAGCGGTTTAACCGGAAAATTATTGTGGTAAAATACGGTGGCAGCGCAATGGTGGACGAGCAGTTAAAGGAGCAAGTCATTCAGGACGTGACACTCTTAAAGCTGGTAGGTTTCAAGCCGATTATCGTCCACGGAGGCGGTAAGGAAATCAGTAAATGGGTAGGAAAGGTGGGCATGGAGCCCGAATTTGTGAATGGCCTTCGGGTAACGGACGAGGCGACTATGGAGCTTGCCGAGATGGTGCTTGGCAAGGTCAACAAGGGGCTGGTGCAGCTTGTGGAGAGTTTAGGAGTTCGGGCGATTGGAATCAGCGGTAAAGACGGCGCGTTGTTAAAAGTAGAGAAGAAGTACGCAGACGGAGCGGATATCGGCTTTGTAGGTGAAGTGAAACAAGTGAATGCGGATATTCTGTTCGACTTGTTAGAGAAAGATTTCCTGCCAATCGTATGCCCGGTAGGAATGGATGAGGAGTTTTGTACATATAATATCAATGCGGACGATGCGGCGTGTGCGATTGCAAGGGCGGTCCATGCGGAGAAGCTTGCGTTTCTGACGGACATCGAGGGCGTCTACAAAGATCCGTCAGATGCTGCCACTTTAATATCGGAACTGCGGGTATCGGAAGGAAAGGCATTGATGGAGGAAGGTTATATTGGCGGCGGGATGCTGCCGAAACTACAGAACTGCATAGACGCGATTGAAAACGGCGTGTCGAGAGTGCATATCCTGGACGGACGGATTCCCCATTGCCTGCTTCTTGAGATATTTACCAATAAAGGGATCGGGACGGCGATGTTAAACGATACGGAAGAGAAATTTTATCACGGCGAATAAGATGAGAAACTTTATTATGGAGAAAAGAAATGAATCAGTATATAGAAGAAACAAAAAAAGGACTTGTACATACTTATAACCGTTTCCCTGTCGTGCTGGAAAAGGGCGAGGGAGTCTATCTCTATGATACCGACGGAAAGAAATATCTTGATTTTGCGGCAGGCATCGCCGTGTGCGGATTGGGATATGGGAATCAGGAATTAAACCAGACATTGAAGGCGCAGATTGACTGTCTGACCCATACCTCGAACCTGTATTACAACACTGCCTGCGGCAGGGCAGCCACGGCTCTTCGCCGGATTTCAGGAATGGATCGGGTGTTTTTTACCAACAGCGGCGCCGAGGCAATCGAAGGAGCGCTGAAGGCGGCGCGGAAATACGCATGGAAGAAGGGGACGGGAAGGTACGAGTTCATTGCCATGGAGCATTCTTTCCACGGTCGGAGTATCGGGGCAGTGTCCGTGACCGGAAGCGAAGCATACAGGACGCCTTTTGAGCCGCTGCTTCCAGGCGTAAAATTTGCAGAATTTAACAATTTGGACAGTGTAAAGGCACAGTTGACAGATAAGACCTGTGGGATTATTTTGGAAGCCCTTCAAGGAGAAGGCGGTATTAACCGCGGGACCCAGGAGTTTATGGAAGGAATCCGTAAGCTCTGTGACCAGGAAGGGATTCTGATGATCTGCGACGAGATTCAGTGCGGCATGGGGCGGACCGGGGAGATGTTCGCATGGCAGTCCTACGGTACGAAGCCTGATATTATGGCGATGGCAAAGGCGATTGGAAGCGGGCTGCCGGTGGGGGCATTTGCCATGACAGAAGCGGTGGCAGAATATTCTTTAGAACCCGGCGACCATGGGACGACCTACGGCGGCAATCCATTGGCGTGCGCGGCAGTGGCGAAGACGGTGGAGATATTTGAGCGGGAAGAGATTGTGTCCCATGTACGGGAAACCGGGGCATATCTGACGGAAAGGCTTGGGAAACTGGCGGCAGAAACCGACGAGATACTGGACTGCAGAGGGATTGGGCTGATACAGGGGATGAAAATGAAAAGACCTGTGGGAGAGATTATCCATGCGGCCCTTGAGAAAGGACTTCTTGTTATCAGCGCAAGAGACAATGTACTGCGCCTTTTGCCGCCCCTTATTATAGAAAAAGAACATATTGATGAAATGATTGAGAAATTGAAAAGTGTGCTGTAATGCATGCCTTTGGGCATAAAAGACCAATCATTGGACATACTATCCGAAAGAAGTATTTTTGGCGTTCCCGGGAAAAACAGGGAATCCGGGGATGTTATCTGAAAGGAGACGGAGGTATTTTCAATGATTGGCTTTTTTATTGCAATCCTGTCAGGCGCTCTTATGAGTGTGCAGGGGGTATTTAATACACAGGTAACGAAGACGACAGGAATGTGGGTCAGCAATGGCTGGGTGCAGCTTACGGCATTTGCGGCCTGTGCCATCGCGTGGCTGATTGCAGGGCGTGACAACGTCATGACGATTGCGAAGGTGGAACCTAAGTACGTGCTTCTTGGAGGTGTCATCGGAGCGGGAATCACGCTGACGGTCATTAAGAGTATGGAGCAGTTAGGGCCTGCAAAGGCGGCGCTTCTGATTGTAATTGCTCAGTTGATTGTGGCGTATGTGATTGAGCTTCTGGGATTGTTCGGCGTCGAGAAAGAACCTCTTGAGTGGAGGAAGATAATCGGGATGGGAATTGCTCTGATTGGAGTTGCAATTTTCCAGTGGAAATAGTACAATAATTAAGACATGGTGTGGCAGGAGTGTTCCTGCCGCATAGATGCATATTGCGGGGTATTTGCAGTTTCGACAGACTGTAAAGGAGTTTATATGCATAGAAGGGTGCAAAAGAAGCTGGTTATCGCTGTCATGGTATTAGCGGCGGCGCTGCCGTCCCTGATGACAGGGTGTGGGGGAAAGGCAAAGAGCCAGGACGAAGAATTGGTTTGCCTGACAGATGAAGTATCACAAGAAGCACTAGAAGAGGAAGAGAAGAGGGACGGTCAGGAGGAAGATGTCGAAAATTCGGGAATCATCTATGTCCATGTGTGCGGGCAGGTTGCATGTCCGGGCGTTTATCCGCTTTTGGCTGGAAGCCGCCTCTACGAAGCTATCGAGGCTGCGGGAGGCATTCTTGAAAACGGTGCGGGCGAATGGCTGAACCAAGCTGCGAAGGTCGGGGATGGACAGAGGATTTACGTACCGTCAACGGAGGAGGTACGAAAGGCACAGCAAGGCGGGGCAGATGTCCTGCAAGGGACACAAGGTGGTTTATCTGCTGAACAGCAAGGCGCACAAGGCAGCTTATACATAGCGCAGCAGGAAATCGAGGGTGGCAAACCGTCGGGGCAGGTTTCATCGTCAGATGACGGAAAGGTGAATCTGAACACGGCATCCAAAGAACAACTGATGACATTGAGCGGTATCGGAGAGGCGAAGGCGGCGTCCATTATCGCTTACAGAGAAGAACATGGGGGCTTTCAGAAGATTGAAGAGCTGATGGAAGTCCAAGGGATTAAGGAAGGCGTATTTCATAAGGTCAGGAATCAGATCAGGGTCAATTAGGAGAGATTAGATGAGCAGACGGGTATTGGTGGTAGATGATGAAAAATTAATCGTGAAAGGAATCCGTTTCAGCCTGGAGCAGGACGGGATGGAAGTAGACTGTGCCTACGACGGGGAAGAGGCGTTAAAGCTGGCGAAGGAGAATGCATATGACATGATTCTTCTGGATATTATGCTGCCCAAGCACGACGGATTCGAGGTATGCCAGATGATTCGGGAATTTTCCGACGTCCCAATCGTAATGCTGACGGCCAGGAACGATGATATGGACAAGATACTCGGCCTGGAATACGGGGCGGACGACTATATCACCAAGCCTTTCAATATCTTAGAGGTCAAGGCGCGGATCAAGGCAATCATGCGCCGTACCGGCAAGAGAGGGTCAAGCCAGGTGAATGACAAGATGCTGGTGAAGGGAAGTATGAAGATTGACTGTGAGAGCAGGCGGGTGGTCATCGGAGAACGGGAGGTGAATCTGACTGCCAAGGAATTCGATCTGCTTGAGCTGCTTGCCATGAACCCGAATAAAGTGTCCAGCCGTGAGAATCTATTGAATATTGTATGGGGATAT
>OFGQ01001242.1_pt1 | contig 17564 bp, 14 predicted proteins | sample 1521791 | NCBI WGS metagenome assembly OFGQ01 (sample SAMEA3504116, study PRJEB24116) | mouse gut metagenome | biome: mouse gut; feature: mouse-associated habitat; material: faeces | place: Denmark | collected 2011 | reverse complement strand
CGTGCTCCATACGGCCGGCCGCAGGCTGTCGCAGCCCCGCCATTATGTCGAGAAACGTGCTCTTGCCTGCGCCGTTGCAGCCGACGATACCCACCTTCTCGCCTCGCGTGAACTTATAGGAGAAGCCGTCGAGGATAGTTTTGTCGCCGTAGGCGAAATCGATGTCGTAGCAGTCGACGATCTTGCGTCCGAGACGCGCCTGCGCCACATCGATATCCACGCTGTCGGTGCGCAGCGATACCGCCGCACGCTCTTTGAGATCGTAGAACGCATTGACCCGGTAACGCGCCTTGCCCGTGCGTGCCTGCGGCGTGGAGCGTATCCACTCCAACTCGCGGCGCAGCAGGTTGCGCGACTTGTCTATGTCGGCCTGCATGTGTGCGTAACGCTCCTCGCGCCCGGCCAGATAGTCCGAGTAGCTGCCCTTGTAGACGACCAGCTCGCCGCGGTCGATCTCGAAGATCGTGTTGCACACCCTATCCAGAAAATAGCGGTCGTGCGTAACCATAAGCAGCGTGCAGCGCGAGCGTTGCAGATACGATTCGAGATACTCGATGATCTCTATGTCGAGGTGGTTCGTCGGCTCGTCGAGGATCAGAAAGTCAGCCTTTTGCAACATCATCACAGCCAGCGCCACGCGCTTGGCCTCACCGCCCGACAGTTGGCCCATGCGGCGGTCGGGTGCGTCGATATGGAGCGAGGACAATACCTGCCGTATATCCTGCTCGATGCTCCAACCGTCCCAGACATCCATTGCCGCCGTCGCCGCGTCCATGCGTCGGCGGTCGCCCGAAGCCACGGCCTCGTCATACTCGCGCACGGCCGCCGTCCGCTCGTCGAGACGCGAATACACCTCGTCGAACACGCATCTATTGGGGTCGAACGGCGTCGCCTGGTCTAAGAACGCCACCTTTATACTCTTCATGAAGCGCACCTCGCCGCCGCGGTCCGACGACTCCACGCCGGCCAGAATCTTCAACAGCGTGCTCTTGCCAGTGCCGTTGGGGGCTATCAGTGCGATTTTGTCGCCCTCGTTTATATTGAACCCGATGCCCGAAAAGAGCATGCGGTCGCCATAGGATTTCGATATGTTCTCTACTTGCAGGTAACTTGCCATTTATCGAATAGTCATTACATACATGTTATGTCCGAGCAGCGTGCGCGTACCCGAACGGCAGAAACCGACACGGCGGTAGAGCCGCTCGGCATGCGGGTTTTCTACGTCGACCAACAATGCGGCGCAGCCCGCATCCGACCGCCGGGCACGCTCGATCATGGCGCGCAGGAGCGCCGTGCCGGCACCCGTGCCTCTGAACAGAGGGTCGATGCCTATCGAGTCGAGATAGAACTCTCCGGCACAGGTCTCGTTCTCGATGGGACAGGGTGCGGAGCCGAATCTCTCGCGCAGCATATCCAGCACCGGGCCGCGCAACTCGTCCAGACACGCACCGTCGTAGCCGCATATGGCACCCGCGGCAACGCCGTCGACCGTGCAGACGATCGTATTCTCGAAGCTGTACTGCGTCGCAGGCATAGCCGCGACCTCGGCGAAAAATCCGCGTATCCGCTGCGGCGAAGCATCGCGGCACAGACGCCGGCACAGATCCTCCCCGAAAGCCGCCGTAACGGCATCGGAGATAAGATAACAGTCTGCGGGAACAGCCTCACGCACGGCGATACGGGGCGGCGCGACCCGCCTATCGAATGCCGCGCGCACACCCGACCGACAGCGTATCGTACCGCACCGCCCGAAGCCCTCCTTATCCAGAAGCGACAGCATGCGTACATTGCCCTCGTGCGTATCGACGCGGATTATATCTCGTCCGCTGCGGCGCGCTATCTGCGCGGCACAAGCGAAAAACATCGATGCCAAACCCGACCTGCGGTGCGGCTCGGCGACGCACAAGCGATGCACGACGACATATTCGCCGTCATAGCGCCATGCTCCGCCGCGGATATCGTCGTAATCGGCCTCGCGGCCGACCTTCACGGCACCGTATGCCGCAACGCTGCCGTCGTCGGCAAGGATGACATACCCCTCTCCGGCTGCGATATCGTCTGCTATTATCTCCTCGGAGGGATATCCGTCCTGCCACTGGTCGATACCCAGCTCGGCCAGCGAGCGCTGTGCACTGCGCACTATATCCCCTATCGGCCTCAGATCGGCCGACGATGCAGCGACGAATCTCATCTCTTCGAGGCTATCGAGTTGATCTTACGGCGTATGACGATCGAATCGAACGTTACGACGACTGCCGTGAGCAGAGCGCCGGCGATGATCGTCGGCAGAAAGCCCGTCTGCGAAGCACCGCCCAGAGTAGCCGCAACGCGAGTCATGTAGGCCTCTCTGACGAAATATACGGCAGATATGGCGAGCAGCATTATCGCGACATTGAGCGTGACGGTAAGGCGGCTGTACGGCGCTGCGATACGTCGCGCCGAGTAGCCCAGCAGCGACAGGTTTTCGAGTTTGTCGGTATTTTTCTGCAACAGCAGATATATGCTCAACGTCAGGATATAGATCGCCAGTATGCTTATTATAAGACCGATAGCCATAACGACCGACACCACGATCTTCAACAGAAAGCCGATCTTGCTGTTGTCGGCGGCATTGTTCTCGACCTCGTAGCCGCGTTGTTGCAGATAGGCGGCTATCGACTCGTCGGCAGGGTTTTCGACCTCGACTATAAGGCGCGAAGCGAGCGCGCTTTTCGACGGTGCGAAACGGTCGTTGGCCCACTCCATGAAACTCTCCGGCACCAGCACCGTATTGAGTCTGTCCGAGAAACCGGCGACATGCCCCTTGAAATGTTCGGTGCGGCCGCTGCCCGACAGCTCTATGTCGAACGATATGCTCTGCGAGACGCCCTCGGAGAGCTGCGGCAGCCCTTTGGTCTGCGCGAAGCCGAAGTTATATAGATTAAGGTAGTTGCGCGGCAGGATGATCGGTATGTCGCGCTTGAACAGGTCGAACCGCCATTCGTCGGTGGTAACGTCGATGAAGCGATCTGGCACCGACTCGAAGAACATGTCCGTAGCGAACACTCCCGGCAGACCGAGGTAGACGCCATACTGCGACGAGCGGAACTCTCCGACGTTCCGCGCAAACGGCTGCGCCTTCAAGTCGTCGATGTCGCTCTCCGAGAAGTGCGCCGCACTGCGCCCCATAAGCGAACCGAGCTGCTTTACGGGTTTCGAGATGACGATATAGTCATTGCCCAGCAGTCCGTCGCTGCCCGACAGCATAGGCGCCATATCGGAATATATCTGTATGCCGCACAGCACTATGACCGTACCGACGAGATCGGCCAGAAAGAAGCCGGCGAGCTGTCCGACGCTGATATGCCGGCGCAGCAGTTTCCAAATCAGATTCATAGGCTCAGCACTTTATCGTATTCCATATCGAGATGCCGGCCTATCGACGTGGATATGATGCCGGCACCGCGTCGCGAGGCCTCTTGCAGGATTATATCGCACATGAGCCGCCCGTTCTCCTCGTCGAGATGCGACACCGGCTCGTCCAGCAGCAGAAAGTCGAACGGCTGGCACAAGGCACGCATCAGAGCCACCCTCTGCTGCTGCCCGTAAGACATGCGCGCCACACGCGCCTTGCGCTTGTCGGCGATGCCCAGAGCCTCGAACCAGCTCTCAATGGTGCTGTCGCTCTGAGTATTTTCGATACGGTTTTTGATCTGGACGTTCTCCCATGCCGTAAGCTCGGGAAAGAGCCTCAGCTCCTGAAACAGCATGCTCAGCTCACGGCGACGCACGTCGCACCAGCGGCCGCGGCCGAAGCGCGAGATATCGTCGCCGTCGAACGATATGCGGCCGCGATAGTCGCCCCTCTGGCCGTAGAGGAAGCTGCACAGCGACGACTTGCCGCTACCCGACGCGGCCTCGACCAGATATCTCTTACCGCGCTCGAATGTCACGGGCGCGAGCCAAATATCGGACCGGAGATCTTTGCGCTTGGCGAAGATCTCCGGAACGACACTATCGAGTGTAATTAACTTCACAGCCGGACAGTTAGAGGAATAATCCGCCGAGATTGCCCATAAGTGCGGGCTTGGCGACGTCGACGATCTGTTTGAGCGAATTGACGTCACGGTTGACGAAGATGATATCCAAATCCCCGCTGGTCATATTGCGGTCGCAGGCGAATGCATAATCCAACAGACCGACGATCTCACGCGCCATTGCTCCGGCCTGACGGTCGCTGTAAACCTCGCGCTGCATCTGTGCCGCTACGTAGGGATCGCCGAACAGCGCACGCAGATTGACCGCCATGTACGAACGCGCACCCTCGACATCCGCAGTCCATGCGGCCGACTGAGCCGACACTGGCATCACGGCCGGTGCCGAAATGTTGGACGCGTAGAGCATACGATCCTGCTGACCGAACCATATCGACATGCCGTCGACATCGGCCAGATACTGCTTGTCGCCCAGCTGCGTATACATGCCTGCGGGCAAATAGGTCATAAGAGTCGATAGGATATAGTCGTTGTCGACGGTCGAGAATGCCGCAACCTTGACGTCGACCTGCTCGGGGTTCTGCGAAACAGATGTAAGCGCCGCCATGAAGTCGCCGTTGAGCGAGTAGAAACCGTTCTTGGCGATCTCCATGCCCATGTCCCACATCTGCTCGCCGACATACTGCTTGATCTGATCGATGTTCTTCTTGATCTCGGGCATCTCCATAATCGAATCGAATACGAGTTTGCCGTTCATGTTGGAACCCATGACGGCATATACGTCGCGGGGCAGATATTTAAGATACTCGTTGCTGACCACACCGGTATTTTCGTACTTCGCAAGGAACTCCTCCTTGATGCCCTCCACCGCTGCCGTTACGGCAATGCGGCCGGTCTCGAAGGTAAGGCCTAACACGAGGCTGGCCTCCTCATCCAACATTCGGGCATAGAGCTCCGCCATATCTTCGTCCGACTCGTCGATGCGGCTTGCAAGGGCGATGCACTCGTCGAGATCGAGATACGTAGCCATATCCTTGCCCGAGAAGTCGGGCAGTGCCGTCTTGCGTGGCGTGCGTGCAGACTTCAATACATCGAGCAGGTCGGCGCGGATATCGATGCCTTCGCCCGATACTATGGCCAGCGTCGACTCGTTGTAGCCCACCATAAATTCCTCGTCGCGCTCGACGACCATGAGCGTGCAGTCGTCGACGTTCTCCGTAGCGATCTCGACACCGTTCTTACGGACGAACTCCACCAGACGGTCTACTTCGGCTCTGTCGAGCACCTCGGCCAGCAGGACCACCGAGACCTCCTCCTCCGACAGCATCGTCACGGCGGCATACATAGGCTTCGATGTGGCGATACCCATGCGGTCGAAGTCGCCCATTATCCCCTTGACGTACGATGCGTCTTCCTCTTCGAGCATGCCCGCAACCTGTGCCGCACCCACATCGCGCAGCGGAGCGAAGTCCTGCAACAGGCCGCTCTTCTGCAAAATGCCGTAGCCGTCGACATACTGCACAAGCATCGCATCCTCGGGTATTGCGTTCAGATAGCTGCTGACGGCATAACCGTTCTTCTTAGAGCAGGCCGCCATTGCGGTCACTGCCATAGCGACAATCGTAAGTCGCATGAAAAATCTTTTCATCTTTAATAAATTTTATTTTGATTCGTCAATTCTCTTTTGCAGTCCGTATACGGCATCCAGTACCATAGGCTCCATTACCGTGCGGTAACACTCCGCGTTCGGGTGGCAGGTATCCTCGCTCCACCGGGGCGGGATGCCGCCGTCCTCGCCTACAAGACGGCTGTGGTAGTCCAGATAAGGTATCGAGTTGCGCCCGGCATAGTCGCGTATCATGGCATTCAGTTCGACGACCTTCGCCGCCGGTTCGATCCCCTCGCGCCACCAGAAGCGGCTCGCGGGCGGTATCGAGCACAGTATGACCGCTATGCCGTTGGCACGCGCCAGCTCGCACATCGATATGAGGTTGCCCAGCGTATTTTCGGGTGATATGTATCCGCCGTTGCGGGCTATGTCGTTGGTGCCGGCCATGATGACGACGACCTGCGGCCGCAGGTCGATCACGTCGCGGCGGAAGCGCACAAGCATCTGACTGGTGGTCTGGCCGCTTATACCGCGTCCGACGAAATCGTTCAGCGTAAAGAAATCGGGATCCTGCTGCGCCCAGATGTCGGTTATCGAGTCGCCCATAAAGACTGCCCGCGCACCGCTCTGCGCAGCGGCATTGGCCTCGGCATAACGTCCGAACTGCGCCCAGTCGTCGTCCTGCGCCGTCGCCCCTATCGTCGACAGCGTAAGCAGTATGACCGTAAGTATACGTTCGAGAGACATATCGCCGGAAATTTATCGTAACAAAGATACTATATATTTTTTAACCGACATGCAATTTTCGCTCTGTTTTTATCCGCAATAGGTAATAATACTTATTGCCCGCGCATGAATTTTATACTAAATTTGCGTGCGAAACCGAATAACGTACAAATCCGCTATGAATATGATCGACCCGACGCAATATAAATTGAAGTGCGTGAAGACCGACCGCGAGTTCGCCGACGAAGGCTGGATGCTCGACGATCCGCAGTGCAAGGAGCCGTCGCTCGTGCGCACCGTTTACCAGAAAAGACAGATCGAAGTCAAGTCCGACGACTACGGCCTCTACAAATTCGCCGACTGGCTGCCCGTAAGACGCATGCTCGAAGGATCGGCCGCGCCCGTTACATACAAGAGCGAGGCTCTGGCGGCAAGGCTCGGGCTCGAAAACCTATATATAACGCTCAGCGGCTACTGCCCCTCGCGAGGTGCGACGATGACCACCTGCTCGTTCAAGGAGACCGAGGCATACAGCGTATGCGCCCGCATCGACGAGCGTCACGCCGACAAGGTGCTGGTCGTAGCCTCGGCCGGCAATACGGCACGCGCCTTCGCCAAGGTATGCTCCGAGAACAACATACGCCTGCTGCTGGCGGTGCCCTACGACAATCTGTCGGCGCTCTGGTTCGAAAAGCCGCTCAATCCCTGCGTCAAGCTCATCGCATGCGAAAAGGGAGGCGACTACTTCGACGCCATAAACCTCAGCAATATAGCTCTCAAATCGCCTATGTTCTACGCCGAGGGCGGCGCCAAGAACGTCGCTCGCCGCGACGGCATGGCAACCACCGTACTCTCGGCCGCGACGGCCATAGGACGCATCCCCGACTACTATTTTCAGGCCGTCGGCAGCGGCACCGGCGCCATAGCCGCATGGGAGGCCAATATGCGCCTTATCGAGGACGGCCGCTTCGGCGACAATACCATGAAGCTCATCGTATCGCAGAATGCGCCGTTCGTTCCGATGTACGACGCATGGCGCGTAGACTCGCGCGAGATGCTGCCTTACGGCGCGGCCAAGGCCCGGCGCGACGCCGAGCGCATCGACGCCAAGGTGCTCTCCAACCGCAAGCCGCCCTACTCGCTGGCGGGCGGTCTGTACGACGCGCTCAAAGCCTCGGGCGGAGATATCATGGTCGCCACCAACGCACAGGCGCGCCGCGCCAAGAAGATCTTCCTCGAAACCGAGGGCATCGACATATACTCGGCTCCGGCCGTCGCTCTGGCCTCGCTCATCAAGATGAAGGACGAAGGCAGAATAGATCCCTCGGCATGTATCATGCTCAACATAACGGGCGCCGGCGAGGAGCTTATGTTCCGCGGCAAGGAGCTCCACTACCTCAAACCCGACCGCGTATTCCCGCTCGCACCCGATGCCGAGCAGGTCATAGCGGCCGTCGAGGCTATGTTCGAATAACGTTCATAAAACATCCGCACGATGCTCTATCCTATAAAATTCCGTCCGCGCGTCAAAGAGCGCATCTGGGGCGGCCATGCCATAGCCGCGATGAAAGCGGGTTCGGGGGCGAGACTCTCGCCCGACAAGCTCTACGGCGAGAGCTGGGAGCTCTCCTCGGTCAGCGGCGACGTGTCGGTGGTGGCCAACGGATTTCTGAAAGGCAACGATCTGAACGAGATCGTAGAGGTATACATGGGCGATCTGGTAGGCGAGAAGATATTCGAAAGGTACGGAATAGGATTTCCGCTGCTGGTCAAATATCTCGACTGCAACGACGTATTATCGGTGCAGGTGCACCCCGACGACACTCTGGCCGCCGAGCGGCACGACTCTGCGGGCAAAACCGAGATGTGGTATGTGGTCGACTGCAAGCCCGGCGCGGCATTGTACGTCGGCTTCAAGAATCCCGAAATCACGCGCGAGGAGTATATCGAAGCCGTAGCCAAGTCGACGCTGCCCGAGCTGCTCAACCGCATCGAAGTAAGCCCCGGCGACATATTCTTCATCCCGGCGGGCGTCGTCCACGCACTGGGTGCAGGCATCGAGGTAATAGAGATACAACAGACATCGGACATTACCTACCGCATATACGACTGGGACAGAGTCGACGCCTCGGGCAGACCGCGCGAGCTGCATACGGCGCTGGCGGTCGACGCGATCGACTTCTCGGCCGATGCGCGCGAGCTGCATAAGCACTACCGCAGCAGCGGCGGCGCCGGCGCCGCAGAGGTCATATCGTGCGACTATTTCAACGTCTCGGTGGTCGAGGTCGCATCCGAGCTCGAACGCGACCGCATGGGCATTGACTCGTTTACCGTATACGTATGTATCGACGGCACGGCCGAGATAACATCCGAAGGCGGCAGCGAGCGCATCGCACGCGGCGAAGCCATTCTCATTCCAGCCGAAGCCGACAGCGTAAAGATCAACGGCTGCTGCCGACTGCTCGAAGTATACGTAAAATAGGGTTGCCGGCAACCAAGGCACGGCCTCGCCAAGATATGTCCTCCGCACTGCGGGGGACTTTTTTTTTCGGTCAGTGAATCCTCTCCGCCGCCCGACGGCCGCAGCTTCGCCGAGGGTCGTCCGAGGGCGGCAGGCCGCAGGGTATTGTTTTTGCAATGTACATGACAACATATTTTCGGCGTATCGCCCTACATGGTCGAACGCACTAACTAAAAATTTGATGTTATGTTTATACTTTGGTATTTGTTGATCGGTCTGGTAGCCGGATGGATTGCCAACATGATCGTCAAGGGCGGAAGCTCGGGATTGATAGTCAACCTCATTGTGGGTATCGTCGGCGGTTTGCTGGGCGGTTGGATGTTTTCGTGGTTCGGCGTGGTGCCCACGGGCACCTTCGGCAGCATACTCTGCTCGGTAGCCGGTGCGATCATACTGTTGTGGATAGCGGCGCTGATCCGCCCGTCGAGAACCGCCGCAAGGTAGTCTCAGACATATCGCAATGAAACGAATCCCCCGCGGCGCATCATCGCACTGCGGGGGATTCGGTTAACCGCTCCGCCCTACTTTCGGAATATGAAGTATACGGCCAGAACGAGACATGCGAATCCGGCCAGATGATTCCATTTAAGCGAGTCGCCCTTCATGAACAGCACCACGAACAGCGTGAATACCACCAGCGACACCACCTCCTGAATTACCTTCAACTGCCATATCGTAAAGGGGCCTCCGAGCTCGGCGCTGCCCAGACGGTTGGCCGGCACCTGAAAGCAGTATTCGAACAGAGCCACGCCCCAGCTCAGAACGACGATCGCCGCCAACGACCACTTTTCGAGTCGCGACTTGAAGGCTATGTGGCCGTACCACGCCAGCGTCATGAAGATGTTTGAGCATACCAGAAGCAGAATGGTCGAAGCACCGCGTAAAAACATATCTGAAAAAAAATTAATAACGAGATGCAAAGATAGCGAAAGTCCCGGCATAATCAAGCCATATACTCGATTATGCCGAGACGGAATAGTTCAGCCGAGCACGAGCATGCAAGCCGGAAGCCGTACCGGCACGATATGCCGGCACCCGAAAATAATTTTCGAAATATATCCGCCTCCGATTGCGAGATATTATATAATTGTATAATTTTACGTGCGATTATTGCAATAATTAATATCCGAATTAATGAATAAATTTTTAGAATTATCCGTCATGGGAGTTTTTGCAGTCGCCGCAGGCGCATCTGCCGCAAAGCCCGAATCCGCGGAAAAGCCGTGGATCGTCGACCGCTTCGACGACATCAAGGTCATCCGCTACGAGGTTCCCGGATTCGAGAGTTTGCCGCTCAGAGAGAAGGAGCTGATATACTATCTGTCGGAGGCCGCCAAGTGCGGACGCGACATCCTTTTCGACCAGAATTTCAAATACAATCTGGTCATACGACACACGTTGGAACGTATATACAACGACACCGACGACCGCGATTCGGCCGACTTCAAGGCATTGGAGAAGTATCTCAAAAAGATGTGGTTCGCCAACGGCATACACCACCACTACTCCAACGACAAGTTCCGCCCCGAGTTCGCCGAGAAGTGGCTGCGCGAGCAGATCGACCGCTACGTCTACTCGGACGATCTCGACATTCCGGTCGATTTCCTCTGCGCGATACTCTACGACCCCGACATGTACCCCTCGCGTATGAACCAGACGGCAGGCGCCGACGTCATACTTACCTCGGCCAACAACTATTACGAGGGTGTCGACCAGCAGCAAGTCGAGGAGTTCTATGCCCGCATGGCCGAGCAGCACAAGGACGACAAGGAACCCATATCCTACGGCCTTAACTCGAAGCTCATGGCCGACGAAGAGGGCAACGTCGTCGAGCGCGTATGGCGCGTGGGCGGCATGTATTCGCCCGCAATCGAGAAGATAGTCTACTGGCTCGACAAGGCCGCCGAGCCGGTGCAGCGACGCACGATCGAGGCTCTGGCTAAGTACTACCGCACGGGCGATCTGAAAGACTTCGACGCATACAATATCCTTTGGGTCAAGGATCTCGAATCGAACGTCGACTTCGTGAACGGCTTCATCGAGGATTACGGCGACCCGCTCGGCCGCAAGGCTTCGTGGGAGGCAAACGTCAACTTCCGCGACGAGCAGGCATGCCGCCGCACCGAGATCATATCGGCCAACGCTCAGTGGTTCGAGGACAACTCGCCCGTCGATCCCGCATACAAGAAGAAGACGGTCAAGGGCGTATCGGCCAAGGTCATTACCGTGGCTATGCTCGGCGGCGACTGCTATCCCGCAACGCCGATCGGCATCAACCTGCCCAACGCCGACTGGATCCGCAAGGAATACGGCTCGAAGTCGGTAACTATCGACAACATCACTTACGCATACGACAAGGCCGCCCACGGCAACGGTTTCACGAAGGAGTTCGTTCTGCGACGCGAAGACCGCGAACGCATGGACAAATACGGCAAGCTGGCCGACGACCTGCACACCGACCTGCACGAGTGCCTGGGTCACGGCTCGGGACAGCTGGCGCCCGGCACCAAGGGCACCGAGCTACGCACCTACACCTCGACGTTGGAGGAGGCGCGCGCCGACCTGTTCGGCCTCTATTATCTGGGCGACGAGAAGCTGGTCGAGCTGGGACTCATACCCTCGCTCGACGTGGCATGGGCACAGTACGCCGACTACATCATGAACGGCATGATGACGCAGCTCTCGCGCATCGAGCCGGGCAAGAATGTCGAGGAGTCGCACATGCGCAACCGCAAGCTCATCGCCGAGTGGTGCTATGAAAAGGGACTCGCCGACAATGTCATCGAGTGGGTGGTCGACAACGGCAAGCGCTATATCGTGGTCAACGACTTCCGCCGCCTGCGCGAGCTGTTCGGCGAGCTGCTCCGCGAGGTGCAGCGCATCAAGAGCGAGGGCGACTACGAGGCCGGCAAGCAGCTCGTCGAGCGCTACGCCGTAGCTGTCGACGCCGATCTGCACGACGAGGTGCTGAGACGCTACCGCGCACTGAACATCGAACCTTACGGAGGATTCGTCAACCCCGAGTACCGTCTCGTATACGATCCGACCGGCACGAAGGTGGTCGACGTCGAGATATCTTATCCGGCCGACTACGTGCAGCAGATGCTCGGCTACGGCCGCGAATACTCTCTGCTGCCGAATCTTAATTGATCGTCAGCGGTGCGAACGACGAAAAGAGGCCGATTTTTCGGTCTCTTTTCTTGTTATCTCCATTTTAGTTTGTAACTTTGCCCCGCCTATTATAGGAGTTAAGATACCTGAAAAATGAAGGTCATTAATACAGTCCGTGAGCTGCGCGAGGCACTCGCCGCGTGCGACTCCAACAACGTCGGATTCGTCCCCACCATGGGGGCGCTGCATGCAGGCCACTGCTCGCTGGTGGAACGTGCACGCCGCGAGAACGGCACGGTCGTAGTGAGCGTATTCGTCAACCCGACGCAGTTCAACGATAAGAACGATCTGAGAAACTACCCCAGAACACCCGAAGAGGATTGCCGCATGCTCGAACGCGCCGGCGCCGACATAGTATTCATGCCCGCCGTCGACGAGATATATCCCGAGCCCGACACGCGCACGTTCGACTTCGGTAAGATAGACAAGGTCATGGAGGGTGCCACGCGCCCCGGCCACTTCAACGGCGTGGCGCAGGTGGTCAGCCGTCTGTTCGCGATGGTCGAGCCGCGCAGAGCCTACTTCGGCGAGAAGGATTTCCAGCAGATAGCCGTCATCAAGGCCATGGTGGAGCAGTTGTCGCTTCCGGTCGAGATTGTCGAGTGCCCGATAGTACGCGGCGAAGACGGTCTTGCGCTCTCGTCGCGCAACGCCCTTTTGGACGCGGAGCACCGTGCCGCGGCACCGCACATATACCGCGTCATGCAGCAGTGCGCCGAGCGCAGCCGTAGCATGACACCCGCCGAGCTGCGGACATGGGTCGCCGCCGAGATCGAGCGCAACCCGCTTTTGAAGGTCGTCTATTTCGATGCCGTCGACGCCGCCACGATGCAGAGCGTCGAGAGCTGGGAGCAGTCGCCGCGTATTCAGGGCTGCATAGCAGTCATGGCGGGCGAGATACGTCTAATCGATAACATACGCATAAAGTAATGTTGATCCAGAGATTGAAATCGAAGATTCACCGCGTGACGGTGACCGAAGCTAACCTGAATTACGTCGGAAGCATCACTATTGACGAGGAGTTGATGCAGGCCGCAGGCATAATCGAGGGCGAGAAGGTACAGATCGTCAACAACAATAACGGCGAGCGCTTGGAGACATACGTCATTCCGGGGCCGAAAGGCAGCGGCGCAATATGCCTCAACGGCGCTGCGGCGCGCAAGGCGGCCGTGGGCGATGTGGTCATCATAATATCGTACGGACTTATGGACATCGAGGAGGCGCGCACGTTCCGCCCGAGCGTCATATTCCCCGACGAGAAAACCAATCGTCTTGTAAGATAGCGGCATAACCGCGCAATAGCAATACAAATACGCCCCGTACCTTTCTGTACGGGGCGTTTTTCTTGCACGACTGCCCGAAAAGTTTTTTAGTCTGCCGAGAATCGCGTACTCGAAACAGTTGCCTGATAATAAAAAGGGCTGCCTGAAACTTGTTAGGCAGCCCTGCTTCGTCGAACCGAGCCCGGGGCGATTCGTTCGGATCGCCCCGGCGCAGCATCAGCGTCCGCTCTCGGCGATCAGGTGGCGTATGGTGCGGTTGAGCGAATCGGCCGCCAGCAGCTCTTCGAGTGTGATGTGCATGCGGTAACGCCAGTAGTGGCGCGGGTTGGCAGGCACGTTGATACGCTCCTCGGCCGGGTTCTCGCGCCGCAGCGCTCCGTTTATCGACATCCAGTCCTGCCACGGCAGCACGGTCAGCATGGCGGGCGATTTAAGGTGCATAGACACTATGCGCTCGCATATCCACGGCTCGCAGTAGTAAGGCGCATCGCCCCACTCCCCGAGCACGTTGTTGTAGAACCGCCGGCACACCTCGCGCTCCTCCTCCCACCATGCGCGCAAGGGTGCCATGTCGTGAGTCGATGTAGTGCATACCGACAGATATGGATAATTCCACGGCGAGGCGAACTCCTCGCGCGGGTCCTTGGGCATACGCTGGATTTCGAGCGACAGAATCTGCTCGTCGGCCATGACCTGCGGCACGCAGTGAGGGATCATACCCAGATCCTCTCCGCAGACGAGCATCTGCGTCGAGTCGATCAGCGGCGGCAGCTTCATCATCGCCTCGTGCTGCCAGAAAGCGTCGTGTCGGCGATAGAAGAAGTCGTTGTACAGATTGTCGTATGCGCGCTTCTGCTCCTCCGGCAACTCGCGGTAGAGGGACGTCGACTGAGCCGATATGCGCGGGTGGTACACACCGCTCCGGCGGCTGTCCTCGACGAAAAGCACGTTGTCCGTCACAGAGATGTCGGCCGTATGGCGCGAGCGGTCGAACCGGAATCCGTAGCCGGCGATCTCCTGCTCGGTATAGGGCAGCGCCGGATTGAAGCGTCCGAGCAGCGCATTGACCGCATCGAGCGGAATCTCCCAGATGCGGAAGAATCCCAGTATATGATCTATTCTGTAAGCGTCGAAGTACTCGGCCATCTTCTCGAAGCGGGCACGCCACCACGCATAGCCGTCCTCCGACATCTTCTGCCAGTTGTATGTCGGGAAGCCCCAGAGCTGTCCCATGACCGAGAAGTCGTCGGGCGGAGCACCGGCCGACGAGTCCATGTTGAACAGCGACGGATAGACCCACGCATCGACGCTCGTGCGGCTCACGCCGATCGGTATGTCACCTTTCAACACCACACCGCGGCTATGGGCATAGTCCCGCACCTCGCGCAGCTGGCGCGAGAGATGATACTGCACGAAGTAGTTGTAGGCCACCTCGTCGTAATGCTCCTTTTCATACTTTGCGGCTTTGGCCGCGCTGTAACGCGCCATGGAGCCCCATTTCGCAAAGTCGGGCGTCGAGTGCTCGTCCCGCAATGCGCAGAACACCGCGTAAGGGCGCAGCCAATCCTCGTTGGCCTGCATGAATGACTTGAACTCGCGGCTGCGGAACGTCGCACGCGCCCTATCGCGATACACCGCATGCAGATACTCGCTCTTGGCACGGTTGACGCGCTCGTAGTCGACCGTCGGCAGCGCATTCAGCTCGCGCTGCAACGCATCGAAGCGAGCCGCCATGCCGGCATCCTTCAATTCGCCCACCTGGCTCAGACGTATGAACTGCGGATGCAGCGCAAAGGTCGTGTTGGCATTGTAGGGATACGAATCCTGCCATGTGCCGGTCATGGTCGTATCGTTCACGGGGAGTATCTGTATCATGCTCTGCCCAGTCGCGGCAGCCCAGTCGACCATGAGTTTCAGGTCGGCGAACTCGCCCACGCCGAAGCTGCGCTCCGAGCGCAGCGAGAATACCGGAATAGCTACACCCGCACCGCGCCATGCCGGCAGATCGAAGCGGGGGCGCAACGAGCTTACTACAACGCATGCGGCCTGAGCCGCACCGAACGACGCCTCCCTGTCGCAACCTATCTCCCAGAGCGCCGCATCCGAACGTTCGTCTGTCAGCACGAACTTGTAACGCACCATGCCGCCGGTCTTGGCGAGCTTCACGCGCGCACACCACTCAACGCCGCCGCACCACTCCATTTCTATGCCCTGCTGAGGATTCCAGTCGCCGAGCGCCTTGCCCTGACCGACCAGAACGGGATGCTGCCACGGTCTTACGCCGGGAATCTCGGCCGTCACGAGCAGCTCGCCCGCCCTGAGCGCAGGGCGGCATCGGCGGTCGCCGCGCGAAAATACGCCGTCGGTAAACATCGACGAACGCATCGGGCGGTCGGACGGCATATCGTGCCAGCAGTCGTATACGGCCACCGCCGCCTCTGCAAGACGGCTCTTGGCATCCAGCTCCAAACGGTGTCCCCCGCCCCATTCACGGCGCACGGTCTGCCCGTCGCGACATACCCGGTAGCGGTACTCCGACACCTCGTCCGAAGACTCGACGCAAAGGGTGTATTCCCACATACCCCCGCCAGCATATCGCATCCGGCAGTCCCGGCCGCAACCACGGCCGAGCACGAGCACGAGCTCTTCGCCCGGCTGCGTATGATACTCTATACGGAATTTGATTGTCATGATATATCGTTTTTACAGATTTGCATCATCCAGCAGCATCGACCGCAACCGCCGACAGCTAAGCTCGGGATCATGGTGGTCGAAGACGAAGCCCCCGATGCCCAGTTCGGCCGCCGCCTCGACATTGGCACGACGGTCGTCGATGAACAACGTCGCCTCGGGCGCAAGACCGTAACGGTCGAGCAGTATCTCGTATATCCTGCGCTCGGGCTTCACGACCCGCTCCTCGCACGAGACCACCTCGCCGTCGAAGTGCGCATACACGGGTATGCGGCGCAGAAAGTCGATAAACTCGCGCGACATGTTCGACAGCACGTACAGCCCGTAACCCGCCTGCTTCAACTCGCCTATGAGACGTTCGGTCGCGGGTATCGGCTCCTGCATCAGGATCGAGCGGCGCAGATAACTCGCAGCCTTCTCCGCATCGCACGAGTTATATCGGCACAGGTCGTCCAACACCTCGTCGTAGCTCCTCGTGCCGCGATCGTAGCTTACCCAGAAGTCGGGCATTTCGGGCTGCAAAATATATGAAAAGAAATCTATGAAGTCGCGATCGAGCTTCTTCGTATCGCGAGCAAAGACCACACCTCCGAGGTCGAATACTATATTTTCGGGTTTTCGCATGATTACAAATATAACGAATTATAGTGTAACGGAATCGTTTTGCGTCGGCTTTTACGCCGAGCGGTCGCAACCGCGCGACGAGCGGCCGTTTTCGCGCGACGACGTCCCGCCGGCAAAGGAAAAAGTCCGGCTTGCGGCCGGACTGTTCCATAATGCCTGATATATCGGCACCGACGTTACATGCGCTCGGGCACCGAGATACCCAGCAGCGACATCGCGCTGCGGATGACGCGCGCCACCTCAGCGGCGAGCTGCAAGCGCATGCGGCGCGTCGCCTCGTTCTGCTCGCGCAGGATCGAATGGTCGTGATAGTAGCCGTTGAACGACTTGGCCAGATCGTAGGCATATGCCGCGATGATCGACGGCGAGAAGTTCTCGCCCGCAGCGGCCACCGTCGACGGATAATCCGACAGAGTCTTCACAAGCTCGATCTCCTCGGGCAGCAGATCGGCCGTCTGTACGCCACGATATTCGATGCCCGCCTCGTCCGCCTTGCGTAGTATAGAGCGGATGCGTGCATGCGTATATTGGATGAAAGGTCCCGTATTGCCGTTGAAGTCGATCGACTCGCGCGGGTCGAAAAGCATCGTCTTCTTGGGGTCCACCTTGAGAATAAAGTACTTAAGCGCACCCAGACCCACCATCGACGACACGGCCGCAGCCTCCTCCTCCGAGCAGCCGTCGAGCTTGCCCAGCTCGTCCGACATCTCGCGGGCGGTCTGCACCATGCCGGCGATCAGGTCGTCGGCATCGACCACCGTGCCCTCGCGCGACTTCATCTTGCCCTCGGGCAGCTCCACCATGCCGTAGGAGAGGTGGGTGATGTGGTCGCTCCAGGCATAGCCCAGTTTCTTAAGCACCAGCTTGAGCACCTGGAAGTGGTAGTTCTGCTCGTTGCCCACCACGTAGATCATGTCGTCGAGGCGGTTGTCCTCGAAGCGGCGGAACGCCGTGCCGAGGTCCTG
>OFGQ01001232.1_pt1 | contig 17724 bp, 13 predicted proteins | sample 1521791 | NCBI WGS metagenome assembly OFGQ01 (sample SAMEA3504116, study PRJEB24116) | mouse gut metagenome | biome: mouse gut; feature: mouse-associated habitat; material: faeces | place: Denmark | collected 2011 | reverse complement strand
TCTCGGCATAACGGCCTTTTTCCTACGTTGATTTTTTCTTCGTGAAACAACCCTGCAGGTCAAGCTTTCCTGCCGCATGCCTCAAATTCTCTCCGCAAGTCCATTCAATCAACAGTGCGGCAAAGATTTCTCTCTGCCGCACTGTTTTCAGGTCTAATATGTTCCCTGTGTTCTACGCTTTCTTCTTTTTCTTCCGTGACCTGGCCACAAGCAGAACCACCGTCAGCGCTGCTATGGCCGCTGCAGCCATGAGCAGCAGGTTATTTCCCGCCGTCTCCTCCGGTTCCGTAACCTGGTAGACGCAGAGCGCCCCGCCGTTCTCTCCGGAAGAAGTCTCCACAGTGAACTCCAGACAGCTTCCCATGACCCTGGAAGGCACCTGCCTGTAAGCCCCTTCCTCCCAGAGCTCTATGGCGGACTCCTCCGGATTCTCACATAGCACCCGCACCACCAGTTCCCGGGTACCCTGCTCCATGCATGCCCCGCCTTCCTGGCGTGCCGCTGAGACCTTACATCCCTCCGGCGTCTGCTCCAGGGTCAGGTAAGCCCCCGGCAGGAAACGGCCTTCCACAAGTACCATGCTCCGTCCCTGTTCATCCTTCTCCCCGCTGGCCAGGGTGGAGACCCATTTTTCGTACTGCGCCTCCAAAACCCTGCTGCCGGTTATGGGCCCGTAGGCGTAGTCCGGCCAAACCCCAAAATACCCTTCCACAGGAGGAATCTGGGGCACCTGGGACAGATCAATGCGATCACCGTAGCTGCACTGTATTGAGGCAAGCTTCCGGCCCTGGGCCTGGAAGATGACAGTAAATGTCCTAAAAGCCTCCGGAACACCCTTCCTGCTGCAGAATTCCTCATAGCTCAAAGGCTCTGCGGCCCCCTCATAGCCAATGGAGTCCACCCCTGGAACGGCAGCGGCCGGATCTCCTGCCTCCTCCTGCCTTACATAATAGTTGCCATAGAGAACCCCTTCCTCATTCACCCATCCTGCGATGGATCCGGCCGCTTCTCCTGTAAAATCAATCTCCGGGTAGGTATAACAGTAGAAAATGTCGCTGCCCCTGCCCACAATGCCGCCCACATAATTTTTTCCGGATATCCGCCCCATGGAATAACAGCTCCTGACACAGTATCCGGAAGAGCCTGCAATGCCTCCCACGGTGCTGCCTCCGGTGCTGGAGACATTGCCGTAGGATTCACAGGAAATGACCGCGCCAAAATCCGCCCTGCCCACAATACCTCCCACATAGTCCTTTTTCCCTGTCACGTCTCCCAGGTTGCGGCTCTCCCGCACCACGGCCTTGATACTCTGCTCTATGCGAAAACTCTCCTGGCCGCTGACGGCAATATCGTCCTCCGGATCAAAATCCAGCTCCGTGGCCACCTGTCCCACAATCCCCCCCACACTGGTGTCCGCCTCCACCAGGCCTGTGTTGATGCAGAGGGTAATCTTCCCTTTCTGGAAGGTGCTGGTGTCATACCATGCCTCCTCTTCCTGTTCTCCAGCTCCCAGGTGATCCATCTCTCCTCCGGCCGCCTCGTCGGACACATCTTCTATGCTGATCCCCTCATAGCGGAACAGGTCGTCCCTCACCTCCTGAAACAGTTTCCGCAGCACCCTGGCCTGGTCAAAAAGGGCGTCTATATCCTCGCCGGTGCGGTCAATGCCCTCCCCAGCCACATCTGTCAGCTGCACAAGAGAGGCGCTGGCTGCCTGCAGCTCTCTGTCCAGAGTCTCCAGACTGGTGTTAATGCCGCCGCTTTTGTCTTTGGTGGTGGATGTCACCACATGGATCCTGTTGCTGGTGCTGCTGCCAAACCTTCTGAGAGCCGCCGCATAGCTCTCTATGTCCGTGAAGACATTGGTGATGGGGGATGTGTCCGGCAGATGAATGTCGCTGCCGCTGACGGAGGAAAATATTCCATCACCACCGCTGACGGAAATCTCCGGCAGATGTCTGTCCTCCTCCCTGTCCCTGATTCCGTCGGACAGACTCTCCCACTCCTGGTTTAAGCGGTTGATGTCGCTGCTGACCCCTGTGAGTTCCTGATTGTACAGATACCACAGGTCACTGGCTGTTGTGGTCAGATTCCCCGCGGCGGCGGAAGCACTCTGCAGGTTCCGGCTGATGCTCCCTGCCAGGTCCACCGTCTCTGAGCTGTACCTGTTCAGATCGTCATGGAATGCCTCCAGCAGATCCAGGAACCGCCCTGTCTCCCTGTCAATGTCACCAAGCCTGTCATTCAGGTACTGTATCTCCAGGAAAGGCTCCATCTGCCCTGCAATCCCCCCCACATCCTTTCTGCCCAGCACATGCCCGGAATTGGTGCAGTTCTGTAAATAGCCCTGGTGGAGCCTGCCCACAACGCCACCCACATTATAACCCACATGCTGATAGCCAACCGTGCCGGAATTGGTGCAGTAGTATATCTTTCCCTCGGAGTACCCTGTGACGCCCCCTGTATCCATATGAACCGCCACCCGTTCCAGGCTGTTGATATCCTCCAGGTTTTCCATGGTGATATCCTCCAGACTGTAGGATACCTCCTGGCTGAAAGTGTTGATATTCCCGGTATTCTGACAGTTGTTCAAAGTTCCATAGTTGGCGCCGCAGATGCCCCCGGTACTGTGATCCCCTGTGACCACCGCCGCCGACTGACATTTCCGGATCTGCCCTGTCTCCTGGTTGCACCCCACAAGTCCGCCGATCTCTCCGGAACCGGCCACGCTGCCGAAGGCACTGCAGTTTTTAATCTGTCCATAGTTGACCCCCGCCAAAAGCCCCACTCTGTTTCCGCTGCCCTCCGGGTGCACCATGCCTGAGACGGACAGGTTCCTCACCACGCCGCCCTCCTGGACATAGCGGAAGAGTCCGGCCGCAGAACCGGATGTCCGGATGTCAAGGCCTGAAATGCCATAGCCCTGACCGTCAAATATCCCGCCAAACACAGGAATGGAGAGATCCTGATGCTCCTGAAGAGCAATGTCCCCCTCCAGGGTCACATATTTGTCCCGGGACCAGGAGTCCACCTGACAATTTCGGGCAAATTCCGCCAGATCCCCTTCGGTGGAAAGGCTGATCCGGGTGTACCCTGCCTCTGTCCCCGGTATGTTTCCGGCATTCTCGCCGGAGAGATACTGCCCATAGACAGAGGACTGGGCCGCCTGGGCGGGAAACACGCTGCCCACCGCCAAAAGGGCCGCCGTCACCAGGGCCATATGCTTACAGTGCCTGCTCTTATCTCTTCTCATGGTCTGCCGCTCCTTTCTGTCTCTCCTGTGCCCTCCGCCCCAGTGCCAAGGGCTTCCGTCTTTTTCTGCCGCCATGTCCCTGGGCATTCTCCTCCGTTCCTGCACTCTCCGGACTTGGGGACATATTTTCCTCTGCCGGAACTTCCGGTCCGGTGGATGCCGACAGTTTCTCAGGGAGGGGACTCTCCCCGGTGGATGCCGATGGATCTTCGGGTGCTTCAGGACCGCCTGCGCTTTTTTCCTCCGCCGCCTCTATCCCCAGCAAGGGGGTGTCTTCCCCGGATTCCCCCGGTGTCACCTGCTGCACCCTGTCCCTGGCCCGTACCACAGCGCCCATCTCACCGTCTATGACTCCGCTGAACTCCCCGTCCAGGACACCGTTCACATAGCCTTTGATATGACCCGACATCCGAATCCGCCCTCCGGAGGGAAGGGGTTTCACCAGATCACGCTTCAGGGTGAAGGCCGTCTTTTCTATTATAATGTCTCCTATGAGCAATGTCTGAGGCAGTGCCAGCAGCACCAGAGCAATGGAAGTCAGAGTCCCCCTGCCCAGAGCCAGACCGATGGCTGCCACCACCGCGTTGGTGGACACATTGCTGATGATAAACCCTGACGCCACAAGCATGGAACCGCTGGTGACTATGGTGGGGAATGCCTGATTCAGCGTCTCCACAATGGCCTCTTTTATGGGCATATAGGTCTTCAGCTCCATGTACCGGCTGGTAATCACAATTGCATAGTCTATTGTGGCGCCCATCTGTATGGCCGACACCACCAGATACCCCAGGAAATACACCGATTCCCCCGTAAGATAAGGCAGGGAGAAATTCATCCAGATACTTCCCTGAATGGTCACTACAAGCAGCACCGGCAGTCCCGCCGACTGAAATGTAAACAGCAGGATAACCATGACAAACAATGCCGTCAGCACTGTAATAATGGTGTTGTCCGTGCTGAAGGAATCGCTTAAGTCCTTATTGCTGGTGGTATTTCCCACAAGATATATTTCTTCCGCCGGATAGTGCCTGGAAACCGTGCCCCGGATCCGCTCCAGCGTTTCATAGGCCTCCGTTCCCTCCACGGGAACATTCAGCTCCAGCACAAAACGGCTGAACTCCTCCCCCAGAAGCTGATCCCGGGCTATACTGATCTGAGAGTAGGCATCCGTAAGCGTCTCCTCCAGTTCTTCTTCCAGTTCAATGCTCCCCTTCTCCTTCTGGTCATAGATAAAGAGAAAAATGTCAATCAGAGGAATCTTATACTCACTGACTCCGCTCAATATGGCCCCATAATTGTCCTCTTCCACCGCATAGGCGGAATAGAGCAGATCCGCCACTTCCACGTCCATGTCGATAAGTTCCGCAAACGCTCTGGGGGACAGCTGCTGTGTCAAAATATATCCATCCATGGCCTCAATGTTCGCCAGCCCCATACAGGAGTCCACCTCCGCCATTTTTTCCAGATCACGCAGACACCGGGCCTCCTTCTCATAGTCCCCCTTTGGCACCAGCACAGCCAGCTGATTGATGGTCCCAAACTCCTGATTCACCATACTGACGGAAAATCTGTTGGCGCTCATGGACTTGGACTCCAGAGAATTAACATCATATACATAATCCGCTCTCCCGGATAAAACAGCCGCCACAATCACCGCCGCCACCAGAAGAGGCGGGATCAGATATCTGGTATGTACACAGAGCCTGCCCACCGCCGTGATTTTGGGCACAAAACTTCTGTGGTGGGAGTTGTCAATGGCCTTGGCAAAAGTCAGCAGAAGCCCCGGCATCAGGAAGAAAACCGATATCAGACTCAGCAGAATGGCCTTTGCCAGTACAATTCCCATGTCATAGCCAATCCGAAACTGCATGAACATCATGGCCACCATGCCGGAAACCGTGGTCAGGGAACTGGAGGAAATCTCCGGTATGGCTTTGCTCAGAGCCACAATGGCCGCCTCCCTGGCATCCTTGTCCTCGTGTTCTTCCATAAAACGATGGCATAGGATTATGGCATAGTCCACCGCCAGAGCCAGCTGCAGCACCACCGCAATGGAATCCGTCACAAAACTTATGGTGCCAAACCAGTAGTTTGTACCCTTGTTCAGAATGGCCGCCACAATAAAAGTCATCAAAAAGACAGGGATCTCCGCATATGTGGTGGAGGTAAACAGCAGCACGCACACAATGACCACTCCGGCCAGCATCAGTATGATAATCATGTCATTACTCAGATCCGATGCGTCCCGCTCCTCCTGGCCAATGTCGGAAGAATAGTATACATCATACCCTTCCAAAGCCTCCAGTACCTGGTTCAGCCGCTCCAGAGTGCCTTCGTCCCCTGCAGTCCCGTCAAAGGTAATGTCAAACAGAGCCTCCATATTGTGGTAATGCTCTGGGGAATCGTCAAAATCCAGCATGCTCACACCTTCCATGGACTCAAGCCGCTCCGCAAGCTCTTCCGCCTCCTCACAGGTGATATTGCACACCATCACCCGGGCGGTTCCGTAGGTGATAAACTGCTCCTCCATCAGGTCAAGTCCCTGCCGGGTTTCCGTGGTGTCCGGCAGATAGGAGGTTAAATCATTGTTTACATTTACCCTGTTCATTGACGCCACACTAAATAGAATCAGCATTATGAAGATAAGGTAAAAGCCCTTCCGCTTATCCACGATCAGGGTTGACAGCCTGATCATAAATGAGTTTTCCTTTTTGTCCTTTTCCATGCAAAAGTCCTGCCTTTCTGTCCGCCCCAACCCCCTGGACTCCCGTTTTGCGAATGAGAGTTGTTTACTAGACAAGTGTTGATTTTTTTCACATTGGTTATTATAATAGATACATTGCAAAAGACAATACACATTTTTTGCACCTGTGTATTTTACTGAACAGCCAATGACAGTTTTGTCTATTATTCATGAAAAGTTTAGAAATCGGCGCCTGGGCGCTATGCCCCAGGCATGGATTCTGTCGAAATGGAGGATTTATGATGGAAAAAGAAAAGATGGACCGAAGGGTGCGGAAGACGAAATCCCTTTTGCTGCAGTGCCTGCTGCAGCTGATGGAAGAAAAAGATGTAAAAGATATATCTGTCAAGGAACTGGCTGACCTGGCCGACATCAACAGGGGAACATTCTACCTGCACTACAGTGATATCTATGATATGCTTTCCAAGGTGGAAGATGAGTTGTTTGTAGAATTTGAGAATATACTGGGGCGCACCATGAAATGTGAGCTGAAAGCCATCTCCCCCCGGGACACCCTCCTGGACATCTTCTCCTTTGTGAACCGCCACAGAGATGTGGTGAGAGTCATGGTGGGTCCCCACGGGGATCTGTCTTTTGTAAACCGTCTGAAAGACACGGTGAAAGAACATATCTCCCGGCTTCTGGAACCGGGCCGCTCCGCTTATTACTATGCTTATGTAGAATCTTTTATTGTCTCCGGCTGTGCCGGCGTGGTGGAAACCTGGCTCACCGAGCCCTTTCCCCCCACTCCCGAGGAAATGTCCCTCCTGTGCAGCAGCATGTTGGAAAAGGGACTGAGCCTGCTGCAAGAACCTCAGGGGTGACTTTTTCACCCCTTTTACAGAGCGCCTTTCTCCCGCAGATATGCCAGAAAAGCTTCGCACCCTCTCACCAGATCCTGGTAAGTGGTTTCAAAATCTCCCGAATACCAGGGATCTATAATATCATGCTCTGCCTCGGTAAATGACAAAAGCTTATAGACCTTCCTCTCCGGGTCTCCCCTCAGAATCTCAAGCATGTTGCGGATGTTATTTTTGTCCATGCCAAGCAGATAATCATATTGGTCATAGTCCGACCTCTTTAATAGCTCAGCACGCTTTCCTGAGCAGTCAATTCCATGGGATGCCAGCATTCTTTTGGCAGAAGGATACACTGGATTGCCAACACCCTTATAGATCTCCTCCGAGCTGGTGGCCGCAGATGCAATAAAAAAATTCTCAGAAAGCCCCTCTCTGGCTACAAGATCCTTCATAATAAACTCAGCCATGGGACTGCGACAAATATTGCCGTGGCAGACAAAAAGTATCGAAATCATGTTTGTTTTCCCTCCTGAAATACTTTGATTTGCCGTGTTTTGGCACGATTTGCGAGGTTTGTGTTTTCTACAGAAATTGTTAAAAATGTGACGAAAATGGCAAATCTGAGCATGTTGATGTAGTTAAAAGTAGTAAAAACATAGTAGGAATTGAGGCGTTTTATATTCTTCAGTTTCTCTGCAATATAGGTAACTTTTTCATCAATATCATCATAAAAAAGTGGCAGATAGTTCAATCTGTACTTTTTACTGAATATTCATCTTCCTCTGTATTCATCCAAAAACTTCCTCATGGCTCATCCTTGTATCGTTTTCCGACGCATACCTATCTGCTTTATCTAATGCTGCTTCAACGCCATCCGTCAACTTTGAATATTCTTCAAGACTAACCATTGCTCCATATCCGTTTTTTGTTAAATATACCGGTTCACCCGCATTTACGATTTTTTCAATATCAGGAAACTTATTTCTCAAATCTGAAACAGGTCTAATCTGTAACATAAGCAATCTTTTTTTATCAATATTTTATCTTGATTTTATCCTCATTTATATTCTACTTTACTATTCTCCAAAAAGCAACCTTTGTAAATATTTTTCGATGACGTATAATTGGTTTCGCAAATTAATTTCATAAAAATAGACATGGTCTATCGCCGTTTGGTAGAATCAAGTCTCCACAACAAAACCTACTAACGGAGGTATAGAACCATGTCTGATAACATACTTCCGGCAGTTATCGGGAAGTGAAGTTTTTTATCCATGAACTTAAAAATGACCGTTGAAGTTTTATTTACCATAAACTGGCGGGATGATATAAAGCCCGTAACTAATTTTTTAAGTTACAAAGGCGTATTTTATAATATCACATGCATAGATACATTCGAGGGGTACAAACAGGATTTAAAAATATATGCTTCCTGGCTAACTTCACAGGCAGATCCGGATAAAATTTTAGAATGGATTGAAAAATAGTGAAATATAAAAGCTTTATGTTGAAAACATAGGTTTTATGGGATACAATAAGATTTAAGTAATTTAATTTAAAAATGTGGAGCAATTTAGAATATGAAAGTTGAGTTTATATATCCGAATTATTACGATTTAGTTTTTCATGTTTTGGCTTATTTTAAGGTAAATAATGCTTCAAATTTATATGACGAAAATTATATTAAGAAAATGGAAGATGAAAAAAATATATCGAATGATATTTTTACCGCTGTAAAGTACAGTTTACAAGAGACTACACAAGGTAACGGTCTGACGGGCGCTGATATGCCTGTCAGATTTTCCATGTGATGTTCAAGCTGTCGCTTGTGGTGGCTATGGTAGTGAGCATTAAATCCACTACTTGCCGCTTGTCGTCAAAGGATACACAGTCCCATGTGTCTAAGTAGCCGGAAATCTGACTGACCTGTTCCGGGCTGATGGCTTCCCCCATCAACTCCGCTATCCGGGCAAGGAGTTCCTGCTTGCGTCCGTCCAGTTCGGCTATCTTCACATTTACATAGGAGAGAAGCACATTGTTTGCGCCCGTCAGACTGTCCAGCAGCTTTTCAATCTCGCTATCCACATGGGCAAGTTCCACTTGCAGGGCGGTGATTTTGGGATTGGCCTTTGCCGCTTTCTTCCTGCCCGTCAGTGTCTTGTAGCTGTCCAGCTTTTTCACCATCTGCCGATACACCACCGCTTCCAGTTCCGCCGTGATGATTTTCCCACAGCCGGGACAGCTTTTGTTGTCCAGCCGTTTCGTACAGCGGAGGTACTGTCTGCCGGAGGGATTGAAGATACTCATAAGGGCGTACCCGCAGTTCCCGCACTTGATTTTCCCCGCCAGCCATGTATGGGTGGCTTTCCGGGCGGACTGGATTTTCATGTTGTTCATCAGCTTCTTGCGACAGGTCAGCCATATGTCCGAGGGGACAATGCCCTCATGGGGCGCAAGCACCAGCATTTGGTCTTTCAGGCTTTGGGCCTTGCCCGGCTTCACATCCCGGCCTTGATAGAGATAACACCCGTTCATGCCCGTGAAGTCGGCGACGTCATTGACAAGCACCGTCCCCTGGCTCTTGAAAAACTCGTACACATCCAAGTCCGCCTGCACATAGACGGGGTTGCGTAACATCTGCGCCAGCGTGGGGCGTATCAGTTCCCGGCCATTAAATAAAATGCCCTGTTCCGCAAAGTGCCGGGTAATGTCCCCATAGGAAGTTGTCGGCTCGGCGTACATTTCAAACATCAGCCGGATATTTGCCGCTTCCTCCGGCTTCACTACCAGCCGCTTTGTATTGATACCGTCCATCTTGATAGGCTCCGTATGGAAGCCATAGGGGGCTTTCCCGCCCATCTTGAAGCCCCGCTGACTGCGGGAATAGTAAGCGTCCGTCACCCGCTTCTGTATCGTTTCCCGTTCCAACTGTGCGAACACGATACAAATATTCAGCATGGCCCGGCCCATCGGGGTTGAAGTATCAAACTTTTCCGTGGAAGAAACAAACTCCACATTGTACTGCTGGAACAGCTCCATCATGGTTGCGAAATCCAGAATGGAACGGCTGATACGGTCAAGTTTGTAGACAATGACTTTTGCTATCAGGCCCTTTTTAATATCCCGCACCAACTCTTGAAATTTCGGGCGGTCTGTGTTTTTGCCGCTGTATCCTTTATCTGTGTATTCCCTGCAACTACCGCCTTTCAATTCGTATTTGCAAAACTCAATCTGGCTTTCAATGGAAATGCTGTCCTTTTTGTCTACCGATTGTCTTGCATAGATTGCGTCTATCCGATTATTCATTCGTCGCTCCTTTTCTTAAAAAAGAAACGGAGCTGCTGACAGTCTGATTATACCGCCAACAGCCCCGTAAATCAATGATGTGGCTGGAAAAACTTACGCCCCGGCTTCCTCTTTCTGCCGCTTGTCGGCGTACTTGCGGAACACATCATAAAGCTGCTGTTCCAGTTCCCGGCGTTTTGCCGCTTCCTGCTCCGGCGTGAATATTGGGGAGAGATTTTCCAGCGTGATTTCTTTCCCTTGAAAAGTCACGATTTCGGTTTCCTTTTTGTATCTGATATTCGTTATAAAATCACCTTTCCTTTCCATAGTTCGGTTGCCGCTTCAACTCTGCCAGCACTTCCGGGGGAATACGGCCTACTAACCGCTGAATGTTGTGTAACTCGCTTTCCAGCTTTGCCCGTTCCATAACGCCTTTCATCTTGTCCTTTTCGCTGGCCTTTGCCCTTGCCTCCAGTTTTTCATTTTCTGCCAAGAGGTCATTTATCGTGACCTTGTATTTCTTCAACTGCCCGGAGAAGTTCTCCATCTGCGGAAACCACTTTTTGAGCATAGAGAGGGCTTCCTCTTTCTTCTTTCCGGCGTTAATTGGATTGATACCGTCCAGCGTGGCTTCAATCGCCCTCGCCTGTTTGGAGAGGGAAACCGCCTGTTTGAAAAGCCGGGTGGGGATATGCTTTCTTCCCGTTTTGCTTGCGCTCTCCCCACGCTCCAAGCTGGGGTACTTCTCCACCATATAGGCGTGAAAATCATCCTGCCATTTCGTCAGATTGGCCCGGTTGCCTATGATTTCTTTGGCGCACAGGCGGTTGTCTTTCGTCAGCGGAACAAAGGTCAAATGCAGGTGGGGCGTTTTCTCGTCCATGTGTACTATCGCCGACACGATATTTTCCCGGCCTACCCGGTCAATGAGGAAGTCCGCCGCTCTTTTGAAAAACGCCTGTATTTCCTCCGGGGATTTCTTCTTGAAAAACTCCGGGCTGGCGGTTATCAGCGTATCGACAAAGCGTGTACTGTCTTTCCTCGTTCTGCACCCAGACTGTTCAATGCGGCTCTGAATGAAATGGTAGTAGCGCCCCTCCGGCTTGACGATATGGAAATTGTACCTGCTCCGGCTGGTGTCAATGTCCGGGTTGCTGGCGTACTGCTCCTTTTTCCGTTCGTGGTGGGCTTCCAGTGGCCCCGCCGGGTGTCCCTTGTGCTTCTCAAAACGCAAAATTGCGTGTTGTGCCATTGAACTCCTTTCCCCATTCCATTCCTTTCCGGCGGGTTTTCCCGCCGAAAATATCTCTGATAGGATTGGAATGGAATCGATATAAATAGATGGTTTTAATCTCTGTATTTCTATATACCGTCCGGTTTCCGTACTCCAAGAGGATTGATTTTCGTACTTGTAGGGTACGGTTTTCAGCCCTCCGGCGTACCGCAGCCGGACTTCTTGAAGTCGGTGTTTGGAACCGCTTCATAGGATTTTGGGTAAATGCGGTTGGGTTTTCCACAGCCCTGTTTCTGTATTTCCACCAGCCCCGCATACTGCAACTCCCGCAGGGTATTCACCGCCTTCTGCCGCCCACAGTGGAGCAGGGCGACCACCTCGCAGATGGGGTAATACAGGTAAATCCGCCCGTATTCGTCCGCCCACCCGTTTTTTCGGGATAGGTCTGTCCGGCGCAGGATAAAGGCGTACAGTACCTTTGCTTCGTTGGACAGCGGCGTGAATGTGGGGGCTTCAAAAAGGAAATTGGGAAGCCGGGTAAAGCTGACCGCCTTTTCCGGCTGATGGATATAGATTGTGTTTGTCATATCGTGTTTTGTGGACGGTTAGAAGCCCGTTTTCGGGGACAGACGGTAGTTTCTATTGCCTGCCCCTGTTCTGTGCTTGCAAAGCCTTGTAAATCAAGGACTTTTCAGACCCTAACTGTCCACACAAGACCTCCTTTTCCGTTCACTTTCTGTTTTCTGCCGCCTGTGAACTCTGGCGGCGCAGTCGGGACAGTATTTCGCCCAGTTGGACTTTGGGACGAACACTCTGCCGCAGACCACACAGCGTTTTAGCTCCTTATCCCGGAAAATCTCTGCTTCCAGCGTTCCGATTTGCGGCAAGACCGACCAGCGGAACCACTTACAGCAGACCGAGAAAGAAATGGTCTGGGGGCAGGTGTGGGTGTCCCCATCGTCGAGGAGCATACAGTTCCCGTCCTCATAACAGCAGCACTCCCGTCGTATCAGGGCGTTTGCCTGTTTCCTCTGTGCCGGTGTTATGCGGTTAAGGGAACCGTCCGGCTTGCGCTCTATGGGCGGTAGTTGTTTATATGGGTTCTTTCTCATGTGTTCCCTCCATTTTTCCTTCGCCGTTCTCTCCGAAAAGGCTTCCTGCCCCATTTCTGCGGCGTGTTTCTCCTTTGGTACGCAAATGCGCTACTTCTCCGGGAGAGGTATTCCTTTTCGGACGGTCATTCTGTTTTCAAGGTGCAGCTCATCAATGAACTACCCTAAGTCTACACGAAAAAAATGCAATTCCCGGAATCTTGCGAGAATTGCATTTTAGGAAAATATTCAATCTCAAAATTGCATTTCTGCAATTCTCCTGTATAATGGAAGTATGTAGAGGAGGTGCGTATCTATGGCTTTACCCGGAACACCCGGACAGCGGATTTCCGATTTATGCAACGGAAACCACATTACACAAAAGCAGCTTGCAAAGAAGATAGGCGTATCTGCTTCCCAGTTAAGCCGCATTGTCAGTGGAGAAACAAAGACGGTCAGCAGCGATATCCTCATAGGCGTGGCAAAGGAATTTAAGGTGTCCACCGACTACATACTGGGGTTATCCAATATCAGCGTCCGCAAAAGCTATGATATATCTGAATTGGGCTTGTCTGAGGGGGCAATCAAAGGGCTTGTGACGGGTACTGTGGATGTGCAAATCCTCAACCGGCTGTTGGAACACAAGAATTTCCCGAAACTGATGGACTTGATACGGATTTACTTTCAAGACACCGCAGCAAAGGGTATCATGGCACGAAACCGACTAATCGAGTTGGCAACGGTTTCCCTGTCTGATCTGATGAAAGAACACCCGGAGCATCGAGCAGAAGCAAAACAGGATTTACAATTTTTGAACGCCCAGAAGATGGGAGAACATGAAGCGGAGATTGAGAAAATCAAGAATGTATTCCTTGCTATCCTGCGGGATGTTAAGAAAGATATGGACAATGGAGAACAGCCGGGAGAAGCTGTGACAGCCGCCATGTTCCAAACCATGCAGGAAACCATGAAAGACCACCAGCAGGAACCGCTTTCTATGGACGATGTAACTGCTATGATTGTTGGACAGATTGGGCAGCTTCTTCCGATGGACGAGGAAACCACCAAGCAGTTTCAGGTACTGGCAAAAAAGATGATGGAACAAGCAAAATAATAGGAATTATAAAGGAGTTTTTATGGATATTTACACGATTTTATCAACGATTTTCAAATATTCGCTGCTGGCGTTGGGTGGGATTGCAATCTTGATTCCGCTGTATGCGGCGGGTTTTCTGATTTATAAAAAGGTGTTTCACGGAACGAAAAAATTAAAGATTGGACAGTGGATTGCTCTTGTACTTCTCTCCGGCTGGTTGCTGCTTGTTTTGGGACTGACCACCTTTAGCAGAGGGGCAAACTTCGGCGGTTCCATCAACCTTTCCCTGTTCAGCGGTTATGCAAACGCATGGCACGAATGGTCTTATACCGAATTGCAGCTTATTATCTTCAATATGCTGATGTTTGCGCCGCTGGGATTTCTTCTGCCGTTTTTAGCAAAGCGTGGAGAACGATTTTCCTTTGTCTGTCTGGTTTCTTTTTTAGTTACTTTCTTTATTGAGATATTGCAGCTTGTGACCGGACATGGGATTTTTGAGCTGGACGATCTGCTCCACAACTTTACAGGAAGTCTCTTTGGGTATTTTGTCATCATGTTCTTTCTTTCCTGCTTCCGGGAGAAAAAATGGAAGTGGAAGCCGTTTATGAAAATGTCGGCACTGCCGCTTCTCTACGGCGTCGGTATCTGCTGTGCAATCCTTGTATATCTAAATCAAGAATACGGCAATCTGCCGATTATTCCGGCGGAAAAACAGAATATGTCTATGATTTCTGTGGAGAATGAAGCTGCCTTATCGGCTCAGGCGGAACAAGCCGGTGTTTACAAAAATCCAAGGGCAAATGATAAGCAGTACAGCAAAACAATATCGCAGGCTTTTGAAAAGCTGTTGGGAATCGAGTTCAAATCTTTTAACCGCAGCGACGGAAAAAATAAAATTTTTGAGGACAGCTCATCGGATGCGCAGTTGACAGTTTTTACAGACAGCGGCGAATGGTCTTACACTACATGGGCGGAAAACAAGAAGACTCTGACCGAACAGGAAATATCTGCAAAGAAAATAGAATTGGAAAGTTGGCTGAACGAATACGGTTTACTGCCGGAGGGTTCCGTTTTTACCGTACAGGATTACGTACAGGATTATACCACCCTGCGCTGGGACGCACCGGCTTCGGACGAAACTGATCCGCAGGAAAATTTTTTCTCTGGTAGTATTATGGTAGAGTTCGATACCGAGGGTGCTGTTTCCATGTTCCACTATTTCATCATTCCAAATGAGTATGTAAAAAATGTGGAGATTATTTCAGAAGAAGCTGCCTATTCAGAACTGATGGACGGTAATTTTGAACAATATCCGCCTTTTGAAAAGGGCGATAAAATCGTGATACAGGACTGTGTTTTGAGCTATACCTACGATACGAAAGGCTTTTTCAGACCGGCTTACCGTTTCAGCGGGTATATCAACGAGACGGATTACAGTTGGGAAACCAATATTAACGCTATGAAATAGAGCCGAGATTACGGAGGGATTCCATGAATTTTACAGAGAATGAACGGAGAGAAGCAAATAGCAAATCCAGACGGAGCAGTCAACGGTCAAGATAAACGGCGCATTTCATGCACCGCCGTTGACAGTCCCGCCCGTCTTTGCTGATAGGCAAACAAGGCGGGAAAGCCTTACAATGACTTCCCGCCCATTTCAATTTTTACGGGAGTGTATCCATAAGTTCGGCGTAGGATGAGGGACGGGGCTTTCATATACGCCCTGTCTGCTGATGAAACCAACCCTGTGTTTGCGGCTCCACGCCACACAATCACAGCCTTGTTTTCCTGCTGCTTCAAATGTGCTTGCCCGACCCGGCGGCAACCTCATTTTCGCAGCAACGCCGACAGAGCGTATAACACACTACACTTTGCAAGCAAAGTCGTGTGCCAAAGGGGGACCCTTTGGAAACCCTATTTTGTCGGAGTGTGTAGCCACACTTCCTCCAAAATGCAAAATAAGCGGTCACAATCTGCTGTAAAACCACAGCTGGATTGACCGCTTATTTTGTTGTAACCCTCTCCGTTTTCTTTATCCGCTTTACGAGTATATTCCATAAAAATATGCTTAATACGGGTTGAAAAGAAACCGAAAAAGTGATATACTAAGAATAGAGGAAATAAGGAGGTTACAATCCATGAAAGAATTAGGAGAACGCCTGCGGAGATTGCGGGAAAGTGTGAAGTTGTCGCAGGTAAAGATGGCGGAACTTTTGGGAGTGAAGCAGTCCAGTATCAATCGTTATGAGCAGGGACAGTCGGCTCCCTCTTTGGAAACGCTTGTAAGGTATGCGGATTATTTTGATGTATCATTGGATTACCTGCTTGCCCGGACAGACAATCCGCAAGGCAAGCTATATGAACACCGCCCGAAGATTGCACCGGGGAGTGAGGAAATGAAACAGTTTATTGAAATGTGTTTCGACCCGCAATCTCCGCTGAATGAAAAATTAAAACAGACGCTTCTTGAAATGATGGAGGTGGAAAGAAAATGAAAGGTGTGATTTACGCCCGTTATTCTTCTGATAACCAACGGGAAGAAAGTATTGAGGGACAGTTACGGGAATGTAAGGAGTATGCAGAGCGCAACGATATTACAATTTTAGGGACTTATATTGATCGGGCATTGTCAGCAAAAACAGATAACCGCCCCGAATTTCAGCACATGATTAAAGACAGCGCAAAGGGCTTATTTGATGTTGTCCTTGTGTGGAAATTAGACCGCTTTGCCCGAAACCGTTACGACAGCGCACGATATAAAAACCTTTTGAAAAAGAACGGCGTGAAAGTCATTTCCGCAAGGGAGAATATCTCCGAGGGCAGCGAGGGAATTATTCTGGAAGCCATGTTGGAGGGGTATGCAGAATACTATTCTGCGGAGCTTTCTGAAAAGGTTATCCGGGGACTGACCGATAATGCGCTGAAATGTAAATACAACGGCGGCACTGTTCCGATGGGATATTATATTGACGAACAGCAGTATTATCAAATCGACCCAAAGACTGCCCCGGTAGTGCTGGAAATGTTTACAAAGTACAGCGAGGGGGCAACTATGCAGGAGCTTGTTAATCTATTGAACAGTCGGGGTATGCGTTCCATTCGTGGCGGAAAAATCACGCTGAATATTATGAACCACCTGTTGAAAAACCGCCGTTACATGGGAGAATACAGCTATCGTGATATAGTCAAGGAGGATGGTATCCCGGCGATTGTCCCGAAAGAATTATTTGAACGGGTGCAGGAGCGTCTGGAGAAAAATAAAAAGGCTCCCGCCCGTCACAAAGCAGAGGACGATTATTTGTTGACAACGAAGCTGTATTGCGGGAAATGCGGCTCTTTCATGGTAGGGGAAAGCGGCACAAGCCACACCATGAAAGTACACCGTTATTATCGCTGTGTGAATACCAAGAAAAAGAAACTCTGCGACAAGAAAGCGGTCAAGAAAGACTGGATTGAAGATTTGGTTGTCAACTATACCATGAAAGCAATTATGAATGATGAAGTCATGGAACGGCTGATTGATACGCTGATGGAGTTGCAGAAGAAAGAAAGCACCGACCTGCCCCTTTTGAAAAAGCAGCTTGCAGAAACGGAAAAAGGTATTAACAATATGCTCAACGCCATTCAAGCAGGGATTTTTACCCCATCCACTAAACAAAGACTGGACGAGTTGGAGGAAACCAAAAGTCAGCTTGAAGTCAGCATTTTGCAGGAGGAAATGCACAAGCCCCTTCTTACAAGAGAACAGATAGCATTTTTCATTTACCGATTCCGCAAATTTGATGTGACAAAGCGGGAACAGCGGCAAAGACTGATTGACAGTTTTGTAAATGCGGTGTATCTTTATGAGGACAAGATAATCCTTACTTTCAACTATAAGGACGGTTCTAAGACTATCACACTGGCAGAGATTGAGGGTTCGGATTTATCCGTACTCGGTGCAGTTGAAATATTATTTCAGATTCCATTCTTCACGGTGGCTCTGCCACTGTTCGTTCATCCAGTCGACAGCCTGCTGTTTTCCCTCAGGGGTAAAAGGGAATGCGGCATGGATTTTTGCGGATTCTTCTGTTGCCTCGGAACTGTACGGTCCCGGCCAGACAGAAACGAGAAATACATCGGTATCGTCGCGGCGCCCCTTCCGGATCAGATAGCGCATGCCGCGGAAGCTGCCGGTAAATTTTTCTTTTTTATAAAAATTCATATTCAGAATGTCTTCTGT
>OFGQ01001231.1_pt1 | contig 17725 bp, 23 predicted proteins | sample 1521791 | NCBI WGS metagenome assembly OFGQ01 (sample SAMEA3504116, study PRJEB24116) | mouse gut metagenome | biome: mouse gut; feature: mouse-associated habitat; material: faeces | place: Denmark | collected 2011 | reverse complement strand
TCCTTATCAGTTGCATAACCATAAATTTTTGTCTAACTTTTTGGGGTCAGATCAATGCGGATATGGTAGCGATTATTATTTTATACGTTTATACAAAATGTATCATCTCCTTTTACAAACTACATTTTATAACTTATATAGATATATTTTATCAAAAAATAATTTTATACATAAAATTATTAGAATTATGAAAATATACATGTTGTATCATTTTAGCTTTATTATCTATTTATGTCAATATTTTTTAATGTATTTTATTCCATACAAAGTTATGTCAACACATATTGTCTAACGGCAAGACATTCGTTTCCACTCGAAAATGAAAGTCCGACTCTTTCTATGTGTTTTCAGACAGTCACCATGGCTGTCTTTTTAATTGAACAAATAATTTTGAAAATGAAAGGATGGTGGCAACATGCCAAGAAAAAAATCACAATCATCCGGCAATAAACCGTTGCCAGCCAATCAGCAAAAGGGCGAAAAGGAATGTAGCTTTTGTCACAATCATAAAAAGCTAACAGAGTTTTATATAAGCAAGAGTCCCTTATTTTCAGTGGATGGTCGTGTTCCTGTTTGTAAAGACTGTGTAATTAATGAGTCTTTAAATGCAGACGGAACTGTAAATGAATTGGAATTAAATAAGATATTAAAGAAAATTGATCGTCCATATTATAAAGACTTAATCGAAAGCGCAATAAACGGATTTAAAAAAGAACATTCATATGTTGAAGATGATAAAGTTATATTTTACGGAAAAGAAATTTTACAACGATATTTTCGACTAATAGCCATGAGGCAGGATAGAGACAAGTCGTATGAAGACTCTGAGAAAGATGATTTCGTTCATAAAACAAGTAATACTCCGCAAAGCACAAAGGAAAAAATTGCTCAAAAATACGCAGATATAAAAGAAAATAAACCATACCAAAATGATCCACAAAAGCAAAATTCAGATGTCAAATGGACTAAAGAAGATAAACAAAATATGAAATATATCATTTCTAAACTTGGTTACGATCCATTTGAAGATGTTGGATTAGATGAATTTGATAGAAAATATTGTTTTAACTTATTATCTGGATATTTTGATACTCCTGGAATATTAGAAGATGGACATAAAAAACAATGTGTAATTGAAATAACTATGTCTTATTGTCAGTGTCGAAAAATTACTGATGAACTTAATACAGAACTTTCCAAGCCAGATTCTAATGAAAAAAGAATAACATCTTTAACAAATGCTAAGTCCTCTCTTCTATCCTCTATAGCAACAATAGCGAAGGATAACAATATTTCTTCTAATTACAATAAAAATTCTAATCAAGGACAAGATTCTATATCTTCCATGATGAAGGAAATGGAGAAGAATGGTTTTCAAGAAATTCAAGTGAATCTATTTGATATAAAAACAAGTGAAGCATTTAAGCAAATAGATAATATAAGCAATCAGAATATAGCAAATCAGCTTACACTTGATAACAATGAATACAGTGATATTGTCAAAGAACAGAGGGATATAATTAAAAGTCTTGAATCAGAAGTTGATCGACTAAAAGAGGAAAATAGAAATCTTAAAAATCAGATAATTGATTTAGAAAACAAAAAGAGGTGACATGAATGGAAATATATAAACCAATGTCATCTAAAGAACTAAGTCAGCGAAAAATCGAAGAATATTCTAAAATGTCTCGTATAGTTCAGTGGGGGCGAAAAAATCCCGTGAAATTTTGCGAGACTTTTTTCGGACTAAAATTAATTGACTATCAAGCATATTGCTTTATGCGAACATGGATAGTCCAATATGCATTGTGGGCTGAGTGTCGTGGTGCAGGAAAAGATACTTTGGCGGCTGCTTATTTCATGACAAGATTATTACTTATTCCTGATTACAGTCTATATATTAGTTCCAATACATATGCACAGTCTGTAGAATCTTTTAACAAACTGCGTGATATTGCTTTAAAGAGAATCCCAAATTTTAAAAGTGCAACGGATATATTTGCAAGGGAGGTAGATAAGACTGGCAGTAATAGTGAAACAGGCTTTTTACAGGCTCCTACTTGTAAATTCAGAATATATAACAACTCAAAAATGGAAGCATTATCTTCTAACCTTGAGGCTATCCGTGGTAAACGTGGTGCTGTATGGTTTAATGAAACGGCTTGGAAAACTGCCGAAGAATTAGCTGTCGTAGAAAATTTTGCAAATGTTGATTCAAGTTTCTCAACTTCTACTGAAAAAGTAAGATACATTGAACCACAGCAAATGCCGTTGCAGATTTTATATACATCCAGTGTTGGTGATGTGACATATCCTTTCTTTGATAAGTACAAAACATTTTATAAAAAAATGTTGGTTGGAAATAGCAATTATTTCTGCTTTGATATAAATGCTTATGATGTATTATATCACTCTACTATTGATGGTACTCCTATTAAATCTCACCTTACAGAAGATAAGATTATGAAGGACATAGAAGAAGATCCTGATAACGCAGATGTTGAATTATTTAATAAATTCAGAAAAGGTGGCGGCTCTAATGCAGTTGTTACTATGGATGAGTTAATCAGAAATTCAACAACACGAAAACCTCTTCTATATAATGATACAGGCAAAAAGAAATTCATATTTTGTTATGATCCAGCACGAAATTTTGATGGTAGTGTTTTATCAATTTTTCAAGTAATCAACGATAAAAATGTTGGATATAAATTGCGATTAGAAAATGTTGTATCTATGGTTGATCAGAATGCTAAAAATAAAACTCCTCTTCCAATGCCAGCGCAGTTAGAAATTATTAAGGATTTAATGATTAAATATAATGGAGAACGTGCTGCGGAGTGGGAAAATATTGAATTTTATATTGATGCTGGTTCGGGTGGCGGAGGCATAAGTGCAGTTGCGGATCAGTTAATGGATGATTGGGTTGATAAATATGGCGGAAAGCACAGAGGTATTATTGATCCAGAACATAAACAATATGAAGCGGCACGAAAAAAATATACTAATGCAATGCCAATAGTCCATCTTATAGACCCACAGGGATATAAAAAAATAATGTATGATGCAGTATCAAAAATGGTTAAACTAAACCTCATTGAATTTGCTAATTATGATAATAAAGATTATATCATGGTTGAAAATAAAGATGGTAGTTTTGATACAGTACAATTAACACAAGAAGAACATTTAGCATTAGCACAAATGCATATTGCAAAAATGCAATTATCATATATGTGTAGATACGATACACCCAATGGTGGCGTTACCTATGAATTAGCAAAAGATAAAAAGGGGCATGATGACCACGCCTATACAATGGCTGAAGGTGGTTATGCACTCGCCAGATTACGAAGAGTTGATTTATTAACTGATCATAATAAGAAAAAAACAAGTCTTGAACACGCTCCAACATTTGCGTCAAGTATAGATTTTTAGAAAGGATGGTGATAAACGAGAATGTCAGAAGAAATAAAATCTGAAACAGATAATATTCAGGAGCACTCCAATGAGGATTTTGATGTTATCTTTGTTTCAAAAACAGATGATGGTACAGTAGTTGCTACTACCCCATTGTCAATTCGTGATCAGAAATTCCAGCTTGCATTAAGCCAGTATGACCCAGAGAACAAAAAGTATTCTGTATATCTTAATGAAGGTATATCACCATCTAAATCAATATCCGTTGAAGAAATCGAAGAACTTTCAACCAATACTCAGAATGATTTGAATAAGGTTTTAAGGATAAATGCTTATAATAGAAAACTCATTAACAAAAATGATATTGTTGGAAAGACGGTAGAATCAATTGATACAAATATCAATACAGAGATTAAACTTACATACGGAAATGTTGACGAGGGAAGAAATAAGAAAAAGAAGTTAGAGGAATGTAAACGGTTTATTAAGGATTTTAATACTTCTATCAAAGTACAGCAGTTGACCAGAAATGCAATTACCACTTCTTATGTTGAGGGTAACTGGATTTCTTATTTGCGTCATGAGAATAAAGATAATTATACAGTAGATATTTACCCATTGGGCGTTTGTGAAATCACAGAAACAATGATAAACGGAGAGCCTGTTATATGGTTTAATATTAAAGAATTACGCAAAAGATTACAAAAAGTATATCGAAAAACCAAGAAGAAGAAGCCTCTGATGTTTGAAAATATGGAAGAAGAGGTAAAGAACAGTTATCCAAAAGAAGTCTATGAAGCGTTCGTGAATAAAGAGGATTATGCTGTTTTAGATAATAAATATACCGGCATTATTCGTATCAATAATCTTAACCGTAAATATGGTGTTTCTCCTATTTTGAGGGCATATACAGATTTGAGTATGCTTGATACCTTTGCAGATTCAGATAGGATAAATAGCAAGGCGAAAGCAAAAAAGATTATTCACCAGAAAATGCGTAAGGAAACTATGGGACAGGATTACAATAAAGATTTCTTCCCAGAAGTAAGTTATGCACACTCTAACTTTATGGATGCTTTTAAGCAGAATACGGTTGTTGTTACTTCTCCTCCTACTGTTGAGGAGATTTCTTATGTGGAGCCAAAAGTAGAAATGACTTCTAAGGATACTTATAATATCTATCGCTCAAAGGTGTTGTCTACTCTTGGAATACAATTTTTAATGGATAGTGGATCACAGTCTGTTTCTACTGCTTCTATTTCTGTGACACAGCTTATGCGTACAATCAACGCAATATCTGAACAGTTAGAAGACATTTTGAAGAAATGGTATCGTCAGATTATCTTAGATAACGGATTTACATTGGACTATACACCTGATGTAAATGTTATTGATACAGAGCAGCTAGAAGCGGAGTTAAAACATTCGTTGGCTACTCTTCTATTCAGTACAATGAACTGTTCCTACGCTACTGCTTTTGAAATTCTTGGATTGGATATCAATGACGAAGTACAGAAACGTACAATGGAAAATGAGAAAAACTATGATGAAATATTTAGACCTCATGGAAGTCAGTACACTAATTCTGAGAAACAGAATCCAGAAGATAATAAGGGTGGTCGCCCTGCTGATTCTAACAATAAAGTCAAGCAACAATATGATAAGACCAGACAGGAGGCATTGTAATAGTGGATTATATAGTTAATTGCCCCTATTGTGGCAAACAAATAAAAATATCTATTGATGGTAGTGGTGATGCCACTGCTTTTTTATTGGATAAAAATAAGATTTCTCTAAATGAATTATTTCAGAAAACGGGAATTGAATTAGGAATCGTTGAAAGCGAGGAATGTGATTAATGGAATTTGAAAAAATATGTTTTTCATCTAAAGCCATTGATATTGCTGAGAACGATTTATATTTGGAGATTACTAACAGGCTTTGCTACTACGATGATAAAAACTTGAATAATGTAATGCTCCCATATAAAGGTTTTGAAGAGTCTGCTTTAGAAAACGCAAAATCTCTTATAAATATGCCTGTGCAAGCCAAGTATAAGAAAATAAATAACATGGATGACCTTGGAAGCCACGAAATGCACGTTCTTCCAAATGGAGAAGTAGAGTTTCTTACAGAGAGCATCGGGACACATATTTCTATTGAAATAAAAGATGATACTGTGACTACTGTTTCTGGTGACACTAAAACTCTTCCATGTTTATTTGCTAAATGTCGTATATGGAAAAGAAACTCTAACATGATTGCTGCCGTTAAAAGATTGTATGAATCTGATGGTGGTCTAAATTCAAGTTGGGAGATTTCTACTTCTGAATATGAGTATAAAGCAGGTGTAAAAATTCTAAAGGACTATGCTTTTCTTGCTAATACTTTCTTGGGCAGTACAACTACTCCTGCCTACAATGGCACATCAAAAGCAATATCACTATCTTCTCTTAGTGAAGATGAATTACTGGTTGCAGAAGCTCTAAGTCTTGATTTATCGGAAAATCAAACAGGAACTTTTGACATAAATAAAGAACTCGAAAAGGAGGAAAATAGTTTGAAGAAAGACAAAAATGTTGTTTTATCTTCTGAAAATAATGCGGAAGCAGTATCAACAAATACAGAAAATGTATCTGATAACGCAACTGATGTAACTAATGCTGAAAGTGCTACTGCTGAAGCAGAAGTTAAAGAAGATAAAAATGATGTAACTGATGATAATACACCTATTGAAACGTCTGCTCTTACTTCTTATGATTTGAGAGTGCGGATTTCAAAGGCGTGTCGAGATAAATATGATGACTGGTGTTGGGTTGCATATTTGTTTCCAGAGGAACACGAAGTATGGTGTGAATACGATGGTGAGTCTGAATTAGATTATCTAAAATTTACATATACAGTTGAAAATGATGTGGTAACTGTTTCTGAACCAGTAAAAGTATCTTTGACTGTATCTATTAAGGATATCAACACCACCATTTCTGAATATGAAAAAACAATTACAGAAAAAGATGATCTAATCGTAAAGGCGAGTTCTGAGATCACTTCTCTTAAATCTGAAAACACTGAACTGTCTCAGTATAAAGAAAAATTCACACAGATGGAACAGGAAAAGGTAGCTGCTGAATTGGCACAGAAAAAGGAAGATTTGATTGCTTCCGTTGTTAAGTCTGGTCAGATTACAAGAGAAGAAATTGAAGAATCAGAAGAGTTTTCTGTATATGTTGAAAATTTGGATAAGAAATCTCTTATGGCTATTGTTGGTGAGAGATTGTCTGCATCAGTAGATAAGAAGAATGATACAGAGGTTGAAACTTCTGAAACGAAAAATGATGTTCACGTAGCTTCAAATCTAAATACTGATGATGAAGTCGTGGACGGTGCAACTATTATGAGAAACTTTTTAAGGAAATAAGGAGGATATTTTATATGCTTAGAGAATTACAGGTAACCAAAGACAAGCCAGCAAATTCTATGTATAAGTCTGGTGAAGAGAAAATTGTAACTGGTATGGCAGTTGTTAAGAATGAGACAAATAAGACATTTGAATTTGCTTCTGCCACTACTGCTACAGATGTATTTTTTGTAGATAAGGAGCGTGTTCCTAGTGGTATTAATGCTGCAAGAGGAGATATGTCTGATTATGATGAGGATTTTGTAACACTCAAAGGGAATGAGTTTGGAAAGTTAATTGCTTATTATCCCGGGGAAAGATTTGCAACTGACCAGTATACCGAAACTGGGTTGGTAGAAGGCGTTCGTGTTGCAGCGGGAGCCGATGGTAAATTGGCAAAAGCAACAGTGACATCCAGATATGTGTTTAAGGGTTTCTGGACTGATAATGGTCACAAACTGGCTGTGATCGAGGTGTCTGATACAGCGATTGCTAATTCTTAATAATAAACAGAAGATTTGAAAGGAGAACATATATATGTCTTTAAAAATTGAAGTTGCCGAGCTTATGGAAAAGCCAGGCGTTATGTATGACGTTGCTGAAAAAGTAGAATATAAGAGAAATCTAAGCACAGAGGAAAAAGAAATTTATGAAATTTCTGATGCATGGTGCAAAGAAATCGGGAAAACGGGCTGCGATGAGAAAAAAGAAATCGCAGCCTTTGTTAATAAGGTAGTTAATGAGGAAATTTACAACGCTCCTGATGAACTGCTTGATTCTATGTTTGATAGAGGTTCTATTGGAGAGTTTGACGATGAGGAATTCACCAAGACTCCAAAGAATACGCTTGAAGCGCATGAAGCCGCAAAGGGCGGTACTGTAGATAGAAGTTATATTGACTTCACTGCTGTTAAGCCTATTGTGAGAAACCGCCAGATTGAAACTGACCTTTCTTATGTGGATCTGAGAAAGAACGGGTTTAAGTCTGTCGCTACTCTTACAACTTATGCAAAGGAAGCTTTACAGAATGCACTTTTCTACGATGTATTCTCTATGATTGATAATGCAATCGTAGGTGGTGATCAGTTAGTAACAGCAGGTGGTAAGGTTCCTACCCAGACAGCCGTTGATGCATTTAATCTGTATCTACTTGATAGAGATCCTTCTGCGGTTGCTGTTTGCCTTACTAAGTATGCACAGGCTCTTGGTCGTATGAGTGGTCGTGCGCAGTATATGAGTAACGATATGAAAGATGAATTCAATCGTTATGGACTTGTGAATTTCATTGATGGCATACGAATTGCTTCAATCTCTAGCGCAAAGAAAACTGGTAAAGGTCAGCTTATGTTGCCTGATCTCCGAATTTTTGGTGTGGCTGGTAAAATCGGCGGTTTGGATATGAAGGGCGAGATTCATACATATGAACGATTTGATGATTCTAATGAAAAGGTAATTCTTAAAGTTGCAGACTTCACTTATTCTGTTGGTATTACCAATATCGAAAATTGTAACAAGATGGTTCTTACTAACTAATCCTGTTGGAAGTTAAAAAGATACTGTCTATTTTTATGCTTAAAATCAGGAAGATAGTGTCGCTCACGAACAGCAGATACCCACTGCTCTCTTCCTGGTTTTATATAAATAATGGGATACCGTGGGTTGGTTTTGGGCATATGTCCAACTCGCACTAATTATAAAGGAGGTATCGGAAATATGTCTAAAATTGATACACAGAATATCAATGTTTTAAATTATAACGAAAATGAAGTGTTCGTAGACAGTTCAAAAGAACACTATAAATTTAATGCTTCAAGGGATGGTAAAACACCATCTGTTATCCCTATCAGTTTAAGTGAGTTACAGAATATTTGCAGTAACACAGATATTATTGTGACTGGATGGCTTACTTTTGATGATGATGTAAAGGAAGAAGTATTTAAGGAACTTCGTATTGCTAATTGGCAGGACATTCTTTCCAATGAAGACATTGCTGAAATTCTGACGAATCCTACTATGGAAGGACTACAGAAAATCATCAATATTGAAAATCAGACTTATTTTGATAGAGTCCGCATTATTATGTTCAAACTTATGAAACAGGGTGTTGATATTACCACTAAAGTAAACAGAATTGTTGAACAGCGATATGATGAACTTCGTAATAGACAGCGTAAGAGTTCTATTGTTCTTACTAAGAAGGATGCTAATAGGACTTATGCCACGCCTGACGAAGTTAAAGAACTGTCTGCTCAAAATGCAGCTTTGCAGAATCAGTTAGATGAAATGAAGAAGATGATGGAGCAGATGATGTCAATACAAAATACTTCTACTCCAACTACATCTGAGAATGCGACTAATGAAGACGCTGTTGTTGATACTGATGCTCCAAAGAAGAAAGCTGGAAGACCTAAAAAGTCTACAACTTAGAGGAGGGATTGTAATTGGGACAGGCAACTTCTTTTGACAATGTAATGTCAAGATTGCTGAGAAAAATTGAAAAGGACAAAGATTTCTTTTCATACTATAATGTGTCTGTTTCAGAAGTGCAATCTCTTGTTATGGAACAGGCAAAAGGATATTTATATGATGCAATTGATTTGTTGGTTTCTAAATGTGAGCCAGATGTAGATTTTTATAACTATGATGATGAGTTAGAAATGTTTCGCTTTGAGCTAACGCAGAGAGAAATTGGTTTACTTGCTTCACTTATGTATGAAGTGTATTTTGAAAGAGATGAAGCATTGCTGAAGGCATTTAAGATTCGTATGACTCCATCTGATCTTAACCAATTTTCTCCCGCTAATGAACGTGCTTCATTTGAAAATATGTTGGCGAGAATTAAAGTTGAAAACAGAAACGATATATCAAGATATATTTCTACAGATAGAAGAACTGGTAAGCGGAAAACAATCAATTACAGCCAATATGATGACTAAGGAGGTAACTGGATATGGATATTAGTTACTTCCAGAAAATTAACAACACATATAAATCAAAAAGCAGACAAGAAACTGATTTGTATTTACTAAACCGTCATGTAGATGAGTGTTTTGCTGATACAGTTGATTATCATGTCGTAAAAAGAAATAGTGAGCCGTTTGAGTTACTGATTATCAAAGATACCGATAATAATACATTTAAGAAGAAGATTAAATCAAGACCATCTGACCCGTTTAATCTTGGAGATTATATTGAGTGGAATAATCAGATATGGCTTGTTACTTTAGTTGATACTGATGATAAAACATATCATTCTGGTTATATGTATCTTTGCACCGTTCCTCTTCGTTGGCAAAATTCAGAAGGTAAAATTATTGAGCGTTACGTTTTTGCTGAGGATTATACCAAATATTCAAATGGCGTTACAGGGAATAATACTATTACTATTGGAGATAACCAATATGGATTGACTCTTCCTGTTGATGATGAAACCAAAAAGTTGAAACGTGATATGCGTTTCCCAATGGATTTTGATGACAGTGAGCAGCCTGATATTTATAAGCTAACTAATAGAAAAGTTAAGCTGAGTGATAATCAATATTTTGGTCGTGGTGGCACAATGATTGTAACTATGTCATTTGATGCATTCAATCCAAATGACGATAAAAAAGTTACTATGAAAAATGGTCAGGAAGTATGGATCTGCAATTATAATAATTCCCACACTCCTCTCCCACCCACTCCATCAGAACCAAATGAAACGACAGATTTAAGGTGTGTGATCACTGGAAATATCAACTTGAAGAATGGGTACAGTCGTACATATACTGTTACTTTTACAGATGAAGATGGAAATGATGTTGACTGGCAGAATGTTGATTATAAATGGAAAGTAGTTTCTGATTTTGATGTTAAACAGACTGCTACAGATAATAAAATAACCGTTTCCATTAATGACGAGAACCTTATCGGAGGTTCTTTTTTAGTGCAGATTGTTATTGGTGAAACTGTTTTGTCAGAAGTAAAAATAAATATTGTGGAATAACGGAGGTGAATATTTATCGGAAAATCAAGAAGTTATGAAATTATTGAGTATCGAAAACTTATAGAAAGACAACTATGTACTTCTCATGAAATTATTAAATTACTTGGATGCGAAAATGAAGAATATCCAGAAGATATTATTCCATATAAATATTCATTTCCTCATGAATATATACCCTCAAAGGAAGGTGAAACAACAAAAATCGCAAATAGGTTTGTTAATTATGAAATCAGTGCAAACATTGATCCAAGGAACAACACTTTTAAGGACTTAACAATTTATTTTTTTATTTCGTGTCACGAAGATATTATTAGATATAAGGACAAAGGCAGAACCTATCTTTGGTATGATTTAGTTGTTTGTGAGTTAGATAATATCTTTTGCGAAAAGAATATATTAGGTGTCGGAAAAACAACTCTCACAAGCAATGTTCCATATTGTCCACAACAGAAATATAAGGGAAGGTTATTAAAATTTGTAGTGAAAGATTTTAATAATGGGTTGAAGAATGGAAAATAAAAAGAGTTGGCTCAAATTATCATCTGTTCAAATTCCTGATACGAAAATATCAATTAGGATTCCTACTGTTGGTGAAATATTAGAAGATGAATTTAATTATTATAGTATCATTTCTTCTTTAACTGCAAGTCCATTACAGTATATGGTTCAATTAGATGATATTGGCATTGATTATACAGCAATTAGTGATTATGAACTATTTAAAATGTTATTCCTTATGTATACAAAATCTGATTTATCAATATTATTTGGTGATTTAGATATATCTGATTTTGGTGTATATAAAGGAAAAAATGATAACACGTTTATATATAGTCCAAGTAATCATATTGAAATTAACGAAAAAGTTTACAATGATTTTGCTAGCATTATCAGAAAAATTAATTTGCTTGAAAAAGTAACGTCTAAACCTGGTAATGAACACATGAAGAAATATATGTTAGACAAAGAACGTAGAAGGCAAAAGAAAAATGCAAAAAAGAAACCAGAACCATATTTAGAAAAACTTGTTATTGCATTAGTAAACACAAGTGAATTTCCATATGATTATGATTCATGTATGGATTTATCTATATATAGATTTAATCAAAGTTTCAAACAGATACAACATAAAATTGCTTTTGATAAGACAATGATTGGTGTATATGCTGGAACTGTTGATACTTCCAAGTTAAGTAATAAAGACGCTCTTACTTGGATTCCAAATAAATAATTTTAATTGTGAAAACAAGACCGTAACTGGTCTTTTTTATTTTACAAATAAAACAAAACAGGAGGACAATCAATGAATATTGATAAGTTTACAATTACATCCTATGACCAGATTACGGGATTTGATAGAACAAACGGTAGTCTGGATATGATTCTGGATGAACTGAGTGATTTTACACTGTCTCATGAAGAGGAAAAGTCTGATATCACTGGTAAGGGTGGCAGAGTGATTAGTTCTTTAAAGAAAAACAAGAAGGTTACTGGTAAAGGTACTAATGGTATGCTGTCTGGCGGTGCGTTAGCTGCTATGCTTGGTGCTGAGATTGAAGATGGTAAGCACATCATTAGATACACAGATGCTGTTACTGTTGCTACTGATAAAGCAGTTACTACTGAAACCGCAATTGGTACAGTTGGTAATGAGATTGGCACAATCTATGTCAGAGACGCAAACAATGCTTACATTTCTGGTGGTAAGAAGTTGACACAGGCTACTGGGTCTAGTTTAAATACTGGCGAGTTTTCTTATGATCCTGCTACAAAAGAAATTGTTTTCTTTGCTGGTGATGTTGCTGATGGTACAGAAGTAATTATGTTCTATGATGCAGAAGTAGAGGGTAAGAAAATTTCTAATAATGCAGACCATTACAGCAAGACGCTTCAGGTATTTATAGATGTAACATGTAGTGATGCTTGCGACAATCTTTTTCACGGTCAGTTTATTATTGAAAGAGCAGATTTCAGTGGCACATTTGATATTCAGGGCGGTTCCGATCCTGCAACTCAGGGATTTGAATTTACTTCTATGCCCAATCTGTGTACTGGCAAGAGTGATCTTTGGGACTTCGTAATTTTCGACTGAAGGTAATATGTTAGGCTGTTGCGTCATTGCAACAGTCTTAAATTTAAGAACGGAGGTCGAATATGGCGAATAAAAAGATGATTCCTTGTCGTGTTTGTGGCAAACTTTTTGAACCATGCGCCACATGCCAAGAACATAATGATATGTTTAGATGGCGAAATTTTGCTTGTTCAAGAGAATGCGCTGAGAAATATATTGCTGAAACTATCGCTTATCGCAATTCTTCAAAGGAAGTTAAAACAAATAACGATAGTGTTATTGGCAATGTTGCCACAGTAGAGAGTCAAAAAGAAAAGAGTAACACGACAAAGAGAAAATATAATAAAAAGAAATCGGCAAATGATGTTGATGTCATAAATGAGGAAAGAGAGCAGATTGATTAGAGTAATGGGATATATTGAATTCTTTTCAATCTGTTAATTGAATTGATTTTGATATATCCCATTTTTTTACGGTCAATTTTTAGTATATGGAAAAGAAAAATATATGGGATAAGGAATATAGTTGCTCATTTTTAGATGAGTACCTTTTTTTGAAAAGAAAAGGTATTCGATATGAATGGGTATATAAAAACGAGAATGGGATTTCAGTTTGGAAATATAAAAAGACAAAAGAATTATGGTTAGCTTTAGCTGAAATGTATTCAAGTCCAAAATATAGTGTTTGAACAGGAGTGATTGAAATGAAAGTGTATTTGGATAATGCGGCAACGACACCATTAACAGATTCAGTAAAAGAATATCTTATATCTATATTGGATGAGTGGGGAAACCCATCAAGTCTACATTCACAGGGTCAGAAGCCCAAGCAGATTATATCACAGGCACGGCAGTCAGTTGCCGAATTTATCAATGCAGATTCAAAAGATATTTACTTTACCAGTGGCGGATCGGCAAGCAATACTTTGGCGATTAAGGGTTACTATCAGAAGAATGATTGTACAATCTTCTACTCTCCTATTGCACACAAATCCATTATGAAATGTGTAGAGTCTTATCATAATAGTATTCCATTGAAAGTGAATAAAGAAGGTTTGATTGATATTCACGATTTAGAAGAGTATTTAGATGTTTGTATCAATACACCATTAGTTGTAATAGATCATGCCAATTCTGAAATAGGAACCATTCAAGATATAGAACAGATTATTAAAATTACGCATTTGTACAATGGAATTGTTTATTTAGATTGCACTGGCAGTATACCAACGATTCCGATTGATGTGAAAAAGTTAGATGTTGATATGATTGGATTTTCAGCACATAAATTAGGAGGATTAAAAGGTTGCGGAGTTTTATATAAGAAAAAAGATATTGTTCTTGAGCCTTTGGTTTATGGTTCTCAGGAAAATGGGATTTTCGGTGGCACGGAAAATGTTTTGGGTATTGCGTCATTAGGTAAAGCGGTTGGAGGATATGATTACTCTTCCATTTCATCAGCTAACAGAGATTATGTGTATGATTACATAGTAAAAAATATTCCAGATAGTTACTTGGTCGGCATATCAATAGAATCAGAAAATAGACTACCACACAATCTGTATATGTGTTTCAAAGGCATTGAGGGTGAGTCTCTAATGATTATGTTGGATATGAATGATATCCAAGTAAGCACAGGTTCAGCTTGTAACAGTAATTCGCTTACATCTTCTACTACCCTATCTGCTATTGGTATGGATGAACAAGATATTCATAGCTGTATTAGAATGACATTCAGTGGCGAAGAAACCAAACAAAAATTAGATTATGTATGCAAAACATTAAAACAGTGTGTTGAAAGTTTAAGAAACTTTAACGCCCAATAAATCAACAATTTCAAGTGGTGATTAAAAATGTTATTTAGAACAAAGCAAAAATCGCATGAACGAACGATGCGTGAATTAGAGCGAAAACTTCAAATCGCCGAAATGAAATGTGAAGAACGAAATCTGAAATATAAGATATTCAGATCATATCTCCCATTTCAATTAACACTAAAATTTAATAAACTGATCGTATTATTATCTATTGTCGCAATTATATCCTATACAGTTGCGGCTATTTTATTGCAGAAATATACAATGACAGAGTTAAGTCCTACTCTTACTACCTGTGTATATGGGTTTTTTGGCACGGAGTTACTGGGCTTGGCTGGAATTAAAATTTTTGATACTAAGTATCAGCAAATTGAAAGTAATGTAACAGAAAATATTATTGACGATCCTGAAGCGGTCGGCTAGGAGGAATTATTATGAGTATTTTAGATGGTATTAAAAACTTCTTAGAATTAGTAAACGAAAACTGGACTACTATTGTTGTAATCATTGGACTTGTAATTGCAATTACTAAAAAGGCGATTACATATTTCGGTAAATCTGATGAAGAAAAAATTGCTATTGCAAAGAAACAGATTCAGGAAACAATGCTGAAATTAATCAGTGACGCAGAACAGGATTATGATGAATGGAAACAAGCTGGTTCAATTAAACGTGCGCAGGTTATTGATGAATTATTTGCAAACTATCCCATTTTATCAAAAGTAACCGATCAGGAAGATTTGATTAAGTGGATTGATGACACTATTGATGAAGCGTTAGTAACTTTAAGGGAAATTGTAGAAACTAACAAACAGTCATGATAGATAATAGAGAAAATAATCACTGGACTGTTTATGTGCATATTATTCCAAAGGAATTATCTGGATATGATTGGGATAAATATTATGTAGGAATAACAAGTCAAAAAGTTAAAAAACGTTGGCAACGAGGTTTAGGATATAAAAGAAATTCCCCATATTTTTGGAACGCGGTACAAAAGTATAATTGGGATGAAATGTTTCATGAAATAATTGCAGAAAAACTAACAGAATCTGAAGCAAAAGAATTAGAAAAAATATTAATTCTAAAATTGAAATCTAATAACAGAAAATATGGATATAATCTTACTCTTGGTGGAGAAGGTAGTTTTGGATTAATCGGAAAGAAAGCAAACAGACATAGAACCATATTTCAATATGATTTACTTGGAAATTATATAAATACATACGGTTCAATTGCTGAAGCAACAAAAGAAATAACAGGAAAAGAAAATTCAACTTCATCTGTTATACGTGCAAATATAAATGGAACAAAAAGAAGTGCCTATGGTTTTTTATGGTCGGATGATATTAATAAAATTCCACAATATTGGCCAATAAAAACTAAAACACCAATACTTTTAAGGATAAGAAAGAATAAAATTTTATATTTTAAAAACCAGGAGGGAAAACATGGATATTAATCAATTAAGAAGCTGTGCTTATAACATTTTAGATAATGCACAAGCAATAATGATGGAATGCAATAGAGAAAATCCTTATGGAGGATATTTATTGGAAAAGATAAAACCAATAGAAAATGACTTACAAGTAATAAAAAATCAATGTATGAAGGGAGAAAATTAAATGGGAATACCAGTATTAATCAGGATCTGGAAAAAGTTGTAGCTTAAGAAATTTTAACAAAGAAGATGTTGTTATTTATAACATAGCAGGAAAACCATTACCATTCAAAAAGCAATTAAATAAAGCAGATAATGTTACATATACACAAATAAAAAGTAATATGCAAAAAGGAAATTTTAAATCTTATGTAATAGATGATTCACAATATCTTATGGCATTTGAAATGTTTGATAGAGCAAAAGAGGTTGGATATAACAAATTTACAGATGTGGCTCTTAATTTTAGGGGATTAGTAGACTTTGTTATTAAAAGTACACCAGATGATGTAATAGTATATTTCCTACATCACACAGAAACAACCGATACAGGAAAAATAAAAGCAAAAACAAGTGGAAAAATGCTTGATAATCAATTAACACTAGAAGGATTATTCAGCATTGTACTTCTTTGCAAAACAGATGGACAAGAACATTATTTTGAAACACAAAGTGATGGATATAGTACATGTAAAAGCCCTATGGGAATGTTTGATTTAAAAATAGATAATGACCTAAAAGCAGTTGATACAACTATTAGAGAATATTACGAATTAAACAAATCTAAAAAGAAGGGAGTAGAAGAAAATGGAAAAGCTTGATTTAGATAGTGAATTACTAAAACCAATGAGAGATCAGTTTGAAATTGTTTTAAATAGACTAGCTGGTGTAGTAGCAACACAAAATAAAGAAGCGGAAATTGTTTTAAAAATTAATTTAGATAGTTCAAAACAATTTGAAGAAGTAGATGAAAAAACAGTTAAAGAATGGGTAGAACCTAGAATTGATTATTCTATAAGTGAAAAAATCAAAGAAACAAAAAATACTAACAAAGGACTAGTTGGATTTGATTATCAAGTAAAAATTGATGAAGAAACAAATCAAACTTATGTAGAAAAAATAAATGAACAAACAACCTTATTTGAGGAGGATAAATAATATGAGTTTTCAAAGAAAAATAGAAAGAAATCAATTAAAAAAACAATGGAAAGAACATAACAAAGGTATTGCTAAAAGATATAGATCTGACTTTAAAGGATTTTGGCATTGGTTCCAAAAAAAGAAAAGAGGTGACAAATAATGGTAGTGATGATAACTAGTGAAGAATACAAAGAATTAATAATTAAAGCAAACAAATATGATGAATTACAAAAACCAAAGATGAATATGGCAGAAAATAAGATTGAAAAAGTAGAAATAAAGGAAATTAAACCAGAAGAGATAGCCAAGATATTTGATGATTTAAAAAATAAAATATTAGGAGGAGAAAAATAATGGGAACAAGAAATACATTATTTCAAAAACCTACTGTTGAAATAGACCAGGATAGATATGAAGAATTAATCCGACATGAATTACAGTATGAACAATATAAA
>OFGQ01001228.1_pt1 | contig 17783 bp, 14 predicted proteins | sample 1521791 | NCBI WGS metagenome assembly OFGQ01 (sample SAMEA3504116, study PRJEB24116) | mouse gut metagenome | biome: mouse gut; feature: mouse-associated habitat; material: faeces | place: Denmark | collected 2011 | reverse complement strand
GGGCCGTCGAGGCCGCGGGCCTTGGGACCGGCTACGATATAAAACCAGCCCTTTTGCCGGAAAAGCTTCCCGATGACGCTGCAAAAAGCGGCGAATAGAATACGCAGCACGCCGCACTCCTGCAAGGCCATCTCCATGGTCTCCGGGATGCCCAGGCCGATTCCGGCGGGGGTCTTGGTCACGTGGCGGCTGAGGGTGACGGCCAGCTTCCGGGGGCGGATGGACTCCATAGGGATGGCACGGCTCTGGGTGCAGGCCACCGCTTTTTCCGAGATGAACAGGATATCACCCGGCAGGAGCTTGTCCTTTGCGTATTGCAGCACCACGCTGGACATATCGTCCTGCTTGGTAATCAGGTGGGTCTTGATGGGGATGCGCAGGTAATCCACGCCGTCCACAGACCGGACGAGTTGTTTGCCGGGGTTTGCGGCGGGCTGGCCGTTCCGGACGGACTGGTTGTCTTGAGTTTCGTGCATGATGGGGGACCTCCCTTGCTTCTTTTGATTTCTCTAAGCGTAGGCATTATAGCACGTTTTTAATCGTTTCGCCAGCGGTGGAGGAAAATTTAGTTTTTTTGGGGGGAAGCCCCAGAGCAAAAAAAGCCGCCGGAGCGGGATACCCCCGCCCTGACGGCTCCTGACTTTTGGATATATTGGATACTTGAAATGACACCCGGCAATCCCCGAACACTACGCATCCTCCGGATCCGTTGTAAATTCAAACAGGTCCTCCACTGTCACATGGAACACTTTCGCAATATCCATAGCGAGCTTCAGCGATGGATTGTACCTGCCATTTTCCAGATGCACGATCGTTTCCCGTCTTGCGTGTACCAATTCCGCTAATTCACTCTGTTTTAATCCTGCTTTTTCTCGATATTCTTTGACCTTCGTTTTGAGGCCCATATTAGACTCCCTTACTGTCCATTATGCAAAAAAGTATGAAGCGTATCACGGTCAAGGCAAATAGCATTCCGACCAGCGCATACCCCGCCATCCTGCTGTCGAAGCACTCCACACCACACGCGAATGCAATCAAAATCACAGCGCCCACCATAATCTTCAAGCCAATCGCATCGGCTCTGCGCAGATTTTGGATCGCCAGCTCATCCTTTTCTTCTTTGCTGTACTTCCGGATGCGCTTGGCCTGCAAGGCGAAAAATACAATGGCGAATATGTTGATCGTATTTTGAATCGTCATGTAATAATCGTGCCAATCCCGCCTGGCCCACATCCAATAGTAGTGTACCAGCAGCAGCGCATAGACCATCCTTTCTGCGACGATTTCTTTCAAGGTAACTTTTGCCTTCATGGTCCATTCCTCCGTGTTAAATATTTATAACTTTCGCGGTGTTATAAATATAGCACTTCAGCAAATCCTTGTCAATCCTAAAAAGTTAATTATTTATAACTCGAAAGGACGCTGGACAACAAAGGTAAATCAGTCGGCTTCCCGCCTCACTCCTTGCTGGTATCCACCACGCGCACGCTGGAATCGCCCTGACGGGCCTGCTCCAGCACCGCCTCCGACAGCAGCTGGAACGAGCTGTGGGACGAGGTCGCGCCCGTCAGCGCGTCGATGGAGTCCGCGTTCTGGTCCTCCTGGAACTGCCGGGCATAGTACCGGGTGTACTCGTTGGGATAGGTGCCGTTGGAGTGGAGCATGGTCTGCATATAGGCATTGTCCCAGCTCTTGATGAAGCCGCTGGCGTTCTCCGCGTTGTACTCCACGGAGACGATCTCCCCGCCCTTGACCATGATGGTCACAAATTCCTTCCAGCCGTGGCTGAACTCCTGGGCCTGGGCGGTGTAGTAGCCGTCCTGGAGGCCGGAGCCGCCGCCGCCGCCCGCCAGCAGCACCGCCGGCAGGAGCATTACCAAAAGCAAAGCTGTTCTGCACAAATTCCTCATGTCTCCTGCTCCTCCTTTAATGTAAACTGCTCCACCTTGGCCTGGAGCGCCGACGCCTCCCGGGCCAGCAGGGCGCTGGCCTGCTCGCTCTCCCCCGCGTTCTGGAGGTTCCGGTCCGCAATATCCGTGATTTCCCCGATCCGGGTTTCGATGATGGAGAGCGCGGCCTTCTGGCCCTGGACCGCGGTGACGAGCTGGTCCGAAATCGCGCTGATCTGTCCGCTCACCCCGGAGATGGCCTGGACCGACTCCGCCGTCTGGGCGGTCAGCTCCACGCCGGTCTGAATGATGCTCCGGGTGCGGCTGACCACCTCGGTAGCGCTCTTTGCGGCCTCTGCGCTCCGGGCGGCCAGGTCCTTCACCTCGCCGGCCACCACCGCGAAGCCCCGTCCGGCGGTCCCTGCGCGGGCCGCCTCGATGGAGGCGTTGATGGCCAGGATGCCCGTCTGGAACGCCACGTCCTCGATGGCTTTTGCGATCATGTTGATCTCCTGGGCGTTGGCGCTGATGTTGTCCATGGCGGAGGTGAGGGAATCCATCTGCTGGTTGGCCTCCTGGACCCGCTGGGCGATCTCCTCGGTCTTGGCACGGGTCTGGCTGCTGCTCTGGGTCACGCTGGCAAGCTGCTCCTGGACGTGGACCACTTCTCCGGCCAGGGCCTCGGTGGACTGGTTCTGCTCCAGAGAGGCATGGTGGAGCTGGTTGGACTGGCCGTTCAGCTCCTCAGCCATCTGGGACAGCCGGGACGCGGCGGACCGGAAGCCCAGAATCGTCTCGTTCATGGACTGGATAATGGTCCGCAGGCTTTGCTGGATCAGGGTAAAGTCGCCCTGGTACTCCACCTGGGAGGACACGTCCAGATTGCCGCCGGCGATCTGAGTCAGCACCTGCTGGATATCTGAGATATACTGATTCATCCGGTCCACTGTGCTGTCCAGGGTCCGGGTCAGGACCTCCAGCTCATCCCGGGACTCGGTGACTATCACCTCTGTGTGCAGGTCGCCGTTGGAGAGGGCCACCATCCGGTCCGTGACGCACTTCACCGGATGGGAGATGGAGCGGGCAAACCGCAGAATCAGCAGGATGGAGATTGTCAAACCGGCCAGGGTGGCTAGGATTGATACCAGCATAGCTCCGGTGATAAAATGGCTGTAGTCCGATTTGGGAATCTGGATGACCAGCGACCACTGGGTCCCTCGGATGGGAGAGAAGGCCACGAGCATCTTTTCCCCGGCGAAGGAATATTCCGTCGCTCCCGTTTCCCCGGTGGTCACCCGCTCCACAGCGCCCTTGTTGCCGCCGCTGAGCTCATCCAGCGAGGTCTGTCTGAGGGCAAGGGACTGGTTGGGGTGGCCGGTGACGACGCCCTCACGGTTGACCATATAGGCCATTCCGGTGTTTCCCAGATTGATGCCGCTGATGACATCGTTCAGCAAATCATATTTATAGGCGCCCATCACGTAGAGAGCGGTCTCGCCGTTCTCCTTCACAGGAATTCCCATCGTAATGCCCAGCTTGTCTTGGAAGATGGTGGAAGCGTCGATGGTCAGATTGTCTGTCTCCTTCAGCAGCGCAAAAAAATCGCTGCCCAGGCTTTCCGGCGCGCCGTCGATTCCCTGCACCAGCCGCCCATCCAGGTCATACAGGGCGATGGTGTAAAGCTCGTACAGCTCCGCCGCTTCTTTCAATACCACCATGCGGTTTGCCGCCGTCGCCGCGGCATCCGGGCGGGACGCTTCCGTTTCGCCCAGGCCGGCGGCGGATACCGTGTTCATCCGGGGATCGCCGGCAATGCCCATCATACGGTCGGCCAGCATATGAATGTTGGCCTCCACGGTCTTAGCCGACTGCCGGGCCATGGGCTGAAGGCTGTCCAACAAGATGTTGTTGGCGAGGGATTGCAAGGAAGCAGCCATAATCACGCAGCATATGACCACCAAAATCAAGATATTAAGAGTGGTATTTCTCAATATCCGCCCATTCAGGCTCCGTTTTATCTCCCGGCTGGTACCGGAGTCCGCTTGCTTTCCTGTCACGTTCCTGTCGCTCCTTTTTTGGATAGTTTTCTGTCAATGGACAGAATAAAAGCCGTTCAATCCACCAATCCGGAATTGGGAATCCAGCCGAGCTGGTGGGTAATCAGCTTTGCAATCAATATAACACAGATTGCCTATTATGGGAAGAACTTTTTTTGGCGCCGGTGTGAACGGTTTTCTGCCACTTATTATTGACGTGATTGGGGGCATATGGTATTATAGCAAGGATTTTCTGACCTTTACGGCGAAGCTGTGGGAGCGAAGCAGGATGATACAAAATATTCCAAAACAGCGGTTTTTGGGGAAACTCTCTGCGCACTGGAATTTGCCGCGGCGGTTTTAGCCGGAAAGCGGCCTATATGGAGGACGGACACATGGAATATTCAGAGAAACTGGTTGAACGGGTGGGAGAAGGCGTCCCAGCCATGGAGGCCCATGAGCGGCACAGTGATATGTGGAGCGTTCAGAATTTGGAGGTTGTCATCAACGAGGGCCTTCGGGTGGCCTTGCTGGAGGAGACTCCGGATGATTCGCTGAATGTGCTCCTGATGCATTTGGGAAAGGCGCTGAACGGGGAGCGGGCCTACATATTTGAACAGAACGAGCTGGGCGGCGATGACAACACCTATGAATGGGTGGCCGATGGGGTGGAGCCGGAAAAGGAAAACCTTCAAAATGTTCCCGCTGAGGTGTGCGCCAGCTGGTACCGGAATTTCAGCACCGGCAAGCATATTGTCATCGAGAGGCTGGAAGACATCCGGGAGGACGCTCCCCTTCAGTACGAGAATCTGAAGCGTCAGGGCATTCATTCCCTTGTGGTGGCTCCCTTATATAACGGCGAAAATATTATCGGGTTTTACGGCGTGGACAATCCCCCTGTGAAATCGTTGGAATATGCCTCGAATATGCTCCAGACGGCGGCGCATTTCATCGTATCCTCCCTAAAACGGCGGAATCTGTTCCGGGAGCTGCAAAAGCGGAGCTATAATGTTCTCCATGCCCTCAGTGTGGACTATCTGGGCATCTATCAGGTAAACCTGGACACGGGGGAATGCGAGATATACCGGAGCAGCGAACAGAGCGGTTTGGATTGGGCCACCCATTTTCAGGACGGCTATCAGGTGGCGATGGAGCGGTACATTTCCAAGTGCGTGGTTCCACAGGACCAGGAACGGCTTCGCGCCATGACAAAAAAGGACTATGTGCTGGCTCAGCTCAGGGAAAAGAAAAAGTTTTCTATCCGGCATCAGGTAAGGGATAATCTCTTAGGATTGAAATACCTGGAGATTCATTTTTCCGCCACCGAGAAGACAGAGGGGGAGAACTGCGCAATTTTTGCCCAGCGAGATATCAACGCCCTGGTGGAGCAAGAGGAAAAATACAAGCAGGAGGCAAGGCGGAGCCTGGAGGACATTCTGGAGGGGGCCAGGACCGGCATCTGGACGATTGAGCTGGAGGAGGGCTGCCAGCCGAGAATGTACGCGGATCGAACCATGCGGATTCTCCTGGGCGTGCCGGACGAGATCGGGCCGGAGGAGTGCTACCGCCACTGGTTTGAGCGCATTGAGCCGGACTATGTGGAGATGGCGCAGGAGGCGGTGCGGGAGATTTTGGAAACCGGGCGCTCTGAGGTGATCTACCCCTGGAATCATCCAACGCTGGGAAAAATCTATGTCCGCTGCGGCGGTGTGCCGGATAAAACATTTAAAAAGCCGGGGGCCTGCCTGAACGGATACCATCAGGACATCACGGACACCATGGTGACAAGGAAGAAACAGGAGCAGTCCATCATGGAGCTTCTGGAGCGGGTGAGACAGGCAAACTCGGCAAAAAGTGAATTTCTTTCCCATATGTCCCACGACCTGCGCACGCCCATCAACGGGATTTTGGGGATGCTGGCCATTTTGGAAAAGAGTCAGGATGACCTGGAGCGGCAGAGAGAGTGCCGGAATAAAATCCGTGTGTCAACGGAGCACCTGCTGTCCCTGGTGAACGACGTTCTCCAGGTCAGCAAGCTGGAGAGCGGGAGGCCGGCGGCAGTGGAGGAGCCGTTTGACCTTCATGGTGCGGTGGAGGACTGCATCGCGGTCCTGTCCCCCTTGGCGGAGGAGCGGGGAATCCGTCTGGAGCTGGAGAAGTCCGGCCTGCGGCATGGCAGAGTGATTGGAAATCCGCTTCATTTGAGGCAGATCCTGATCAATGTCATTGACAACGCGCTGAAATATAACCGCCCCCACGGCTCCGTATTTGTCCGGGCGGAGGAGGCTGCCTTCCGGGATGGGACCGCAAGCTGCCGCTTTGTCATTGAAGATACCGGCATCGGCATTGGGGAGGATTTCAAGGAGCATATTTTCGAGCCGTTTACCCAGGAGCATCAGGATGCGAGGACAAACTATCATGGCGTTGGGCTGGGTATGTCCATTGTGAAGAAGCTGGTTGACCAAATGAAGGGGACGGTTGAGGTGGACAGCCAGCTCGGCAGGGGGAGCGTGGTTCGGATTACTCTGCCCCTTCGCGTTGACGAGGCCCGGAGCGGAGCGCCCGCGGGCGATAACTGGGACGTGCAGGGCGATGTTGCCGGGATGCGTGTGCTGCTGGTGGAGGACAATGAGATCAACTGTGAGATCGTAGAGTACATTCTCAGGGAGGCGGGCGCGGAGGTTGTGACTGCCAACGACGGGAAGGCCGCCGTGGATGCGTTTGCCGCGTCCGGGCCGGGGACATTTGACTGCATACTGATGGATTTGATGATGCCGGTGATGAGCGGATATGAAGCGGCCCGCGTGATCCGCGGCATGAAGCGGCCGGACGCGGAAGCCGTGCCGATCATAGCGCTGTCAGCGAATGCGTTTGAGGAGGATGTGGCGATGGCGAAGGATGCCGGGATGAACGAACATCTGGCGAAGCCGGTGGATATCCGCAAAATGTTCCAGGTCATGAGCCGGCTGAAAGGCTGTTAGGCCAGGGGAGCGGCTGATGCCCGGAGGGCAGACGGCGCAAATATGAAAAAACTGTGGAGATGGAAAAAGTATGAAAAACAAGGCTTTGCCGCGTTCCTTGAAAATCAGCATAGCGGTAATCATTTGTTTAACTGCTTTCGTGTTTTCCTTCCTCGGAATATCCATTCACAATATGAGTGAAAGCACGATTGAGGAGATAGGCACCGCTTATATGTCCGGAATGAATGAGCAGGTGTCCCTCCACTTTGAGACGATTATTGAGCTTCGCCTGACAATGGCGGAGTCCATCGCGCGCATCGCGGCAGGGGACGGAGCTTCGGGTTACGGCTCCAAGGAGGAGATTGAGTATGGTGCGCGGGCAAGACAATTTTTGTGCGCCGCCCTGTATTCGCCCGACGGTGAAATTGAGATGATTTACGGCGATTCTGTGGAGCTGAACCACCCTGAGCCCTTTTTGGAGAGCCTGCGGAACGGGGAGCGCAAAGCGGCGTCCGCAGTGAACAGCGGCGGGGACGGTGTGATTGTGTTTGGCGTTCCCTGTGAATATCCCATGTCCGATGGAAGCGACAGCCTTGCCATGGTGGTGGGGCTTTCTACCAAATATATGGGCGAGGTCCTCTTTCTGGATGAGGACAGTTCGCTGATGTATTCGTTTGTTATACGAGAGGATGGCAGCTATGTCGTCGGGAACGAGAGGGATGTCCACAATAATTATTTTGACAGGCTCTCCAGCATTTTTGAGGGCCAAAATGGGGAGTCGGCTTCCTATATTGAGCAGCTCATGGCGGCCATGGATGCAAGCGAAGACTATTCCATGATTCTGAAAAATGGGGAGTCGCGCCACCACCTGTACTGCACCGATCTGCCTTACTGCGAATGGTATCTGGTGACGGTGCTCCCCTTTGAGGGGCTGGATCGCACGATTTCCGGCATGGGCAGCTGCTGGCTTGCCCTCGTTTACGGCGCCTCCTTTGCAGTGATTGCCATGCTTCTCTACATATTCTTTCAGTACCTGAAATTTTTCAAGCTGCAGGTATCTGAATTGCAGCGCGTGAACACAGAAATGGTTCTGGCGCGGGAGGACGCTGAACGGGCGCGGAAGGAGGCGGAGCACGCCAACGCGGCAAAGCAGGATTTTCTCTCCAGCATGAGCCACGATATACGCACCCCCATGAATGCCATCATCGGGATGACCTCCTTGGCCCTGGACAATACGGGCAATCCGGAACAGGTTCAGGATTATCTGAGTAAAATTGCGCTGTCCAGCAAGCATCTGCTGGGGCTGATCAACGACGTATTGGACATCTCCAAGATTGAAAGCGGCAAAATGACGCTGAATATGGAGCCGGTGTCGTTGAGAGAGGTGATGGACAGCATCGTCAATATCATGCAGCCCCAGGTTAAGGCGAAAAATCAGCAGTTCAACGCGGCGGCCTACGAAATTCTCTCAGAGAAGGTGTACTGCGACAGCGTGCGGCTGAACCAGGTGCTGATCAACCTGCTGGGGAATGCCGTCAAATTTACGCCGGAGAAGGGCTCTGTTCAGGTGGTAGTGTATCAGGAGGCGCTGCCGGAGGACGCCTCCCGTGTCCGCACCCATTTCCTGGTGAGCGATACGGGAATCGGTATGTCGGAAGAGTATCAAACGATGATATTTGAATCCTTCAGCCGGGAGGACAACACCCGCGTACGGAAGACAGAGGGGTCCGGGCTGGGAATGGCAATCACCAAGTGTATTGTGGACGCCATGGGCGGCGCTATTTCCGTCCGCAGCGAGCAGGGCTGCGGCAGCGAGTTCCATGTGGTGGTCGATCTGGCAAAGGCGGAGGAGCGGGAGCAGGATGCGGCGCTTCCCGGCTGGAAGGTACTGGTAGTGGATGGCGACGAACGGTTATGTGCCAATGCGGTTCGCGAGCTGGAGGCTATTGGAATCCGTTCCGAATGGTGTCTGAGCGGAGAGCGGGCGCTGGAACGAATTGAGGAATGCCGTTCCCGGGAGGACGGCTATCAGGCGGTTGTGCTGGGATGGAAGCTGCCGGACATGAATGGGATTGAGGCGGCCCGGGCCATACGCCTGAGCAGTGGGGAGGACGGCCCGGCGCTGCTGCTCTCGGCCTACGACTGGAGCGGGATGGAGGAGGAGGCCAGAGAAGCGGGGATTTCCAGGTTTATCTCCAGGCCGCTGTTCAGATCCACCCTGTTCGACGCGCTGAAGGGACTTGCCGGCGCTGCGGATGAGGAAACTGCCGACGCCAGGGGAGCGGTAGAGCTGGTACTTCAGGGGAAGCATATCCTATTGGCGGAGGATAACGAGCTCAACTGGGAGGTGGCGAGGGAGCTGCTTTCCGTCCTTGAGCTGGATTTGGATTGGGCGGAAAACGGAAAAATCTGTGTCGAACGGTTTGAGAAGTCCCCCGTGGGGTATTATGACGCGATTATTATGGACGTGCGTATGCCCGTTATGGACGGCTACGAGGCGACTGCGGCCATCCGGGGACTGAAGCGGGAGGACGCGGATATTCCCATTATCGCAATGACGGCGGACGCGTTTTCGGAGGACATTCAAAAGTGTTTGGAGTGCGGCATGAACGACCATTTGGCGAAGCCGATTGATATCCAGGCCGTCACCTACAAGCTGAAAAAATATTTGAAATAAGGCGTAAGAGAGAAGGGGACGCGGTAAGCCATGAGCGGCTTACCGCGTTCGGCTATGGCGCTCCCCTTTTGGCAGGGAAGCAGGAGGGTTTTGCTGCGGGATTTGGGAAATTTATTGTGCCCGCTGGGTATTGCCGCTCCGAGCATGGCAAAAACAGGACAAATACCGCCGGAACGGCTGGAACCTCTTGACAAAAGGGAATAAAGTAACTATAATTCCATAGAACCACTGTATCAAGCGGGAGAGGCAGCGTTTCCCGCCGTATGTTTTTGATGCTGCCGCGTGGGAAATCCGGCGCGGGCAGAAGAAAGGATGGGACCGACATGGCCAAGGAATACAAACTGAGCGCGGAGCGTTTGGAGGAACTGAAAAGCGAGCTGACCTATCTCAAAACCGTGCGGGAAAAAGAGGTGGCCGACCAGATCAAGGAGGCCAGGTCCTTTGGCGATCTGTCGGAGAACAGCGAATATGACGAGGCAAAAAACGAACAGGGCAAGCTATACTCCCGCATTGCCGAGCTGGAGAATATTTTGTCAAACTGCGTGGTCATTGAGGAGCACGCCACGGACCTCAACGCGGTGCGCACCGGGAGCCGGATTACAGTAAAGGATGTGGCCACCGGCGAGGAGGAGACCTATCAGGTGGTGGGCTCCCAGGAGGCGGACCCCATGAACGGGCGCATCTCGGAGGAGTCCCCCTTTGGCCGGGCGCTGCTGGGCAAGGCCATCGGCGAGGTGGCGGTGGTGGAGGCTCCCGCCGGCAATATTGAGTATGAGGTAGTGGCCATTCAGCGATGAGCGGCGGCCCTTCCGATGAAATAAAGGAGAGACAGTTATGTCTGAGCAGAGAAACGACAACCAGACCGTTCAGGAGGAGCCCTCGCTGTCCGAGCTGCTTCAGGTCCGCCGGGATAAGCTGGCAGACCTCCAAAATCGCGGGCAGGACCCGTTTCAGATCACAAAATTTGACGTGACCCACCACAGCGACGAGGTGAAGGACCGCTTTGACGAGATGGAGGGGCAGACGGTCCGTCTGGCCGGCCGCCTGATGAGCAAGCGCGGCATGGGCAAGGCCGTATTTGCCGACCTTCAGGACGGCGCGGGACGGATTCAGCTCTACGTGCGTATTGACGATGTGGGCGAGGAAGCCCTGGCCGTGTTCAAGAAGTACGACATTGGCGACATCGTGGGGGCGGAAGGCGAGGTGTTCCGCACCAAGCGGGGAGAGATCTCCATCAAGGCCAAGACCATCACGCTGCTGTCCAAGTCCCTGCTGCCGCTGCCGGAGAAGTTCCACGGCCTCACCGACGTGGAGACCCGCTGCCGTCAGCGCTATGTGGACCTGATCGTCAACCCGGACGTGAAGCGCAACTTCATCATCCGCTCCCAGTTTATCAAGTACGTTCGGGACTTTATGGACGCACGGGGCTACATGGAGGTGGAGACGCCGGTGTTGAACACCATCTCCGGCGGGGCCACCGCCCGGCCCTTTATCACCCACCACAATACTTTGGATATTGATATGTATATGCGTATCGCCACCGAGCTTCCGCTGAAGCGGCTGATTGTGGGCGGGCTGGAGCGGGTGTATGAGATGGGCCGCATCTTCCGCAACGAGGGCATGGACAACCGGCACAACCCGGAGTTCACCACCATTGAGCTGTATCAGGCCTATGCTGATTTTAACGACATGATGGACCTGTTTGAAGACCTGCTTTCCTCTGCCGCTCAGAAGATTTTAGGCACCTATCAGGTGGAGTGGCAGGGGGAACAGATTGACCTGACCCCCGGCTGGCCCCGCCTGCCCATGTACGAGGCGGTGAAGCAATACACCGGTTTGGACTTTATGGCCATGGACTCCGACGAGGAGGCGGTGGCCGCCGCCAAGTCCATCGGCGTGGAGCTGCCCGAGACGGCCGACAAGACCTGGGGCAACGCCTTGTACGAGGTATTTGACCAGCGGGTGGAGAGCAAGCTGATTCAGCCCACCTTTATTACCATGCATCCGGTGGATGTGTCCCCGCTGGCCAAGCGGTCCCCCAAGGACCCTCGGCTCACCGAGCGCTTTGAGCTGTTTATCTGCCGCAGCGAGATGGGCAATGCCTTCTCCGAGCTCAACGACCCCATCGACCAGCGCCAGCGCTTCCAGAAGCAGGCGGAGCTGCGGGCCAAGGGAGACGACGAGGCGGGCATGATGGATGAGGACTATATCACTGCTCTGGAATATGGCCTGCCCCCCACAGGAGGCATGGGCATCGGTATCGACCGATGTGTGATGCTGTTGACGAATAACGACTCCATCCGGGAGGTCCTGCTGTTCCCCACGATGAAGCCGTTGGATTAAAAAGTCGTTGTGCCGTAAGAGCTTAGGAGGATTTTAACCCCGGTTTTTGAAAACTTTACGACAACCTTACGACAAATGAAAAGGATTTTGATATGGCACGATGGGAACACCTCGCATTTGCGGGGTGTTTCTTTATACTATATTAAAGAAATGTCATGCCTACGGTTACATCAAGAAGTCGGATGCCGGGCGATCGACCGGTCGGCTGCCATGGTGGTCCAGGGGATATATCAAGTGGCTCTGGATGGCTGCAGGCAGGCCAGACCGTGGGGGCTATCACCATCAAACCACCCAGCACATCAGATCTACTATCACTGTACCGGCGCGTTTTCCGTCCCTGGCCGCCGGAAAATTTCAGCTGCGGACATGGGGACGAGAAAGGGAGTAGCCGTCAGCTACTCCCCGGACAAAATCGCTTGATATGGTTTTGGGCAATAAAAATGCGGAGTGTCCTCCAAGGATACTCAAATCCTATAAGGACACTCCGCATGGTCGGAGTGCCGGGATTCGAACCCGGGGCCTCTTGGACCCGAAGATTCGGCTCAAAATTCAGCGGACGCTTTCGGACACATTTGTTGCTGTTTATTCCGGGAGGGGTTGCTTTCCCAACCTCTCCGCTCCAATGTCTCCGTCCGCTTCCGCCGTGGTCTGGGTCGGCGTTTGGGTCTGAGCTGAAACAGCCACCCGCACCTCACTTGAACACGGCTCCCTCCAGCTCCAGCGGCTGGCCGCAGCGGTTGTCGATGTCCTGGCTGTTGCCCTCAAACAGGGTCCCGGGGAATTCCAGAGAAGTGTCACCGGGGACGCTCTCCACCAAAACGGCGGTGCCGTTGTGAAATACGTCGTTGGTGTAGAAGTTATCGGACACAAAGGCATTGGCGGTATTAAAGTGAAGCCCCACAGCGTTGTCCTCAAAGACGGTCTCGTCGGCGTCAATCCATGCGCTGTCCGCGGCCTGCATACCGGTATCCCAGCCGGATACCCGGCAGTTGACGAGCTGGATTCGGGCAGCGTCCACAGCGTGAACGCCGATATCCTCCCCGTGTCCGATGAAGTGGATGTTGTCAAAGACATGGACGCCGCGCCGGTAGGACGCCTGTATGGTCCCAGTGAAGGTCGTGCGCTGTCCATCGGACCCAACACTGCCATGAAGACTGATAGTTCGATCCCGCAAGGTCAGCTCACCCTCATAGACAACCGGGGGGAGGTAGAGATACACCTGGTCCCGCTCGTTGACGGCGGCGCTGACCTCGTCCACCAGGGCTTGAAGCTCCTGAATGGTATTCATAGGGGCGTCCTGGGCGGTGTACCTGTAGGTCATGATGCTGGAATATTGCTGATCTTGATGCAGGCGGATCACGTCGCCGTTTTTCATGGTCACCGTACAGATCAACTCCACCTCGTGATCCCCTGGGGTGATAATGCTGAAGTCTACGAAAATCACTGCGGCGGCATCGGGATAATAGCCTGAGTCCTCCTGGGGTTCCGTACAGGTGATGGACACATACTCGTCAGAACTGCTGATCTCAGCGGTGATGGATTCCACGCGCTGCATAAAATCTTCCGCTGCCAACGCACCATTTTCCACATCTGTGATATACAGTTGGACGGGATAGCGGTAGGAGGCATCCAATTCCGCATAGTAGTGGTTTTGGGGGACAGGCTCGATGGGGGCGTCCTCCTTGGCGAAACAGAGGCGGAAACTGTTGGAATAAATCACCTCGGAATCTTCGCCATCATAGGTCCTGGGGCGGCTGCGTATCCAGAGTGCCAGGAGCAGGAGCGCCGCGGCGGCGGCAAAGACAATCAGGGCGCTGTACAGCGCCCTCCCCGGCATATGCCGGGGAGGCTGAACCTTTTTTCGCTCATTGAGCGTCCGGGCGCAATAGGGGCAGAAGGACGCCTCCTCGTGGAGAGAGGCGCCGCAGTGTGGACAGGGTTTCATGTCAAACGGCCTCCATCAAATGTAAAACATCTTTATACCGCTTCTGGGGATTCACTTGGGTGCATCGCTGGACCACTCGGCCCATATGCCCCTCCGCCAGCTTTTTGGAGGGGTGCTCCCCGGTGAGCATCACGTTGATGAGCACCCCCAGGGAATAGATATCTGTCCGCACGTCGGACTGGGACAGGCCGTACTGCTCCGGGGCGGCAAAGCCGGTGGTGCCCAGCACTTGGGTGTCCGCCTCCGCGCCGGGCTTGTGGAGCCGGGCGGCATCAAAGTCGATGAGCACCGCGTCCTTCCCCCGGAGGATGACGTTTTCCGGCTTGATGTCCCGGTGGACCGCCGCCATGGAGTGGAGCACCCACAGGGCCTGGCACAGCTGCTTGACGATGCCCCGGGTCTCCTTGGGGGTGAACAGCGCCCCCTCCAGCAGAAAGCCCAGATTGTCCCCCTCGATGAACTCCTCCACCACCAGGTTCTCGCCGTCCCGCTCCGCCGCCTCCATCACCAAGGGCAGGTTGGGGCAGGAGCAGCCCAGCAGCTTTTGATAGACCTCCCCATTGCCGGTAAACCGGCGAAGGATGAACTGTTTTCCTGAATTTTTGTGCCGCACCAGGCGGACGCTGCCCCTGGGGCTCTCCTTCAGCAGGCGGACCTGCTCGTATTCCTCCCGCAGGATGTTTTCCAGCCAAGTATACAATATTGTCACCCCACGCCAAACAAAAAATTGCAACCCTATGCAGCCAGCATATTGTATTAGTTCCTGCAAAGTATTAAACTAATGATACAACATTTTCGACAAAAAGTAAAGGGGAGGCAGGAATATGGAGAGAAAGACCACCGACGATCTGCGCCAGGAGCTGATGGACCAGCCCAGCATCGAGACCTATCTCAGCGACAACCGATCCTGTTTCATGGAGCAGGGCATTTTGGACCTGTTGGAGTCCCTGCGCGAGCGCTGCTGCCTGCCCAAGGCGGAGATCGCCCGAAGGTCGGGCATGAGCGAGGTATATCTTCACCAGGTGTTTTCCGGGCGGCGCAACCCGTCCCGGGACCGGCTGACGGCCCTGTGTGTGGGGATGGGCGCGTCTCTGGATGAGGCCAACCAACTGCTCCGGCAGGCGGCCTATGCCCAGCTGTACCCCCGGCTGCGGCGGGACGCCATCATCAGCCACGGGCTCATCCACCACCGCCCCCTCAGGGAGATCAACGAGGCGCTGTTCGCGGAAAATGAGAAGACGCTGTCTTGACCGTGGGAAGGATAAAAACGCCCAACCCTATGCAGCCAGGTAATTGGTTTCTCCTCCCAGAGATGATACACTGCATGGGAAGGCACGCCGGGTCCCGGTCATACCGGGACCCGGCAATTATTTAGAGGAGGCTATCATAGTATGAGACAAAAAAAGATTTTGGCCCTGATTTTGGCCGGTGTGCTGGCCCTGTCCCTGGCCGCGTGCAGCGGCGGGGGAGCGACAGCGGAGCCAGCGGCAGCAGCGCGCCGTCCGCCGCCCCCAGCGAGGCCGCCGAGCCCACCAATACCCCCGAGCCGGAGGACACTCCGGAGCCCGGCCCCACCGCCATCCCGGTAGAAATCGGCGGCAGCATTGACAACGAAAACTTCCTGATGACCTTTGATTCCATGGAGCTGCTGGATGAGTACAAGTACTCCACCAGCGAATACTCCTCCACCTCCCTGTACGTAGAGGACGGTTACAAGCTGGTGGTGGTAAAGGGCCACTTCGAGAATAAGGCCACCAGTGCCATCTCCGACAGCGCCTTTTCCTTCTCCGCCCTGGTGAACGGCAGCTATGAACTGGATGAGCACGACGTGCGCATGAACTTCCAGCGGGACAAGTACTTTGAGATCGACGCCTACACCGACCAGGACTACGTTTTGTACATCAATATCCCCAACAAGCTTGCCGAGCAGTTTGAGACCGCCGAGTTCTCCATCGGCTTTAACGACGACCTGTCCATGATCACCACCGTGTACAACAGCGACGGCACCAAGTCCGTAGAGGTCGACAACCTGTACACCCTGAGCGGTACCGCCGGGGCCGCCGCCCCCGCCGGCGGCGATGGCAGCGGCGAGGCCTCCGCCACCAAGGGCCTGTGGAGTGTGAACCACTACGTGGACGACTTCCAGCAGCCCACCGAGGATTGGTACATCACCAACAATGCCTACTTCGAGGGCACCTTCAGCAACAGCGCCACCACCAACTCCAAGCTGTTGGTCCAGGTGGCGGCGGATGAGTTCGAGGGCGAGACCCGCGTGGCCTTTTTCCTCTATGAGTACGGCCGCAACCAGGTGAAAAACTCCTCCAGCAATTATGTGGATGAGTATAACGTCACCATGCGGGACGCCAGCGGCAGCGACGTGGAGATGTCCGGCACTGTCTACTGTGGCGGCGATCGGCTGTTCATCGACGACCAGTATGTGAATACCGTGCTGGAGGCCATGAAAGGGGAGGGCAGCTTGAGCTTCCACATCGTGGACACCCAGTTCGCCACGACCTCCTATCTGTTCACCTTCGAGACGGACAATTTCGGCAGCCTCTACGCTGAGACGGCGGGCTGACTTTTACCACCCCGGTATTGGAGAAGCGCAGACGGAGGGCGGGCCTTTTGGCCCGCCCTCCGCTCGCTTCATTGTGAGCAAAGAAAGGAAGGCTAACAAGATGAAAATATGGAAAAACGGATCCCGGCCCTGCTGCTGGCCCTGGTGATGTGCCTGTCCCCGTTGCCCACGGCAGCGCTGGCATATTCCCCGGGGGCTGCCTTTACTGCCCAAGGTATTGGCTCAGGCGGGAACGGTAGCGCGCAATTGCGGGGATGCCGGGACACGACCAGTACGGATATAACCATCCCCGATACAATGATCGTGGAGCACCCCATATACACTGCGCAAAAAGTGGAGTGGCAGTCCCGTGGACAGCATCACGTACACCTACGACACCCTGCCCACCCCCACTAACCCAACCAACCCTACCACGCCCACCAACCCGGTGACCATCACCTTCTCCGACGTACCCATGGGCGAGTATTTCTCCGTCCCCGTGTCCCGGGCGCTGGAGAAGAACACCACCAACGGCACTTCCGCCACCCAGCTCTCCCCGTATGAGCAGTGCACGCAGGCCCAGATCTTGACCTTTCTGTACCGCGCTTACCGCTGAGGGCAGCGACGCAGGCCACCCTCCGTCTGGTGGAGTGGGCCCCCTCCGGGATTTGGGGAGGAAATAAATCAACAAGACGAATAACAACAAGAGAAGGGTCTGCCTGGAATATGTGAAAACTTTGAAAAAGTTCGGCTTTCGCAAAATTGATTGGGGAAATTTTACCACGCTGTAATCATAAGGGAGCCTTTGCACCAAATCAAACACACCCGAGAAGTCTGAAAATTTGAGAGTTGGCAGCAGGCTCTTGCCGGAGCCTTCTCTGCCAATGCCTCTTCGTCTGCTTCGGACACGACAGCATAAGACTGTGAACCCCTGTGTTGGCCTCTGTGAGGGCTTGTGTGCCCCGTTTCCAGGTCAGGTAGCTCCGTGTCTGAAACGCGGTGTTGGGGCATTTGTGCGCGGTTGTAGTGGAGCGCAATTTTGCCCCTGAAATTTGAAACATCAACGTAACGGACAACGCCGGGAGACTGGGCAAATTGCCCAGCCTCCCGGCGGCGTTTTCTGGCCCTGATAGCGCCCGGCTGTGTCTCATCGGACTTCGGCCAAATGTCCAGGGCAAGGGCAACCCAGACGTTCGATTTTTGCGCAGGATAAATTGGAAGCCACATCTGCCCGCAGTGCGGTCAGTCACTTTTGGAAACCGAAGGGAGAAGCCGTTAAAGGCAGCGCGGAGGCGCCCCGTTGGGGCAGAAGCCCACCTTTGGGTGGGGCAAGCATCGCGTCCGGCTATACGCCGTCCGCACTCGCCGGGGCACAG
>OFGQ01001222.1_pt1 | contig 17860 bp, 16 predicted proteins | sample 1521791 | NCBI WGS metagenome assembly OFGQ01 (sample SAMEA3504116, study PRJEB24116) | mouse gut metagenome | biome: mouse gut; feature: mouse-associated habitat; material: faeces | place: Denmark | collected 2011 | reverse complement strand
GCACAGGACTTAAAATCCTGCGGGACTAATCTCCCGTACCGGTTCGATTCCGGTCTGCGGCATTGATGGGAAGTGTTTCAAATCCTTGTAAATAGAGGGTTTGAGGCGCTTTTTGTTTTTCTTGAAAAGTTGTACAAAGCAGTACAGCCCATAAATATGGGGTTTATGCGAAAGGGGGAAGACAGAATATGGAAGAGATGTTATTGGAACATGTGGTAGAGGAAGGAAAGAAGATTGCTGCTTTGGGAAAAACGGCGACTTACATACCGGAGCTTGGGCGCATGAACAAAGATTATCTTGGGGTGTGCATCTGTACCGGGGACGGCCAGTGTTTTAAGAGCGGGGATGCAGACGTGCGGTTTACAATCCAGAGCATTTCCAAAGTAGTGTCGCTGGCAGTTGCCTTGGAGCGCTGCGGCTTTGAACGGACCTTTGACCGGGTGGGGATGGAGCCGTCCGGGGATTCTTTTGATTCCCTGGTCAAGCTTGACCTTACCAGCGATTATCCGTCAAATCCGATGATAAATTCGGGGGCGATCGCCATTGCAAGCCACCTGGTCTCGGAAGTGAGTTTTGAGCGGATGCTTAAATTTACGAGAAAGCTCTGCATGGATGAAGAGATAAAACTGGACGAAAAAGTATATCATTCGGAGATGGGGCATATTTCCCGTAATAAAGCAATCGCTTATCTTCTGGAGAGCAAGGGGATACTGGAGAACAGCGTGGAAGACAGCCTGAATCTCTATGTGCAGATGTGCTCGCTCAGCGTAACTGCGGCCAGTCTGGCGGGATTTGGGCTAGTGCTGGCATGTGACGGGGTCAATCCCATTACCGGAGAGAGGCTATTGCACAGCTGGGTAGTACAGACGGTTAAGACAATCATGTTGACATGCGGAATGTACGACGGCTCCGGAAAGTTTGCCGTGGAGGTCGGAGTGCCCTCAAAGAGCGGCGTCGGAGGCGGCATCTTGTCGGTGGTGGACAAACGGATGGGGATCGGAATCTTCGGCCCTTCCCTGGACAGGAAGGGAAACAGCATCGGAGGCCAGCATGTGCTGCAGAAATTGTCTGCAAAGCTGAAACTGCATATGTTTGCAGACAATGTTCCGGAGCTTTAGACTCGTTATCTGGCATAACGGCTGCGGGCGACTTCCTCGGTAAAGACCTGGCTCTTATTGTCGGTATAGACTTTCCTCCGCGTGAGGACTTCAAGGGAGCGGGACGTGGAGCTTTCAAGCTCTTCCGTGCTGACGGATACGAGAGAGTCGTCTGTCTTTGTGCCCCGGATGGTGACAGTGAGATAGCCGTCTGAATAGATGACGTCCATCGTGACGGGATAAGGGAAACTGTTGGCTATCCGAAAATCCAGCTCATTCCAGGCCACGGCGGCATCAAGCCCCGCAGCGATGTAGCTGGAAACATAGTCGTGCTCCCACCGCTCCAGGATGTCCAGGTTGGCAAAAAGCGAGGCGGCAAAGATTGTGGAGGTCACCTGGCAGATGCCTCCCCCATAAGCCTGGACGGGCTTGCCGTTCAATGTAGCGCCCGCCGGCTTGTAGCCGGTGGCCTTTGTTTGTTCGCCTACGGCTTTGTTGAAGGAAAATTCATAGCCGCTGGGGATGATGACGCCGTTGCATTTTTTTGCTGCAAGCTTTACGTTTGTTAAGCGGTTAGAGGAGCCCCGCACCTTTGTCGTATAAGTGCTGAGGACATCTACGAAAAGGCGGTCCCTTAAATCCTGAGCCGTTACTTCCGGGTTTGTATAGATGAGGTCTATAGCGGCATCTTCTCCGTCTTTTGCAGCTTTCAGGGCATTTTCGCCGCTTTCCTTATCGAAGTCGACTCCGATTACCTCGTCTACGATCGCATAGTTATCTTCCGGGTCAAGCGTTGCGTTCCGGGCTGTTTTATGCACTTCCTGATAAATCTGATCCAGAGTGGCGGTTCCGTCTGCTTTCATAGGGCAGGAAATTTTATCTTTGAAATCTTTTGCCTGAAAGGCAGAAATAATCTTCTTTTCTAATTTTTCTTCATCGGTTTTTTTGACGGCAGCGCCGGAGGTAAAGGTAAGGCGGTCGTCTTTAATGCTGTAGGGCAGGTGCACGGAGTCTTCCGCCAGCGGAACGCCGCTGTCGGCGATTGCGCGGCGCAGCGTGTCTGAATTGACTTTGACAGCCGGCCGCTCCTCCAGGTTTCCCCTGAGGGCGGCTTTTGCCTGGAGGAATCCCCGTGTCCAGAAAGCCCCCTGACTTGCTTTCAGCGCATCTCTGGCAGCAGTTTCATAATCTAATTCTATAGAGTCTCCGGCGGATACTGTATAGTGCCTGTCGTCGAAGGATATGGTGAAATTGGCGTTTTTGCGGCGAAAATCGGCATCGCTTTTCAGCGCGGCAGATGCATCTTCTAAGGTCATGCCGCTGACTTCGATATCATTTACCATTGTTTTATTTAAGATCCGGCCTGTATCCACGCTGGCGCAAAGGGCGGCGTACCCTGTTGCGGCCAGGAGGAGGATGCCTGCGGCGATAAATCGTAAAGGATGTTTCATAGAGCTGCCATTGCCTCCTGCTTTCAATAAATTCCAGTGTCTGATACATCTATTATCCATGATAAGTAAAAAAATATCAAGCAGCTTTTAAATTCCTTATCGACATATCCTCTGACATATGTTAATCTACAAGGTGGAGATATATAATTTTGAAAGGGGAGAAAAAAGTGAAGAACATTAAGATGAAGATTGCAGTCATTGCAATTGTGTGCATGATGGCTATTGTGATTACTCCGGTATTTATATTCGGAGAGCTTAAGAATGATTCACTGACAATGACTGTAGGGGATAATGCAGAAATTGAGCTTACCAATCCGATACTGCAGATGGTAGCGCAGTATGAGACGGTGGATGGAAATATTATTGCCACAAGTCAGGGAGGAACGGTGGAGGCCTACGAACCAGGGGAGGCGAAAGTGGCTGTGAAGATACCTTTCCGCACAATGACATGTGACGTATATGTCCTTGGATTTAAAGAGAGCGAGCTTACGATGCTCACAGGACAGACGATGGAGCCGGAGATTGGCGGAGCCTCCGAGGATGCGGAGTTCTATTCCAGCGACAGGGAAGTTGTGGATATTGTAGAGGGCGAGCTGGTAGCCCTGAAGGACGGCTCGGCAGATATCATATGCAATGATAACGGGATGCAGGTTTCCCAGTCCATCAACGTTGCGGGCATTAATTCTGAAAAACCGTATCTGTTTGCAGGTAACAAGATGCAGCTTTCGACAAATGAAAGCCTGATAGGAAAGCCCACGGGATGGACCAGTTCCGACCCGCTGGTAGCAGACGTGGATGAGACAGGTGTTGTGACAGGTGTAAATGCCGGATCGGCAGAAGTGTCCTGCATGACGAAGGACAGCCAGACGATAAAGACGACAGTCAATGTTGTCGGTATGAAGGAGACAGAAGTATTTCTCCAGCCGGGAGATGTGTACACTTCTCCTCTGACAAGCGGGGAAGGCTTTGATGCGGAAAGCATTGAGTGGAAAAGCGATGACAAGAATGTAGTCCGGGTTGATGAAGCCGGTAACATAAAAGCTGTAAGCGGAGGAGAGACAAAAGTGACCTGTTCTGTAGACGGACAGAAACTTGAGGGAAAAGTACATGTTATGTCTCTTCCGGAAAAAGCATATACGGCAGTGGGGATGGACTCCAAACTGCAGCTCTCCAATGCGGGGGGCAACGCGGTAGTATGGAAGAGCAGCGATGAGTCAAAAGTACAGGTGAAAAACGGGGTTCTTAAAGGAGTCGGCACCGGAACTGCGACGATTACGGCGACAGCGAAGGATAAGACGCTGTCCTGCGACGTATCAGTAGTGAAGCTGAGCAATGATTCGCTGAAGATGAAGGAAGAAGAGAAAAAGACGATAGAGATTGCAGGGCTTACTGATCAGGAGGCTACCTGGGCATCCGCAGATACGAGCGTTGCTGTTGTCAGCCAGCTCGGGGAGATTACGCCGGTCAGCGAGGGAAAGACGACGGTTTATTGCAGCATTGGTCCGTCTACCATGTCCATTCCAGTTACGATACAGGAGAAGGATCTGCAGAAACAGCAGGCAGATGCAGATGATACGCAGTCTGAAGGAGAGCCGGCAGAAGTGACTCCGGAGCCGGTGGAAGCGCCTGCTGAAGAGCCTCAGCCCGTGCAGGAGGAAGATAAAACTTCTGAAAAGAAGGAAGAGAAAGATACGGAAAAAAAGAAGGACAGTTCTCAGGACAGCACTAAAAAGACGTCTGACAGTAAAAAAACGACTGCCAAGAAAAAGGATACTTCCAGCAAGAATACGTCGTCAACAGCAGATGAACCGGAGAAGATTCCGAATACAAGCGGGCAGCTTACAGGTCCGGAGGCTATGATAGCATGCGGAAACTATTATAACAGCGTCCTTGAAAAAGCAGTTGACAAAGGTGAAAAGTGGGTATATTCCAACAGCAGCAAGTATGTTGCACAGAGCGGAACTTTTGAGAAGATGCTTTCCGGCAAGATCAGAGGAGGCAACTGCGCCTCTATCGCAAACTGGGCGTTCCGGGACATGGGGCTTATAAGCAACAGTGAAAAATTCTACGGCGACGGCAGCGGAAAGATCAGGCATTATAATTCCGGCTCCAAGAAACTTAAATCGAAACTGGATAAGAATTGCACAATCATAAATGGGAAAAAGAAATCTTTCGGCACATTGATGAAAGAAGGGAAGATTAAGGTCGGCGATGTCATTATCGGAAAAGGGCATACATATGTCTACAGGGGCAACGGCACAGTTTTTGCCAGCGGGCATGACGCAAAATGGCATAAGGATAAGTCTGTAAAGACGGACGATTCAAACAAGGCAGTATTTGAAAGCTGGGTAAGAAAGTATAAAGGAACTTATGACGAAAGGTTTAAGGTTCATTACATTATCAGAATTAAAGACAGTTTTGTACCGAAATACTATCGTGACGAGAAAGGAAACCTTGTGAAGAACCGTTGATTATGAAGCTTTTGTTAGAACATTCAGATGCAGGAGAAAGATAATGGGCGAGACAGATGTAAAGATAAACAGCTGCCTGTTTGGCGGGTATGATAAAAAGGTTGCGGACGAGTATATTGAAGAGCTTCAGTCAATAATTGTGAAACTGGAGAAGGACTTGCGGATGTCCAGCGATATGAATGCCAAATATGCAAAGAAGATGAACGAGGCAGAATCATACTACAGGGCGCTGTGGGAGAGGAATAAAGATCAGGATGCAGTTATAGAGCGACAGAAGAATGAGATTAAGACAAATGAAAGCGTTATAAAAATCCAGAAAGAAAAGGTGCATGCCCGCGACGATATCGTGAGACATCAGGAGTGCCTGCTGCGTGAGAAGGATGAGAAAATCAGCCATCAGCAGGAGCAGCTTGAAAGCCTGAATGACAAATTGCAAAAAAGTGATGAACAGATGCGCGAGCTGGAGCTGAAACTGGAACAGAAAGTACAGCTTTTGAAAGAGCGGGAAGAAATGGCGGCAAGGCTGAAAGAGAAGATAGAAAGGCTGCAAAGGATGCCGGTTTCGAAGTTTGAGCAGTTTATGCAGGATGGCATGAAGAGAATAGGCAGACGGAAACGATAAATTATTCAGTGTTGACGGGGAAAAGGGTCTTGTTATGGACGATAGAGAGTTATTTTCAAATCTGGAAGAGTTTCCGAGGGCAGAGGAGCTTTTTCGGATAGATGCGGAACCTGAGGACGAGGCTGCATTGCCGGAAGAAACAGAGAGTAACAAAGCTGACGGCACAGGCAGAGAGACTTGGGATAGCCGGAAGGGTGAAAGCGGCAGAGGATGCAGGGGCGTAAAGATATTGCTGGCTGTGCTTATCATATTTTTGCTGGCGGCAGCGGCGTTTGTATTTTATCTTGAAAGGTTCTGCGCCGGAGGTTTGCAGTCAGTAGTGCAGTGGCTTTAATATTGACAGAAAGAATGTCTGGTATGGCATTCTTTCTGTTTATTTTGACGAGGTGTTTTATGGAAAAAAAGAGTCAGAAATCAATTTATCTTGAGTGTTACGGGGGAATTAGCGGAGATATGACAGTTGCCGCCCTTTTAGATGCAGGGGCGGATGAGGCAGAGCTGAAAAGGCAGCTTTCAACGCTGCCGCTGAAAGGATATCTGGTTGACATCGGCAGAGTGAAAAAGTCGGGGCTGGACTGCTGCGATTTTCGAGTGATTCTGGAAGAGGGATATTGCAATCACGACCATGATATGGAATATCTGTATGGACACAGGAAAAGCTGCGGACATGCACATGGCGGAGGGCACAGCAGCCATAACCATGAGCACGAACATAGTGAGAGCCACGGCGGCCATAGCCATGAGCATGCACATAGTGAAGGCCATGGCCATATACATGAACATCGGAACCTGAGGGATGTTTTAGACATTATCAGCCGTTCGGAAATCACGGAAGGGGCGAAAAGGATTGCCGCTGATATTTTCCAAGTGCTGGCTCAGGCAGAGGCGAAAGCTCATGGAGCGACTGCTGAGACCGTGCATTTTCACGAAGTGGGCGCGGTAGATTCCATTGTGGATATTGCAGCGGCGGCAGTCTGCTTTGATAATTTGGGAATTTCAGATGTGATCATACCGGAGCTATATGAAGGGAGGGGCACGATAAGATGTGCCCACGGCATTTTGCCGGTTCCGGTTCCGGCAGTGATGCATATTGCCGGGGAGCGTGGTCTGAAACTGCATATTACAGATGTGGAGGCCGAGCTGGTGACGCCGACGGGTGCGGCAATTGCGGCGGCTATGCGTACAAAGGAGAGGCTTCCTGAGAGGTTCAGGATATTGTCGTCCGGCACGGGTGCGGGGAAAAGAGAGTGCGGCCTTACAAATGTTCTGCGGGCGATGATTATCGAAAGTGAAACGCCTTTGCAGGACGGGGAAAAAACAGATGATGAAACGATAGTCAAACTGGAAAGCAATATTGACGACTGCACGGGGGAGACATTAGGATATGCCATGGAGCGCCTTTTTGATGCCGGAGCCAGGGATGTGAATTATATGCCGGTGTTTATGAAGAAAAACCGCCCGGCATACCAGGTGAATGTCATTTGCGCCGAAGAGGATGTTCCGCGCATGGAAGAGATACTTTTTAAAGAGACGACCACTATCGGCATCCGAAAGATTCCGGTGAAACGCGCGACGCTGAAACGTGAATGCCGCACAGTTAAGACAACGTTCGGGGAGATAAAGGTGAAAGCATGCGATGTGTGTGGAGATATCAGAGTCTACCCGGAGTACGAGAGCGTGGCAGCGATTGCAAGAGAGAGAAGATTGCCATACAGAGAAGTGTGGGAGAAAGTATCAGGGGAGCTTGTAAAGGATGGAGGAATACAGGGAAAAGGTTAGACGGCTGAGAGCTGCCATAAAGTCTTATGCGGGAGAGGATATTGCTGTCGCATTCTCAGGGGGAGCAGATTCCGGCCTGCTATTAAAGCTCGCGAACGAGGCGGCAAGGGAGACCGGACGCAAGGTGTATGGAATCTGCCTGGACACAGCGCTGCACCCGGCGGGCGAGGCAGAAGGAGCGGAGAAAGCAGCGAAGGAGATGGGAGCCGCATTTATCCGGCTTAAAATAGACGAGTTTGAAAACGCGGGTATTGAGCATAACCCCGAAGATCGGTGCTACCGATGCAAAAAATATATGTTTCAGTGCATTATGGATGAAGCCCGCAGGCTGAATGCAGCCGTTGTCATGGAAGGTACGAACGGGGATGACCTGTTTGCGTACAGACCGGGAATCCGTGCCGTAAAAGAACTTGGAGCCGTCAGTCCGCTGGCGGAGGCAGGGCTTTCAAAAGAAGAGGTACGCAAACTTGCCGGAGAATACGGAATCTCAGTTTCGGACAAGCCGGCATCGCCGTGCCTTGCTACGAGATTCCCCTATGGAACGCGCCTTGACAGAGCGGAGCTTCTTAAAGTGGCAAGGGCAGAGTCTGTTTTAAGGGAGATGGGATTTTACAATGTACGGGTGCGGGTGCACGGAAATCTTGCGAGGATAGAGACCGATGCAGAGAATATCCCGCTGCTCATGGAGAGGCGGGAGAGTATTGTGGGCGCTGTAAAGAGGCTTGGGTATGACTATGTGGCGGCGGATCTGGAAGGGTTCCGCTCGGGGAGCATGGATATACACTTAAAAGCACATGAGGCTGAAAGATAATGAACAACTGCAGGAAAAGAGAAACGGCCGATGATGTGATCACCGGCCTTTGGAGGGGAAAATCTAATGAATCATCAGGCGCGGCCCGTCAGTCTGAATCAGATTACGGGATGCCTGAAGAGAAATAATCTGCTTTATCTTTTAGGCGAAGTCCAGCGATCATACAGATCAAAGATGCACAACCGCTGTCTTCTTAACTTGATAAAGTCATTATAATTAGGAAATGTGAATCTAATGTGACAGAAACTGGAAATGTTTATAAAATTTCTTAAGAAAATCGGAAGATTACAGAAAAATAGAATGTTTGTCTGATATAGGAAAGGGGCATGGTGATGAATAAAAAAGAAGTTTTGGAAATCCGGAAACAGTTTACGCCTGAGAGGTGCGCGATTATGCGTATCTGCGGCTGCTATGTAGATCACGAAAAGGAAAAAAAGGCAGAGCTGAAAAAAGCGTTCCTGTCTCTGCCGGAGGAGGAAACCTTTAAATATTTTGATATCTTCCGCCGTACATTGTCCGGAACCGTCGGAAAGAACCTTTTGAATATGGATTTTCCGCTGGATCAGGAAATGCCGGGCGGCACACAGGAATTTCTGCTGAAACTTAAAGACAGCAAGCTGACGGACGATATGCTGCTGGAAGAGTTCTACGACAAGGTAATCGAGAATTATGATTATGCGGAGAATTATTACATTATATTGATACATGGGGCTTACGACGTTCCCGGGAAAGCGTCGGACGGGGAAGAAATGTTTGATGCGTCAGACACAGTCTATGAGCATATCATGTGCAGCATATGCCCGGTAAATCTGACGAAAGCAGGACTTACATACAATGCGGCTACAAATAACATTGAGGACCGCATCCGTGATTGGCTGGTGGAGGCTCCCATGACCGGGTTCTTGTTCCCGTCATTCCATGACCGGGCGGCTGACATACACAGCATCCTGTACTATACAAAGAAACCGGAGGAGATACAGCCTGAGTTTATAGGCAATGTGCTGGGGAGCAGCCTGCCGCTGACTGCCGGAGACCAGAAAAGCTCTTTCCAGGCAATTGTAAGCGATACCCTTGGGAACGATTGCAGTTATGAGACTGTCCGCAATATCCACGATAATATCTGCGAGATGATAGAGGAGGCAAAGGAGTCCCCTGACCCGGTGGAGCTGTCAAAACCGGATGTTAAGCGGCTTTTGGAGAGGAGCGGGGTTCCGGGAGAGAAACTGGAGGCCTTCGACCGGCAATTTGAGGATGCGCTGGGAGAGCAGAAGGCATTCCTGGCATCAAATGTCGTGAACACGAAGACTTTCCAGCTTGAAACCCCGGACGTAGTGATAAAGGTCAACCCGGAGCGCTCGGATCTTGTAGAAATCCGCGAGATAGACGGGAGAAAGTGCCTTGTTATCGCTGTTGACGAGCATCTGGAAGTGAACGGGATAGAGGTCGTATAAAAATCTCGTATGAGTTAGCATAAAAATTGCGATATTAGGAAAAAAGTATTTGCAAAATGATATGATGTGTGATATCATATCATTTGTGAGCGGAGATGGCGGAATGGCAGACGCGCTAGATTCAGGTTCTAGTGGGAGTTCATCCTGTGAGGGTTCAAGTCCCTTTCTCCGCATTGAACCGAAAACACCGAACCCTTTAATTTAGAGGGGTTCGGTGTTCTTTTTGTGCACTGAAATATAAAAATGGGGCAAATATGGGGCAAACTATAATATTTTTATAGATTGGATTTTCTTGAAATCCTGTTCTTTTATCTTTTTGGTCACATGGAAATAAATATCTCTTGTGATCTGGCTGTCAGCATGCCCGAGCCTTCGGGATATCACATCAAGCGGAACGCCCTGCTCTGCCATCAGCGCAACATGAGTGTGGCGCATGAAGTGGGAGGTGACCTTTTTGCCGAACAGCCTCAGCGCTGTCTCTGACAGGCATTTGTTGTACGCGTAATAAGAGATGTAGCCTCCGTTAGAATCACTGATAAAAATGCTGGAACGATACCCCTTCAGCATGCGGTCTTTATTCATGTATAAGGAAATCTGGCGGCACAGATTGAAAAGCTGATCTTGCATATATACTTCCCGGTTTGACGAGACAGTCTTCGGATCCGTCACAATCTGGTTTACCGGATCATAGGTCTTTGAAATGGTAATGATTTTGCTTTTGAAGTCGATGTCAGCGGAATCAAGGGCGATAGCTTCGCCAATCCGCAGCCCGGACAGGGCAGTAAGCTCCGCCAGGAACCTTCACTTCTCAACAGAAATGTTATCAAGCAATATCTTCAGCTCTTCGCTCTCCAGATATTTATCCTCTAATTTCTGCTGCTTTTCCTCGTCTTTGAATTTCTTTAGCTTGTCGAGCCAGCGGATATCCTTTATGTAATCATTCTCATATCCCCACCGAAAAAGAGCCTTAAGGCGCGTGATCCGCTCGTTTGTCGTGCCTGGCTTTTCGCTACGGGCTGCAAGCTGTTCCCGGACATACCCGGCGGTAATTCGATCGACGAGGGTAGCCTCCCCCAGGATTTCTGCAAGGGATTTTGTCGCATAATAATTCCTTTGATAAGTAGATTGGGATACGGTAGAAAGCTGGTCTTTCCGATAGAGTTCTATAAGCTCAGAAAGGCGCAGGGAGTCTTTTTTTACAGCAGACAGGTAATTGCTTACCTTTTGCTCTAAGTTCAGCCATACATGAAACAGTAAACCGTATCAAAATTTCTGCCACAAAACGGAACAGCAGCAGTCAAAGCGAAACTGCAATAACATCTAAAATCAGACAAATTTCACACCAACAAAAAAGGTGTACCGCAGGTAAGTTTCAACCTTCCTTGCAGTACACCTTGATGTGTATAACCATTCCATATTTTTCGCTTTTGCATATATACAGTTTTTGTTTTTTTCTAAACATGACCTATCCCTCTCTACCATTTTTACAAAAAAAGAGAACAGCGTTTTATACTCAAATAAAACCACTATTCCCTAATTTACGAATTGCATATTTATGTCATAAAAATTGCATTATCAACCACCATTAGCGTTTGTATTGAGTATATAAAGCAAATCTTATGACTTCTTTGTAAAATCTAAAAGTTATATTTTGTATAATTTTTGTAAAATTTGAATTTCTTAGGAAATCTGCATCACATCATTTTTATCCTCTTGTAAAAAAATCTGTATGATTGTTCCCTCTCCAGGACTGCTCTGCAAATCAATCTGACCATTCAAATACTGTACGGCGTGTTTTACAATAGAAAGCCCTAACCCCGTTCCACCCGACTCTTTAGAACGGCTCTTATCCACTCTGTAAAAACGCTCGAATATCCTTGCCTGATGTTCCGCCGGAATACCAATTCCTGAATCCTTTACAGAGATTACAGCTTGATTTTCCTCTCTGTTTACAGAAATCTCCACCATGCCGCCATCTTTATTATATTTGACAGCATTATCGCAAAGATTAAATATAATTTCTGTCAATAACCGCCGGACACTTTTTATCCTGACTGTTTCCCCTGTCACAGCAATTTCAATATCCTTTATCGCTGCTATGTCCGCCAGCCCTGCAGCCACATCCGTTGCGACCTCATATAAATCAACATTTTCAAAAGGCATATCGCACCCCTCGTCTAATTGGGATAAACGGATAATATCATCAATCAATGTTACAAGCCGCCCTGCCTCTGTGCGGATATGCCCTACAAAACGTGTCATATCCTCCGATTTTACAAGACCGTTTTCCATTAACTCCGCACTTCCCATTATTGATTGCAGAGGAGTTTTCAGTTCATGTGATACATTGGCAGTAAACTCCCGCCTGTTCCTTTCTGCGAAAGCTGCTTCTGTTATATCAAAGGCAAGGACAACCGCCCCGATTACAGTACCGTTAGATTCAATGCGGTTGACATGAATCTGATACTTTTTTCCCTCACGTTCTATGCGGATTTCGCTGTGTCCGCTTGAAAATGCGTCCTGTATAGCATGGCTCACATCATGGTTCCGCTCCACTGTCAGAAAATCTTTACCTATGCAGGATTTTTTTGTATGGAACAGTTTCAATGCTGCAGGATTGATGTTCAGAATTACATTTTTTTCGTTTAAAAGCACAAGTCCTTCCGTCATGCCCTGCGTAATCTGTGTAAACTCATCATTCTTTCTCTGAAGTTCCGACAACTGTACATCTATCTGCCTATGCTGTTTATTGATACGGTTTAACAAGGGCGCTAATTCTTCATAGGTATCATTTTCCAGCGGCTTTTCCAAATCAAGGCTGTTTAATGGCTCCATGATATGTTTGGAAATCCGGCTTGCCAACACTCCCGACAACACAAGGGCTACAACAATCACAATTAAAATCGGCTGTATCATTCCCAAAACAAGCATCCATACAGTAGCGCTGCTAACCGAAATTCTAAGGACAGAACCATCGTTAAGCCTTCTGGCACAGTAAAGCGTTTTTTCCAGGAGTGTCGTGGAATAGCGCAGGCTTTTTCCTTCGCTGTTCTGTAATGCCTGCCTGATTTCCTCCCTGTCCGCATGGTTTTCCATACTTTCCTCGTCAGACTGTGTATCATATATCACATCGCCGTTCCCAGCAACCCATGTTAAACGGTACTGATTTGATTGTAATTCCTCAAGATATTCCTGCCCGTTCTTCTCGACGGCTTCGGATGCCAAAGACAACTCATCTTCTAACTGTTTCCCCTGAACATTACTGAAATAACGGTAAAGGCACCCCATGATGATAACAAGGCTCGCAATCAGAACAGCCGCCGCCACAACCATAATAGAATTAAAAATTTTCTTTGTCATGCCTGCACCTCTAATCTATAACCTATGCCACGCACTGTTTCAATCATTTTCCCATAATCCCCCAACTTCACACGCAATGTACGGATATGCATATCAACCGTCCTTGTTTCACTGACATAATCCGCACCCCATACATCATTAAAAAGCTGGTCACGGGTAAATGCAATTCCCGGATGAGAGAGGAACAGACGGAGAAGTTCAAACTCTTTTAAAGTAAGCTGTATCCTTTCTCTGTCAACGGTAACAGTATGCTCGTCTAAATTGACAACAAGGCCGCCTGCCTTCAAAAGATGTTCCACTTCTGTGGGATTGCATCGGCGAAGTACAGCTTTCACACGGGAAACCATTTCCATCATTCCAAAAGGCTTTACAAGATAATCGTCCGCACCTAAATCAAGGCTCTGAATTTTATCGTACTCCATGCCCTTTGCAGTTGCCATGATAACGGGAATCCGGCAAGTGTCGTAACTGTCTTTCAGAAATTTCAACAATTCCACGCCGTCCTCTCCGGGCAGCATAATATCAAGGATAATCAAATCCGGCTTATCCGTGGCCAGCGCATCACGAAAAGCCGCCGCATCCGAAAAGCCTGTTGCTTCAAAATCTGTAGAATTAAGCGTGTATACCTCAATATCCCTGATACTTTCATCGTCCTCTACGCACCATATTTTCATAAATTTTCTGCTCCTTTGTGTTTTCCTGTTACAGAAAAAGCCACCCACTCTGCAATATTTACCGCATGATCCCCAATACGTTCAAAGTATTTGGCAATCATCAGTAAATCCAATGCGTATCCTCCGTCTGTTGGCTTTTCTGCTATCAGTTCAATCAATGATGATTTGACCTGCAAGAATAAATCGTCAACCACATCGTCACGGTCAATCGCCGCATCAGCCAGCGCAACATCCTGCTTTACAAAGGCATCAATGCTTTCTGTGACCATTTGGCTCACCGCATCAGCCATAAAACGGATATGTTCACATTCCCCGCCTGTCCGCCCGTCAAGAAATGTAATAATTTCTGCAATGTCCGCCGCCTGCGTTCCAATACGCTCCATATCGGTAATCATTTTAAGGGCTGCGGAAATCTGCCGCAAATCCCCTGCCACCGGCTGTTGCTGTAACAACAGTTTCAGGCACAGCGTTTCTATTGTGCGCTCCATATGGTTAATTTCCCCGTCAAGGGATATAACCTTATCTGTCAGCTTCACATCGCCCGCAGAGAGCGCCCTTGAAGCAATTGCAATCGCTTCCTCACACATTGCCCCCATCCTCGTAAGCTCATTATTAAGCGTAGCAAGCTGTTCATCAAAACGACTTCTCATTATCCAAACCTCCCCGTAATATAATCCTCTGTCCGCTTGTCCTTTGGCTGCTCAAACATCTTTTCCGTATTTCCATATTCAATTAAATCACCGAGGAGAAAAAACGCCGTATTATCGGAAATTCGTACAGCCTGCTGCATATTGTGCGTTACGATGATAATAGTATACTTATTCTTGAGTTCCATTGCAAGCTCCTCAATTTTAGATGTGGAAATCGGGTCAAGGGCGCTTGTGGGCTCGTCCATCAAAAGCACATCCGGCTCTACCGCCAATGCGCGGGCAATACAGATCCTCTGCTGTTGACCGCCCGATAACCCTAACGCAGATTTTTTCAGCCTGTCTTTTACTTCCTCCCAAATTGCAGCCCCACGCAGGGAGTGTTCTACTATATCGTCCAGTTTTGCTTTATTTTTTATGCCATGTGTCCTCGGTCCGTAAGCAATATTATCATAAATGCTCATAGGAAACGGATTAGGTTTTTGAAAGACCATGCCAATACTGCGGCGAAGCTCATTGACATCTATATCAGCATCAAAAATGTTATGCCTTCTGTAACACACTTTCCCTGTAATCCGCACACCGGCGATGAGGTCATTCATTCGGTTTAACGATTTAAGGAAAGTAGATTTTCCGCACCCCGAAGGACCAATTAAAGCAGTAATGCTCCGTTCCTCAATCTCAATATTTATATCTTTCAAAGCCTGCGCACTGCCATACCAAAGGCACAAGTCTTTCACTGTCATAACATTACTCATACATTTCTCCTTTTTTTGAAATAACTGCTTACCAATGTCGCCGACAAATTGATGAACATGGTCAAAATCATCAGGATAGCGGCAATAGCAAAAGCAATTCCAAATTCTCCGTTTTCCTTTGCATAGACATATAATGCAACTGTCAGTGTTGCCCCTGCACTGCCAAGCCCCTCAAAGATTCCATTCAGAGCGTGGGCAAAACCAGCCGTAAAAAGAAGTGCCGCCGATTCCCCAAGAATACGCCCGACAGACAGGATACAGCCCGTTATGACACCCTCAATACAGCCGGGAAATACAACGGTATAAATTACACGCCATTTTCCAGCACCCAATCCGAAAGCACCCTCACGGTAGCTTTGCGGCACTGTTTTCAAACTCTCCTGAGTAGTACGCATGACCGTGGGCAGATTCATAATTACCAATGTAAATGCTCCCGCTAGTAAGGAGGTTTTCATGCCAAAAAACTGACAGAAAAACAGCATCCCCACAAGACCATAAATAATAGACGGAATCCCCGATAATGTTTCAGCAGTATATTCAATCAGTTCTACCAGCTTTTTATTTTTGGCATATTCTGTCAGATAAATTGCAGCGCCTACCCCAAGAGGAAGAACCAATGCCAAAGTTGCCAACACGATATAGACAGTATTGAGAATATCCGGCAGAATCCCTATGCGATCCGACAGATAACTCGGTTTTGTAGTAAGCAGTTCCCATGATACATTCGGCAGTCCTTTCCACAATACATAGCCGATTAGAAACAATACCAATGCACAGGTAACGCTCACGGAAATTCCCATCAGCACACGCATGACGGTAATGTATGCTTTCCTTTTAGCTGAAATAGATTGTTTTTGCATTTTCATTTACTCCTTACTATGTTTCAAAAAGAAATTCAACACGGCATTTATCAGCATGATAAAAAGGAACAGCACCAACGCAATGGAAAACAACGCCTGTTTTTGTATACTACCGTCAGCCGCATAAGACATTTCACTTGCAACAGCGGTTGTAAGGAAACGGACACTCTGAAAAACTTTCGGCATATTAGGTGCATTCCCTGCCACCATCATAATAGCCATTGCCTCGCCAATAGCCCTGCCAACTCCTAACACGACAGCCGCTGCGATACCGCTTTTTGCTGCCGGAACGGATACACGGAAATATGTTTCAACCGGCGTTGCGCCAAGTGCAAGGGAAGCATCCTCATATTCCTTTGGAACTGCCTCTAACGCCGTAAGCGATACTTTGATAATTGACGGTAAAATCATAATAGCAAGCACTATAATGGCAGCAAACAGACTTGCCCCGTCTGGAATATGAAAGAGGGTCCGTATCCCCGGAACAAGCACCATCATTCCTACAAGTCCATAAACTACCGACGGAATACCCGCCAGCAGACTGACCGCCGTTTCTATAACAGTTTTTACTTTGGGCGGCGCAATTTTAGAGAGGTAAACCGCTGTCAGAAAGCCAACCGGCACTCCGAGCACGATTGCACCAGCCGTACCGTAGATACTTGTGAGGATAAAAGGCAAAATGCCATATTGCGGCTGTGCTGCCGTAGAAGCCCACTTTTTCCCAAAAAGGAATTTTAAAACACCTATTTTACGGATAGCAGGAATACCGGATATGACAAGATAAACAGTAATTAAAAGCACACAGCCAACCGTAATCAGACCAAGTACCAGGAAAATGCCATGTATGGCATTCTCCATAAGCCGTTTTCTGTTCTTCATTTGACTCCACCTTTCAAAGCCTTTAGTTTACCGGCACAGCACCCGCAGATGAGATAATCTCATTTGCTTCAGATGATGTAATATAGTCAAAAAATTTCTGTGCAGCCTCCGAAAGCTCTGTATTGCTCCTTGTAACTAATACAAAAGGGCGCTGCACTACATAACTGCCATCTTTGACTGTTTCCTCCGTAGGCATAATGCCGCCGACAGAAAGTGCTTTTACAGTTTCCTTTACAGACGCAAGGGAAGCATAACCGATTGCCGCAGGATTGCCCGCCACCGTTGTTATCACATCCCCGGTAGATGTAAGTTCCTGACGGTATTTGCAGACATCTTCCGTATCTGTAATGGATTCAAAGCCATCTCTTGTACCACTTCCCGCTTCACGACCAATCAGTACAATTTCCAAATCATTACCGCCTATGTCCTTCCAATTCGTTATTTCACCCCTATAAATTCTGCCAATCGTTTCAAGGTCAAGGTCATTTACCGGATTATCAGGATTTACAATAATAGCAATGCCATCAAGAGCCAGTATCGTTTCAGTCAACCCCTGTGCCTTTTCTTCATCCTTTAAGTTACGGCTGGAAAGACCAATATCACAGCGTCCCTCTGCAACCGCAGTAATTCCGGAACCGGAGCCGGTAGGATTATATGTAAAGGTTACGCCGGAATTGTTTTCCTCAAAGGCTTCTCCCAAAGCACCAATGACCTTTTCCATAGAAGTCGAACCGTCCGTAGATACCGATCCACTGACTGTTTTCCCACATCCTGTCATAGCAGTAAGCATAAGTGATACAATAGTAATAAGTGTGACAAATTTTTTCATGATACATTTTCTCCTTTTCTATCTGATATTTTTTGCTCTGTGATTATTATGATAAGTGCTGTCTGTAAAATCAAAAACACAACTTTTGTCAAATATTTGTAAAATTTGCAGACTTATTCCTGAATCCGTGAAGTTCAACTTGGTACAATTGCCTTTAACCCATATTTTATA
>OFGQ01001190.1_pt1 | contig 18124 bp, 15 predicted proteins | sample 1521791 | NCBI WGS metagenome assembly OFGQ01 (sample SAMEA3504116, study PRJEB24116) | mouse gut metagenome | biome: mouse gut; feature: mouse-associated habitat; material: faeces | place: Denmark | collected 2011 | reverse complement strand
GACAGGACGATGATTGCCGCCAGCAGGCTGGCCCCGTCCGGCACATGGAACAGCGTCCGGATGCCCGGCACAAGCACCAGCATCCCCACCAGGCCGTACACCACCGACGGAATGCCCGCCAGCAGGGCCACCGCGGCCCGGATGGCCTTGGCCCACCCCGGCCGGGCCGTCTTGGCCAGGAACAGAGCGGTGAGCACCCCGACGGGCACCCCCAGCAGCACCGCTCCCCCCGTCCCCGCCATGGAGGTGAGCAGGAAGGGCAGGATGCCGTACTGCTCCTGCTGGGGATTCCAGGTGTCCCCCAGCACAAACCGGACCAGGCCAAGCTCCTGAATGGCGGGCACGCCGGCAAACACCAGGTATACGCTGATAAACAGCACCGCCCCCACCGCCGTCAGCCCGCACAGGAAAAACAGGGCCTTAATCCCCCCTTCCACCCGTTTTCTGTTCAGCATTTTTTCATGGCTCATATTCCTCTCTCCCCTCCTGCGCCGTGGGCACCGCCCCCGCCCGGCGGATGAGCTCCGCCGCCTGTGGGGACACCGCCCAGTTGAAAAACGACCGGGCCGGCTCCGTCAGCCCCTCCTGCCGTGTGAGCAGCACGAAGGGCCGCTGGACAGGATAGCTGCCGTCCAGCACCGCCTCCTCCGTGCACGCCGCCCCGTCGATGGTCACAAGCTTGACGCCCTCCTGCCCCTCCACCGCGGACAGGGAGGCGTACCCGATGGCCCCGCCGGCGGCGTTGCCCCGCACCGCCTCCACCACCGCGCCGGTGGAGATGAGCTCCTGGGTCAGCGCGCACCGGCCCTGGGTGCCGGTGGCCTGCTCGAAGCCGTCCCGGGTGCCTGAGCCCGCCTCCCGGCCCACCGGGGCGATGGGCACGTCCGCCCCGCCCACCTGGGCCCAGTTTGTTACCGCCCCGGTGTACACGTCCGCCAGCTGCTCCATGGTGAGGTTGTCCACCGGGTTGTCCGCGCTGACGATGACGGCGATGCCGTCCAGGGCCACAATGGTCTCCACCAGCCCCCGCTCCCGCTCCGCGCCCTTCAGCCGCCGGGAGCTGAGCCCGATGTGGGCGTCCCCGGTGATGGCCGCCTCCACCCCCGCCGAGGAGCCGCCCCCCTCCACGCTCACCACCACGTCCGGGTGGTCCAGGCCGTACTGCTCCGCCAGAATCCCCATCACATAGTCCATGGAGGAGGAGCCCAGCGCCGTCACCCGTCCTCCCGGCCCCCGGCAGCCCGCCAGAAGCGCCGCCAGGAGGAGCGCCGAGAGCACCGCTCTGCCCGCCCTCATTCTCTCACCCTCTCCTCCGCCGCATACCAGCGCAGCACCTCCGTCGTGCCCGCCTGGCGCAGCGCCACGCAGGACACCAGCGCGTCCGCCCCCAGCACGATGAGGGCGGGCGGGGCCAGCCACAGGGGTATGCCCGCCGCAAGGCGGGCCACCGCCGGGTGCAGGCCGTACACCAGCGCCAGAGCCAGCGCCGTCCAGCACAGGGAAAACTGAGGGCACACCAGTCCCCCCAGGCTGCCGGGCAGGTGGCCGTAATCCCAGAACTCCACCCCTAAAGCAAAGCGGTAAAACGCCCCCATGAGCAGCTCCGCCCCGGTGGCGGCCGCCCCGCCCGCCACCGCCACCCACAAGGGGCCGCGCCCCAGGGAGGCCAGCAGCACAATCAGGCACGCCCCCAGCCCGTACACCGGGCACAGGGGCAGCAGCAGAAAGCACTTTCGGTCCCGCTTGGGGTGGCCCACCATGCGGGCAAAGGCCACCTCCAGCAAAAAGCCCAGAAAGCTGTAAATGATAAAGTACCACAGCCAGCGCATGAAAATCCCCCCGCTTTTTCATTCCTGATGATTAGGATGGAAAAACGAAGGGATTCCATGCAAGACAATTTTTAGTTTTTGTGGGCAATGCGGCGGCGCAGGACATACAGTACTACCGTTACTGCGGCGCTCAGCAGCAGATACAGGACAAACCAATAGGTCACTGCCCGCAGGGGCGTACCCGTCCACCGAATGTGCTGGAACAGCCATCCAAGGGCCAGGCACACCAGGTCGGGGAACACGAGCCAGCAAGCGGTCATGTAAAAGCTCATCCGGGCCAGGGGCCGGCCGTCCCCCATCCGGGGCGTGGCCAGCTCGAACAGCATCACGCCCAGCAACTGGATGATGAAGCCGGCGATCAGCGGCCTGACCGTATGGCCGCCGACCCGATAAAAGATGAACGCGACCGCCAGCCCCACGGCGCACACGCCCAGGGACAGCACAAGCGCGTTGTGAATCCAGCCCGGTTCATCCAGATGGGTCTCGCCAGGGGCGGCGGGCCGGGGCTGGACCGCGCCTGGGTTGTCCACCTCGTCCCGGAGCAGGTAGTCGCAGCTCACGCCGAACAGGCGGCTGAGCTGAAGCACGTTTTCCGTGTCCGGCATGGTCTCGTCCAGCTCCCACTTGCTCACCGCCTGACGGGACACGGTGAGCCGGGCGGCAAGCTGCTCCTGGGACAGGCCGTTTTGTTTGCGCAGCTTTTGTAATTTTTCTCCCAATTTCATAACATGATACCTCCTGAATGCGGCGGCGCGCCGGATCCGTCGACGTGTCCTTATGATAGCCGCTTTCCCCTTTGCGGTCAACCAAATCGGGCTGGAATCTGCGCAACTTTAGGTTGCGGAGAAGCCGGGAGCAGGGGACTAAGGCCGGAGTGGAGTAAAAATCAGAAGGGGCCAAAGGCCCGGAAGGATTTTTGCGGAATCGGAGGACTTAGGCCCCGTCGCGGAGGCTTCGCAGCACGACTACAGGTTGCGGAGCCGTCGCGAGCAGCCTGGATGGAGCGAAGCGAAGGCAAAAGCCCAGCCGCCGCAAAGCGGGGGCTGGCGTTGCCTGAGTCGCAGCGAAGCCAGGCGTCGCGAGCAGGCGCAGCACGACTACAGCCCGCAAGCAGATTTTTCTTGCCGAACGGACCCGGTTGTGCTAAGATTTGTTAAAATGCGTCAGAGAGGGGGAGCGGGGCCGCAGACCGGGCGGCGGCCCCAAGCAACACAATGTGCAATCAAATTGGATTTGACAACCAGCGGTATCTGGAAACCCAGTCCGCCCGCATCCGGGAGCGCATCGCCCAGTTCGGCGGCAAGCTTTACCTGGAGTTCGGCGGCAAGCTGTTCGACGACCACCACGCCGCCCGAGTGCTGCCCGGCTTCGCCCCGGACAGCAAAATTCGAATGCTGCTGGAGCTGCGCGGCAGCGTGGAGATGGTGCTGGTGATCAACGCCGCCGCCATCGAGCAGAACAAGGTCCGGGGGGATTTGGGCATCACCTACGACGAGGACGTGCTGCGCCTCATCGACACCTTCCGGGAGCAGGGGCTGTACGTGGGCAGCGTGGTTATCACCCGGTACGCCGGCCAGGCCGCGGCGGACGCCTTTAAGCGCCGCCTGGAGGGGCTGGGCGTGCAGGTCTACCTCCACTATCCCATCCCCGGCTATCCCCACGACGTGGCGCGCATCGTGTCCGAGGACGGCTTCGGCAAAAATGACTACATCGAGACCACCCGGCCCCTGGTGGTGGTCACCGCCCCCGGCCCCGGCTCGGGAAAAATGGCCACCTGCCTGTCCCAGCTCTACCATCACCACCGGCGGGGGGTGCGGGCGGGCTACGCCAAGTTTGAGACCTTCCCCATCTGGAACCTGCCCCTGAAGCACCCGGTGAACCTGGCCTATGAGGCCGCCACCGCCGACCTGAACGACGTGAACATGATCGACCCCTTCCACCTCCAGGCCTACGGGGAGACCACGGTGAACTACAACCGGGATGTGGAGGTCTTCCCGGTGCTCCAGGCCATGTTCGAGGAGATCATGGGGGAAAGCCCCTATAAATCCCCCACGGACATGGGGGTCAATATGGTGGGGCGGTGCATCGTGGACGACGAGGCAGTGTGCGCCGCCGCCAAGCAGGAGATTGTCCGGCGGTACTACGCCGCCCTGTGCGACCGCCGCCGGGGCCAGGGCAGCGACGAAACCATCTACAAGCTGGAGCTGCTGATGAAGCAGGCCCAGGCCGGGGCCGAGCTGCGCCCGGTGATCGCCGCCGCCGAGGAAAAGGAGGAGGAGTTGGGGGAGCCCGCCGCCGCCATCCAGCTGCCCGACGGACGGGTGGCGGTGGGCAAGACCTCCGAGCTGATGGGGGCCGCCGCCGCCGCCCTGCTCAACGCGCTGAAGGCGCTGGCGGGCATCGACCGGCCGGAGCATCTCATCGCCCGGGAGGCCATCGAGCCCATCCAGGCGCTGAAAATCGGCCACCTGGGCAGCCGCAACCCCCGGCTGCACAGCGACGAGGTGCTCATCGCCCTGGCCATCTCCACCGCCACGGTGCCCCTGGCCGCCCGGGCACTGGACAGCCTGGACCAGCTGCGGGACTGCGAGGCCCACTCCTCCGTCATCCTCACCGCCGCCGACAGCTCTACCTATTCCAAGCTGGGGCTACGCCTGACGTGCACGCCCAAGTATCAAAGCAATCAGAGGCTCTATCACAAATAAAAATGCCCTCCCCCGCCCTTGACTTGTCCCACCTGCGGGCGTAAAATAAACTGTTCAACAGAAAACCGGCAGGACCGGGCAAGAGCGCGCGGCCCCGCCTGCCGCAGAGGGAGGAATCCGTATGGCCAAGGGCACGAAATTCATCTTCGTCACCGGCGGCGTGGTGTCCGGGCTGGGCAAGGGCATCACGGCGGCGTCTTTAGGCCGGCTTTTGAAGCAGCGGGGGCTGCGGGTGCGGGTGCAGAAGCTGGACCCCTACCTCAACGTGGACCCGGGCACCATGTCCCCCTATCAGCACGGGGAGGTCTTCGTCACCGACGACGGGGCGGAGACCGACCTGGACCTGGGCCACTACGAGCGGTTCATCGACGAAAACCTCACCGTCAACTCCTCCGTGTCCGCCGGGCGGGTCTACTGGAACGTCCTCAACCGGGAGCGGACAGGGGACTATTTAGGGGGTACGGTGCAGATCATCCCCCACATCACCGACGAGATCAAGCGGCACATCTACTCTCTGGAGGGAGAGGACGCCGACGCGGCCATTGTGGAGATCGGCGGCACGGTGGGCGACATTGAGAGCCAGCCCTTTTTGGAGGCCATCCGGCAGGTGGCCGCCGAGCGGGGGCGGCAGAACGTGATGTTCATCCATGTGTCCCTCATCGTGTCCATCCCCGGCTCCGGGGAGCTGAAGTCCAAGCCCACCCAGCACTCGGCCAAGGAGCTGCTCAGCCTGGGCATCCAGCCCGACGTGATCATGTGCCGCAGCGACTCCCCCGTCCCTCAGGACATTTTGAATAAGATTTCCCTGTTCTGCAATATCCCCGTGGACCACGCCATCCCCAACCTGACGGCGGAGCTGCTGTACGAGGTGCCCCTCATGCTGGAGCGGGAGGGGCTGGCCGACGTGGTGGTGCGGCGCTTAGGGCTGATCTGCCACGCGCCGGACCTCACCGAGTGGGCCACCATGGTCCACCGGGCCAAGCATCCCGCGGGAGCCGTCACCATCGCCCTGGTAGGCAAGTACGTGGGGCTGCACGACGCATATCTGTCGGTAGCGGAGGCGCTGACCCACGGCGGCATCGAAAACGGCGTCTCGGTGAACATCCGCTGGGTCAATTCCGAGGAGGTCACGGCGGATACGGCAGACCGCCTGATGTCGGGTGTTCATGGAATTTTGGTGCCCGGCGGCTTCGGGAACCGGGGCATCGAGGGCAAAATCGAGGCCATCCGGTACGCCCGGGAAAACAAGATCCCCTTCCTGGGCATCTGCCTGGGGATGCAGCTGGCGGTGGTGGAGTTTGCCCGAAACGTGTGCGGCATGACGGGGGCCCACTCCGCCGAGCTGGACCCCCAAACGCCCCACCCCGTCATCGACCTCATGCCCGACCAGGTGGGGGTGACGGCCAAGGGCGGCACCATGCGGCTGGGAAGCTACCCCTGCCGGTTAAAGGAGGGCTCCCTGGCCGCGGCTGTCTACGGCACGCGGGAGATCAGCGAGCGCCACCGCCACCGCTACGAGTTCAACAACGACTACCGGGAGCGGCTGGAACAGGCGGGGCTGTCCCTGTCCGGCCTGTCCCCGGACGGGCGGCTGGTGGAGGTTATCGAGCTGCCGGGGCACCCCTGGTTCGCGGCGGGGCAGTTCCACCCGGAGCTGAAGTCCCGGCCTAACCGGGCCCACCCCCTGTTCCGGGCGTTTATAGAAGCAGCCAAAACAAACGCAGCCCCGGTCAGATGACCGGGGCTGCGCCCTTTTGCCTTTATTCCACCGGCACGACCCATCCATAGGGGTCCGGCTCGGTGCCCCACTGGATGCCCGTGAGGGTGTCGTACAGCCGCTGGGTGAGGCGGCCGATTTTGCCGCCGGTCACCTCCACCTTCACGTCTCCCTCCGCCAGCAGGCCGATGGGGGACACCACCGCCGCCGTGCCCGTGCCCCAGGCCTCCTCCAGCTCGCCCGCCTGGGCGGCGTCAAACAGCTCCTGGGCGGTGATGAGCCGCTCCTCCACGCTGTAGCCCCAGTCCCGCAGCAGCTCCAGGCAGCTCTTGCGGGTGATGCCGGGCAGCACCGAGCCGGTGAGCTCTGGCGTCACCACCGTGCCGCCGATTTTGAACATCACGTTCATGGAGCCCACCTCCTCGATATACTTCCGGTGGACGCCGTCCAGCCACAGCACCTGGGAATAGCCCTGCTCCTCCGCCCGCTCGCCGGCGCGGATGGAGGCGGCGTAATTTCCGCCGCACTTGGTGAAGCCCGTGCCCCCCTTCACGGCCCGCACGTCCTCGTCCTCCACATAGATTTTCACCGGGTTGATCCCCTCGGGGTAGTACGCCCCCACGGGGCAGCAGATGACGGCGAACAGATAGCTGTGGGAGGCGTGCACGCCTAAGCCGTTGTCGGTGGCGATGATGAAGGGGCGGATATAGAGGGACGCGCCCACCTTGCCGGGCACCCAGCGCTCGTCCGCGCCCACCACCGCCTTGACGGCCTGGACAAAGTCCTCCTCCGGAAGCTCCGGAATGCACAGCCGCCGGCAGGAGGAGTTCATCCGCGCCGCGTTCTCATAGGGGCGGAACAGCTGCACCTTTCCCTCCGGGGTGCGGTAGGCCTTCATGCCCTCGAAAATCTCCTGGGCGTAGTGGAACACCATGCACGACAGCTCGAAGGGCAGCGGGCCGTAGGGCACAACCCGGGGGTCGTGCCAGCCCTGGCCGGCGTCGTAATTCATCAAAAACATATGGTCCGTAAAGGTTCTGCCAAACACCAGCTTGTCCGGATCGGGCAGGGGCTTTGGAGCTGTTGTTCGGGTGATTTGAATGTCCAGCATAGCGGTCGGCTCCTTCTTTTGTAGATTAGCCCCATTATATCAGCAGCAGGGGCCGGGCGCAACGGCGAATTTGAAAATTCCCCGCTCTCCGGGAAGTTTAGGCGGAATTATGTGCTGCGCCCTTGTTTTTGCCGTTTTGATTTGCTATAATTGATTATCTATGGAAACAGCCCTGCCTGGGCGACGACGGAAAGAGGTGTGCTACGTGTATCAAAAGCTGACGCGGACGCTGGCTCCCCGAATCGGCTTCTACTTCGCGGTCATGCTGGCCTTTGCCGGCGTCACCGCTCTGCTGGGACAGCACCAGGCCGCAGTGGCGGAACTGGTGGTGGTGGCGGCGCTGTTCTTGGGTTACTTGGCCTCCGGCCTGCGCCGGCAGCGGGAGGCCGCTCAGTACCTGAAGGAGCTGCTGAGCAGCATGGACCAGGCCACCCGGGACAGCACCCTCAACTGTCCCCTTCCCCTGGTGATGTTCCAGCCCGACACCGACGAGGTGGTGTGGTCCAACGACCGCTTTTTGCGCATCACCGGCGACCAGGAGGGGCTGTTCGACACCAAGCTGTCCGACCTGGCCCCCCACTTCGACAGCCGCTGGCTGCTGGAGGGCAAAAACGAGTGCCCCAGCGAGGTGGAGCTCAACGGCCGGCGCTATCAGGTGTTCGGCGACATGGCCCACCCCGCCGCCGGAAAGGATGGGGCGCTGCTGGCCACCACCTACTGGCTGGACGTGACGGAGCTGGCCAACACCCGGGACCTCCATAAGTCCTCCCGGCCCGTGCTGGCCCTGCTGCTGCTGGACAACTACGAGGACGCCATCAAGGGCCAGGATGAAAACATCCGCTCGGCCATGCTCAGCCAAATCGTCCAGCGCCTCACCCAATGGACCCAGGACGCCCACGGCGCCTTCCTCCGCCTGGACCGGGACCGTTACCTGTTTATCTTTGAAGAGCAGTATCTGGCCGGCTTCAAGGCGGAAAAATTCTCCCTGCTGGACAGCGTGCGGGAGGTGGTCAATCCCGCCGGCATCCCCGCCACCGTCTCCATCGGCATCGGCGTGGACGGGGACAGCTTCGAGGAGCTCTACCGCTTCGCCAACCTGTCGGTGGAGATGGCCCTGTCCCGGGGCGGCGACCAGGCGGTGGTGAAAAACCGCTTCAGCTTTGAGTTCTACGGCGGGCGCAGCAAGGAGGCCGAGCGGCGCACCAAGGTAAAAAGCCGGGTGATGGCCTCCGCCATGGGCGAGTTGGTGGCGGACGCCTCCTGCCTCATCGTCATGGGACACAGCGCCCCGGATATGGACGCGGCGGGCGCGGCGGTGGGCGTGTGCGCCATTGCGCGGATGAAGGGCATCCCCCACTATATTGTCCGGGACAATCTCTCCACCCCCGCTGACACCCTTTACAACCGGGTGTCCAAAATGCCCCAGTATGCCGACGTGTTTCTGGACAGCCAGGAGGCCATGCTCCGGGCGGACTCCCGCTCCCTTTTGGTGGTGGTGGACACCAACCGCCCCGAGCAGGTGCAGAACCAGGAGCTGCTGGCCTCCTGCAACAAGGTGGCGGTCATCGACCACCACCGCCGGGCGGCCACCTATATTGAGGGCGCGGCGCTGAATTTTCACGAGCCCTACGCCTCCTCCGCCAGCGAGCTGGTGGCGGAGCTCATCGGCTATCTGATGGAGCCCACCGACCTGCTGCCCGGCGAGGCGGAGGCCATGATGGCCGGCCTCATGCTGGACACCAAAAATTTCACCATGCGCACGGGGGGCCGCACCTTTGAGGCGGCGGCCATGCTCCGCCGGGCCGGGGGGGACACCAGCGAAATCCGCAAGCTGTTCCAAACCGACCTGAACGACACGGTGGCCAAATACGGCATCATCCAAACCGCCAAGCTCTACCGGCAGGACATCGCCATCGCCGCCGCGGACAAACCCGTGGGGCGGGTGACGGCGGCCCAGGCGGCGGACGAGCTGCTGAACATCGCGGGCATCAGCACCTCCTTCGTGCTCTACCCCGACGAGGGCCGGGTGATTTTGTCCGCCCGCAGCATCGGCTCCGCCAACGTGCAGGTGATTGTGGAGGCGCTGGGCGGCGGCGGCAACGCCGGAGCCGCCGGAGCCCAGATTCCCGGCCGCACGGTGGAGGAGGTCCGCCGGGAACTCATCGCCGTGCTGGATAGCTATTTTGATAGAAGCGCGGAGCCGTCGTGAGCAGCGGGCTAAGGCCGGAGCGGAGCGAACTGGCCGGAGCCGCCAAAGGCGGCGCAGGACAGTTTGCGGAGTCGTAGGACTTAGAACCGCGTCGCGAACAGGCGCAGCGTGACAAGGAAACCAACGGAGGCATAACCCACGGGCATACGCCCGAAATCCATTAGGAGGGAACAACCATGAAGGTAATTTTACAGCAGGATGTGAAGGGCCAGGGCAAGAAGGGCCAGATGGTGGAGGTGTCCGACGGCTATGGCCGCAACTTCCTCCTGCCCCGGAAGCTGGCGGTGGAGGCCACCGCCGAGAACGTGAACACCATGAAGATGCAGGACAAGGCCAAGCAGGCCCGGCTGGCCGAGGAAAAGGCCGCCGCCATGGCCGCAGCCGAGCAGCTCAAGGGCTGCCAGGTAAAAATCCGCGCCCGGGCGGGCCAGGGCGGCAAGCTGTTCGGCTCCATCACCAGCAAGGAGATCTCCGACGAGCTCAAGGCCCAGTACGGCCTGGACGTGAGCAAGAGCAAAATCGTCCTTACCGACCCTATCAAGTCCTTCGGCTCCTTCGAGGTGAAGTGCAAGCTGGGCAGCGAGGTGTCCGGCGTCATCAACGTACTGGTCATCGAGGACAAATAAAATGGCCAGAAAGGAAAGGGCTCAGGCCCCCCGCCGCTGGACGCCCAATCAGGCCCAGGCCGTCATCGGGCGGCTGCTGGTGCCCGCCATCCTGCTGGCCCTGCTGGCGGTGTACCTTCAAAACCCCTGGGTCCTGCTGCCCGCTTTTGCGCTGTGGGTGGTCATGGCCCTGATACTGTTCAAGTACTGGCGCTGCCCCAAGTGCGGCAAAACCCTGCCCAAAACGGGCAAAACCTTCGAGTGCCCCAGGTGCGGGGAAAAAATCAACTGACCCATTCCACAGACGCTTTCAAGAGGAGGCCCCGCTATGCCCGCAGACGAACTGAGCAATCTCCAGCTTCCCCACTCCGTCATGGCCGAGCAGGCGGTGCTGGGCTCCATGCTCATTGACGACCGGTGCGTGTCCGACGTGATGGCCCGCCTCCTCCCCGACGACTTCTATATGCGCCAGAACCGGGATCTGTTCTCCGTGCTGTTCGCCATGTTCAACCGCCTGGAGGCCATCGACCCGGTGACGGTGCTGGACCGAATGAAGCAGGCCGGGGTGTACGACGACAACACCACCGTGCCCTATCTGCGCCAGCTCATGGAAATCACCCCCACCGCCGCCAACGTGCTGGAATACGCCGCCATTGTGGCGGACAAGGCTCGGCTGCGCCGGATGGGGGAGAGCTTCGGGGAGCTGGCCGAGCTGGTGCGCACCGAGAGCGGCACCGCAGACCAGCTCCTGGAGGCCGCCGAGCAGCGCATTTACGCCATCCGCCAGGGCCGAGCCGCCCGGGAGCCCAGCCATATCTCCGCCGTCATGCGGGAGGTGTGGGAGACCATTCAGGAGCGGCAGGCCCAGGGCGGCGAGTTCACCGGCATCTCCACCGGCCTCATCGACCTGGACCGGCGCATCTCGGGGCTGAACAACTCCGACCTTATCATCGTGGCCGGGCGGCCCGGCATGGGCAAGTCCTCCCTGGCCATGAACATCGGCGCGGAGGCGGCCAAGCACTCGGGCAAAAGCGTGGCGGTGTTCTCCCTGGAGATGAGCCGCGCCCAGCTGGGTATGCGCCTGGTGGCCACCGAATGCCTGATGGACAACAAAAAGCTGAGCAACGGGCGCATTGTGGGCGAGGACGAGTGGAACCGGGTGGCCATGGCCACCGCCACGTTGAGCCAGGCCAAAATGTACCTGGACGACGACGCCTCCCTGTCCGTGGCGGACATCAACGCCAAGTGCCGCCGCATCGACAACCTGGGGCTGGTCATTGTGGACTACCTCCAGCTCATGACCTCCGCGGGGGGCGTGCAGCGCAACAACGAAAACCGCCAGCAGATTGTGTCCGATATGTCCCGCTCCCTCAAGCTCATGGCCAAGGAGCTGAACGTGCCCGTGATCTGCGCCTCCCAGCTCTCCCGCGCCAACGAGAGCCGCTCCGCCGGCCAGCGCCGCCCCATGCTGTCCGACCTGCGGGAATCCGGCGCCATCGAGCAGGACGCGGACATCGTGATCTTCATCCACCGGGAGAGCTATTACGAGGACGACACAGAAAACCCCAACCTGGCCGAGTGCATCGTGGCCAAAAACCGCCACGGCGAGACGGGCACCGTCATGCTGGAGTGGCAGCCGGAGTTCACCGTGTTCCGCAACCTGTCCTATCAATACGACGACGAGGATATGTAGCCCATGGCCGATCCCTTTTCCTTTGCCCTGATCCCCCCCGGCGGCGGGGTGCTGTGCGCCCTGTCCGGCGGCGCGGACTCCATGTATCTGCTGTGCCGCCTGCTGGATGGCCGGGAGCGGTACGGCTGGACGGTGCAGGCCGCCCACCTGAACCACGGCCTGCGGGAGACCGCGGGGAGGGATGAGAACTTCGTCCGTTCCTGGTGCGCCCGCCACAGCGTCCCCCTCACCGTGGGGACGGCGGACGCGGCTACCTTCGCCGCCCGGGAGAGCCTGGGCGTGGAGGAGGCCGGGCGGACGCTGCGCTACGCTTTTTTAGAGGAGACCGCCCGGCAGGAAGGGCTGGCGCTCATCGCCACCGGCCACCACGCCGGCGACAACGCGGAAACCGTTTTGATGAACCTGATCCGGGGCTGCGGCCTCAACGGCCTAACGGGCATCCCGGAGCGCCGGGGAAACATCGTGCGCCCCATGCTGAACGTGACCCGGCGGGAGATCGGGGACTACTTGAACGAGCACCGCGTCCCCCACGTGGAGGACGAGACCAATACCGACCCGGCCTACACCCGCAACCGGGTGCGCCTCCAGCTCCTGCCCCTGCTGGAGCAGCTCAACCCCCAGGCCGCCGCCCACATCGCCTCCGCCGCCCGCCGTCTGCGGGAGGATGAGCAGGAGCTGTCCCGGCAGGCGGCCCTGGCCGCTGATCAGGCCTTGGACGTGCCGGAGGGGGTCGCCGTCAACGTGCAGGCCCTGCGGGAGCTTCCCCACCCCATCGCCCTGCGGGCCTGCGCCCAGCTCCTGGACCGGGCGGGCCTGGGAGGAGAGGCGATCCACCTGGAACAGCTGCTCCGCCTGGCCCAGTGCGACGACCCCTCCGCCCAAATCGACGTGCCGGGGGGCAGCGCCCGCCGCCAGTACGAGCTGCTGGTGCTGTCCCATCAGACAGCTTCGGACGCGGAGCCGCCAGCTCCCTGGGAGCTGGCAGAGGGCGAGAACCGCTGGGGGGATTGGACCATCCGCTGTATCCGGGCGGAGTGTCCGGGGAAAGCCTATGTCAGCCCCGGAGAGTTCTATTTGAAGCCGGAGCGTTACCTCATCCGCCCCCGGCGGGAGGGGGACGCCATCACCCTGGGCCGGCGCCCGGAAAAAAGCCTCAAGCGGCTGATGATTGAGGCCCGCGTGCCCGCCCACCGCCGGGAGGAAATTCCCGTGCTGGCCCTGGGCCCGCAGGTTGCCGCTGTGGGCGGCTTTGGCCCGGACCGGGCTTTTCTGGCTGAGCCGGGACAACCGGCTGTGCATATTATATTACTTCCGAACTGAAGGGCAGGAAGTAATATATGCCATGTTGTGCGGCTGCCGCCCTTGGGCGGCGGCGAGCAAAACGGCTTAAATCGAAAACAGAGGAGAATGGATCATGCATCAAGACGTAGAACAAATTCTGTACACCGAGGAGGACCTGCGCCGCCGAATCCGTGAGCTGGGCGCACAGATCGCGGCGGACTATGCCGGACGCACCCCCATGCTGGTGTCCGTCCTGCGCGGGTCGTACATTTTTATGGCCGACTTGACCCGCGCCATCGACCTAGATTTGACGGTGGACTTCATGGCCGTGTCCTCCTATGGGGCAGGCACCGTGAGCTCCGGCCAGGTGGAGATCAAAAAAGACCTGTCCGACTCCATCGAGGACCGGGACCTCATCATCGTGGAGGACATCCTGGACTCGGGCAACACCCTGTACTACCTGATGGACGTGCTCCGCGCTCGAAAACCCGCCTCCATCCGTATCTGCACCCTGATGGATAAGCCGGAGCGCCGCGTCAAGCCCATCACCGCCGACTATGTGGGCTTCACCATTCCGGACGCGTTCATCGTGGGCTACGGGCTGGACTACGCGGAAAAATACCGCAACCTGCCCTATGTGGGCGTGCTGAAGCCCTCTGTCTATACGCAGTAACGAGGCCCTCGCAGAAAATAAGCGGCTGCGCCGCACCGAAGGAGATCACTCATTTTGAAACAGAGCAGAATCAGGAGCGTATTGCTCTACCTCGTTGTGCTGCTTGCCGTGCTGTGGGGGCTGGCCGCCTTCACCGGGGCGGGCCAGGGCGGCCACGTCAGCTATTCCACCGCCGTGGACTGCTTCCAACAGGAGCAGGTCGTCCGCTTCACCGTGGACGGCAGCGGCCTGATGACCATGGAGCTGAAGGACGGCAGCATCCGCCGCCACGCCCTGGCGGATGTGGACGCCTTTCGCCGGGACATGGGCGCGCTGATTGAGGAGCAGTATCAGCGGGGCGTGCTCCAAGCCTACGACTTTAAGCAGGGGTTTGAAATGCCCCTGTGGCTGGTGGTGCTCATCCCCTGCCTGGCGTCGGCGGCGCTGGCACTGGTGCTGTGGATGCTGCTCAACGCCCAGCAGCAGGGAGCCCAGAGCGGCGGACAGGGCGGCATGAACCGCTTTGGCCAGGCCCGGGCCGTGGAGGGCGGCGGCGGGACCGTCACCTTCGACGACGTGGCCGGAGCGGACGAGGAAAAGCAGGAGCTCCAGGAGCTGGTGGACTTCCTCAAAGAACCCCAGAAGTTCATCGACCTGGGGGCCCGCATCCCCAAGGGCGTGCTGTTGGTCGGCCCGCCGGGCACCGGCAAGACTTTGCTGGCCCGAGCCGTGGCCGGGGAGGCCGGGGTGAAGTTTCTGTCCATCTCCGGCTCCGACTTTGTGGAGCTGTACGTGGGCGTGGGCGCGTCCCGGGTGCGGGATCTGTTTGACCAGGCCAAAAAGGAGTCCCCCGCCATCGTGTTCATCGACGAAATCGACGCCGTGGGCCGCCAGAGAGGCGCCGGCCTGGGCGGCGGCCACGATGAGCGGGAGCAGACCCTGAACCAGCTGCTGGTGGAGATGGACGGCTTCGCCGCCAACGAGGGGGTCATCGTGCTGGCCGCCACCAACCGGCAGGACATTCTGGACCCCGCCCTGCTGCGCCCCGGCCGGTTTGACCGGCAGGTGTACGTGGGCCGGCCGGACATGAAGGGCCGGGAGGAAATCCTCCGGGTGCACACCCGGAAAAAGCCCCTGGCCGACGATGTGGACCTGAAGGAGATCGCCCGGGAGACCACTGGCTTCACCGGCGCGGACCTGGAAAACCTGATGAACGAGTCCGCCCTGCTGGCCGCCCGGAAGGACCAGCCCTATATCACCCTGGCAGACGTGCAGCAGTCGGTGGTCAAGGTCATCGCCGGACCGGAAAAGCGCAGCCGGGTGCGGCTGGAGGAGGACAAACGCATCACCGCCTATCATGAGGCGGGCCACGCCGTGGTCAGCCGCGCCCTGCCCACCCAGGACCCGGTGCAGCAGATTACCATCGTCCCCCGGGGCGAGGCGGCGGGCATGACCATCAACCGCCCCCAGGAGGACCGGGACCACGTCACCCAGCGCCGGCTGGAGGAGACGCTGTCCACCCTGCTGGGCGGGCGATGCGCCGAGGAGATCGTGCTGGGCTATGTGTGCACCGGCGCGGTGAGCGACCTGGAGCGGGCCACCGCCATCGCCCGCAACATGGTGACCAAGTACGGCATGAGCAAAAAGCTGGGCCACGCCGCCTATAATTCCTCCCACGACGAGGTATTTATCGGCCGCTCCATGGCCCAGGCCAAGCCCTATTCCGAGCAGACCGCCGCCCTCATCGACCAGGAGATTAAGGACCTGCTGGACACGGCCTACGCCCGGTGCCGGGAAATCCTAAACCGGGACCGAGACAAGCTGGAGGCCGTGGCCCAGTTCCTTTTGGAGCATGAGACCATGGACGCACAGCAGTTCCAGCAGGTATATGACGATCCGGCTGCGCTCAGCGCCGCCGAGGAAACGCGGGAGAGCTGAAGCATGGAAAATCAGGAATCAAATGTGAATCAAACCCCGGAGGACAGCGCCGCCCCCGGCCAACCATCCCCCCAGACCGGCGCCCAGGCCCGCAAGGACTCGTCCGCCGGGCGGGAGCTATATCAGAATGTGCGGGTGCTGGTGACGATGATGGCGCTGTTCGTCCTCCTGTTCACTTTTGTGGCCCGGGTGATCGTGGTCAGCGGCCCGTCCATGCAGAACACCCTGTTCGGCGGCGATCTGGTTTTGGTGTGGTCCCTGGGCTACACCCCAAAGCAAGGCGACGTGGTGGTGCTCACCCAGGAGAGCTATCAGGAGGACTCCATCGTCAAGCGGGTCATCGCCACCGAGGGCCAGCAGGTGGATATCGACTATGACACCAACACCGTCTACGTGGACGGTGAGGCTATCGCCGAGGACTATATCAAGGAGCGAATGCGCCTGCCCGGCTGGGGCGAAGGCGTGAACCACGTGGTGGTGCCCGAGGACTGCATCTTCGTCATGGGGGATAACCGCAACAACTCCGCCGACAGCCGCCTGCCCCAGATCGGCATCGTAGACAACCGGTGCGTCATAGGCCGCGGAGTGATGGTGATCTTTCCCTTCCCCCACTGGAGGGGGCTGTAGTCATGTATGTCGAGTTCAGCGCCCTTGGGCGCGGGGAGGTTTCCCATGAATAAAAGTGTTTCCGGGCGCGTGCCCTGGCTGTTGTCGGCCGCCGCCGCCGCCCTGGCCGCCGCCGCCCTGCGGTGTTGGCAGCTGTCCTCCGCCTTTGAGCCCTCCGGCCTGGCTGCTCCCGGCGCTCAGGCCAGCGTCATCCTGGTGTGCGTTTTGTTCATGACCAGCGCGTGGTTCATCCTGCTGGCCATGTACCAGCCCTTGACCAAGCGGCCCATGACCTTGGGGCAGGCCCACCGGTGGGACCTGGTGTTTCTGGACGCCGGGGACCCCGTCTATCCCGCCCTGGCGGTACTGGCGGCATTTCTGGCCCTGACCGCCGTCCCTGTGCTGCTCCCCGTGGGCCTGGCGCAGTGGCAGCACTATCGGGAGCTCCTGGCGGCGCTGAAGCAGGGCCTTGACGTCCAGCTTCCCAGCAACAACGGAATGCTCACCATCGCCACGGGTGTGGGGGCGCTGCTGTCCGCCCTGGGTCTGCTGCAAATGGGGCGGGACGGCCTGCGCCCCGGCAAACGGGGCCGGGGCGGGTTTTCCGCCGCCCTGCCCGGCGTGGCCGGGTGCGTGTGGCTGATGGAGAGCTTCCGGGCCCACGCCGCCAACCCCGTGCGGTGGGACTACGCCCCCCAGCTGCTGGCCATCGTGTGCGGCATGATGTTCTATATGGACTTTGCCGGGATGTCCGCCGGCGCCGCCCGGCCCCGGCGGCTGTTGTGGCTGGCGGGCATGACGGCGGTGCTCTCCGCCCTGTCCATGGTCACCGCCGCCTCCGAGCTGTCCGCCCTGTCCGCCGCCGGCCTCTCCGTGCGCTCCACCCAGCTGGGCGACCTGCTGCTGCTGCTCTCCCAGACCCTGGCGGCGGCGGGAGTGCTGTGGCGGCTGCCCCCCAACCTGGAAAATCCGCCCAAACCGCCCAATACTTCCGGTCCTCACCCCGACCGGATATAAGAGATACAGGAGGAACCCACCCATGAACGACAAGAAATTTTATATCACCACACCCATCTACTACCCCTCGGGCAAGCTGCACATCGGCCACTCCTATACCACCGTGGCCGCAGATGTCATGGCCCGTTACAAGCGGCTCCAGGGCTATGACGTGATGTTCCTCACCGGCACCGACGAGCACGGCCAGAAGATTGAGGACAAGGCCAGGGAGGCCGGGGTCACTCCCCAGGAGTTTGTGGACAATATCGTGGCCGCTCCCGGCGGCGTGCTGGACCTGTGGAAGCTGATGAACATCTCCTACGACCGGTTCATCCGCACCACCGATGCGTACCACGTGGAATCCATCCAGAAGATCTTCAAGCAGATGTACGACAACGGGGACATCTACAAGGGCTCCTACAAGGGCAAGTACTGCAAGCCCTGCGAGTCCTTCTGGACGGAATCCCAGCTGGTGGACGGCAAGTGCCCCGACTGCGGCCGGGAGGTGATGGACGCGGAGGAGGAGGCGTACTTCTTCCGCGCCTCCAAGTATGCCGACCGAGTTCGGGACCTGCTGCTGAACACCGACTTTCTGGAGCCCAAGAGCCGCGTCCATGAGATGGTGAACAACTTCATCGACTGCGAGGGCGGCCTCCAGGACCTATGCGTGTCCCGCACCTCCTTCACCTGGGGCGTGCCCGTGGACTTCGACCCCGGCCACGTGGTATACGTGTGGCTGGACGCGCTGTTCAACTATATGACCGCCCTGGGCTATCAAAACG
>OFGQ01001181.1_pt1 | contig 18160 bp, 15 predicted proteins | sample 1521791 | NCBI WGS metagenome assembly OFGQ01 (sample SAMEA3504116, study PRJEB24116) | mouse gut metagenome | biome: mouse gut; feature: mouse-associated habitat; material: faeces | place: Denmark | collected 2011 | reverse complement strand
TGGCGGTGGAGCTGGACATGGTGATGAACGTGCTGGCGGCGGGGATGGAGATCAGTGACGATGCGCTCCGCAGTCTCCGGGGCCGGTGCGTCCAGAACGTGAAGAAAAGCAGAGTTTCCAACAGGCGGTAGTCACGATTATTGATTACCGCTTTTTCATTCATGGCCTCTCACCTCCCGCATACCAGTCTACTGCTATAATATCACGTTTTTATCACATTGCATAGTAGAAACAGGCAGGACGGCCCGAGAAAATTTCTCGATGCCGCCCTGCCTGTTAGCGATAGGTTTCGCCTGAAGAATTTTGCCTCATTTTTGAAAACACATTACCCATGCAACCCCTTGTGCCACAACGATTTGGGGGCTGATAGCTCAGTTGGACATAGTCTACTGGTCGGAGTCTGCTGGCCGTCAAAGGGAGAGCGCCGTATTTGCAGGGGGTTCAGCTAGATTGCACAAATTGGAACGGCAGATTGTCAAATCCGTGGAACCATTGCGGCGCAATGGCTTCGCGGATTTTCTGCTATTTCTCAAAACAGTAGTCAAATAGTAGTCAACTATACGGTTAAACAATAAAATCTTTGATGTTGAAAAATGAATCATTCCATGCTATCATATTGTCAAGTTAAGGAGAAAATCTCCAGATGAAGAAGAAATTTAGTCCATTGGTATCTTTTTAGGTACCGGGACCCGGAAACTTGTTTAGCATTTTGATATTGTCTCCGTACCTGCCAACCCACACATATGAGATGCTAAACAAACTCTTACCAGGTAGCTATTTTGATCGAGTACCGACGGTACGAATCTGATTGCAGAGTGACAGTGGTTGATCGAGTCAGAGATTGTCGGTGTGTGCATATGCCCCAGGGGATTCGGCACATATCTGAAGCCTGTGTTATTGAAGAAGTATAAAGAATTATAATATTAGCGGGGACAAATAGAAAGGAAAGCTGCTATGAGTAAAGGAAAAGTTGCTAAGAGTGAAGGAAAAATGGAATTGATTTACCATCCGGTCCTGAAGGAAATCCGCTTTCGGAGATGGGAGAACGGCAGGTGGGTGGAGGCTGGGGATGAACGGAGCATTCTCCACAAATATGTAAGCGAGGATAACCAACTGCTGCAAAATCTGGGAGATGAATTCTTCGCCGATATAATCCGGTCAATGGATAACTGCAAGCTGACCAAGCTGAATTTCATCGGGACAAGGGAGGACTACGAGGATCTGAAGAGAATGATTGAGCATTTTGAGCAGAATAAGCAAAATGAAAATCGCAGTATCTCTATCGGAGAATTCACAGAGCTGCCCGCTGTCCGGGAGCTCTTCGAGGACATCATGCACTATAGCAACGAAACCTCTGCTGCCTTTCAGGAGAAGATTGAGGAAATCGAGGCGGAGGGGCATCAGTCGGAGGTCGGCTCCATCTGCAATGCGCTGAAGGAATGGCTGGGGGCCCTGGAGTTGAAGCGGGAGGGCCTGAAGGAAAATGTGGTCAACCTGTGCTTTGTCGGCTCGTACAGCTCCGGAAAGTCCACGCTGATCAACGCAATGATTGGAGAGGCGATTCTGCCGGAGGCCATCGAGTCCAAGACAGCCAAAATGTTCCGCATCACCCAGATACCTTCGGACAGTCCGGATCTGCCCAGCATCTCCTTCTGTCTGCGCCATGACGGCGGTGCGAATCACGTCAAAATCCAGTGGGAGGACGGCCAGAGGGTCTCCCTGCTGGGCTGGCCTCCGGAAAATCCCATCCGGGGCGCGGTGCAGGGGATCATCGACGACAACGCAGGGAACAGGCGGCACGTGCAAATGAGCGCAGTCCTGGCGTGCCTCAACGACCAGCCCGGCGGTGCGCTGATGCCGGACGGCAGAGGCGGATTCCGGGAAAGCAGCAGTTATATCGATGGAATCATCCATATCCGATACCCCTTTGATATGAAGGCGGGGGTCCTGTTCCAGGTCTATGACACACCGGGTACCGACAGCAATAACCCGGAGCATCTGCGGACGCTGAAGACCGCGCTGGAGGACCCCGCCAGTTCGATCCTGGTCTATGTCAATGAACCGTCCAAAATGGAGGGGACGGCCAATGCCATCCTGCTGGACATTCTGGGGAACAAGGAGTCCCAAAGCGGCAGCAGCGGGTCCACCATCGACCTCAGCCGCTCGTTCTTCGTGGTCAATAAGGCGGACACGCTGAAGGATGAGCAGGCGGTGCGGGATCTGCAGAACAAGAGCCTACTGCTGGCACAGGTGGAAGAGGGCGAGCAGGAGCGTGCGGAGGAGGAGGGGGCGGCGCCGAAGGCGGCGCTGGAGATCAAGCTGAAGGAAAAGCGGCTGTTCTTTACCGATGCGCTCCATGCCGTGGATGCCCGGGCGGTCAAAAAGGGCATTGATACAAGCGATGAGCGAGGGCGGCTGAAGGATAATCGGAAGCTGGTCGATACCGGGTGGTACCACTTTTATCAATATGATATTATGGCGCAGGCCGGCGCGGATACGAAGCAACTGGTGGATGACGCGGAGGAGAAGAGGCTGGCGCTGGAAGAGGAGAGAAAAGCGCAGGCGGATGTGCATCTGAAGGAGTGGAAGGCGGAGCTTAAACGGCTTATGGTGGAGGACCCGGACGCTGCCGATGCGTTCATGGACACAAAGCCGCCAGCCGCGCTTCCGGTGGAGGCGCACTATGTCTGTTCCGGCGTGTATTCCCTGCAGAAGGAGATCGAGAGGTATGCGGAGCGCTTTGCACTGGCGGTCCGTGCCAAGGGGATTATTGACGCCACGCGAGAGCTGAACAACAACACAAAACGGAAATGCCAGGAGATCGAGAACGCCCTGGAAAAGAATATTGAGTATCTGAAAAGACAGACTGACGCGGCAAAAAACGAACTCTCGGGGAAAATCGGCGATATTTGCAAAGTGGACGAGCGTCGGGATATCAGCGATGCGGAAGCGAAGGAACTGGGGCTGGATATGGAAGCCGTCAATAAGAGAATGAAGGAGCTGAAGACATATCTGAAGCCCGGGAGCTGGCCTGAGTTCGATGTGGGAGGGACGGTCAATCTTAAGCGGTATGCGAATTATGCAAAAGGAACGACGAAACAGGCGATTGAAAACTTTTATTCTGACTATTTCCAAAAATGCAAGGAGCTCCTGGAGAGGAAGCAGGATCAACTCATGCGCCAGATCACGCAGACAATCGACGCCCAGAAGGAGTTGGACGACGATACAAAGGAGCGATTGAAGGACGTCCGAAAGCAGACCATCCAGCTGCCGACCCAGAGCCGCATTTCCGACGTCAGAATTGAGGACTATTTTAAGAAAATCTGGTTTATTCACTGGGTAAAAAAAGATGCGCTCATACATGAGCTGGTGGACAGATTCGAACAGGAATTGGACAAGCTGAAAGAGGAATATAAATCTGAATATCAAGAGACGCTCAACAATTTGCGCACTGAGATTCAAAAGCAGTACCAAGACAGGATAGAGGAGTTTGCCGGCGAAGTGATTCGCCTAGAGCGGGACCGCAAGGGCGTCCAGGACGAGCTGGATAAGCTAAAGAAAATCCTGGATGAAGTCTTGGAACGGGATGAGCGGCTGGAGAGGAAGATTTACAGCGAAAAGGTCGGAGAGGAGAAGAAGCTATGAGCAACGTGTACGAAAGGTATTTCGGCGGCGGGGACGTCAGCGCCGGCAAGGCAGGCATGATGGGTGACATCAGGGACCATGCACTGAAGGGCGACGAGTTGCGGGAGCTGATTGACGAGCTGGAGCGGCGGAGGATGCTGAACACGAAGCGCTACACGCCGCCGCCGAAGGAGCAGTGGGACAGGGACTATCTGGACAAGTTGTCCCACGGGTATATCTCCGACTACTTCTCCCGGGAGTTCCTGGAACACTTTGGAGAGGCGGCGGAGCACGTCAGCGGGCAGGCGAAGCGGAAAAAGTACATCGCGGCCGGCGTCATCCTGCTGGCGCTGGCCCTCGCCGTGGGATGCTGGATGCTGTCCTCCGGCGGGACCGGTAAGGAGCCTCCGGCAGACCGCACCAGTATCCAGAGTAGCCAGAGCTGAGGGGAGGAACTGAAATGGATGTATCAAAACAGCAGGCACCCAACCGGGAGGAATTGCTTGCCAATCTGGACAAGGTCAGCAGTATGCTGGACAAGCTGTACCTGTATCACCTCAGCCGGGACTTCGTCGTGGTACCTTTCGAGAGCTACAACAACCGGGAGGACGGTTCCTATTCCATCGGATATGACGCCAATATCCGGGGAATCCGGGTCCTGCGGTGGGTCTACGACAAGGAGGAAAAGCTGACGGACCGGTTCAAAAACGTGCTCACCGTCTTCTCCCAGAGCGACAGCAGTCTCGCATTGGTCATCCGCCGGACGGCGGAGCGCTGTGAGATGCTGTTCTGCCTGAAAAATGAGACAGCGGAGCGTAGCCGCAAGGAGGACAGCATTCAGAACATTGCGCTACTGGAAAAAGCGCTCCTCGGCAATTTCCCCGGGACCCAGGCGGTGGGGGAGGGCATCGATGAGGACTGGATCGGGCTGCGCGAGCCAAAGTCCATTGCCAGTCTGACCAGCATTCCATCGGAAAAATCGGAGGATTTCATCAGCCAGGGGCTGGAGAAGCTGCTGGACGGCATTGTGCCCCGGGGGGAGGAGGACAGCTACACGGTCCTGCTTCTGGCGGAGCCGGTGACCCAGGAGCAGATCAGCGTGATCCGCAGCGGCTATGAGGAGCTGGCCTCCGCGCTGCAGCCCTTTTCCGAGTATCAGTTTTCCCTTGGAACTAACAACGGAACTACGGAGAGCGAGCTCACCTCTTTAACCAAGACCGACAGTATTAACAGCTCCATCACAAAGACCAACAGCGTGAACGCCGGGATCAATCTCGGCGTAAACGATAACGTCACGAAGGCTGCAAACATTTTGAAAAAGGTATTCAGAATGGTCGCGGGCGGGGAGCAGGGAACGAGCCACGGAACGAGCACCGGCATCTCCGCCGGGTTCTCCCACTCCCGTGCCACTACCGAAGGGGAGGGCAGCTCTACCGCCAGGGGAGTCAGCAGGGACTACGGCGTGACAGAGGGCACCAGCCGGACGGCCAATTATTCCTATAAATCCTATTCTATCGCCAACATGCTGGAAAAACTGGCGCTCCAGTGCAAACGGATCGAGAACGGCCGTGCGTTGGGGATGTGGAACTTCGCGTCCTACGTGATCGCCAACAACGCCCAGACGAGCTTGGACGTGGCCAACTTCCTGCGCTCGCTGATGCAGGGAGAGCAGTCCTATATTGAGGCCTCCGCAATCAACCATTGGGAACCCGATAAGGAGAATGGCGGGGAGAGGGAGGCGGAGGATTTCAAGAACGTGCTGGCCTATATCCGGCATTTCGTTCACCCCATCTTTGCCAATACGCAGGACATGATCCGCAGCGATTTTCAGTACGATCCCGCCAAGACCATGACCATGACGCCGGCGTCGCCGATCTCCACCTCGGAGCTGGCGGGCACTATCAGCTTCCCCCACCGCTCGGTGTCCGGGTTGCCGGCACTGGTGTGCGCCCGCTTTGGGAGGAACGTGATGCCCTCCGGACTGGAGGAGGACATCGCGGCGGGGCCCTCTGGGCTCTGCCCTCTGGGGAGCATCTACCACATGCACAATGTGGAAAAAACCAGCCCGGTGGCCCTGGTCCGCAATGAGCTGACGGCGCACACCTTTATTACCGGCTCCACCGGCTCGGGGAAGTCCAACACCATCTATAAGATTCTGGACGAGCTGTGCTTCAGGAGCGAGGATCCGGCGAAATTTCTGGTGATCGAGCCAGCCAAAGGAGAGTACAAGGATGTGTTTGGCGGCCGCCCCGGCGTGTCCGTCTATGGAACGAATCCGAAAAAGGCGCCGCTGTTGCGGCTCAACCCTTTCTCCTTCCCGGATGACATCCATGTTCTGGAGCACATCGACCGCCTGGTGGAGGTCTTCAACGCCTGCTGGCCCATGTATGCCGCCATGCCCGCAGTGCTGAAGGACGCCATCGAGGCCTCCTATGTCAGCTGCGGGTGGAGCCTGCGGACGTCCCGGTGCTTCTCCGGGTGCTTTCCCACCTTCGAGATCCTGCTCAAAAAGCTGCCGGAGGTAATCGACAGCTCCGAATATTCCAGCGACACCAAGGGGGACTATATCGGCGCACTGAAGACCCGGATTAAGTCGCTGACCAACGGGATCAACGGGCAGATCTTCTGCGCAACAGACGAAATTCCGGATGGAGACCTGTTTGACGGGAAGGTGATCGTTGATCTCAGCCGCATTGGCTCAATGGAGACGAAAGCGCTGCTCATGGGCATCCTGATGATCAAATTGCAGGAGTACCGAATGAGCGGCGGGGAGGGCCCCAATGCGGCGCTGCGGCATGTCACTGTGCTGGAGGAGGCACACAACCTGCTGCGGCGCACCTCTCCGGAGCAGTCCCAGGAGAGCTCTAATCTGCAGGGAAAATCCGTGGAGATGCTCTCCAACGCCATTGCAGAGATGCGTACATATGGCGAGGGCTTCATCATCGCCGACCAGTCGCCGGGGCTGCTGGACCTCTCCGTGATCCGCAACACCAATACCAAGATCATCATGCGTTTGCCGGAGGAGTCGGACCGCGTTCTGGCCGGGAAAGCCGCCGGGCTGAACGACGATCAAATCGTGGAATTGGCAAAGCTCCGCCGGGGGGCGGCGGCCGTGTATCAAAACGGCTGGCTGGAGCCGGTGCTGTGCATGGTGGATTGCTTTCCGGAGGAGGAGAAAAGGAAGCTCTCCTATCAGCCGGTGGAGCAGGCGTTCTCGCCGGTGATGGACGCCTTCTTTGAGAGGTTCCTGCATGGACCGGAGCGGGGGCGGGAGCTGACAGAGGAGGATGCGGATGGCATCTGTCGCTGGATTGACCGTCTGCACGTGCGGGAGGAGATCCAGGACCTGATGCGGAAGACGGAGCCCTTGTCGGAGCAGGAGCGGAGATGCGTGTTATATGAGCTGCTCAGCGGCTGGGACATCATCCGGCAGGCCCAGAACTGTGAAAATCCTGCAGGTATAGTGGAGCGGGCAGCGGCGGAGCAGCTGCAGGTCTCGGCAGAGCTGGCGCGGGAAATCCGAGAGAGGGTCTTCGTATATGCGGCGGAGAACCTGAATCCGCGGAATTCCAACACCTATGAAATCTTGATGCGGTATGGAGGGATCAAATGATGACACCATTAGGCGCGTTGACTGGAGCCATCAAGGTGGCAGGCGAGTTAGCTGCAAAGACTGCGGAAAAAGCGGTCGAAATCGCCGCAACGGAGGGTGCGGTCAAGGCGGGAGAGAAAATCGTCGGAGCCGTGGAAGGCACGGTAAAGAAGGCGGGTACCCTGGCGGAGGTGGACCTGTCCGGGCTGCCGGGGAGGGGCAGACTGACGGATGTCGATCTGTCCGGACTGCCGGGGCAAGGCGGGCTGGCAGATGCAGACCTGTCCGGGCTGCCAGGCAGAGGAGAGCCCTTCCGTGCGCCCTTCCCGGATTGGCGCAGTCCGATGGAGCAGGAGCCCCACGGGAAGTACATCCCGGAGACGCCCGAGCCGATGTACGCCAATCAGAAATCCGGGGAGAAGGTTCCGGAGAGGGCGGAGAAATCCGATGTGTGGTCCAAAGAGGGCGGGAGCTACAAGGAAGTAAAGGAAAACAGCAACGGCGTAACCCATGAGGTGCATCATGTGCCTGCAGACAGCATCTCCCCTTTGGAGCGCGGGGACGGGCCGGCAATCAAGATGGAAAAAGGCGACCATCAGCAGACCGCCAGCTACGGTAGCTCCAGGGAGGCCAGGGATTACCGCGCCGCGCAGCAGGAGTTGATTAACGATGGCAAGTTCCGCGAGGCGATGCAGATGGATATTGATGATATTCATGAAAAATTTGGCTCAAAATATGATGACTCTATTTCGCAGATGATGGACTATGTGGATCAATTAGCTAAGGAGGGCAAGATCAATGCTTAACTGGGAGGCAAAACCTCTGGCAGAGGTCAACGGCATAAAATTCGGGATGTCCCGTGAGGACGTGCGCAAGGTGCTGGGAGGAACATACCGGACATTCAAAAAGAGCAAGTTCAGTAAGACAATGACTGATGACTTCGGGATCTGCCATGTGTTCTACAATACGGAGGACAAATGCAAGGCTGTGGAGATATTTGGTGAGTGTCAGGTTTCCATTGATGGGAAAGTCGTTTTTCCTCTGGATGTGCAGGCGGTGAAGGAGATCATCCCCGATCTGGAGGAGGATACGGGGAGCTATATCAGCAGGAAGCTGTCCATCGGCATCTATGCGCCCAGCGGCACAGCCGAGAGCATTTTGTTTAGTCATTCCGGGTATTACGAAGAATGATAGTAATGGAGCTACATCATCTGGGGAGTATTTTAAAATAGAGAAAAGCAGCGAGGTTAGGTCCTTTGGAGAGTAGCTTAACCTTGCTGTTTTATCTACCACACGCATAATATCAAGCATCCATCAGAAGTCTTTCAGCCACGCCTTAAACTCGTCCAGCGAAATTTTCTCAGCGTCGCATTCGTGCTTTTTCGCCTTGGCCTGTTTCGCCCAGGCGGCAAACTGCTCCTCGGAGATCTTCCCTGCCTTGATCCAGGCGAAGTGCCGCTTGTACTCCCGTCGGTATTCACTGAATACCAGATCCTTCTTGCTGTTCTTCGCCCACTTCTGCACGGGAGCAATGTTCCGGCAGAGCTTTTCGGATGGCTGTGGTCTGCTGCAATACTCCGCAGTGATCCGGCCGATGATGGGAAAGTACCTGCCGCAGCTCCTGCACCGGCGGACCGGGATGTTCTTCGCAACACAGTCCCGCAGGGAGAAGTCAATCAGGTCGCGGATAGTGTTTGGATACAGGATCGAGCCGCAGGTATCCTCGCCAACCGGGCCGAAGCTGACGGGAATTGGTTTGAAGCAAAACAGCTCCGCATCATGCGGCTGATCAAAAACATAGTTTGCTCTGACATTTTTCTGCACGTCCCGGTCAACCTGGTCAATGTCCAAAATATTCTCCACAAACTTCTGCGCCTGTTTCTGGTACAGCGAAAGCTGCTCCGGAAGCTGGCGCAGTTCTTCTGCCATTCCGGGCTCTATATTTTCTCTGGCTTTATGCCAGAACCACTGCATATACAACAGCTTGAAGTAAACATGCTTCTCGCCTAATTCACCCAGTGCCTGCATCATCTGATCGGTGTATGCGGCGTCTTTCGTAGTAAGAAACTTCTCCAAGCCCTCGCAAGCCTGCTGGATCAATGACTCCCACTCTGCGTGATCCATCTCCAGAAAACTCAGCAGGCTCTCCAGATACGGCAGAGCTATCTGCGTAGACGCAGAACCGTGCCCTCCAAAAGTATCGTATTCAAAGAACTCCCCGTCCTCAAGGAAGTACATCTTGTAAATCCACATATGAAGCCCTCTACAAAACATCCAATAAAGTTGTTGAGATGTGTCTTGACAAACGAGTGCAGTTATGCTACGATGACAGCAACAAAATAGTCCAAAGGTAAAATTAGATGTCAAAAACAGTCTACCACACCTACACATCTCTGTCAACAACAAAAAGGAGGGCTTTATGAAACAATTACAAACGATCAGCGGCGAAACTCTTATGAGCAAGCCGCTGCAGCCAATAAACTTTGTCGTAGATACATTTCTTTCTCAAGGCTTACACATTTTGGCTGGTTCACCCAAAGCGGGCAAGTCCTGGCTGGCGCTGTGGCTTGCCGTCACGGTTGCAAAAGGTGAAGAAGTCTGGAAAATGTCTGTGAAGCAGGGAACTACGCTTTACCTATGCCTGGAAGATTCGCAGCTTCGTATCCAGAACAGGCTCTTTGAAATTACGGATGATGCTCCGGCAAACGTCCACTTCTGCACCGAGTGCAGTACCCTTGGTCGTGGTTTGGAGGAGCAGCTGGAGAACTTCGTTTCAGAATATCCAGACACGGTCCTCGTCATCATCGACACCTTGCAAATGGTTCGTGGCAGCAACTATGACTGCACTTATGCCAACGACTACCGTGATCTTTCTGTGCTGAAGAAGATTGCTGACAAACATCAGATCGCTATCCTGCTAATCCATCATCTGCGGAAAGAACCATCGGAAGACGTCTTTAATCGCATCTCTGGCACGACTGCAATCAGCGGTGCGGTGGACAGTAGTTTCACTCTGATCAACAGCAGCCATGGCAGCGGCAGAGCAAAATTGTTTTGCATTGGCCGGGATATTGAGTATCGGGAAATTTCTTTGGAACGCAACACCGATAATATATGGGAAATGATTGCTGACAGTCATGAAGAAAATGAGCGGACTGACAACAAAATCATTTTTCTTCTCTCTGAACTTTTACTCTCCCAGCCCGAATTTATCGGCACTCCAACTGAACTGTCCAACAGGATTGACCCTGCTGGAACGGCAGACATTACGCCAAAGAAAGTTGCCCGTCAAATCCTGCAAAGCGTTGACGCACTAAGGGAAATCGGCATCACGGCAACCACCCGTCGGAGCAACGGGAAGCGAATCATTGAACTGCATAGTGCCGAAAGTGTCGATTCATCCGGTACCCCGACTATTGGCACTATCGACCCTGTGGGCACAGTTACCGCCTGTCCGCGCGTGTGAGGCCGTTTGTGCGGCGTTCATCGGCTGGGCCGAGGAAGTATCCGCAACTGGAGAAATCGACCGTGTTCGGCAGTTGTGGGCCAGCCTGACGGAAGCTGACGGTTTCGAGAAGAACGGACGGGGCCACCGGGACGGGGAAACGCCCACCGTTTCGGTGGGGCAAGCATCGCGTCCGGCTATACGCCGTGCCGCACTCGCTGGGGCGAAGCCCCGGCACCCCTGCCCCTGAAGGGGAGAAAGGAGAGAAATGCAGAAAAAGAAAACGGCGATCATCACAGCCAGGATGACGCCGGAGGATAAACAGAAAATTGAACAGCGGGCAGCTAACGCCGGGATGACCGTCACGGACTACCTGACCACCTGCGCCCTCGGAAAGAAAATCGTCCGGGTGGATGGGCTGGACAAGATTCTCACAGAGCTGAAGGCCCAGGGCCGGAACCTCAATCAGTTAACCGTCTTGGCAAACATGGAGCGGCTGACTGTCATGCGGGGAGATGACCTGGCGGACGGCTATGCTGCCCTCTGCGAACAGGTCCACCGCCTCGCGCGGGAGGTGCGGTGATGGCGACCTTCACAGCAATCAACTGCAAGCACCAGAGCGGCGGTGCGATGCGGGGGACGCTGGACTACGTGTCGCAGAAGAAGAAAACTCTCTGGGGTGATGCCCAACTGGTGGTAGGTCACAACTGTGTCCCATAGTCCGCCTATACCGAGATGCTCACCACAAAGCAGCAGTTCCGCAAAACCGATGGGCGGCAGTTTTACCACTTCGTTCAGTCTTTCGCAGAGGACGATCCGATCACACCGGCAGAAGCCAACGCCATTGGGCTGGAGCTGGCCCAGCGGGAGTTCCCAGGCTTCGAGGTAGTGATCGCCACCCATGTGGACACCAACCACATCCACAACCATCTGGTGGTCAACAGCGTCAGCTGCGTGGACGGGAAGAAACTCCACCAGAGTGCCGACGATCTGTTGGCCCACCGGAAAGCCAACGATGAAATCTGTCTGGCCCATGGACTAAGCACTCTGGAGCGACCGGAGAAGCAGTCCAGAACGAAACGGATGAAGCCTGGTGAGTATCAGGCCGGTCTCTACGCCGACAGCTGGAAGCTGGATCTGATCCAGACCATCAACGACGTGCTGGAGTACGCCGGAAGTCCAGATGAGTTCGTCGAGGGCATGGAGCGAGAGGGATACCAGGTCACCTGGACCGAGAATCGGAAGCACATCACCTTCGCCTGTCCCAATGGGCGACGGTGTCGTGATACCAGTCTCCACGATGAGACATTCCTCAAAGAAAATATGGAGGCGCTGTTTGTCTACCGGCAGATGGTTGGTTTTCATGGAGAGTATTCAGAACCGACCATCGGTTGGATCGGTGAAGCCAGTCAGGGGCTGCTCCAGTTGGGGAAACAACTGGAACAGGATGCAGATCTGCCGCCTCTCCCTGTGCCGCCGGTCTGGACGGATAGCAAGCTGCGCCGCAGGGAGGCACTAATAAAACTGGCCCATGGTCAAAAGTTGAGTCACGATAGCCACAGCCAAAGTCAGGGCATGATGGGCTACTGAGAAAGGAGATTCTATGGCAAGTATCAAAAAAATTGACACACGAAAATATAAGATCACCGTCAGCAATGGCTACCGTCCTGACGGCAGGAAAATTAGTAGGGCAAAGACGATCACCGTCCCAGATAACGTCCACAGCCGCAGCATCCACCAGTACGTTGCCCACGAGGCGGAGGAGTTCGAGCGGCTCATCAAGACAGGCTACTGTGAGGACAGCGAAATGACCTTCCAGGAATATGCATCCCGCTGGCTGGAGCGGCAGACAAAATATGCTCCCAGCACACTCGGATTCTACCGCCGGTCGCTGGAAAGGGTGTACCCCTACATCGGCAGCATCAAGCTCAACCAATTGCGACCAATCGCACTGGAGAATCTGCTGGTGGAGCTTCGCAAGCGTACATTCCGGGGCAAGTCTCTCCAGGAAGCCACCGTTCAAAAATACCTGTCGGTCGTCTCCGCCGTTCTAAGCGATGCCAAGCGAAATGAGATCAATCCTGCCCGGATGATCGATCTTCCGGATATTGTTTCAAAAATCCAAGCTATTCCTACAGATGAAGAAGCGGAAGAATTTTTGAACATCATCGCAGATATAGACGACCCTTACAAAACCTTTTACGCACTGGCGATCTACACCGGCTGCCGCCGTGGTGAGTTGTGCGCCCTGAAATGGTCGGACTTCATCGTGGACGGTTACGAGGGCATCCTGACGATCAGCCGCTCCCGCAGCGCAGTTCCAGGTAAAGGCATCGTGGAAGGGACAACTAAGAATGGCCGCTCCCGGACGATCTACATGAGCGAGGACATGATGAGCCTTGTCCGTTCCTACTGCTATGACAAACGGCAGGATGCCTTGGACGGTGGATTCCCATTCAGTGATTATCTCTTCACGAACGAAAACGGTGAGTTGATGCACCCGGATACTTTTACAAAATACCTCCGGCGACTCTACGATGAAAATGGGTTCCCCAGGGAGTACCATCTTCACACCCTCCGGCACTACTTCGTCTCCACCATGCTCCACAATGGAGTGGATAAGCAGACGGTTGCCGAGTTGGCCGGTCACGGGGATACTGGTTTTCTGGAGCGCACTTACTGCCATCCACAGATGCAGCTCAAGCAGAAAGCTGCCAATCAGTACACCCAGAACGTCTTCTTTGGCTGCAGTATTACCAATGCTGCCTCCGCGTGATTGTTGGTTTTGTAGAACCTGCTTGCCGCTGAGAGAAAACAGTAGCTTTCCCGAAAATGTTAGGGTATGTTGTGCTTGCCAAAATAAGCCTCAACAGGATTGAGGTCAACAGGAAAGGAGTCAAAATCATGGCAAGCATCAGAAAACGCGGGGACAGCTACCTCCTGGTAGTCTCCATGGGCTACGACCACAATGGCAAGCGGCGGGCCGCACGGCAGAAGACGGTAAAGCCTCCCGATGGACTTACTCCAAAGCAGAAAGAGAAGTGGCTCAACGAGCAGGCCGTGTTCTTCGAGAAGGAATGTAAAGAAACGCCCCTGACAGTAGACAAATCCATCACACTGGAGGAGTACGTGAAGATCTGGCTCCGGGATGTCGCTCCGGACAAGCTGGCGAAAGCCACGCTGGCGCGGGACAGGCAGGACATCGGCAGATTCATGCCCTACCTGGGCCAGTACAAGCTGACCGAACTTCGTCCGGAGCACTTCCGGAAGCTTTACGCCGAACTCCGGACACATAGAAGCCAGAACACCGGTCTGCCGATCTCCGAGCATACCGTCGAAGGTGTCCACGCATGCCTCTGTGGCATCCTGTCCGATGCGATGGGGAGTGGATTCTTAAATCATAATCCCGCTTGGCGCACCTACAAATACTCCGGTAAGAAAAAGGACAAGCTGATCGCTGACGAGGAGACGGTACAGAAGATCATCGCCGCACTGGAAAACGAGAGTCTCAAATACGAAACCTACTACAAACTCATCATCGCAACCGGGATGCGTCGGGGTGAGTGTTGCGGACTGAAGTGGTCAGACATCGACTTCGAGCGAAACAGCATCCACATTCAGCGCAACGTGGTCAAGCTCACTGGGGAGGAGGTCTTCACCAAGCCTCCCAAAACCGCTGCTGGTGACCGCTACGTCTACTTCTCACCGGAGATGGAGAGCCTGCTGAAAGAGTATCAGCGGGAGTGTGTCTGGCAAGCGGATGCCTACGAAAACCGCAAGCTGACGGAAGATGATTTCGTGTTCCGCAAACACTACAGTAACGATCCCATGACCCCCAGTTCCTTCACCTGGAGGTTCAAGCTGATCCTCAAAAAGAACGGCTTGCCAGAGAAGCTGAACGTCCACTCACTCCGACACAGCAACGCCAGCCTTCTGATCGCCAACGGCACAGATGTAGCCACGGTAGCCAGCCTCCTGGGCCATTCCCAGCCCTCCACCACACTGGACATCTACACCCACGCCTTCGACAAAAACAAAAAAGCTGCCAGCGAAACACTTCAACAGAACCTCGAAATCTGAAAACCAGGGTTGACCGCTGCAATAGTGGTCAACCCTAAAATTTTTATTATAACTTTTAGACAAGAGAATCCCGCATAAACTATTCATTTATGCGGGATTCTGGTACGCCCGACTGGATTCGAACCAGCGGCCTTGTGAGTCGGAGTCACACGCGCTATCCAACTGCGCCACGGGCGCATACCTAGCAATATGAAGTTGTGGGGCTTCCCGGCTCTCCGGGAAATTAGTAGTCAAACAGTAGCCAACAGAACAGAGATTTTTCTTCTCTGTCCTCTCAACGCCCCTGTTTGCAGGGCTTTGCGCCATATCGCAACTGGACTGACCTGAAACGTCGGAGTCACACGCGCTATCCAACTGCGCCACGGGCGCATACCTAACAATATGAACTTGTCCGCCGAGACCTCCCTCAGCACGCTCACATAGTATAGCAGAAACTCTCGCCATTGTAAAGAGGAATTTTGCATTTTGCAGAAAATTTGTTGATCTACAATTCCATTAGAACGGGCCACCTGTTCGAAAAAATTGTAAGGAGACTAAAAAATGAAAATTAAAGTGATTGGTAAGGCCCATCTGGAGGGCACAAGCAAGCAGACCGGTAAGGAGTACAATTTCAATCAGGTCCACTACACCGGTTTCAAAAATGGCGGTCTTGTCGTCGGCCTGCGCAAGCTGGTAGTTTATATCCTCAAACGCGATACTCTTTGAATACCGCTTGTCCGAAACATGGCAGATACCGTCCGGGTACATCTGGATATAAGGGATAGTCTGCTGGGCGGTATGGGGCTTGCCGTCGCCCTTTGCCCTCTGGATAACGGTTGCAATCTCTTTCTTCTCTGCGCGGGTCAGCTTCCTTTTAGCCCCTGCGGAGGCGGCTGCTGTGTTTTGTGCCTTTGGCAATCGCTGATAGCTCCTTTTCAAGTTTCCGCTGCTTTTCCAAGACAGCGTACAGGTTTTCGGTCTGATAGGACCGCTCCTTTGGACGGATAAACTTTGTTTCCGCAATGTTTCGGATTACCGCTTCAAGGGGCTGCCCGTGTTTTTCATACATGGCAAAGAGGAAGCGGGGGAGCATGACGGCGCACATCAACGCCGCCGCAACGGTCATCCCGGTGCTTCCTTTGAGCAAAAAGAAAAGCGGCAAGCCCATAGCGAGGGCCGCCGCAAAGCAAACGATCTGCCGCTTCGCCAGGTTAAGGGCGACTTTTGTTTTTACCTTTGTTAAGTCTTTGGGGATGGGTACATACGCCAAGTGATAACCTCCTTTCTATTACAATATAAGTTGGTTGGAACCCTCGGCAGCCAGCCGGGGGTTTCGTCCGTCTCGCACCAAAGCTACAATAAGAGGAGCAACTGGCTGACCACTCCTTGTATTATAGAGTAGTAGTTATTAGAGCCCCTCTCCAAGGGCTGTGCTACACTGTAAGGGATGCTGTGGATTGGTGCCACACTCCTACCACAAGATGGTTCAAGAAAGGTTCCGACCACAGCCCTTTGCAGTTTTGTTGATCAGTTAAATACCGCCAGACGGTTTATGTGGAACAAGGCTACAAAAGCAAAGTGTCCTGTGGAAACAGCATCACAAATTTGCCGTTGGAGGTTTTACTATGATTTGCGTTGGTATTGATGTGGCCAAGGATAAGCACGACTGCTTCATCCTCAACTCCGAGGGCGTGGTTTTGGCGGATGTGTTCACCATCCCCAATAACCTGGAGGGCTTCCACACCTTGCTGAATAAGCTGCGGTCCTGTTCAACACCTCAAGACAGCATAAAAGTAGGACTTGAGGCGACCGGGCATTACAGCTGCAACATCCTCGGGTTTCTTCTTGACAACGGTCTGGCCACCTATGTCTTGAACCCTCTACGCACCAATCTATACCGGAAAAGTCTCAGTCTCAGGAAGACGAAGACGGACCGGGTGGATGCGCGAACGATCGCGGCGATGCTTCTGTCCGATGCGGGCCTCAAGCCCTACACGGATACAGCATACCACAACGAGGAGCTAAAGTCACTTACCAGATACCGTTTCGACAAGGTAAAAGAGCGTGCGAAGCTGAAGCAGTCCGTTTCCAGGCTGGTGTGCATCTTGTTCCCAGAATTGGAGAAACTGGTGCCCACTCTTCACATGGCGTCGGTCTATGCGCTGCTATCTGAATTTCCGGGGGCCGAACAGATCGCCGTCGCACATTTGACCAGGCTGAAGGCCCTGCTCGGAGAAGCCTCCAGAGGCCGCTGCGGGAGGGATATAGCTGTGGAAATCCGCAATGCCGCCAGATGCTCCATTGGCTCCAGGATGCCCGCCAAGTCTCTGGAATTGCAGCACACCATTCGCCTCATTCGGGAACTGGATGCCGAAATTGAAGAAATTGAAGCCGCGATCCAGTCCATCATGGATGAACTGCATTCTCCCATTACCACCATTCCAGGCATTGGATGCCGCATGGGCGCCATGATTCTGGCCGAGATTGGTGACTTTTCCCGGTTTGACTCTGCCGACAAGCTGCTGGCCTACGCCGGGATGTCTCCCTCTACCTACCAGTCTGGACAGCTTAAAAACTGCTATCCTCACATGGAAAAACGCGGCTCACGGTATCTGCGCTATGCTCTCTACAACGCTGCCAAGTACGTCTGCCATTGGGACCCTACATTCGCTGCTTACCTTGCCAAGAAACGCGCTGAGGGCAAGCATTACAACATCGCCTTATCCCATGCCGCCAAGAAACTGGTACGGCTTATCTTCGCTCTGGAGAAATCCAGACAGACTTATTGCCCAGTGATTTGATTCCCCTCAATAGCTATCTGGGGTCCTCCTGGGCCTCTGCTTTGCTATGCCTTTTTTGAACCATCTGTCTTTTTCCTCCATCCTTCATTTTGAGGGTTGACATCTAATAGTTAATCTTCCCTATCACATTACACCTATATTATACTGCTAACTCAGGTGTAACACAAGGATATCCCGGCTTCTGGAGCACTGGAAACAAAATGAGATCAGACGCCGCTTTTTTTCCGTTGCAGGAAGCTGGAAAAAACGTCTTGCAGAGGTGGGGCACTATCCAGAAACTCCAGCTTGACGCACAGATCGTCAACACGAAAACAATACGGGTTGCCCGTGATCCGCAGGATTTGAGCTGCCCGCTGTTTGTGCGGTATGCTGTTGTCGAAGGTTGCGCCGCTTACGTCAACTAAGTCCTCCTTGTTGACGGTCTGAATGTCAACACTTGATAATTGCTCAATACGCATTTGCTGCTGCAACATAGATCATCACCCTCCCGTCCAAGGTATATGCCATACTTTGCTTGTCCTATGAGGAGACGCCAAAAGGCGATGCTGAACAGCATCGCCTTTTGGCCTGTCCTCACTCCTGACCATAGGCCGGGAACGGACAGGGATATTCCATTTTGATCCACGAACGGGGCCGCCG
>OFGQ01001176.1_pt1 | contig 18192 bp, 32 predicted proteins | sample 1521791 | NCBI WGS metagenome assembly OFGQ01 (sample SAMEA3504116, study PRJEB24116) | mouse gut metagenome | biome: mouse gut; feature: mouse-associated habitat; material: faeces | place: Denmark | collected 2011 | reverse complement strand
AAAGTGCGAAAAGGAGGCGACTTTTTTTATGGCAAGTCAGGTAATGAGAATCACATTAAAAGCGTATGATCATGAGCTTGTGGATGCATCTGCAAAGAAAATCATTGAAACTGTAAAGAAAAACGGATCACAGGTGAGCGGACCGGTACCACTTCCGACAAAAAAAGAAGTAGTTACCATTTTAAGAGCTGTTCACAAATACAAGGATTCCAGAGAGCAGTTCGAGCAGAGAACACACAAGAGACTGATCGATATCATAACGCCGACCCAAAAGACAGTAGACGCGTTGTCCCGTCTGGAGATGCCGGCCGGTGTCTATATTGATATCAAAATGAAAAATAAGTGATGGTTCAAACAGCTTAGTCAAAAAAATGATCAGCAACACAAAAAAATTTATGCAAGTAAAAATCCTCGAAGGTTAAATATAGAAGTTATGCCTGGCATCCACTTATATTGACTGTTCTAGGATGAACGCTGGATAAGCGTTCCGCTGTAGGAAAACAGGAGGTAAAGGAATGAAGAAAGCTATTTTGGGCACAAAAGTCGGAATGACTCAGATCTTCAACGAAGACGGCGTTTTAATACCCGTTACGGTATTACAGGCCGGACCGTGCGTGGTAACACAGGTCAGGACAGTAGAAAATGACGGTTACAATGCAGTACAGGTCGGATTTGCGGATATGAAAGACAAAATCGTAAGCAAAGACGCAAACGGTAAAAAAGAAATCAGATACAGACACGGCGCGACAAAAGCCGAAAAAGGGCATTTTGACAAAGCCGGAGTTTCCAGTAAGCGATATGTCAGAGAGTTTAAATTTGAGAATGCCGGAGAGTATAAGCTGGCAGACGAGATTAAAGCTGACATTTTTGCAGCCGGAGATAAGGTTGACGCTACTGCGATCACAAAAGGAAAAGGATTCCAGGGTGCGATTAAGAGATTGGGACAGCACAGAGGACCGATGACGCACGGTTCAAAATTCCATCGTCATCAGGGATCAAACGGAGCCTGTTCTTCCCCTAGCCGGGTATTCAAAGGAAAAGGAATGCCGGGACATATGGGACATGTAAAAGCGACGGTACAGAATCTTGAAGTAGTACGTGTAGATGCGGAAAACAATCTGCTTTTGATCAAAGGATCGGTGCCGGGACCTAAGAAATCATTAATAACAATCAGGGAATCAGTGAAAGCAGCTAAATAATAGCGCTTGCAGGAAAGGAGGACTTACAGATGGCAACAATATCTGTTTTAAATATGGAAGGCAAGGAAGTCGGAACCATGGAACTTAATGATGCTGTCTTTGGCGTGGAAGTTAATGAACACCTGGTACACAGGGCAGTGGTTCAGCAGCTTGCAAACAACCGTCAGGGAACACAGAAAGCAAAAACGCGTTCCGAAGTCAGCGGCGGCGGAAGAAAACCATGGAGACAGAAAGGAACCGGACACGCAAGGCAGGGTTCGATCCGTGCTCCGCAATGGAAAGGCGGCGGCGTTGTATTCGCTCCGACACCAAGGGATTATTCATTTAAAATGAATAAAAAAGAAAAGCGTGCGGCGTTAAAATCGGCGCTGACTTCCAGGGTACAGGAAAATAAATTCATCGTTTTGGATGAATTAAAGCTGGATGAAATTAAGACAAAGAAATTTGTAGAGGTTATGAAAAACCTGGATATCCAGAAAGCGCTGGTAGTGATGAACGATTATGATACGAACGTGATCAAATCGGCGGCAAACGTTCCGTTTGTGAAAACGGCTTTAACGAATACGATTAACGTATATGACGTATTGAAATATAACACAGTGGTAGTGACGAAAGCTGCTGTTGAGACCATCCAGGAGGTGTATGCGTAATGGCAGATCTGAAATATTATGACGTAATCCTCAAACCGGTTATCACTGAAAAAAGTATGAATGCAATGGCAGATAAGACATATGTATTTTTGGTTCATCCGGATGCAAATAAGACGATGATCAAAGATGCGGTTCAGAAAATGTTTGAAGGAGTAAAGGTTGAGAAAGTCAACACGATGAATATCAAGGGCAAGAAGAAAAGACGCGGCATGGTGGTCGGAAGAACAGCGGCTACCAAAAAAGCTTATGTCCAGTTGACGGAAGACAGTGCGGATATTGAGATTTTCAGCGGACTGTAAAAACAGTCTGGCCGCAGACGCGGCAGTCGTTTGGTAAACGAAGATATCCGTTAGCAGAATATACGCAGACTTGCGTGATAAAAAAGCATTGAAATACCCTTCGGGTATACTTTCATGGCATGGGAAACGTGCCAGATCAGAGAAAGGAGAACTACAATGGGAATTAAGACGTATAACCCATATACACCTTCCAGAAGAAACATGACCGGATCGGATTTTTCTGAGATCACAAAGAAAACGCCGGAAAAGTCATTGTGTGTTTCATTGAAGAAAAATGCCGGCCGCAACAACCAGGGTAAGATTACGGTAAGACATCATGGCGGCGGAAACAGAAGAAAATACAGAATCATCGATTTTAAAAGAAGAAAAGACGGAATCCCGGCTACTGTAATCGGCATCGAGTACGATCCGAACAGAACGGCAAATATTGCGCTGATCTGTTATGCGGACGGACAGAAAGCATACATTCTGGCTCCGGAAGGTTTGACGGACGGAATGAAAGTCATGAACGGACCGGAAGCAGAAGTCAGAGTGGGCAATTGCCTTCCGCTTGAGAACATTCCGGTAGGTACACAGGTTCACAATATTGAATTATATGCCGGAAAAGGCGGACAGATGGCTCGTTCTGCCGGCAATTCGGCACAGCTGATGGCAAAAGAAGGAAAATATGCGACGCTTCGGCTTCCGTCCGGAGAAATGCGTATGGTTCCGATCAACTGCAGGGCAACCATAGGCGTGATCGGCAATGGCGACCATAACCTTATTAATATCGGTAAAGCAGGACGTAAAAGACACATGGGTATCCGCCCCACGGTTCGCGGTTCCGTTATGAACCCGAACGACCATCCGCACGGCGGTGGTGAAGGAAGGGCTCCGATCGGACGTTCCGGTCCGTGTACGCCATGGGGTAAACCGGCGCTCGGCTTAAAGACCAGAAAGAAACACAAACAATCTAACAAGCTTATCGTAAGAAGAAGAGACGGTAAGGCAATCAAATAAGGAGGGGTAATTATGGCTCGTTCATTAAAGAAAGGACCATTTGCAGACGAAAGCTTATTAAAGAAAATTGATGCAATGAACGCTTCCGGGGATAAGACGGTTATTAAGACATGGTCCCGTCGTTCCACAATTTTCCCATCGTTTGTTGGGCATACAATTGCAGTACATGACGGAAGAAAACATGTGCCCGTATATGTGACGGAGGATATGGTTGGACACAAGCTCGGTGAGTTTGTAGCAACCAGAACTTATCGCGGACATGGAAAAGACGAAAAGAAATCAGGCGTCAGATAATTTGAAAGGAGGTTTTATCCATGGCTAAAGGACATAGATCCCAGATAAAGAGAGAAAGAAATGCAAAGAAAGATACCAGGCCTTCCGCAAAATTATCTTATGCCAGAGTATCCGTTCAGAAGGCTTGTTTTGTGTTAGATGCGATCCGTGGAAAAGATGTCACGACTGCGCTTGCTATTTTGGCGTACAATCCAAGATATGCTTCCAGTGTGACTGAGAAATTATTAAAATCTGCGATTGCAAACGCAGAGAACAATAACGGATTGAAAGCGGAGAACCTTTATATTGCAGAATGCTATGCAAATAAAGGACCAACAATGAAGAGAATCAGACCAAGAGCACAGGGCAGGGCTTACAGGATTGAGAAGAGAATGAGCCATATCACGATTGTGCTGGATGAGAAATAAGGAGGGCGAACATGGGACAGAAAGTAAATCCTCATGGCTTAAGAGTCGGTATTATTAAAGATTGGGACTCGAAATGGTATGCGGAGGCAGATTTTGCAGACTTCTTGATCGAAGACTACAATATCCGGACATTTCTTAAGAAAAAATTGTACGCAGCAGGTGTTTCCAGAATTGAAATTGAACGCGCATCTGATCGCGTGAAAGTAATCATTTATACGGCAAAGCCGGGTGTGGTAATCGGAAAAGGCGGCGCAGAAATTGAGAAAGTCAAAGCAGAAGTACAGAAGCTGACCGATAAGAAACTGGTTGTAGATATCAAGGAAGTAAAAAGACCGGATAAAGACGCACAGTTAGTAGCGGAAAATATTGCGCTGCAGCTGGAAAACCGTGTTTCATTCCGAAGAGCAATGAAATCCTGTATGGGACGCTGCATGAAAGCGGGAGCAAAAGGAATCAAGACATCCTGTTCCGGACGTCTCGGTGGAGCGGATATGGCCCGTACGGAGTTTTACAGCGAAGGAACGATTCCGCTTCAGACACTGCGTGCAGACATTGACTATGGTTTTGCAGAAGCAGATACCACTTATGGAAAAGTTGGTGTTAAAGTTTGGGTATATAAAGGAGAAGTTCTTCCGACAAAGGGAAATAAGGAAGGAGGCGCTCGTTAATTATGTTAATGCCAAAAAGAGTAAAACATCGTAAGCAGTTTCGCGGAAGCATGCGCGGAAAGGCATCGAGAGGAAATAAAATTGTAAACGGCGAATACGGAATTGTTGCAATGGAGCCATGTTGGATCAAGTCTAATCAGATCGAAGCTGCCCGTATTGCCATGACCCGTTATGTAAAGCGTGGCGGTAAAGTCTGGATTAAGATTTTCCCGGACAAACCAGTAACTACAAAACCGGCTGAGACTCGTATGGGTTCCGGAAAAGGAACTTTAGAATACTGGGTAGCGGTGGTAAAACCAGGACGCGTGATGTTTGAGATTTCCGGTGTACCGGAGGAAGTTGCGAGAGAAGCGCTGCGTCTTGCTACACACAAATTACCCTGTAAATGCAAAATAGTTTCACGTGCAGATTTAGAAGGCGGTGAATAAAATGAAGGCTAAAAAATATTTAGAAGATTTAAGATCACAGTCTGTTGCAGATTTAAATGCACAGTTAGTTGAAGCTAAAAAAGAGCTTTTCAATTTGAGATTCCAGAATGCGACCAATCAGTTGACAAACACAAGCAGAATCAAAGAAGTGAGAAAAAATATTGCCAGAATTCAGACCATTATAACCCAAAAGGCTAATGTGGCAGAGTAAGACGGGAAGGAGAATATAGGCTGTGGAAGAGAGAAATCTTAGAAAAACACGTACCGGCGTCGTTGTAAGTGATAAAATGGAAAAGACGATCGTGGTTGCTGTCCGTGATAATGTAAGACATCCGCTTTACAACAAGATTGTAAAAAAGACTTATAAGTTAAAGGCACATGATGAAAACAACGACTGTAAAATTGGCGATACAGTGAAAGTAATGGAAACAAGGCCTTTATCGAAAGATAAGAGATGGAGACTTGTAGAAATTATAGAGAGAGCAAAATAATTGCAGGAAAGAGGAGCACCCGCAGGGCATAACCCATGCCGCACTGCGTGGGCGATAAAGAGGAGGCTTTTAGCATGATACAACAGGAAAGCAGACTGAAAGTAGCCGATAATACGGGAGCGAAAGAAATCTTATGTATCCGTGTTATGGGTGGATCCACCAGAAGATATGCAAATATCGGTGATGTGATTACTGCTACGGTTAAAGACGCAACACCAGGCGGCGTTGTAAAAAAAGGCGACGTCGTAAAAGCTGTTGTTGTTCGTACAAAAAAAGGCGCCCGTCGTAAAGATGGTTCTTATATTAAATTTGATGAAAATGCTGCTGTGATTATCAAAGACGATAAAACTCCAAGAGGAACCCGTATCTTTGGACCGGTAGCTAGAGAGCTGAGAGAGAAACAGTTCATGAAGATTGTTTCTTTGGCTCCGGAAGTATTGTAGTGTAGGAGGTGCTTTGATGGCTACTAGTAAAATTAAGAAAGGCGATACGGTACAAGTAATCGCCGGAAAAGACAAAGGCAAGGACGGAAAAGTAATTTCCGTTGACAGAAAAAAGAACAGGCTTCTTGTAGAAGGTATCAATATGATCACCAAACATGCGAAACCGAGCATGGCGAACCAGCAGGGAGGTATCGTTCATCAGGAAGGACCAATTGACGCGTCAAACGTAATGTATCTCCACAAAGGAAAACCTACCCGCGTAGGATTTAAGATGGACGGAGATAAAAAAGTTCGTTTTGCCAAATCAACTGGTGATATCATTGATTAATCGGAGAGGAGGACAAAACAGGTGAGTAGATTGAAAGATCAGTATCTGAACGAAATCGTAGACGCTTTGATGAAGAAGTTCGGATATAAAAATAAAATGCAGGTACCCAAGCTTGACAAGATCGTTGTCAATATGGGTGTCGGCGAAGCAAAAGAAAACGCAAAAATATTAGAGGCTGCCGTAAAAGATATGGAGACGATTACCGGACAGAAGGCAATCGTTACAAAAGCGAAACATTCCATCGCTAACTTTAAAATCAGAGAAGGTATGGCAATCGGCTGTAAGGTAACGTTAAGAGGAGAAAAAATGTATGAGTTTTTGGATCGTCTTGTAAACCTTGCACTGCCTCGTGTACGTGACTTCCGCGGAATTAATCCTAATGCATTTGACGGCAGGGGAAACTATGCGCTCGGTATCAAAGAGCAGTTAATCTTCCCCGAGATTGAATACGATAAGATTGATAAAATCAGAGGTATGGACGTTATTATCGTAACTACAGCAAAAACAGATGAAGAAGGACGTGAATTGCTGGCTCAGTTCGGAATGCCATTTGCAAAACAATAGGAGGGAATTTTAATGGCAAAAACATCTATGAAAGTAAAACAGCAGCGGAAACAGAAATTCTCTACCAGAGAGTACAGCCGTTGCAGAATTTGTGGACGCCCACATGCATATTTAAGGAAATACGGTATCTGCAGGATTTGTTTCCGGGAACTGGCGTACAAAGGACAGATTCCGGGCGTGAAAAAAGCAAGCTGGTAAGGAGATACCCGCGGGGGCAGGCGCATGCCGCAGTGTGTGGGTGGCGACAGAAAACGCTCACAGATCATATGCATGTCGCGCTGCGCGGACATCAATAAGGAGGAAAATTTATCATGACAATGAGTGATCCAATTGCAGATATGCTTACAAGAATCCGTAATGCAAATACTGCAAAACATGATACAGTTGATATTCCGGCATCCAAGATGAAAGTTGCAATTGCTGATATCTTAGTAGATGAAGGTTATATCGTTAAATATGAAATCATTGAAGAAAATAATTTCAAAACAATCCGTGTTACGTTGAAATACGGTGCAGATAAAAACGAAAAAGTTATTTCCGGCATTAAGAGGATCTCAAAACCGGGACTTCGCGTATATGCGGGAAAAGATAAGATTCCTTACGTGCTTGGCGGATTGGGAATTGCGATCCTTTCCACAAACCAGGGAATTATTACGGACAAACAGGCTAGGAAGCTTGAAGTAGGCGGCGAAGTTCTTGCATTTGTATGGTAATCAGACCGAAAGCAAATCAGCGGACAGAACTTCATGATCAATTATAAATTACGAATAAAAAACAGGAGGTACGGGCATGTCACGTATAGGAAGAATGCCAATCGCAGTTCCGGCAGGCGTTACTGTGGATATTGCAGAAAATAATCATGTGACGGTAAAAGGTCCGAAAGGGACGTTGGAAAGAACACTTCCGTCCGAAATGGATATCAAGATGGAAGGTTCTGAAGTTACTGTAACAAGACCGAACGATTTAAAAAGAAATAAATCTTTGCATGGTTTAACCAGAACTCTGATCAACAACATGGTACTTGGCGTAACCGAAGGATACACCAAGGTACTTGAAATCAACGGCGTCGGATACAGAGCATCAAAATCGGGAAATAAATTAACTTTAAACCTGGGATATTCCCATCCGGTAGAGATGACAGATCCGGAAGGTCTGGAATCTGCCGTGGAAGGTAATAAGATTACCATAAAAGGTATCGATAAAGAAAAAGTTGGCCAGTACGCTGCCGAAATCAGGGATAAGAGAAGACCGGAGCCTTATAAAGGAAAGGGAATCAAATACGCTGATGAAGTGATCCGTCGTAAAGTCGGTAAAACTGGTAAGAAATAAGTAAAGGAGTGGACAAAGAATGGTAAGCAAAAAATCAAGAGCAGAAGTTCGTGCAAAAAAGCATAGAAGGCTTCGGCATCATCTTGCCGGAACGGCTGACAGACCGCGTCTGGCAGTTTTCAGAAGCAACAGTCATATGTACGCTCAGGTAATTGATGATACAGTCGGCAATACGCTTGTGTCTGCTTCTACTTTAGAGAAAGAAGTAAAATCAGAGCTTGAGAAAACCAATAACGTAGAAGCCGCGGCATACCTTGGAACCGTAATCGCAAAACGGGCGCTCGACAAAGGCATCAAAACCGTTGTTTATGACAGAGGCGGCTTTATCTATCAGGGTAAAATCAAAGCTTTAGCCGACGCAGCGCGCGAAGCTGGGTTAGAGTTTTAGAAGGAGGAAGCGAATACATGAAACGTACAATTATTGATGCTGGTCAATTTGAATTAAACGAAAAAGTGGTATCAATCAAACGTGTTACAAAAGTTGTGAAAGGTGGACGCAACTTCCGGTTTACAGCTTTGGTTGTTGTCGGCGACGGCAATGGTCATGTCGGCGCTGGTTTGGGAAAGGCAACAGAAATTCCTGAGGCTATCCGCAAAGGCAAAGAAGATGCGATGAAAAAGCTGATCGAAGTGAAGTTAGACGACAACAGGAGTATTACGCATGATACTACAGGAAAGCATACTGGCGCATCCGTATTATTAAAGAGAGCTCCCGAAGGTACCGGTGTAATTGCCGGAGGTCCTGCCCGCAGCGTATGTGAGCTTGCAGGAATCGGCAACATTCGTACAAAGTCTTTAGGCTCTAACAATAAGCAGAACGTTGTACTTGCTACAATCAATGCGTTAAGCCAGTTGAAATCTCCGGAAGAAGTAGCAAAGCTTCGCGGAAAATCCGTAGAAGAAATTCTGGGTTAAGGAGGTCTTTAAAATGGCAGAGAAATTAAAAATTACACTCATAAAGTCTACGATCGGTGCAGTTCCGAAGAACAAGAAGACAGTCGTAGCTTTAGGTTTAAATAAGATCGGCAAAACGGTTGAAATGCCGGACAATGCATCAGTTCGCGGAATGATCCGGAATGTTAGGCATTTAGTTAAAGTAGAAGAAATCTAATCAACGAGATAAGGAGGTGTCGGAATGGATTTATCAAACTTAAGACCTGCAAAGGGTTCTGTGCATGATAATTTCAGAAAAGGACGCGGACATGGTTCAGGAAATGGAAAGACCGCAGGAAAAGGACATAAAGGTCAAAAAGCCCGTTCAGGAGCTCCAAGGCCAGGGTTTGAAGGCGGTCAGATGCCATTATACAGAAGAATTCCAAAGAGAGGGTTTACCTGCATCAATTCCAAAGATATCGTAGGAATCAATATGTCGGTACTTGAAGTATTTGACAATGATACTGTTGTTACAGTTGATAAATTAATCGAAGCGGGAATCGTAAAAAATCCCAGAGATGGTGTGAAGATTCTTGGCGGAGGAGAACTTACCAAGAAGCTGACCGTTCAGGTAAATGCATTCAGCGCAAGCGCAAAGGAAAAGATTGAGGCTCTTGGTGGAAAAGCAGAGGTGATCTAATGTTAAAGACGCTCCGTAATGCATTTAAGATAAAGGATATACGGAATAGAATTATATTCACGTTTTTTATGCTGATTATCATCCGGATCGGAAGCCAGCTTCCGGTTCCTGGTGTCAATCAGGAAGTATTTGCAAACTGGTTTGCGGGGCAGAGCAGTGATGCATTCAGCTTCTTTGATGCGATAACCGGCGGTTCTTTTGAACAGATGTCAATTTTCGCGCTGAACATTACGCCTTATATTACCAGTTCCATTATTATGCAGCTTCTGACGATTGCGATTCCGAAATTGGAAGAGATGCAGAAAGACGGAGAAGAAGGCAGGAAGAAAATTGCAGAAATCACTCGTTATGTGACCGTAGGTCTGGCATTGATTGAATCTGTTGCGTTGGCGATCGGATTCGGAAGAAGCGGTTATTTGACGAATTACAATGCGTTTAGTGTAATTACGGTTGTTGTTACCTTGACGGCAGGTTCTGCAGTGCTTATGTGGTTAGGCGAACGGATTACGGAAAAGGGAATTGGAAACGGTATCTCTATTGTACTTGTAATCAATATTATTTCCCGTCTTCCGGAAGATCTGACGACCCTGTATGAACAGTTCGTTGCGGGACAGAGTGTTCCGGCAAAAGCGGTACTGGCTGCAGTCGTTATACTTGCGATTATAGTGGCAATGGTAGTATTTGTCATTGTGTTACAGGATGCGGAACGGAAAATTCCGGTACAGTATTCTAAAAAACTTCAGGGAAGAAAGCAGGTGGGCGGACAGTCCTCTCATATTCCTCTGAAAGTAAATACCGGCGGTGTAATTCCGGTTATCTTTGCGCAGTCTCTGATGCAGACACCGGTGATTATCGCTTCGATTTTGAAAAAAGGCGAAGGAACCGGGATCGGGAGCCAGATTTTAAAAGGATTGTCCCAGTCGAACTGGTGTAATCCAAGCCAGCCGGTATATTCGATCGGTCTTGTGGTATATATTGCGTTAATTATCGCATTCGCGTATTTTTATACATCGATTACGTTTAATCCACTGGAAATTGCGAATAACATGAAAAAACAGGGCGGCTTTATCCCGGGGATTCGTCCGGGAAAACCGACAAGCGATTATCTGTCTAAAATGCTGACATATATCGTATTTATCGGAGCTGTCGGTCTTTCTATTGTAGCATTTATGCCGATTTTCTTCAGCGGCGTGTTTAATGCAAACGTATCCTTTGGAGGAACATCTATTATCATTATCGTAGGTGTTGTGATTGAGACAATTAAACAGATTGAATCACAGATGTTAGTACGTTACTACAAAGGCTTTTTAAATGATTAAAGAAACAGTAAGGGACTTCCCGAAGGCATGTCATACCGGGATGCCCTTTGAGTATGCATTTGGAGATACTGGCACATGCCGTATCTCCAAATGTGTCTACAATTCCAGACGGAAAGAACGCCGAGGGAAGTCAGGAGGATGTATAGAATGAAAATTATTATGTTGGGAGCTCCCGGAGCCGGAAAAGGTACACAGGCAAAGCAGATTGCGGGGAAATATCAGATTCCTCATATTTCCACAGGAGATATTTTCCGTGCAAATATCAAAGAGGGAACAGAGCTTGGAAAAAAAGCGAAGACGTTTATGGATCAGGGGCTTTTGGTTCCGGATGAGCTGGTCGTAGAACTGGTGGCAGACAGAATCATCAAGGATGACTGCAAAAACGGATTTGTACTGGATGGATTTCCAAGGACGATTCCTCAGGCCCAAGCGCTGGATGAGGCGCTTGCAAAAATGGGAGCGAAGATGGATTTCGCAATTGACGTGGACGTACCGGACGCTCATATTGTAAACCGCATGTCTGGAAGAAGAGCCTGCTTACACTGCGGTGCCACCTACCATGTGGTCAGCATTCCCACAAAAACAGAGGGAATTTGCGATGCATGCGGCAATGAAGTCGTGCTGCGTGACGACGATAAACCGGAAACGGTTCAGAAGCGTCTTGTGGTATACCATGAGCAGACGCAGCCGTTGATTGATTACTATAACAAACAGGGTATTTTGAAATCTGTAGACGGAACCCGTCCGATGGAGACCGTATTTGCAGAGATTGTCCGTATATTAGAGGCTTAATCTATGGTGACAATAAAATCCGCCCATGAAATTGAACTTATGAGGGCAGCCGGTAAAATACTTGGTAAAGTACATCAGGATTTGGGAAAAGAGTTAAAGCCGGGAATGACTACATTAGAGATTGACCGCATTGGGGAAGAAATGATTCGCAGCTACGGCTGTATCCCGTCTTTTAAAAACTATCAGGGGTATCCGGCATCTGTCTGCGTTTCGGTGAACGAAGAGGTTGTACACGGAATTCCGTCGAAGCGGCGGCTGCTGAAAGAAGGAGATATCGTAAGCCTGGATATCGGGGTGATGTATAAGGGATACCATTCGGATGCAGCCAGAACTCATGGAATAGGCGAAATATCGACAGAAGCGTCGGATCTGATACTGCGTACAAGAGAGAGTTTTTTTGATGGAATCCGTCATGCGCTGGCAGGGAATTTTCTGCACCAGATTTCGGCAGCGATCGACAGATGCGCATCCGGCTACGGATACGGGATCGTAAGAGATTTGGTGGGGCATGGGATAGGGTCGAAGCTCCATGAAGATCCGCAGATTCCGAATTTCCGCAAACGCAGCAGAGGAATTCGTCTCCGTCCGGGAATGACGCTGGCGGTAGAACCGATGATCAACGCCGGTTCGGAAAAAGTCAGGTGGCTGGCAGACGACTGGACCGTGGTGACGGCAGACGGCAGATTATCTGCTCATTATGAAAATACAATACTGATCACGAAAGGGCTTCCGGAAATCCTGTCTTTGACGGAGGATGAAGCTGAAGAAGGGATTTGGCTGCAGGGAGGGATTGCATGACGATAGAATTTGCAAAATCTTTGGCGGGACATGATAAAAATCACTATTATCTGATTCTGAAAAAAGAAGAGAGGTTTGCGTATCTGACAGACGGATCGTCTCATACGATAGAAAGACCGAAGAAAAAGAATCACATGCATTATCAGATTGTAAAACAGATTCCGGAGCATATTTTGGCGCAGATCAAAGAGAACGAATCATTGACCGACGAGAAGGTACGTTGTCTGGTCAAAGCATATGAACGATCAATCAATAAGTAGGAGGCAATAAAAATGTCAAAAGCAGATGTTATCGAAGTAGAAGGAAGAGTAGTAGAAAAGCTTCCAAACGCTATGTTTCAGGTGGAGCTGGAAAACGGACATAAAATTCTGGCGCATATCAGCGGAAAACTGCGTATGAATTTTATCCGGATTTTACCGGGAGATAAAGTTACAATTGAAATGTCGCCTTATGATCTGACGAAGGGCAGAATCATTTGGAGAGATAAATAAAAAATTATTGACTCATCCCAAGGACTGTGCTATAATACTACACGTATGTTTTTGGGAATTTTGCAGGTATTCTTTGGATATCCGCAGAGGAACCAGTGTGTGAATCAGAAAAAGAGCACCCACAGGGCATAACATATGCCGCGTTGCGTGGACAATAAGAAGGAGGATTTGCTGTGAAAGTAAGATCATCAGTTAAGCCTATGTGCGAAAAATGCAAGGTGATTAAGAGAAAAGGAAGTATTCGGATCATTTGTGAAAATCCAAAACACAAACAGAGGCAGGGATAAGAAAAGCCTGCCAGGCAATTATGTGCGGCTGCAGCAAGACAATGAGATAAGATTGTTTTGCTGTTCATAATACGCAGTACGAAGGTACTGCTTTTGTCTGTCTCTGGATTTAACATACCGGAGTCCGGACAGACGTCTTTTGATTTTAAGTTATGAAAAGAGAATAAGCGCATACACAACATTTCAGGCCGGGGAACCGGAGCTGTATGGGTTTATTGTCGGAAGAAAGAGCGGGTTTAGGAGAGAAACGGCCTAAACGGGCAAAAGAATTTATATGGAGGTGCAACGACGAATGGCTCGTATCGCAGGTGTAGATTTACCAAGAGAAAAGCGTGTGGAAATCGGGTTAACTTACATTTACGGAATCGGCAGATCAAGCTCTAACCGTATTCTTGCAGAAGCAAAAGTAAATCCGGATACACGTTGTCGTGATTTGACAGACGAAGAAGTAAAGAGGATCAGTGAAGTGATCGATCAGACGCAGGTAGTGGAAGGTGATTTAAGAAGAGAGATCGCTTTGAATATCAAGCGGCTTCAGGAAATCGGCTGCTATCGCGGAATCCGTCACAGAAAAGGTCTTCCGGTTCGCGGTCAGAATACAAAGACAAACGCAAGAACCAGAAAAGGTCCAAAGCGTACAGTAGCTAATAAGAAGAAATAGAAATTCTTACGAATTTCATTTGAAGTTGCTTCGCAACTTCATTTGGGCACAGAAAATATGTGCAAATCAAGGAATATAATTTAGGAGGTTTTGTCATGGCTAAGAAAGTTGCAAAAAAAGTGACAAAAAGGCGTGTCAAAAAGAATATTGACCGCGGACAAGCGCACATTCAGTCATCTTTTAATAATACAATCGTAACACTGACCGATATGCAGGGAAATGCTATTTCATGGGCAAGTGCAGGTGGATTGGGATTCAGGGGTTCCAGAAAATCTACTCCATACGCTGCACAGATGGCTGCTGAGACAGCAGCAAAAGCAGCACTGCCTCATGGACTGAAGTCAGTTGAGGTAATGGTAAAAGGACCTGGTTCCGGCCGTGAAGCTGCAATCCGTGCGATTCAGGCTTGTGGTATTGAAGTTACCAGTATCCAGGACGTAACACCAGTTCCACACAATGGTTGTAGACCACCAAAACGTAGAAGAGTTTAATCATAGGAGGTATTAAAAATGGCTATAGATAGGACGCCTGTTCTGAAAAGATGTAGATCTCTTGATCTGGATCCGGTATATCTGGGAATTGATAAAAAATCAAAGAGAAATGCAAGAACCGGAAGAAAACTCAGTGAGTATGGTACTCAGCTGAAAGAAAAGCAAAAAGCAAAATTTATATATGGTGTACTTGAGAAGCCTTTCCGTAACTATTTTGCGAAGGCTCAGAAATTAAAATATGGTACTGTTGGTGAAAACCTGATGATCCTTCTTGAACTGAGACTTGATAATGTTATGTTCCGTCTGGGATATGGCAGAACAAGAAAAGAAGCAAGACAGATCGTTGATCATAAGCATGTGCTTGTAAATGGCAAACCGGTAAACATTCCATCTTATCAGCTGAAGGCTGGAGATGTAATCGAAATTAAAGAAAAATTCAAAGGAACACAGAGATATAAGGACATTCTGGAAGTGACAGGTTCCCGGATGGTACCGGCATGGCTGGAGGCAGACCATGAAAATCTCAAAGGAACCGTATCTCAGATACCGACAAGAGCAGAGATCGATGTTCCTGTAAATGAAGTGCTTATCGTCGAGTTGTACTCCAAGTAATTAAGTAAACCCAAAAGGAGGGTCCTAGAGTGTTTGAATTTGAGAAGCCAAGAATTGAAATCGCTGAAATTTCTGAAGATAAGAAATATGGACGTTTTGTAGTAGAACCACTTGAAAGAGGATACGGAACAACTTTGGGTAATTCTTTGAGACGGATTATGCTTTCGTCTCTGCCAGGTACTGCGGTAAGTCATATCAAGATTGATGGTGTTGTGCATGAATTCAGTGCGATTCCGGGAGTGAAGGAAGATGTCACAGAGATCGTGATGAATATCAAGAGCCTTGCCATCAAAAACAGCAGTGATAACCTGAATGAGACGAAGATGATGTACATTGACGCAAACGGCGAGGGCGTGGTAACAGCCGCTGATATCAAGTGTGACGCTGATCTTGAAATTATAAATCAAGATCAGGTCATCGCCACATTGAACGGTGGAGCAGACTGTAAGCTCTACATAGAAATGACTGTGGTAAATGGTCGTGGATATGTAAGTTCTGATAAGAACAAGAGAGAAGAGATGGCAATCGATGTAATTCCGATCGATTCCATATTTACTCCCATCGAGCGGGTAAATATCTCGATTGAAAACACACGTGTCGGTCAGATTACTGATTTTGATAAGCTTACACTGGATGTATATACGAATGGAACCCTTGAGCCTGACGAGGCTGTCAGCCTTGCTGCAAAGGTTATGAGTGAGCATTTGAATACATTTATTGATCTGTCAGAGAAGGCCAGAATGGCTGAGGTTATTGTGGAGAAGGAAGAAGATGACACCGTCAAGGTATTGGAACTCAATATCGACGAGCTGGAGTTATCGGTACGTTCCTATAACTGTCTGAAGAGAGCGGGAATCAATACAGTGGAAGAACTGACAAATAAGACAGCTGACGATATGATGAAAGTTCGTAACCTGGGGCGCAAATCTTTAGAAGAGGTGCTCGCCAAGTTGAAGGAACTCGGTTTGTCACTTAAGTCAAGTGAAGATTAATCAAACTTTGTTTTACTAAGTATCAAGGAGGAAATAGAAATGGCAGGTTATAGAAAGCTTGGAAGAACTTCCAGCCAGAGAAAAGCCTTGCTTCGCAATCAGGTAACGAATCTTCTTTATCATGGTAAGATCGTTACTACTGAGGCAAAAGCAAAAGAAATCCGCAGAATTGCTGAGCATATGATCGCTCTTGCTGTTCGCGAAAAAGATAATTATGAGACTGTTACAGTAAAAGCCAAAGTGGCTCAGAAGGATAAAGACGGAAAACGTGTAAAGGAAGTCGTAGATGGCAGAAAAGTTACCGTTTTTGATATCGTTGACAAGGAAATCAAGAAAGAAGCTCCTTCCAGACTGCATGCAAGACGTCAGATGAACAAGATGCTCTATGGTATCAAGGAAGTTCCGACGGCTACTGCAGGACGTAAAAAAGGAACTAAGACGATTGATATTGCAAGCAAGCTGTTTGATGAGATTGCACCCAAGTATGCTGACCGCAAGGGCGGCTATACAAGGATCATCAAGATCGGACCTCGTAAGGGCGATGCAGCAATGGAAGTTGTAATTGAACTTGTGTAATGATTTTTTGATATCATTATGGCGGTATGACGAAGGTCATATCGCCATAAATTATTTGCGCAAAGGTAAGGTGAGAATACCTGTGGGCCTGCTCGCAGGGAATTCGAGCGCACCCGCGAATCCGAGCGGTCTCGCGAAGCGTGACGCTGGTGGTTTGCGCTAGCAGAAATGGAGGAAAACATGAGAAAAGCAACAAAATTATTTTGTATGGCATTGATACTAATTGTGGGATTAACTGGATGTGGCGGTAACGCAAGAAAGGCAGAACAGTCCGGCAAAACTGATTCGACGGGTTCTGGGAAACAGCAGGAGTCACAGACTGGTGAGACACTTACGGGAAAACATCATGTGGAGATACAGATAAAAGATTATGGTACCATTAAGGCGGAACTGGATGCGGATGTGGCGCCGGTCTCCGTTTCAAACTTTGTATCCCTGGCAAAGAGTGGGTTTTATGACGGCTTGACCTTTCACCGTATCATTTCAGGATTCATGATTCAGGGGGGAGATCCCAAGGGAGACGGAACAGGTGGATCCGACAAAAACATCAAAGGAGAATTCTCTGCCAACGGAGTTGAAAACAGCATTTCCCATGTGCGGGGAACGATTTCCATGGCACGTGCCCAGGAATATGACAGTGCAAGTTCCCAGTTTTTCATTATGCACCAGGATAGTGCTTCCCTGGATGGTCAGTATGCGGCATTCGGTAAAGTGACAGAGGGAATGGAGATAGTGGACCAGATCTGCGAAAAGACGCCGGTGGTGGACGGAAATGGAAAAGTGGAGGCAGACAAGCAGCCAAAGATTGAGACCATTAAAGTGATTGATTAATATTCTTTGGCGCACAGGGCGTGCGCGAATGGAGGAGAAAAGATGAAAGTATATGACGAACTGGAAGCCCGTGGACTGATCGCGCAGGTGACCGATGAAAAGGAGATTAAGGAGCTGGTAAATAACGGTAAGGCTGTATTTTACATTGGATTTGATCCGACAGCAGACAGCCTTCACGTGGGACATTTTATGGCTCTTTGCCTGATGAAAAGACTGCAGATGGCTGGAAATAAACCCATCGTTCTGATCGGAGGGGGAACAGCCATGGTGGGTGACCCATCCGGCAGGACGGATATGCGTCAGATGATGACAGAGGAGACCATACAGCATAATGTGGAGTGTTTTAAAAAACAGATGAGCCGGTTTATCGACTTCTCAGAAGACAAAGCCATTGTTGTAAACAATGCGGACTGGCTGATGGATCTAAATTATATGGAAGTTCTGAGGGATATCGGACCACATTTTTCCGTAAACCGCATGCTGGCTGCGGAATGTTATAAACAGCGCATGGAGAAGGGACTTACTTTTCTGGAGTTTAACTACATGATCATGCAGAGTTATGATTTTTATGCCCTGTTTCAGAAATATGGCTGCAATATGCAGTTTGGCGGGGATGACCAGTGGAGCAATATGCTGGGCGGCACGGAACTGATCCGCCGCAAACTCGGAA
>OFGQ01001163.1_pt1 | contig 18295 bp, 16 predicted proteins | sample 1521791 | NCBI WGS metagenome assembly OFGQ01 (sample SAMEA3504116, study PRJEB24116) | mouse gut metagenome | biome: mouse gut; feature: mouse-associated habitat; material: faeces | place: Denmark | collected 2011 | reverse complement strand
GGGCGGCCAGCTGGTTCAGCGCCTTCGTCTGGCAGACGGGGGCGTCCGACACCACAATCAGCGCATCGCATGGGGCAAAGTTGTAGAGATAGGTGTCCCGTTCCGCTTCATAAAAGCTGCTAAGCTTTTTCCCCGAAGTGATGGGATAGCCAGGGGCAGCGCAGAGCCCGATGGGACTCCGGGTAGTGGCGTGGCATTGGACGGAATATCCCCGGTGCTCCAGCTCCCTGCCCAGCACGAGGGCGGGATACATACACTCCTCGGTCCCCAGCACCACAATGCGCTCCAGGCCGCGGAGAGCAGAAGCGGCGAACGTCCAAAAAGCGCCGGCCATCTTCTGGCAGTGTTCCTGATAGCGGTGGATGGGGGTCCCTCTTCGGGGGTCGGGCAGGGGCGGACTGTCCAGCTCACTGTGGGAGAACGTATTCTCTGCCCCCTTCGCCGGTTCCGCCTCCTCTACCTGGAATGCTGCTGCAGTTCCGGCGGGGTCCTCCCCGGTCACTTTGACCAGCCATTCGCTGTGCAGGCCCGCCTCCAGCATCCTCTGTTCATCCTCCGGCGAAACCCGGTTGAGCAGAGAGGCCGCAACCAGCCGCTTTTCCCCGAAACCGGGGTACTGCTCCCGGAGCTTGCGGACCATGTTTCGCAAGGTTTTGCCGGTGGAGATCTCATCATCCACCAGAATTACCCACTCGGTCTCCTTGAGCCGTGCCTCCAGGCGGTCGCCGCAGAGCTTCTGCTCTACGGCATGGCTGTGCTCTTCGGAAAACAGCGCCCAGGTTTCCACTTCGGGCACCGGCTCCCGGGTTGTATGCAGATACAGGCATTCCGGCCCCAGCCGGCTGGCAGCCGCTGCGCCGATGGCCGTTGCTGTTTCGGCAAAACCGATGACCAATTTGGTCCCAGGGTACTTTTGAGCCAGCTGGCCGCCCAGCGTTTCCATCATCTCCAGCGCCTGGGTGGGAGATACTGGGATATGCTTGGCCTGAAGGGGGTTTACCAGCAGATAGGACCGCTTGGTGTTGTTGACCCGCTTAGCGACGCGCAGGATGTCAGTTTGAACATAGCGCAAGCGATTCCCTCCATTCATTTACGGCGTTTGGCCGATAAAAATCCAAAGGATGTACCGCAGGCCCCGCCTACGATGTGCATGAAATTGGCCACATTGTCCTGTACAAAGACGATGGCGTAGACCTCCTGCCCCAGATAGAGCAGGGCCGCAAGGACCATAGTCAAGGGAATTTTCCCGTCCTGCATGCCGGACAGAGAGGCCAGCATAATCAACATAAATACGATTCCGCTGGCCCCCAGCAGGGCGGAACCGGGGAAGCACACGAACTGCAAAAGTCCAGAAATCAGGGCCGTAAGCGCGATGCCTGCCAGCAAAGCTGGACTGCCGTACTTTTCCTCCATGGGCGGGCCGACCACCAGCAGAAGAAGCATATTCCCTAAAAAGTGGCTGGCGCCGGCGTGGCCCAGCACGTGGCCGAACAGGCGCACATAAGTAAGGGGCTCTGACAGGGGCGACCGGTAGACGGAAAACAGGTGCCAGGTGGTCCAGTTTTTCGTCAGGTAACCCAGGGCCAGAGCCAGCAGAGACAGAAGAAAAAAGCTGAGGATGACAGGAGAATTATACTGCAATTTTTTCATATCGTTCCACCATCTAAGACTGTTTTAACAAGGGGCTTCCCAGAACTTGGGAAGCCCCCGGTCCTTATGCGCTGCGGGATAAAACCTTCCGAAGCAGGTCCACCGGGATCATGGTAACCGCTAGAACGGCCACCACGCACCAGCCTGCTGGGCCGAAGGGTACGCAGCTGAACATACTGCCCACCCAACTTGTGGCGGGAATCAGCCCCGCATTGACAATCGCCGCCTGAACCAGGATGATGGTAGCAAACACCTTTAAGAATCCGGTATTTTCATTCAGACCCTTAAAAATTGCAAAGCCCTCATCCCGGACGTTGAAGCCGTTAAACAGTGCGCACCAGATGAACAGAACGAAGTAGGCGGAGAGCTTCTGCTCCGTGGTGGCGAAGAACTGGTTGAAGAAGGGGAGCTTTAGGAAGGCGAAGCTCAAGGCCGTCAGCCATATGCCCATGGTGACGATCTGCACCATCATAGCCTTGCTGACAATACTCTCGTCTCTTCTCCGGGGTGTTTCCGCCATATAATGTTCCCGGGCGGGCTCATTGCCCAGCATGATGGCCCCCAGGCCGTCCATGACCAAGTTGACGAACAGCAGATGGGTCACCTTCAGCGGCTCTTCCACCCCGAAGAAGGGGGCAACCGCACTGACCACAACGGCGGCCACGTTAATCACCAGCTGGAATTTACAGAATTTCAGAATGTTGTGGTAAATAGTCCGGCCATACCAGATGGCGTCTTTGATGGACTTAAAGTTGTCGTCCAGAATGACAATCTTACCCGCCTCTTTGGCCGCCTCGGTGCCGCTGCCCATGGCAAACCCTACGTCTGCCCGTTTCAAGGCCGGAGAGTCGTTGACCCCGTCGCCGGTCATGCCCACCACCAGATTCATCTCCTGGCAGAGCCGGACCATGCGGGATTTGTCTGTGGGCAGGGCTCGGGCAATGACCCGGATGCGGGGAATGATTTTCTTTACCTCATCGTCAGACAGCTTGCTCAGCTGGCTGGAAGTCAGCGCCACATCATCCTGGTTTTTCAACAGTCCGGCGTCCTTGGCGATGGCCACGGCAGTCTCCAGCCGGTCGCCGGTAATCATGACCACCTGAATGCCGGCGCTCTGCACTTCGGCGATGGCCTCTCGGGCCTCGGGGCGGACGTCGTCCCGAATGCCGAAAAAGCCGATGACGGTGGTGTCCGAATTGATCTGGTCCTGGGTCATCTCTTTGTCGGAGTAGCCGAAGGCCAGCACACGCATAGACCGGCCCGCCAGCTCGTCAATTTTGGCGCTGAGCTGTTTGGCGTCGATCACATGAATATCACCGTTGAGGCTGAGATACTTGCCGGACACCGCCAGAAACTTTTCTGGCGCGCCTTTGTAGAAGGTTTTATCCAGTTCTCTCAGCTGGGCTTGACTAAACTTGTTGGCGGAGTTGAAACTCTGGGACTGGGTGACGGTGTAGGTTGCATCCAGCTTCTTCAAGATGTCCGCGCCCAGATACTTTACCAGAGCCTGGTCGGTGGCGTTGCCGCCGATCACCCGGCCCTCCGCGTCAAACATGGACTGGGTGTTTTTGCCGATAGCCAGGTCCAGCAGGCCCTTGATTTTCCCGTGGCTGGGCAGTTCTGACAGAGGGATGGAAATGCCGTCGGCGGTGAAGAACTCCACCACCTCCAAGTGGCCCTTGGTGATGGTACCTGTCTTATCGCTGAACAGGATATTCAGAGAACCGGCGGTCTCAATGCCCTCCGCCTTGCGCACCAATACATTATGGTCCAGCATCTTGCTGGTGTTCTGCATCAGTACCAGGGAGATCATCAGCGGCAGGCCCTCGGGTACCGCGCAGACGATGATGACGATAGCAAGGGACACCGCCTCAATCACGTCCTTGATGACTTCTGTGGTTCCGGCCGCCAGGTAGGGTCCAACCCCACCGGCGGACACCACAAAGTAGCCCATATACATCACCGCAATCACAACTGCGCCGATGTAGCCGAATGTGGAGATCATCCCTGCCAGCTTGGACAGCTTGACCTTTAACGGGGAGTCGGGCTCCTCATCCTGCATCTCCTCGGCCATTCTGCCCATCATGGTGGATACGCCTACCTTCTGCACATCCATAACGCCCTCGCCGTCGAACAGGACTGCTCCACGAAACAGGGAGTGCTGGTCCACAAAGGTGTCCCCTGTGATCTCCCCGGCCAGCTGGAAGCCGTCTTCCGCTGCGGTCTTCCGGCACTCCTCCGCCTCTCCGTTGAGGGCGGAGTTGTCCACCTTCAGTGTGCCGAACACCAGCACGCCGTCCGCCGGAATCTTGTCGCCGGACTGGAGCAGCACCTTGTCCCCTACCACCACGTCGTCCACGTCGATGACAGAGATCACACCGTTCCGGTAGACCTTGCACTGATCCTTTTTGGTGCTGTCTTTCAGTTCGCGGTACTTGCTGTCGCTGGCTACTCCGGTTTTGGCAGAGACAAAGGCGACAATCAAAATGGCAGCGATGGTGCCCACCGGCTCATAGATATCCGCATAGCCAAGGGCCCACATAACAATCATCAGTACCGCGATTGCCAGCAGAATCCGGATCATAGGGTCGCCAAAGGTTTCTTTAAACTCCGCCCAAAAGGTAGTGGGCTCCGAGTCAGGGATCAGGTTACTGCCGTGTTGTTCCCGCGAGGCGGCAGCCTCTCGGTCAGATAATCCATTGAAGTGCATGAGAAATTCTCCTTCGTACATAGGAGAGAGGGGGGCGCAGAGGCCCTCCTCTCTTTCCGGTAATTTCGACCTCTTCTTCCTGCAGCGGAATGCAGGTTCTCAGACGCCGGCCTTTCTATACATGGTAGCCATAAACGCGGCGCTTATACATACCGGCCAACCAGTTCTCCTAATCCGGGGTCGGTGGTGGCCTGTCCGATGGCGTTGAACTTCCACTCCCCATTGTAGCGGTATACCTCGCCAAAAATCATCGCCGTCATATTGGTGTAATTTTCGTTCAGGTTATACTTGCACAGCTCCTGGTTGGTGCGCGCGTCCACAATGCGGATAAAGGCGTTTTGAATCATGCCAAAATGTTGGCGGCGCTGAACTGCCTGATAAATATTGACCACCAGGACAATCCGGTCATATTCGGCGGGAACATGGGCCAGATCAATTACAATCTGCTCATCGTCTCCCTCCCCTGCGCCGGTAAGGTTGTCGCCCATATGGCGGACTGTACCCGACGGATGAGTCAGGTTTCCAAAGAAAACGATGTCCATTTTGTCGGTGATCTTGCCCCCGCGCAGCAGCAGTGCGGAGGCGTCGCAGTCAATCGCCTGCTGTCCGCCGCCCAACAGGCCGCCCAGCAGCCCTTTTTTCTGGGCCTCGTCCCAGCCCAGGCCCACCACCACGGTGTCCAAGCCGGCGTTGTCTTTGGTCAAGCTGACCTTTTGCCCCTTCTGCAAACTGACAGACATAGTATGTTCCTCCTCAAATCGTGATTACTTTCTTCCAGCCTGCCAGCGCAGCCCCCAGTGGAACGCGGCGTCCAGCGCCGGGTGGCCGGGGTAAAACTGGACAATTTTTTCCACGCTGAAAGTCTCGTCGTTAAGGTTCTCCAGCAGAACCAACCCGCACATAACGTCGTTGGAGTTGTAGGAATCCATTTTAACAATCAGGTCTTCGGCGCCCGGATACTTGATGGTGACCGTGGCGTCCGCCTGCTGCCAGTTGGCGACCCCCTCGTAGATAAAGGTATAGACTAAAATCCGCTTGAAGAGGGCGATTTGGTTTCCGTCGATGCGCAGGTTTTCCCCCGTGGTTACCGCGCCGGTGCGGTCGTCGCCGTCCAGCGCAATGTACGGCGGCTGACGCAGGGAACCGAAGGCGTTGCCCAGCGCCTGGACTACCCCTTTCTGTCCGTTTTTGAACTCAAAGAGGCATCCAAGGTCCAGGTCAATCCCCTGTCCGCCGCTAAACATGCCAAACAGGCCCTTTTTGGCGGGCTTGGTATTCCAATTCAGATTGATGAGGATTTCTCCCAATCCTGCCGGAGTTCCTTTTTTCAGGCTGACCTTTTTTCCTTTTTCCAGACTGATTGCCACAACAAATCCTCCTTGTTACTCAACATCGACGCCATAGTTGGCGCACAGGGCGGCAAGCCCGCCCTGATAGCCGCTTCCGATGGCGTTAAACTTCCACTCGCCGTTGTGCTTGTACAGCTCGCCGAACACCACGGCGGTCTCAATGGAGAAGTCTTCCCCCAGATCGTAGCGCAGCAGTTCTTCGCCGCTGGCCTCGTTGACAATTCGGATAAAGGCGTTGTTCACCATCCCGAAGTTCTGCCGGCGGGTCTCCGCCTCGTAAATAGTAGCAGTAAAGGCGATATGGGTGATTGTGTCGGGCAGCTTGGTCAGATCAACTTTAATCTGCTCGTCGTCTCCGTCGCCCTCGCCGGTGAGGTTGTCGCCTATGTGCTCCACCCCGCCGGAGCTGTGTTTCAGATTGCCATAGAAGACAAAGTCTCCAGACCCCGCGGTTTTCCCGCTGTCTCCCAGAAGAAACGCCGCGGCGTCCAAGTCGAAATCGCCGCCGGTGTCAAAACGGTTGACGTCCCAGCCCAGGCCCACCACGACCCTGGTCAAGCCCGGCGCGTCCTTGGTCAAGCTGACTTTCTGCCCCTTTTTCAAACTGATTGGCATGCTGCATCCTCCTTACGCTACTTCAATTCCATAATGTCCGCACAGGGCCGCTAAGCCGCCCTGGAAGCCGCTCCCGATGGCGTTGAACTTCCACTCGCCGTTGTGCCGGTACAGCTCGCCTACCACGATGGCCGTCTCAATGGAAAAGTCTTCTCCCAGGTCATAGCGGATCAGGTCCGCGCCGGTGACGCTGTCCTGAATGTGGATATAGGCGTTGGACACCTGTCCGAAATTTTGCCGGCGGGTCTCCGCATCATAAATGGTTACAGTGAAGGCCACCCGCTCTACAGAGGCGGGGACCTTAGCCAGGTCCACCACAATCTGCTCGTCGTCCCCGTCGCCCTCGCCGGTGAGATTGTCACCCATGTGCTTTACCGCGCCGCTGGGGTGCTCCAGATTTCCATAAAATACAAATTCTTTCTCGGTGGGGCATTTGCCGTTTCCGCCCACCATGAAGGCGGCGGCGTCCAGGTCAAAGGCCGCGCCGGAGTCAAAGATGTTGACGTCCCAGCCCAGACCCACTACGATTTGAGACAGCCCCGGGTTCCCCTTGGTCAAATCTACCTTTTGTCCCTTGCTCAGATTGATCGCCATAGTTGATTCCTCCGTTTTTCACATTTTATTGTTGATTGGGCACATGGTATCGATGGTTAAAGTCGGCTTTGATGGCCCCCAGCCGCTTCTGGTCCTCCACCCGCTGCTTGCGGGCGTTTTCCTGAATCTGCCGGGTTTCGTCAATACCGGACACGATGGTATGCCAGGTCTTTTCCAGCGTTTCAATTTTTATGGAACTGCCTGAAGCCAGACGGGCGGTCATCTTGGACTGCTCCGCGGTGTTTTGGGCGTTCCGGATGAGCATCTCGTTGGTCTTGGCGTCCAGGGCGGACATGGCCTCGGCTTGAATCCGCTGGCGCTTGAGCATAATGGCCTGGGTCAGCGCCTGCTTGAAGACGGGCAGGGTGATGATAAAGGCGGAGTTGATTTTTCGGACCAGATTCATGTTGCTGAACTGCATGGTCTTGATCATGGGGATGGACTGCATCGCCACGTTCTCGGCAGTGCGCAGGTCTTGGGTACGCTGTTCCAGCATCATCAGCGCCTGTTCCAGTGTCGTCAGGTCAAATTGGATGGAGGCGTCTCCCGTGGCCTCCATCTCTCCACGGCGCTGGGCAATGTAGTCCTCCAGCTCCCGGCACCCCTGTTCGCCGGCCAAAATATATTTTACCAGCTGGTGATAGTAGTCCACATTGGCCTGGAACATCTCTTCCAGCTTGCGGTTGGACTGCTTGATCTCCGATTCATACTGCTTTAGCTGCACATAGATCTTGTCCACCTCTTCGCCCATGGTGTGGTATTTAGCCAAAATTTTGTCCAGCTGTTTGCGCAGATTGCCAAAGAGTTTTCCAAACAGGCCCGGATTGTCTTTGATCTCCTCAATGTCAAACTTATCCATAATTTTGGCCAGAGTGGTAAGCATGGCGCTGGAGTTGTCCAGCTGGGACAGGTTCATGCTGTTGAGAATCACGTCCGAGCATTTGGAAATCTCCTCTGCCGCGCCGCTGCCAAAGGACACAATGCTCTCCAGATTGTACACCTCAATCTGGCTTGCCAGAGCGTCTACCTCCGGCGAGTTGACCAGGGCCAGAGTCATCTGGTCCCGGTCCGCCTGCACGTCGTACTGCTGGACCACCTCCGGTTCCTGGACCGGGGCAATTTCCAGAGACGGGGCCTGCCCGGGGGCCGGTCGGCCGAAATCTAATCCCATACTTCATTAACTCCTTCCAAACCATTTTCTGATAGAACCCCGCCCCCGCTCTGAAATCCGGGTGAAATCCGGGGGCGGCAGGTCATAAAGGTACTCGCCAATCTGCTGTTCATTGGCGAAGGGGGCGGTAAAGTACCGCTCGATGCACTGGTAGCCTGTGGGGACGAAGAACAAAATGTCAAACCCCAACAGGTTTAGGAAGGCAAACAAGATGCCGTCTTCCAGGGATAGTATTTCCTCTGAGGTGTGAATCACAATCAGTTTCGGATTCTTTTTGGTAAAATCAAACTTCTGGAGCAGGCGCAGCAGCTCCTTTTTCAAGTTCAGGGCCGCGGCAATGACGGTATACTCCGTGCCGTTTTGGTAGGTGCCTGCGATGGTCCGCCGGTCCAGCAGGAGCTGGAGCTTGTCCAGCAGATAATCCTGCATCTCCCCCCGCAAAATGCCATAGGGGTACGCCTTGTGGGCCTTAATCTTATCCTTGAGCAGTCTGCCGTTTCGCAAAAATTGGGTTGCGCCGGCTCGCATGGGATTTTCGTCCAGGGGACTGGTCCAGGGCAGTTTGGGCACTACCAGGGTTTCCGGCGTCATCAGCTTCTTGATTTCCAGCCAGTACCGCCCGACATCCCCGTCCTTCACACCGCATATTTTTTCCAGCAGTACAGGCAGGGTTACCATACCGTTGTTCACCTGAAAGGAGGGCCGGTATTTCAGTTCCTGGTCCCACAGAATGGCAATTTCTTCATACATCGTCCGCAGGGTGACGGCCTCTGCCTTGGCGTACTGCTGGTTTCGATAGAGTCCCGTGTCCTGATACATCATGCCGTCCAAGTCCCGTTCCGCCTGGTAGGCCGCCGTGCTCACCCGCAGCTGACCGCTCTCCGCCGGGAACGCCTCCATAGAGAGGGAATCTTCATAGCGCAGCTCCAGCAGGGCGGGGTCCCGCAGACAGCTCCCCTTGTCCAGGCTGGGCTGGAGCAGCGCCACGTCCACCGGGAGCTTTGCCAGCAGCCGCAGGAAACGGGCCTCATGTTCCGTCGTGCCTCCACCAAAGAGGAGGAAAACCGGCACCTCCGGCGGTTTCCAGCCCTCAAACAGTTCCTTTTGCCAACGTTTCAGCCAGCACAGGAGGTAAACCGCCTGGTTTGCCGCCCTGGACACATTCCGGTCCGGTCCCCCCTCTTCCAATACAAGGTCGAGGAATCCTTTTACCATCAGACTTTGCAGTTCCGCGCTGGCGGGACAGCGGATGTTTTGGGCCAGATCGCCCGCCATCTGCTCAAGGTCCCGATAGTTTTTTCGCGGCACCGCGGCGACCTCCTCCGGGGTGGGAACTGGGATGCTGCCGTTGACCACACAGACCCGCCTCCCTTCGCTTTTCAGCCGCTGGTAAAACCCAAAGAGATCGGCGGAGAAGGTCAGCCGGTCAGGAACGCCGTACTGCGCCAGGAAGCTGTTATAAAAGAACCGCCCTTCGCCGCCTCGGAGGCTGGGACTGGTCAGCAATTGGTTCAGTTCCGGCCGTTCCATCCAGGCGTTTGTGCAGGGCTCCAGCTTGGGCGGCGCTCCATACAGCCTGCGCCGGTTGACGTCCCGGGCAAGCTCCTCCCGGAGCCGCTGCAAGCTGAAATGCGGGGGGAAGGGGGACAGCCCTTCGGCCTGATAGAGCCGGGAGAGCTGGGAAGACGGGTCCAGCCTGCGATAGCCCTCGTCGCCCTCCCGCTCCAGCAGCGCCAGATCGGCCCCCGCTCTGGACAGCACAAGGAAAAGCTGAAGCTCATAGACGCTGATTGCCCCGTCATACAGAATTTTTGGGGGAACTTCCGTCCCCAGCCGGTTTACAATTCGTTCAAACCGGTAATAGAGCCAGCACATATACTTGATATAGGCATTTCGAAGCATATTTTCATTTTTCCCCTGGCGAAGCATGTCCTCCAGGGTAGAAGCCATGGCCGAAGCCACCGCTTCTCTCTGTCCGGGGGACATGCGGGGCAGCCATTTGGCAAGCCGCTGGGACAGAAAACCGCAGTCGCGCTGGAAGTCCGTTCCCATCATTTCGCCGAAATAGGCCAGCTGGCCGGGGTCTGGATTGGGGAGCCGGCCGTCAATGATGACGCCGCCCTGCCTTGCCGCCTCGTAGTACCGGCGCAAAAAGGCGGTCACCTCCGGCGAATTTCCGGCAAAGCGGTAAAAATAGACAGACTTTTCCGGCCGCTCTGGGAGCGGGACAAAATAATCATCCAATTTTTTCAATGGAGCCTGTTGAAACATAATCTTCAAAGTCCCTCTTTGCGATTGTGTCTGTAAGCCTTGCATAAGATTGTACCACAAAACTCCCGCATTTTCAACAAAATAATACACAACCCCTCTTTATGCACCTTTTTCCTCAAAACAGGAGATTGCCTGTTTCAAACTCTGGCTTTTTGTGCTATAATCGCTTCAGTCCGAACCATCTGGATTCGGAGAAAATGAGGTGAGAAAGATGGACCAAAGCCCAACCGGCTATGACGTGGGTGCGCTGATGTACTCTCCCGCTAACGCCCACGGCACTATTGTGGACGCGCTGAAAAACGAGCGGATTCCCCATCCCTTTTCCCTGGCCTTCTGTCTGGAGGACACGGTACGGGAGGAGGCGGTGGCCGAGGCGGAACAGATGCTGCACCGCACCTTGGCGCAAATTGCAGCCGCCCGGAGGGAGACCCCATTTTACCTTCCGCTGATCTTCGTTCGGGTCCGCTCCCCGCAGCAGATGCGGAAGCTGGCCTCTGCGTTCAGCGGCTTTGCGGAACTGCTCACCGGCTTTATCCTGCCGAAATTTTCCATCGAGAACTGCGGCGCCTATGTCGGGGCCATCCAGGACATCCGCCGCCATACCGGTCTGGACTACCGTTATATGCCCATTCTGGAGTCCCCCTCCATGCTTCCCCTCCACCAGAGGTACGCCCATTTGGCCCAGGTGAAGGACTGCTTGGAGGCGGTTTCACCGCAGATCCTGAATATCCGAGTGGGGGGAAACGACCTCTGCCACGCCTTTGGTCTGCGACGGGATGCGGCGCATACCATTTATGATATCCGGCCTGTGGCCGGACTGCTGACCGATCTGGTGACCACCTTTGCCCCTCAATATATCCTTTCCGGCCCGGTCTGGGAATATTACAGAGGGGAGGGCTGGGAGACCGGCCTGCGGCGGGAGCTGGAGCTGGACCGGTTATGCGGCTTGATTGGCAAGACGGTAATCCACCCCAACCAGATTCCCGTGGTCAACGACGGGCTGAAAGTCTCGGCCGCCGACTATCAAGATGCGCGCCAGATTTTGGCTTGGGACCCGACCAATCCCCGGCTGGTGTGTTCCAGCGCGGAGTCCACGCGCATGAACGAGTACAATACCCATTTCCGTTGGGCAGATCGCGTCCTGCGGCTGGCCCGGACTTATGGCGTGAAGGACAGCCTCAAAGACCCCAAAAGTCCATCGCTCCAGGATTTTCCGCATGAACCACAAGGGTCTGTTTGATGGAGGGGGCGTCATATATGAACCATTGGACCTTTCAGACTGCGCTGCGTACCCCGGCCGGCGATGCGCTGGAAGAATTTATGCTTCTGAACGGGCGGTACGCCAACTTTGTCAAAGAGACATTCTTTCTCCGATGGGCCAGCGGACAGAACTGGGAGCGGGATACGCAGCGGCTCCGCGCCTGGACGGAGCGGGGCGGAGCCCAGGGATATATCTTCATCCCCGCCCTGAGTCCCCAGCCTCCCGTGGCCCAGTCCAGCCAGTATGCCGCCCTGTACCGGGAGGGTAGGATCGCATTCCCCTTCCGGTTTGAAAATCCCATCTGGCAGGAGGGGCTGGAAACCGGCTTCGGACGGGTAGTGGAGCTGTTCAAGCAGATACGGGGCCGCAGTGAGGACTCCATCGTCAAAAATTTTGCGGTCAAACTTCTGTACTGGATGGACACCTACTTTCCGCGGCTCTTTCTGGAGACTGGCAAGATGAACCATTTTCCCAAGTTCGCCTGTGGCGGAGGCATAAAGCTGGCAGAATACCTGTTTATGTATCTGCTGTTTCTCCTCGGCTGCGACGTACTCTACATCAGTCCCGCCGGAGACCTGCCGGTAGACAGTCCTCAGCTGTTGGCGCTGTCCCTTCCCGTGCGGGAAGCGCCCCCCGCCGCCTCCAATGCCCCCCAGGCGCAGCGGCGTCCGGAACCTGCAGGACGGGTGGTCATCTCCAGAAACCAAATTCAGCGGCCCGAGCGGCACAGGCCCTCCCTTGCAAGCGCCCCGCCGCCCAATCCAGCCGCCCCTGTCCAGGGGGCGGTTCGGATGCCCCTGGAGTTTGAGGAGCTGGCAAAGTTTGCCTCCTCTGTCGTCATGCTGAAGGTGTTTGACCAGAAGGATCAGTGCTTTAAAACTGGTTCCGGCGTTATCATCAGCGACAAGGGCTATGTACTCACCAACCTGCATGTGGTCAACGGCGGACGCTACTACGGAATCCTTTTGGAGGAGGAGACGGATGTCTTTTACACCGATGAGCTGATCAAGTACCACCAGGATTATGATCTGGCTGTCCTCCGGATGCAGAAGCGGAGAGCACCCATCCCCATATCCGGCAGCGGGAGGGGGCTGGTGCGGGGACAGAAGGTTGTCGCTATTGGAAGTCCTTTGGGCCTGTTCAACTCGGTCTCAGACGGCATCATCTCCGGATTCCGCCAGCTGGAGCGGGTCTCGATGATTCAGTTTACCGCCCCCGTGTCCCACGGCAGCAGCGGCGGAGCTCTTCTGGATCTGTATGGGGAACTGATCGGCCTGATTACCGCCGGGTACGACGACGGACAGAACCTGAATCTGGCCGTGGATTATCAGACAATCTCACAGTTCGTCCGCGGACTGCTTTAAAGGAACCGGACAGAAAGGAAAACCTTTCTGTCCGGCATTTTACGTGAAGTTATTTGGCCTCTCCCTCGGGAAAGATGATTTTGTTGACAAAGAAGAAGATAATCATGGAGATCCCGCCGTTCAGAACGGTGGAGCCGATGTTATAAACGGCAGGAGGGACAAACTGGCCGGCCACCGCCACCCAAATGCAGTTGATGGAGTTGACGATATTTGATATTCGCCGCCTTCCACCTCAAATCGATTGGTTTTTACGTTAAAATACCGGAAAGCCCTGCCGTCCAGAGGGATGGTGACGGTTTTGCTCTCCCCTGCCTTGAGGAATATCTTTGCAAACCCCTTCAGTTCTTTCGCTGGACGGAACACCTGAGCGTCCTCCTTGCCCACATACACCTGAGCCGCCTCGGCTCCGTCTGCCGTGCCGGTGTTGGTCAGGGTGAAGACCACCTCGCTCTCCGACACCGTTAAGCCGCTGTAGACGAAGGTTGTGTAGCTCAAGCCAAATCCGAAGGGGAATAACACGGGGATTTTCGCCGTTTCGTAATAACGGTAGCCCACGAACGGGCCCTCTCGGTACTCGGCATTGCGCTGTTTGGCAGGAAAGTAAGGGGCTGAGGGGACGTCCTCATATTGGATGGGATAGCTCTCCGCCGGTTTGCCCGAGGGGTTGATCTCTCCCAAAATGGCCTGGAGCATGGCCCCGGCCCCCGCCTGCCCGCAGAGGTAGCCGTGGATGACAGCCCTGCACTGGTCTAGCCAAGGCATTTCCACCGCCGATCCGGCGGACATTACCGCTACGATGTTGGGGTTGACGGCGCTGACCGCCTGGAGCAGGCTGGTCTGGCTCTGGGGGAGACGCATATGGGGACGGTCCAGGCCCTCGCTCTCGCTGATCTCATCCAATCCGATGTAGAGCAGGACCACGTCCGCCTGTTTTGCCAGCTCCACAGCCCTGGCCTGCATGGCCGGGTCGCCTTTGCCGGAACGGGGATAGCCGGGCGCAAATCCCACTACATTTAGTGGATAGTCCCCAATAATATCCATGGTGTTATCAACTTTAGTGGCGTTGACCACCGAAGAGCCCGCCCCCTGATACCGGGCGCTCTGGGCAAACTCGCCGATCACCGCCACACGGGTCCCCTTCTCCAGGGGCAGAAGGCTCCCTTCGTTTTTCAACAGGACAATGGATGCCCCGGCGGCTTTCCGGGCCAGCGCATGGTGGGCGTCTGCGTCGAAGGGCCGGTCCTTCTGCGGTGCGATGGACTTGGTGACGGACAGTACTACGTCCAGCAGTTCGTCCACCCGGCGGTCAATCACATCCTCGCCGATGGTTCCGTCCTTCACCGCCTGGACCAGTTCCAGGTCGGAGTCCCCTCGGGTGGTGGGCATTTCCAGGTGGGAACCGGCCCGGACGCCCTCAATATGCTCGTTGGAGCCCCCCAGTCGGACACGACAAAGCCGTCGAAGCCCCACTCGTCCCGAAGGACGTTGTTCAGCAGCTGGGCGCAGCCGCCGGCCCAGCGGTTGCCGATGTAGTTGAAGGAGGACATAGCGGCCTCGCAGCCGGCATCCTTCACGCACATCTCGAAGGGCTTGAGGTAAATCTCGCGGATGGCCTGTTCGTTGGACCAGGTACACAGCATGGAGTTGCGGTTGCCCTCCTGGTCGTTCAGGGCGAAGTGCTTCATATAGGAGTATACGCCGTGGTTCTTGGCTCCGGCGACGGCGTTGGCAGCAATCGCGCCGGAAAGCAGGCCGTCCTCGGCAAAATACTCAAAGTTCCGTCCGGCAAAGGCGGTGCGGTGGATGTTCATGGCGGGGGCGTACCAGCCGGAGGTGTTCATCTCGTCGGCCATCTTGCCGATGCTCTCACCAAAGGACAGGGCCAGGTCCTTGCTCCAAGTGGCGGCGATCATCACGCCTGCCGGGAAGCCCACCGAGCCCACGCCGGTGAAGTTGTTGTTGATGGAGGCGGGGCCGTCGTTGTCGTTGGTGCGCACCTTGCCGATGCTGCTGACGGAGTTGGTCTGGTAGCCGCCCAGGGAGATGAGGTCATTCATGTCATCCAGGGTCATCTGGTCCAGCAGCTGGTCCCACTTGGGATCGTCGTAGTCCAGGCCCCGCAGGTCCTTGAGCTGCAAGCCGTTCTTGGCCCCGGTGGTGAGGGGCTGGGCGTTGGGGTCCTCGTCGGCGGCGGTGGCCTCGTCGCTCATCTCATAGCTGGCGGGGGCGGCGGTGGCGGCGGCGTAGTTGGCGAAGCCACCGGCACGGGACAGATAGGTCACGTCGCCCTCGGCAAAGTCAAACTGGTTCACCGCAGCGGTCTGGTCGGAGGACCGGCCGGAGCTGTAATCCACGGCGGAGGAGACGGTGTAGGTTTCCGAATCCAGAACAGTGTGGGAATCGCGGTTGACGGAGATGACATAGTCCCCAGCCTCCAGCAGATAGCGGCCCTTTCCGCTCATGTCGTAGGAGGCCAGATCTTCCAGCTGGAAGGAGATGGCCACGGTTTCGGAGGCGCCGGGCTCCAGCATTCCGGTCTTGTCAAAGACGATCAGGTTGGCGCTGGCCTTTTCAATGCCGCCGTCGGTGTAGGGGGGATTGAAATAGACCTCCACCACGTCCTTTCCGGCCACGCTGCCGGTGTTGGTGACAGTGACTTCGAAAGCAATGGTGCCATTGCTTTCGGAGATGGGTCCCATCTCCTGTTTGAAGCTGGTGTAGCTCAGGCCGTAACCGAAGGGGTACTGGACCACGTCGTCGTAGTTAATCAGGCCCTCCTCGGCGGCGGTTTCATAGAACTTATAGCCTACATAGATGCCTTCCACATAGTTGACAAAGGAGGCAGAGGAACCGGCAGGGTCAAAGCTGCTGGCGTCGCTGTCCATATCGCTCATGTTGGTGTATTTGAAGTCGCCGAAGTTGTTCCACTTCCGCCATCTGGGTCACCAGTTCGGTGGCCTCAGCAGTCGTGGCCTCGGTGAGGTAAGAGGTCTCGCTGACCAGGTCCAGCATACTGGACATGGGGCCGGTGCAGATCAGGTTGGCAATGATGACCACGGCCAGGAACAGGGCCAGGCCGGCCTGGGTGCGGACCAGGAATTTTTTGTCTTTCGGCAGCTTTCCACAAGCCACGATAGCGGCGATGGCAAGCACCGCAAACACTCCAAGGACAATCAGGTGGGTTTTGATCATGCCAAGTACGTTCATGACATCATCCATGTTGATAGCAAGCATACAGATTTCCTCCTTCTCTTTATCGCCAGGGCCGGCCGCGCCCCGGTCTTTTCAGAACGCATGATAGCATATTTTATTGTTCCCAGCACGACGAGCGCGTAAACTGCTTGTTTTTCCGCACAAACTGCTTCTATTCATGTGCATTTTTTACAAAAGAGACCCCGGTTGTTTGACAGTTCAAACAACCGGGGTCTTGACGGGAATGACAATATTCATCTCAAACCAGCTGTTCTGGTTGTGGATGGTCACCGTGCCGCCGTACTTGCCCGCCGTGTAGCGGATGGATTTGACGCCGAAGCCATGGTAGGCCCCATCCCCCTTGGTGGATATGGGGATACCATCTTGAAACTCCAGAATTTGTTCACAGTAGTTGCCGCATTGGATGATTAAGAAGTCCTTTTTGGCGTATACCGCCAGATGGATCAGCCGCTTTTTCTTGTCCTGGATGTTCAGCTCGCACTCAATGGCGTTGTCCAGCAGGTTGCCAAAGATGGAGCAGATATCCACAATGTCCATAAAGTCCAGCCGTGCCCCGTCGGCCACACAGGTCAGCTCAACGCCGTGGCGGGCGCAGTACAGGCTTTTGCCGGTAAGGACCGTATCCAGCACCGAGTTTCCCGTCTTGTTCTGCGCCTCGTAGGTCCGAATCTCTGCCTCCATTCCGTCAAGGAAGTCGCAGCGCCGCTGGGGGTCCTGCTCCGCCCGCAGAACAGCAATCTGATGCTTCAGGTCGTGGTATTTCCGGTTGACCACGTCGATACTCTCCCGGGACTGTTTGTACTGGATATACTGATTTTGCAGAATGTTCTGGATGGCGTCCAGCTCCCGCTGGGTGTGCAGTTCCCGGCGCTGGACGTGGCAGGCGTACAGCATAGCCACCCCGGCCAGGTCGGTCAGTGTGCGGATGTTGTAGATGCCTTCAATGGCGGAGCTGGTAAACGGAATGTTGGTATAGACGAAGGACAGATTGCTCATGAGGAAACAGGTTGCGCTGATGACAATAGGGGGCCACAGATCCCGCGCCTGAAAGGCCAGTGCGGTGTCCGGGTCCTTCCGGCGGGCCTGGAGCCACCCAGCCAGGGCAAAGACCGCCCCATACACCACCGCCAGAAAGAGCAGCGACAGCCAAACCGTGCCTTCCGTACCCGCCTCCAGTCCCAGCAGATGGCGGGTGTAGGAATACAGCTGCCACTCCAGCGAGGCGGCAAACTCCGCTGTGAGGAAAGCGAAGGCGGTGAAATAAGCCGCCCCCGCCAGCGGGATATCGCAGCAGGCGGAAATCAGAAAAAACATCAGTCCCACCGCCCCGGCCATGCAGGGCAGCCACAAAATCATGCGCAGCTCGTCCGTCAGCTGGAGGAACAGGCACTGCACCGCCAGTCCGCCCCCCAGTGCGCCCCAGAGCCGGAGGCCAGAGACCCGCAGAGGGCGTTGAGGATAAACACCAGACAGGCGCACCACTCAGCCAGGGCGGTAAAGATGCGGGGAATGTCAGAGAGATAGACCTGATTCATCCGCTGATCCCTCCCACGTAGTCGGCCAGGGCGTCCAGAAAGGGGCCCCGCCGTCCGCGGCTAAGGAGAAATAGTTCAGCGGCTTCAAGATGTAGTCCAGCGCGTTAACCGAGTAGCCCTGGATGGCGTATTGGGCCAGATTGGTCACAAAGACGATGACCACTTCCGGGTCCACCCTGCGGATGTGTCCCGCCGCGGTCATGCCGTCCAAAAAGGGCATATCCACATCCAGCAGCAATAGGTCATACTCCGGCCGCTACCGCTCCACCAGGTCCTCCCCGTTGTCATAGCGGGTGATGTGGAAGGTCCTTCCGGTCTCACGGCTGTAGTCGCTCAAAAACTGCTCCAGCTGCCCGAAGCACTGGGGATCGTCCTCTGCAATTAAAACATGAATCATCCTTCCGCCCCCTCTCCGTAAAAGCGCCGCCCGCATCCGGCAGACTTACCGCCAGCCGCGCCGGAGCACTTCCATGTCTTCGTTCTTTTTCAGCAGAACCCCAAGATAGGGCACTTCCTTTCCAATGCGGCTGGCATCCACGCCCCCGTGCTGGAGGGCCTGTAT
>OFGQ01001148.1_pt1 | contig 18376 bp, 11 predicted proteins | sample 1521791 | NCBI WGS metagenome assembly OFGQ01 (sample SAMEA3504116, study PRJEB24116) | mouse gut metagenome | biome: mouse gut; feature: mouse-associated habitat; material: faeces | place: Denmark | collected 2011 | reverse complement strand
TTAGCCATACCGGAATAAATAAAAACACCACGCCTAAGACCGGCATCTTCTCTACCCGCAAAGCCGCCCTTTCATAGGGGATAAACCTAAACAACACTACAGCAAACAAGGAAATCAAAAACAGAAACAATACAAACCACAGATGCCCCGGTGTGAACCCACCGTCATATCCGCTCAGATCCGTAACATGGGTAAAAAAGTAAACCCAATGCTCCCACAAGCTCCCGGTATAATGGTAAAAAAATTTTCTCGCAAACAAACTCTGGAAGGGCACAAGCAGAAGCATCCCACAGACAAAGGGAATCAGCAATTTACGGATGCGCTGTACCACAAACTCCCTGAAAGACCTTCTCTCCAGCGCGAACCGCGCGCTCATGCCCGCTAAGACAAACAGAAGCGGCATGAACCAAGGATTCACTGCCACGATACAGGTACTCAAGATCCGGTTCTCCCCCTGCCAGATATAAAAACGCGAACCGAAATCATTCCAGAGCATAAACGTATGAACCGGAAATAGCAGCAGGATCGTATAATTCCGCAGATTGTCTATATAATATTTCCGAGTTTCTGCGCTCTGCCCGTTCATCTGAAAACCTCCTTTGCAGCAGACTTAAAAGTTTCACCTCTAAAGTTCCCGGCGATACCTCAGCATATGGTATGGATGCCCGTCCTTGCAGTCCGTTTCAGGAATGACAGAAAAAACCGTAAACCCAAAGGATTCTGCCAGTTTCCTAGACGCCAGATTTTCATCTCTGGATGAATAAATAAATTCCTTTGCGTCAAACATTTCCTTACAATATTGCATCAGACAGGCCAAAATCTGCGTCCCAAAACCCTTTCCTACATAATCCGGTCCCAGACAGATCCCGGCTTCCTGATAAACAAAAGGCTCCACCTTTTCCACACCTGCAAAGCCAATAGATGTGCCGCCCTCCTTTTCATAGACCAGATAGGTATCATGGCTCTTCTGAAATTCAATCGTTTTCAGGATTCTGGCCTTGGCGTCGCTTTCACTTGTGGTAATGCTCCACATCATATATCTCGCAGTTTCCGGATGCCGCCAGACATTTGCATACATATCCTTCCAGTCAGAAAATTTTGCCTTATTAAGAATCAAATCCTTGGTTTCCAGCATATTCCTTCCCTCCGAACCACAAAAATATTCCCTTCTACAACACAGCCGCCTTCCCCGCAAGATATCCGGTAGCCCAGGCCCATTGAAGGTTGAAACCTCCGCAGATGCCGTCCACATCCAACAATTCCCCTACAAGGTATAGTCCATCTACGCACAAAGATTCCATCGTCTGGGGGCTTATCTCCCTTGTCCGGACGCCTCCAGCGCTGACCTGCGCATTTTCAAATCCATTGGTATCCTGAACCGACAGCACGATTCCCTTGCATTTCTTTGCAACCTCCCGAATCTTCCGTTCATCCAAATCCGACACCTGCGTCTGCATCCGCACTTTTGCCTGCTCCAATATCCGCGGAATTAATTTCCGGTTAAATATCCCCGCAAGCCATTCCTCCGCCGTAAGATTCTTACGATTCCCGGCAAGCTTCACGAGCAATCCAAACACTTCCTCCTTGGAATATTCCGGCAGAAAATCTAACAAAACCTCCGAGCGCTTCTTCTCCAAAAGCCCCATGGCAAGAAAGCGGCTGATTTGAAAGACCGGAATCCCGGAAATACCATAAGCCGTAATCTGTACCTCACCACGATCCGAAAAGACCGCTTCCCCGTCAACCAGCGCCGTCACTGCGGCCTCCGTACGCACTCCCGACGCTTTTCCAAAGGGATGGTTCTTCGCCCTAAGCTGCACCAACGACGGAACGACAGAAGCCACACTATGTCCAAGAGACTTTGCGAGACGAAACCCGTTTCCATCCGAGCCAAAGACAGGAGCAGCCATCCCTCCGCAGGCAAGAATCACCCGGTCTGCCCGGAACGTGTGCTTCATCATTTTTTCGTTCCTTTGCCCATGCCCTCTTGCCTCGGGAATCAAAGCGCCTTGTTTCCCATCCTGAAAACGCTCCGTAACCCTGATACAGAATCGAGTCTGTTCCTTCACAACAGACTCTACTTTCACTCTACAGTAAATCTTGACCCCAAGGCGTTTTAATTCCAGCTCCAGAACCTCAAGCACAGCCGAGGCCTGTTCGGAACGAGGATACGCATAATCCCCCCGCATCCGCACCACAAGCCCCAGAGACGAAAAAAAACGAAGCGTATCTTCATATCCGAACTGCGCAAGCACACTTTTCGCAAACCCTATATCTTCACCACGGTAGCAGGATTCTACACAAGAACTCACAGCCTGACGGTTCGTCAGATTACACCGGCCATTCCCTGTTGCAAGAATCTTCCTGCCAATCCGTTCATTTTGTTCCAGAATAAAAACCTCTGCCTGCCTGTCGTTTCTCGCAGCGGCAATCGCCGCCACAATCCCTGCGGCTCCCCCGCCGCTAATTCCAACTCTTCTCATGATACCCGCCTAATTACTGAACTATCATCTATCTTTAAACATCCTAATTACTATGCCCTCATAATACAACCACGCCCTCCCGCACCAGATGCTCAAGAGACATCAAGATTCCAAGCCGCCCATGATGCCAAGTCAGCCCGCCCTGAAAATATACGGCATAAGGCGGTTTGATCGGACCGTCCGCGCTCAGCTCAATGGACGACCCTTGCACAAAAGCGCCCGCCGCCATGATCACATCACTGTCATATCCAGGCATCGCCCATGGTATCGGCGTCACAAAGGAATCCACAGGAGCTGCCGCCTGAATCCCCTTGCAGAATGCAATGACCCCCTCCGGTTTTCCGAAGGTTACAGCCTGGATAATATCATGCCTGCTCTCACTGCCATTCGGCACTACGGCAAACCCAAGCTTCTCATAAATATTTGCCGCAAAAATAGCCCCCTTCAACGCGCCCGCCGTCACAGTTGGAGCAAGGAACAATCCCTGATAAAAAGACTGCATCACCCCAAGAGAAGCTCCGACTTCCTTTCCAAGTCCCGGAGAAGTCAGACGGAAACCGCATGCCTCAATCAAATCCTTCCTTCCTGCAATATACCCACCAATGGGAGCAAGCCCGCCTCCCGGGTTCTTAATCAGCGACCCGACTACTAAATCCGCTCCAACGTCGCTGGGTTCTATGGTCTCCACAAACTCTCCATAACAATTATCCACCATACAGATGATATCCGGCCTGATATTCTTGACAAAATGAATCAACTCCCCAATCTGCCCCACAGAAAAACTAGGCCGGGTCTGATAGCCCTTGGATCTCTGAATCGTCACCATCTTCGTGTTCCCGCCAATTGCCTTACGTATCCCGTCAAAATCAAAAGTCCCGTCTGAAAGAAGCTCCACCTGCGAATAGGAAACTCCATATTCTGCAAGAGACCCCTTAGACGGACGGATACCGATAACCTCCTCAAGCGTATCATATGGCTTTCCCACAGGCGACAAAAGCTCATCGCCCGGCCTTAAATTCGCGCCAAGCGCCAGCGCCAGCGCATGGGTGCCGCAAGTAATCTGCGGGCGCACCAACGCACTTTCCGTATGGAACACAGAAGCATAAACCTCTTCCAGCGTATCCCGTCCCACGTCATTATAGCCATACCCGCTGGCATAATGGAAACACCCCTCGCTGACCTGGTTCTTCTGCATGGCGTGAATCACCTTGAGCTGGTTATACTCCGCCACATTGTCAATCGCAGCAAACCGCTTGGCAAGTCCTACTTCTACCTCTCTGCCAAAATCCAGCACCTCTCTGCGAATCCCTAATTCCTTATATAATGAAATGATATCAAAATCATAATTATCTTCTTTTGCCATAAATCCCATTCCCCTCTTCCTTATTCTTCTGGTTACAACCACGAGTCCAAAATCTTCGTCCTCACAACCGCGCACTTCGCATCAAACACAGGATTCAACGGCTGAATCTGCATAATCACCTCCGCCGCCTCCTTATACTTCTTCATATCATAAAGCAGCGACGCCCGGTTCAGCTCAAACAAAGCCTCCTCCCCCTTATCCCGAATCAAAGGCTCTAACGCCATCAACTCCCGGTACGTAGCCTCCGCATTCTGGGAACGGGCATAGACCATCAGCAAAGTATTCATTTTCTTAATAAACTTACTCCGAAATAATTTTCTCAACCCAGTTCGCCCCTTACATATCTTATCATATCACATAAGATTCTATCCTCATCATAACCATATTCATCCTTATTCATCCAGATTACCTCCCTCTCCCTCTTGAACCAGGTAATCTGCCTCTTGGCAAAATGTCTCGTATCCCGCTTCAGCCTGTAAATGGCCTCCTCAAGGCTTAGCTCCCCGTCCAGATAAGCAAATATCTCCTTATACCCAAGTCCCTGCATAGACACCATATCCCGCTTACAGCCCATATCCCGCAGAGCCGCCACCTCATCCACAAGCCCGTCTTCTAACATCCGGTCCACCCGACTGTCAATCCGCTCATACAACCGTTTCCGGTCGTCATTCAGCACAAAATAAACGAACCGGTAAGGAGACTCCTTCTGCCGCTCCCGCTCATTATGCTCCGAAATCCGCTGACCCGTCTGGTGGTAGAACTCAAGGGCCCGGATGACCCGTTTCACATTATTCTCATGAATCTGCAAAGCCGAAGCCGGGTCCACCGCCCTAAGCCGTTCATGGAGCGCCGTTTTCCCCTGCCTGCCTGCAATCTGCTCAAGCTCACGGCGATAGGAATCATCCCCGTCATTTTCCGAAAAATCAATATCATAGAGCAAAGCCTGAATATAAAATCCTGTCCCGCCAACCACAATCGGGATATGCCCCCGGGCATAAATTCCCTCCATCGCCGCCTTCGCCATCTGCTGAAAACGCACCACATGGAATTCCTCCCAGGGCTTTAACTCATCCACCAGGAAATGAGGAATTCCTTCCATCTCCTCCGGCCGTACCTTGGCAGACCCAATGTCCATATATTGATAGACCTGCATAGAATCCGCAGAAATAATCTCCCCTCCAAGCGCCTTGGCAAGCCCAATCGATGCGTCTGTCTTCCCGACAGCCGTAGGCCCGGTCAGAACTACTAATGGTTTCTTCATATTTACACAATCCTTTTAAACTTTTTCTCCAGCTCCCGCCGGCTCATGGCAATAATCGTCGGCCTTCCGTGGGGACAGTGGTAAGGATTCTCAAGCTTTAGAAGCTCGCCAATCAGCGCATCCACCTCCGCAGCCGACAATCTCATATTCCCCTTCACAGCCGCCTTACAAGACATGGACGCCACCTTCTCGTCAATCATCTCCGGCGACAGATTCCGGTTCACCTCATCCGACAGGCTGTCAAGCATCTGCAAAAGCAGCTCCTTCTTCGCAATACTGAACAGATTATCCGGAACCGCCCGGACGACAAAGGACTCCTGTCCAAATTCCTCGAACTCGAATCCGATTCTGGTAAACTGCTCCATATACCGATTCAGCAAATCCGCTTCCTGCATACTCAAATCCAGGACAATGGGCGGCGTAATCATTTGGGAAGTAAACTCCCGCGTCCGCATACTCCTAAGGGTTCTTTCATACAAGATGCGCTCATGGGCGGCATGCTGGTCAATAATATAGAGATTCTCATGGAATTCCACCAGCCAATAGGTCTCGAAAACCTGCCCAATCAAATGATATTCATCCTTGGCTTCCCTTGTCAGAAGCCTCTCTTCAAATAAATCCAACTGCCTTGGCTCATCCGGCGTTTGTCCTGGTTTTTTTGCAGCATCTTCGGCAGTTTTGGCCAGACACTCTGCTGGTAAATCCTGCCGCGTCCCGTTCAAATTCTTCGCATATTCCACAGTTTCGCGGATACGTCCAGACTGAATCTCTGGTTGGAAAACCCCGCTTCGGTCCGTCACCTCAGCCGACGAACGCTGGCTATGGTAAGCCTCTACACGCTTCCGCATCTTCTCCATAAAATAATCCAGATTCCGTTCAGACGGGGACGGCAAAGCAGCTTTCTCCGAACGTTCCAATCCCTCAAAAGGAAGTGCAGCCCCAGAATCTTTCTTTCTGTCCGGATTCCCGCCATACCTCCTATTATCCCCAGGCTCCTTCCTAAGATTCTCTCCCGGCGCGTCCAGCTCCACATGTGGAATCAGCTCCTCCCCATGCAGTCCCTGGCTTACCGCCTCAAACACCCGGTTGTAGACCTCCTGCTGGTTATGGAAACGAATCTCCATCTTCGCCGGATGCACATTCACATCCACGCCTTCACCGTCAATCTCCATAAGAAGCGCCACGAAGGGATACTTATGCTGCATGGAAAAATCCTTATAAGCATCCTCAATCGCCTTCGACACAATCTGATTCTTCACATATCGCCCATTGATAAAATAATTCTCAAAATTCCGGTTTCCCCTTGAAACAATGGGTTTTCCAAGGAAACCCGAAATCCGCATCCCAGGCGCCTCCCACTTGGTCCGAAGCAGATTAGATGCAATATCCCGCCCATAGACATGGTAAATCACATCCCTAAGGCTTCCATTCCCCGAACTGTGCAGCTTCGACTGCCCGTTATTGATAAACTGAAAGGATATTTCCGGATGGGAAAGGGCAAGCCTTGTCATCAAATCCCCCACATGGCTCGCCTCCGTCATAGGCGTCTTCAAAAACTTCCGTCTGGCTGGAACATTATAGAACAACTGACGAATCAGAAACGTAGTTCCATCCCGCGCCCCCGTATCCTCAATATCTACCTCCATACCGCCATGAATCCGGTATCTTGTCCCAAAGGTCTGCTCCTTCGTCTTCGTCAGCAGCTCCACCTGGGCGACCGCCGCAATACTAGACAGCGCCTCCCCCCGAAATCCCAGTGTTCCAATATGGACCAAATCATCCACAGAACGAATCTTACTGGTGGAATGGCGCAAAAATGCGTTTGGAACCTCCTTACGTTCCATCCCGCACCCATTATCGGCAATCCGAATAAGCGATATCCCTCCATCCTGAATCTCCACGACAATCGCAGTCGCCCCGGCGTCAATGGCATTCTCCACCAACTCCTTAACCACAGACGCAGGACGCTCAATCACCTCTCCCGCCGCAATCTTATCAATCGTAACCGTATCCAAAACCTGTATCTTACTCATACTCTATCCCCATCGGTTCTTCAGCTTATTTTGAATCTGATACAATGTATTCAACGCATCTATCGGCGTCAGGTTCCCAAGATCCAACCCCTTTAGCTCCTCAATCACATCGTCATCCCTCACCGTATCGAACAAGGACATCTGCGCCAGATCCACCTCGTCATAATGCTTAGGCTTTGCCGCCGGCTGCTCGCTCCCATGGGACGCAATATCCTTGATCCGATCCGTAATATCCGCCTGCACCAGCTCCTCCACGATCTCCTTTGCCCGCGCAATTACAGACTCCGGAACCCCCGCAAGCCTGGCAACCTGGATTCCATAACTCTTATCCGCACCACCCTTCACAATCTTGCGTAGGAAAATGATATCGTCCCCCTTCTCCTTTACGGCGATACAGTAATTATTCACATTATGGATCTTTCCCTCAAGCTCCGTCAGCTCATGGTAATGGGTGGCAAACAATGTCTTGGCTCCCAGAAGCTTACTGTTGCTGATATGCTCAATGACGGCCCACGCGATGCTCAGCCCGTCAAAAGTACTGGTTCCACGCCCGATTTCATCCAGAATCAGAAGGCTGCGGCTGGTGGCATTCCGCAGGATATTCGCCACCTCCGTCATCTCCACCATGAACGTACTCTGCCCGCTGGCCAGATCGTCCGACGCGCCGACCCTGGTAAAAATCCGGTCCACCAGGCCGATATCCGCACTGGAAGCCGGAACAAAAGAGCCAATCTGCGCCATCAGCACAATCAAGGCAGTCTGCCGCATATATGTAGATTTTCCCGCCATATTCGGACCTGTAATCACAGAAATCCGGTTCTTTTTGTCATTCAGGAACGTATCATTAGCAATGAACATATCATTGGGAATCATCCGCTCCACCACAGGATGCCGCCCATCCTTAATGTCAATGACCCCCTTCTCATTTATCCTGGGGCGCACATATTGATTCCGCTCTGCCACCAAAGCAAAAGAAGAAAACGCATCCAACTGCGCCACAGCTTTAGCGCTTGACTGAATCCTTAATATCTGCGCGCCAATCTGATCACGCACCTCACAGAACAACTGATATTCCAACGCATACAGCTTATCCTCCGCGCCAAGAATCGTATCCTCCAATTCTTTCAGCTCCGGAATAATAAAACGCTCCGCATTCGCAAGCGTCTGCTTACGGGTATAATAATCCGGCACCAGATTCTTGAAGGAATTGGTCACTTCCAGATAATACCCGAACACTTTATTGAACCGGATCTTCAGGTTCTTGATTCCCGTTTTCTCCCGTTCGTCCGCCTCAAGTTTCGCAAGCCATTCCTTCCCGTCTGACTTCGCCAGGCGCAGCCTGTCCACTTCCTTGTCATATCCTTCCCGGATAATTCCCCCTTCCCGCATGGCAATAGGAGGTTCATCCAAAATGGCAGACTTCACCAGCCCACAGAGATCTTCAAGCGTATCCAGGCTCTCATACAGCTCCACAAGCAGCGGAGCCTTCATCTCCCGTAAAAGATACTTAATATGGGGCAGCATGGCAAGAGAATGCTCAAAGGCAATCAAATCCCTGGGATTCGCAGACTGATACGTAATCCTGCATACCAGACGCTCCAGGTCATAGATTGAAGAAAGATACTCCCGGATCTCCTCTCTGGAAATTGCATTGTCCTTGAGTTCCTCCACAGCATCCAGACGCCGCTCGATTTCCGCCCGGTCGATTAAGGGCTGCTCAATATGCTTGCGCAGCGCCCTTGCCCCCATGGCAGTCTTGGTCTTATCCAGCACCCAGAGCAGAGACCCTCTTTTCTGCTTCTCCCTGAGCGTCTCGCACAGCTCTAAATTCCGGCGGGTAGAGCTGTCAAGCAGCATATATTTCCCTGTGGCATAGACCGAGAGCTTCGTGATGTGGGACAAATCCCGCTTCTGCGTCTCGATTAGGTATTTAAGCAGCGCCCCCGCCGCAATCACGCCGCAGTCAAAATCCCCAAGGCCAAGTCCATCGAGGCCATTTACATGAAAATGATCCAAAAGCGTCCGCTGGCAGATAGAATCGTCAAAATACCATGCATCCAGAGAATACACCGTAATACCAAGCTTTTCCTTCAACAATTCCAGATCCATGCCGCTCATGTAGAAAGCCTCGTTGCAGACCAGCTCCGACGGCATGAACTTATAAATCTCGTCAAACAGCTTCTCCGACTCCGAAATCTCTGTGACCATATATTCCCCCGTCGTCACATCCGCCACAGACAGTCCAAAACGATCTGCAATATAGACCACGCACATGATATAATTGTTCTTCGTCTCATCCAACGCCTGCACATCCAGATTCGTCCCCGGCGTCACGATACGGACCACATCCCGCTTCACTAAGCCCTTCGCGCTTGCCGCATCCTCCATCTGCTCACATATCGCCACCTTATACCCCTTAGAGACAAGGCGGTTCAGATAACCGTCCACAGCATGGAAAGGAACGCCGCACATCGGTGCGCGTTCCTCAAGCCCGCAATTCTTTCCGGTCAGCGTAATCTCAAGCTCCCGCGACGCTGTCAGGGCATCGTCAAAGAACATCTCGTAAAAATCTCCCAGTCTATAGAACAAAATGCAGTCCGGATACTCCTTCTTCGTCTCCATATATTGCTGCATCATCGGTGTTAATTCCGCCACAGTTGTACCTCTCTTATCCTTAATTTTATAATTTATACCCGCAGGGCATTCCGTAATACATGCCTCTACAGGGCGGATGGACTTCGTCCATCAATGTATACGAAAACGCCGTATTTAGACAGCTAATTACAAAATCAGCGTATTTCCATTATAGCATTACTTTTATAAATAAAAAAGATAGAATTTCATCACGCTACCGAATCTGCGCCAAAATATTCGGATCTTTTATCTTCGTATCCTCCGCAAAGAGGAGAATCTTCGACAGGATCTCCGCTGTCTTAGGGTCGTCGTCAACAAAGGGCAGGAACATCCGCCCCCGATGCTGGGAATGTACAGGCACTACGAACAACATAGAGCTCCCGATCTGATGCACCACTCCGCTGCCTAAATGCACCGAATATTGCCCAAGTTTCCCGTCGATAACCGCATGGTTTCCCTCTATCCGGACATTTTTCAGCTTGAACAGCCCCAGGTTACACTCCACGATTACCTTACGCATCTCCACAGTGGAATGGCTCGTCTCCGGGTCCACGCCTCCTACATGCGCCACGCTCACCGCCAGATCCACGTCCCGCATCACTTCACTGTATATTACATCCGGGATCTCCCATATCCGCATCCTCTCTCCTGTCTTGCGGTTGGAGAACACCACCCACTCAAGGGTCGGCGCCTCTGCGTCGCTTGGCGTAAACCAGTCCGCCATCGCATAGATACAGGCAACAATATTCTCTTTATAATAAACCTTCTGAAGTCCATCCTCATAGTCTGCGACCCATCTGCGGCTCCTAAGAGCCCCCACAGTCTTTTGGGGCTGAATCTGGTTGCCCGAAAACATCCTGGATTCACACAACTCTGACTCCTCGTCAAGCTTCAAATACAGTTCCCGGAAAACCTGCTTAAAAGCCTGCCGGATCTGCCTCTCAAACAAAACTTTCTGATATTCATGCCATTGCCCGCTTTGATATAAATCAAAAGGATGGGCAATCCACACCTGCTCCTCCGGCTCCACCGACAGCACGTTCCCCAATGCATCCACAAGTCCCTCGTCTGTCAGAAATCCCATCCGGAAAACGTCCGTATCCCCCGCTATGCGCACCACCAAAAACTCTACGATCGGACGCACCACAGGATTTGCCCCAAGCTCCCGAAGCTCCCACACCTCAAACACAGTCCGGTCTTCCATCGCCTGCTCCATCATAAGCTTCGTCCGGCTGTACTGCTCCTTTAACTTCTTATGGACCTCCTGAAATTTCTGAACCGTCTCATTCTTCTTATACTTCGCCGGTACAGACTTCAAAAGTTTGCCGTCTTTCCTGCATTTCAGCGAAGACTTGCCCCATTCATCCACAGAAACCATCAGCTCAATCTCATCCACACGCTGCCAGTCAAAATACGCAGACGACATTTCCGTAAGCTTCCCCTCCATCCGCAGAACAAGGCGGGTCACATCCGTAAAACCTGCATTCACGCTCAGATTCCGCAGCGCAATCTCTGCCGCGCGCCCCTCGCTTGCCCGGCGCTGCGCCCCGAACTGCCTGCTCTCCTTCTGGAACTTACGAATAAACTGATAGCGTTCCAAAAGCTCCCTCTCCCGCTTGGCTTTCCCCTTCGCAAGGGGAAGAAGCCCGATGCTCATCAGCAGATCCTTATTGCGCTTCGCATCAATTTCCTGCATCAGAGCCTCAAGACTGACTTTCCCAAGGGCAGCGTCCGCATACTTCCTTGCCCTGCTGTGAGCCGTACCGCTGGAAGAATACTTCGCCGCATCATAAAGCAGCTTAAAATCCTTCTCCCCGACATTACCGTAAGCCTCAAAAAACCAATGTATATCAAACGCCCCGTCCGAAAGCTCCTCAGGCGAAAGAGGCGTGTACTTCGCAATCACAGAAGTCACCTGCTCGTCAAACCTTTCGCTGGTGTGCGCCATAAAATAGTAACAAGCGCTTGAAAATCCCGGAACCTCCAGATACTCTTCCACCATAGGAATCCACTGCTGGGCATACATAGCAAGCTCCGCCAGCCGCTTCTTCGTAATATCCGTCCCTTTCATCGCCCGCTTTAGGTCCTCTGCCGTCTCCTCAGGCTCCGGCACACAGACCTTCAATAAGTGGCTCAGCACAGACCGGCGGTCCGTATCAGAAGAATAATAATGAAATCCCCGCTCCAGCGGCTCCTTCCCCAGTGCCGTCAAAATCTGAATCATATAATCGATTCCATACACCACCCGAATCTTATGTATATACTCCGAAAACGGCGTCGGCTGCTCCCCCCGTTTTAACTCCACCCCCAAGATAAGAGGAATCAGTTCCCCATATAGTTCATGGGCAAACGCCATCTTCGGCATTTCCTCCCTCACTGAATCAAAATGGTACTTCCCGTCCAAAGGCTTGATTGCCTGATATCCAAAGAATGAATTCAGCGCATACACCCGCGCCATCCTCGAAGAGACCGCCCCATTTTGCTCCACAGTGCTGACCGGCTCTAACAGGCATCCCAGATCCGAAAACAGAAACACAGCCTTATAGAACAGCCCCTTATCCCAGACGCCCCTTACGTAACACTCCACATAATCCGAAAGCTCAAGATAAACATCCTTAGAACCTCCATAAGAATACTGCTGTTTCACTTCCCGATCCGCCTGTTTCCGATAATAATCCTGCAGACAGAACCGTAACGTAAACGCACTTCCCCAGTCCACGTCCCCAGCAAGAGCAAGCCACCGTATCATATCGGCAAAGACCGGAAGCTCCGCCGTCCGCCTGGTAAACGTAATCACCTCGCCATTCCAGTGTTTATGCTGAACCGAAAAAATGTCGTTGGAAGTATCCAATACGTCAAGGAACTTCTCCACGCCACGCAGGGCAAACTCTGCCTTGCAGGAATCCGTGACAAACTGCTCCGTCAGCACGGAGAGCGCCGTAAAGACCTGGCTGGCATAAGGCAAATCCGCGAAACAATCTTGAAAAATGAGCTTCTTTCCGCCGCCGAAAACCTGCCGGTACAACTTATGGTTCTGCATATAAGCATCCCACTGTAAACGGCACTTCCCGTAAAGTGTAAGCTCCAGAAGCAGCCCTGGCGACCCAATCTCCTTTTCATAAAACTCTTCCCACATTTCCCGGAACGGATACGCATCTAAAGGCTCGGCATCCGGATCTTCATGGATATACCGGGATTTCTGCAGTTCATTTCCCAGAAGCTGGTCCGCGCCCCACGCCGTCTTATAGGAAAGGGCGGCATGCTCCCCAATCAAGCGGCCAAGTTTTTTGCATACCCGGATACACGCCTTCTCTCCATAGACAAACAATCCCTCCGCCTGGCCAACGGCCACCGTCATTGGCGGCAGAACCCATTTTCGCCCTACGTCATACAAGCCAAATCCCGGCGTATTTAAAATATCCTGCGCCGCGCTTACGCCTCCCAAAAGTTCTTCTAAAATCACCTGCTCCTTCCTGTTCGGGGCAGGCAATTCCTGCAGACAGGGAAGAATTTCCTCAAAACAGCCTTCATCCTCCTTTTTCAGGAACAATGCAAGGTCAAGGGCGCCCATCCGGCACTCCTCCGATTTCATCCCAAGAAGCCTGACAATACAGGCGGCAAGACCCTTCTTATCCTGTTTCCTAAGCAGCGCAAGCGTCCCCTTCCGTCCTTTCTTATACTTCAGGTTCTTCTCGATTGCAGCAAAATCCTCTGCCAAAAGCTCCATATCATCCGCCAGACGATAGGCCTCCTCATTGGTATATTCCTCCGCATTGTGCAAAAGCTCAAACAAGGCCTTCTTTCTCGCAGGAGACTTGGGACGGTAAAGCATAAGCCGCGCCACAGCCGCCCGGGACGCGCTGTAATAATTGTAACCTTCCCCCTGGCCCACCAGAGGGATAAAGCCTGCCGCTTCATCCAGCACTTCTTCGTCCTGCAGCATCCAGGCGATCAGGCACAGCCTGGCAGCAATCCCGGAGGGGCCCATAGATACCTGATGCCAAGGGAAGATACAGGGGGAAAGTACCAGCCCTTTCTTCGGGACTTTCTTTAAAATTTTCTTCAAAATCTGATAACACCGGGAAGCCTCCGCCCGGTTGTCAAAAAACTCCTCCACAGGAAGTTTCCTAGGTTCCGTCACCTTATCATTGCGGAAAGAATAGGAATTACTGTTCTCGTCCTTGACAAGGCTGTAAAAATATTGGTTCACATTTCCCATAAATCCCGGCATGAAACAAGCAGCCAGTTCTAAATCCTCCCAGTCGTTCAAGATTACCTCTTTTACCGCCCGCATCTTTAACCGCTCGTCTTGCAGCGAATGGACAAAATAAGAAGCCGTCATCTTCTGGTGTCTCGACCCATGGGCGATCAGGCGGCGCACTGCTTCCACAGCATTCCCTGCATCATAGAACCCTTTCGCCCACAAAGCACAGCTGATCGCCACAGAATCCTCCGAAAGAAGCTGGGCTTCACAGAAATCCCCGTCCCGCAGGCATTGACCCATCAGCCTAAGCAATTTATCGCTCATCCGCTCCACGCTCTTCTCATTAAAAATACCAATCCAGGTGGCAGCCGCGCGCTTAACCGACGAAAAACGGATCAGATTGTGCTCTTCAATGACCCCGAACAGATGCAGAAACGCCTCCGGGCGTCCGGCGTCCATGGTCTCACAGACCGCCTGTCTCGCTCCCTCCTGAAGCCTTGCCGCCAAAAGGAACTTCCCAAGAAGCTCATACATCTCCTCATTTTTACACATCACGATTCCGCGGATCAGTTCATGGCTTACCATCATCGCGTTCCCCTCTCCAAGCAGAATATCCTTTACCGCCTGACGCGCATCCTCATTTTCCCGGTCAATCTGCGCCGCCAGCATCTCGGCATAAGAAAAATACTCATTTCTTGCATGGTCGAAAATCTCCGGCGTCACATTCCCGGTGAGTACGTCCGCAAGGCTGGCTTTGTAAAAATCCAGCAGCGCATAGGCGCGCAGCAGCCGGATGCTCTGCTCCACGAAGGGGAGATAGCTTTCGGAGCGCAGGCTCCTCCTGTACCATCCCGCCGTCATCTGGTACTGGTTCATAGCATCCAACGCTTCATAAAATTCCTCCCGGCGCGAATCGGGCACACAGACTCTAACCGCACCGGAAAACTCTCCTTTGTAAAGTCCGCTAAGCGTGCCATAAGTTCCTTCTGCCAATAACTTCCGCATATAGCCGCAGGCCTCCAAAGGCATGACCGTACCATAGATTTCCGGCAGCAGCTTCTTCTCCCGCTCGGAAAGATGAGACCCCTTCTCTTTCAGGCCATATACCCATTTTTCACTTATTTTCTTCCTTGACTGATATGTAAATCCTGCCATGACTTTTCCTTTCTCAAAAAGCTGGTTTTTGACGTATTAGATTCCACCGCACAAACTACGTAATTTCCCGAACAGCCATCCTATCCAGATAACATGGTGAGGCGAATCAGCGTGAACACCAGATCTTCCTTCCACAAAATCTCCCCGTCAAGTTCCGTCAATTCTTCCTCCCCGGCGAACACACGGTAAATCCCGTCCTCAAAACACTGAAGCGTATTCTCCACAGCCTTCGCGGGATCTGCAGTTCCCCCGTTATGGACGCCGAAAGACACCTTCCCGCTTAAAGCCTGCCCTGCAATCTCCTCTCTGGTCAGGAAAGGGAGAATCTGTCCTTCGTCTTTTCTGGCATTATAATCTTTTACGCCAAGCTCTGTCAGCGCTGTCAAAAGCTCCCCCAAGGTTTCCGGCCTTTGCCCCACCTCGAAGGGAGTAGGAGCTAACTCCTTACACATCCCCTTGCCCGGCTTCTTCATCCTCACATAAATGGTAAATGACATCTTCCTTCCTCCGTCCTTTTGCTATATTATAAAGTATACTCATGGGTAAACCATAATACAAGACCTTTGGACATATCTTATCACTTGTCTATTCTGCAGCAAGATGGTCTCCTACAACACATGATAATGCGGTTTCTCTTCCCCGTACAGCCAATAGGACAGATATCCCCCAAGAAAAATCCCAAGCGCGCACAGTCCGGAAAAAATAACCATAAACGGCAGACAGATCTGACCAAACAACTGAAACGGCTGATTACTGTAATCCCACACAGCCAGATGCAGCCATTTATTGACGATAATCCCCGTCATAAATTCCATGGCCGTCACAAAAATAATGCACCGCAATATCTGCATCCACAGCGGGTCCTCCCAATGGACCATCTGCCCCTGAACCGTAAAAAAGACCATACAGATCCCGCCAAGCACAAACATAGACCAATGAGAAAATCCACGGAAAAATATTTCAAAAAAGTAGTAGAGACATCCGCCAAGTGTCCATAATAATAGATATTCGCTCAGTTTCTTCATGTAAAAACGCCCTCACTTATGTTATTCATACATAGTGTGGACGTTTTTTGCTCATATTATAGGTGGTAATTTTAAACTCCGATTTTCACTTCCTTTGTGGCAATCTTCGACGAAAAATATTGGTCATGCTCGATAAACAGCATCGTCGGCTGATACTTTAAAATCAGATTCTCCAATTGAATCCGCGTAAACAAATCCACGAAATTCATAGGCTCATCCCAAATATAAAGGTCTGCGCTCTCACACAGGCTTGCCGCCAGAAGCGTCTTCTTTTTCTGCCCGTCGGAAAACTGCGAAAGCGGCTTTTCAAACTGTTTCCTCTCGAACCCCATCTGCCATAACACGGCAAGTAAGGTGGTCATATCGATCCTGCGTTCTTCTGCCAATTCCTTTAGGCCCCCGGTGCGGAAACGGTAGTCTTGGGGGACATAGGAAACCGACAGTCCTCCCTTGACAGCCAATTCCCCACTCATATATTCCCCTTCCCCTACAAGAGTTTTTATCACGCTGGTTTTGCCGCAGCCATTCTTCCCGGAAAGCAGCACCCGTTCCCCCCTTTCCACCGTAAAAGTCACATCCTGGCATACCATCTTGTCCCCATATCCTATGCCAACCTTATCCGCCCAGACATAAGTCCCCTTCTGCCCTCCTTTGGCAAAAAGCTTCAGGTCATGCTCTTTTTCCACGTCTTTTAGAAGGGCTTTCTTCTCCTCAATTTCCCGCAAACATCTTTTTTCCAGATTCTTCTTGCGCTTTTCCATCCGCCTGGCTTTCTCCCCGATATAGCATCTGGTATCTTTCCAACGGTCTTCCTCTATGGGGTTGAACCCAATCTTCGTCTGCTCCACCTTATTCGCCCAATTTGCGGATTCCCTTGCTGATTTTTCCAAACGGCTGATTTCTTTCCTCAGCTTATGGTCTTTTTGTATCTCGAAGTTGTCCCTGTTCTTTTTATTTTCATACCAACTGCTGAAATTCCCTTTGCAGACCTCGATACTGCTGCGATTTATGGCTAAGATATGGTCTACGCATGCGTCCAGCACATCCCGCTCATGAGAAACCAGGATAAAACGCTTTTTGTGCCCCAAATATTTTTTTACGGTTTCCCGTGTCTGTTCATCCAAGTTATTCGTGGGTTCATCTAAAAGCAGGTAACTAATGTCATCAGCGAAGAGAAACGCCAGCATGATGCGAGTCCGTTCCCCCGGGCTTAGATGTTCCCACGGCTGGTATAGAATCCCTTCTTCCATTTCCAGCTCATGCAGCTCCCGGACTACCTTCCATAATTCACAATCTGGATAGCGTTCCATCAAAATATTGACTGCCTGTTCCTCCCCATCGTCCCTTTCTATGATCCCTGGGCAATATCTGACCGGATTCACATTCTGAATCTGCCCACTATACTCATAGTCCCCCTGAAGCAGCCTAAGAAACGTAGTTTTTCCTTTCCCGTTTCCCCCGACAATGCCAAGCCTCCATTCCGTGTCTATACACAAAGATACCTGCTCAAATACAGAATCACTGCTCCCTGGGTAGGAAAAACTTAAATTCTTTACTTCAATCAAAGCCATTTCAGCCCACCCCTCTTTCTACTATGTTTTATCTCTTAAAAATACTCCGGATTCATGAACGGAACCACCAGCGATACCGCCTCGCCCTGTTCATTAAGCCCCCAGTATCCGCTATAAATGCCGTCTCCCATACCGCTGGAAAAGAACGCCAGTTTATGCCCTGTCCCCGGGATCTCCCAATGCAGGAAGTCCCCGCCCTGATTCTGGACCTTGGGATGTTTCTCATAGCTGTCTGCAAAAAGCGCGGCGAAATAGTCGTCGTACTTATTCTTTCCCGGATTCTCACCTTGCCACCGCTCAAAAAATTCCCTGTATTCCGCCTCTGCCTGTAAATCCGCAAAACAGGCAAGCCCGCAGTCCACGCCGAAGAAGGTGAAAACTTTTGGTTTTCCGAAATCCTCCGCCCGGCTTCCCTTAGGCATGGCAATCTCATAGCGGACGGCCGGTTTATCGCTCAAAATAAGCCTCGCCGCCGCTACCCTAATCCCTACAATATCAGAACTGCAGACGGACAGTTCCACAGGATAACTTCCAACCGTGACTTTCCTTTCCAGCACGGTAGAATATTTCGTGCCTAGATAAGCCAGCGGGTCTGCCAATACCACCTCTCCCGTAGGAAAATCGACCTGCCCTGCCGTCACAAGAGT
>OFGQ01001133.1_pt1 | contig 18625 bp, 10 predicted proteins | sample 1521791 | NCBI WGS metagenome assembly OFGQ01 (sample SAMEA3504116, study PRJEB24116) | mouse gut metagenome | biome: mouse gut; feature: mouse-associated habitat; material: faeces | place: Denmark | collected 2011 | reverse complement strand
GCAACAATAGAGAAAAAACTGAGAGGGGATTACTCTGCTGCCTCTGAAAAATACACCAATGTTTTAAAGGAAACAATCGAGGGGTATGAGGTTGTCCGTACAGGAAACAGTGGGGATGACTTTCAAGCCAGACATGATAATGCCAGCGAAAATCGTCAGAAATATTTCCGTAAGTTTAATTTTGTAAGTGAGATGAGCTTCGAGACCCTTATGTCAGTGGCTGGGCTTTCCAATATCGTATGCCTGGGTATTGGCGGCTATTTGGCTGTACATGGGCTTGTTGCAGCCGGTATGCTGTTCTCAGCCTCCAACTACTTTACAAGCCTTTCAAACTCATTTACAAATATAACGGATTATATTATTACCATTCGTTCCAGTAAAGATGTGGTTGAGAAGCTGCATACGCAAAGCAGTTTGCCGTACCCGGGTGATAGCGGCATCCAATTAGCTGCGCCAACGGATATTTCCTATGAAAATGTATCGTTTTCTTTTGGCAAAAAGAAACTTTACGATGGGTTTAGCCATACATTCCGTCAAGGCGGATGTTATGCTGTGGTTGGTGAAAGCGGAAGCGGTAAGTCCACGATGTTTAAGCTGCTGCTAAAATACTTCGACAATTATGAGGGCAATATTTTATTAGGCGGCCAAAATATCAAAAAACTCTCTGAAAATGAGCTGTACTCAAAGATTGGAATTATCACGCAGACGCCATACTTATTCAATGCCACATTCTATGACAATATAACCTTGTTCAGCGGCAATCCCAAGGAAAATTCCGGCGAGTACATAAACTTGCTGGATGATCTGAACTTAACGGCTTTAGCTGAACAAGTTGGAGACGTTCCTCTTGGGGATTTTGGCGATAATATTTCCGGTGGTGAACGCCAGCGTATTAACATTGCTCGTACAATGTTTAGAAAGCCTGAAATTTTAATTTTTGATGAGCCTGCCACAGGGCTTGACCCTGAGAACGCAGCTCTAATCGACAACTTTATCTTTAACCACAAGGAAATCACCCGCATTGTTATATCCCATAACTGGGCAGAGGACTACCTAAGTCGTTTTGATGAAATTATAAGGCTGTAAATAAAAAAGGATAGGGAATCGTTCCCTATCCTTTTTTATTTATAGCCTTTTTTGCGAAATATACCGAAAAAAGTGCAGATTATGATGATTTATAATATAATGATTATTTTCCTGCTATAATGTTGCAAAATCAACCAGAAACAGGAGAGTGTGTATCAATATGCAGAAGATAGAGGAGATATTAACCCATGCGGCATGGGCAGGAGCAAGCGACGTACATATTACCACCGGGATTTCACCAAAGATGCGGCAGAACGGCAGTCTTGCCACGATGCCATTTGAAAAAATGACGGCAGAGGACACGTTGGAGATTGCGCGCAGCATTATGAGTGAAGCCCAGATGCAAAGTTTTGAGGAGAAGGGAGAGTATGACATGGCATTCTCCATTCCTAATCAGGGACGTTACCGTGTCAATATATTCCGGCAGCAAGGGGATGTGGCTATGGCGTTCCGTCTGGTGTCGGAGAAGATTCCTTCGCCGGAGGAGCTGGGGGCGCCGGACTCCATTATAGACTTGTATCAGCGCAAGCGGGGTCTGGTTCTTGTGACCGGGCCTACGGGCAGCGGTAAGTCAACCACATTGGCGGCGATTATTGACAAGGTAAATACGTTTCGGGACGCCCATGTGGTGACCTTGGAAGACCCCATCGAGTATATCCATCAGCACAAGAGGTCTATGGTACACCAGCGTGAAATTGGGATGGATACCCAGAGTTATGCAAATGCGCTGCGTGCAGCCCTCCGTGAAGACCCGGATGTTATTCTGGTGGGAGAGATGCGGGATTATGAGACGATTGGCGTGGCGGTTACGGCGGCTGAGACAGGACATCTGGTACTGTCCACCCTGCATACGATTGGGGCGGCGAGTACGATTGACCGTGTAATCGACGTATTTCCGCCGCACCAGCAACAGCAGATTCGGGTACAGTTGGCGAATGTATTGGAGGCAGTGGTTTCACAGCAGTTAATCCCAAGAGCGGACGGCAGGGGAAGGGTTGCGGCGTTTGAGGTTCTTCACGCCAATCTGGCAATCCGTAATCTGGTCAGGGAGGGGAAGACCCACCAGATTCCGAGTATTATGCAGACCAACCGCAGGCTAGGCATGATTGCCATGGACGACGCAATCGTAAATCTCTGCCGGGAGGGGAAGATTACAAGGGAAATGGCGGTGGCCTTTGCCCAAGAGCCGGATACGATTGAGAGCAAGCTGTAGAGTAGGAATAACAGACAGGAAGATTAAGGTGAGTATATCTATGGGAAGACACGGCAAAAAGGGATTTACATTGACCGAGCTAGTGGTAGTTCTGGTAATCCTATCCATTATCACTGCGATTGCGGTCCCATTTGCTATGAAATATATCAAACTGGCGGAGTTCCGGGAAAATGAATCGAATGCAAAGACCATTTATCTGGCGGCAGAGTCGGAACTGACATGGTATCGTACTTCCGGGAAATGGAAGGATTTCCGCAAAGCGGTAATCCGTGAGGGGAAGCGCAACGATACATTTGACGGCGCCAGAAAGGATAAGCTGAAAGGGCGGATTTACGCCATTACACTAGACAGCCGGGAGCGCGGTTCAGGCGGACTGGTGACAAAGCTTTTAGAAGATAATTCCTACGACAAGGAATTTCTGGACGCTTCGATTACCATCGAGATTGACGTTGAGACTGGTCAGGTGTATTCAGCGTTCTATGCGACCCGGTGTGAGAGCCTTTCGTACGACGGGAATGATGAGGAGATTCTGAATATTACGGCGGCGGGGGATAACCGAAGCTATGATAACCGCAGAGACCGGCTATTAGGCTATTATTCAGTGGAAGATGTGACGAATGTGGTAGAACTGAAACCGGTGAGGCTCAAAGTCACTGCAATCAATCTGGTAAACAGTGAAACCCTGTCCCTGAATTGGTCCAGCAATTCCAGGCATGATAACCTGGACGTGGAGTTCCATATTACATTTTATAAAAAGACAGGGGATAAGGCAAAAGGAGAGAAGCTGTTTTCGACGGTAATCGACCGGGCGGAGCTTAACGGGAAAGGATTCGGAAAAACTGAAAATGCGATGGTGCATCTGAAACTGGAAGGGCAGGAAGAGGAAACCACCGGGAAAAATAAGGATTTGGGAGAATGGGCCTTCCCCCTTACATATCAGGAAAATGGGCGAAACGGCAAGTTTTCTCTGACGTTGGACGGCATGATGTCGGCAGAGCTTATGGAAAGCCTAAAGGCAGGGCTGCCGGGTGAAGGGGGAGCAGGGACGGATGACTTGGCGCTGCTCAGGGAATACAGTACCAGCATGACAAGATATGCAGGACTTTCCAAACCGGGAAATGAGATGCCGGAGCTGGCACAGCTATCGCAGCCTCAGGACATTTGCGCAGAGATTGAAGTGCAGCCCACCTACCGGAACATGGCGGAGGATGCGCGGGAGTATCAGGCAAGCAGCCCTGTGACCTCCAATGTGGAGAATACAATGTTTGCCGGTGTGACGGAGCTGGACGACGGCAGGATGGAGGCAAGGCTTACCCGTTTCCGCCATTTGTCGAATATACGGTATTGCGGCAAGGCGGCGGTGTTCCGGCTGGATAGCCGGAACATAGACTGGACGGCGGCCGGGACAGGCGTGTTTGGCCTGGACGGTGCAGAGGCACAAGAAGGAAATGAAGACGGCGCAAGGGGAATGCGGTCGGTACGTTGGTATCCGGTCAAGAGCCAGGCGGATGGTTTGGCGTTGGACTTCCCGTCTATCGGTATGCTGGCCAAAGGGCAGAAGCTGACAGGGAGCGGCGCCGGTACGTTGGTGTCCAATGTGAAACTGGGCGCATCTTCCATGCCAGGAGACGGCGTGATTGGAAAGGTGCATAAAGACGACGGCCAGAAGAAGCCTTATACAGAATATCTTGGGCTCTTCTGCGAGGTAGAGGGAAATATAAGTAACCTGACATTAAAAGACCCGACCCTTAGTTTGGACGATACAGGGCAAACGGGAGGAAACTTCCGGCACTTGTCGGGAGTGGGAATTCTCTGCGGCAGAAGTGAAGGAAAGCTGAATGACGTTACGGTCCAGTGGACGAAGAACGGGCAGGATACGGTAGAAGTATTACTGGCAGACCGGAGTGAAAGTGTCCCTTCGGAAAAAGTCTGTGGAATCGGCGGCGTTGTGGGTGTCCTTGCGAAGAAAGAAGCCGATGGTTCTTTATCGGAGTTGACGGATTCAGAGGTCAACGGCATTACCATGAATGGTTCCGTGACAGGAAGTCTTCCAAAGCCGGAATCTGTTGCCGACGGCATGAGCGTAGAGGAACAGGCAAAGGAGTATCAATACGGAATTGGCGGTATTTTCGGTTATGCCCGTATGGGCGGCGGCGTGAAGGCAGAATCCTGTGAGAACCACGCCGATGTGACGGGAAATCTGTTCACAGGCGGGATTGGCGGCAAAATGGACGGCAGTTACCGTTCTTTGGATGATACGGGGACTCGTTCCGGGGATACCGCGCCCGACTTAAAAGACTGCATAAGTGACGGTCTGGTACTGTGCAGTTCTAAAGTCAACCACTCTATGGAGATGGAAGGACGGTATTTCGGCGGGATACTGGGATTTGGAGCCGGTGCATGGGTAGAGGAGTCCTACAGCGCTTCCGGCCGTTTTGGCAATCACCGGTATGACGTCAGCAAAAAGGATGAAATGCTTCTGGGGCGGTATGTCGGCGGTATTATCGGCTACGGAAACAGAAGCCTTATCGCAGGGTGCAGCACGAAGAAGGGCGGATATATTTTAGGCTCGGATTTTGTGGGCGGTATTGCGGGCGGATTGTCCAATGATTTAAGGTATGCGATTCAGGGAACCGAATCGATTACCGTGACGTCCAATGCCGGTTATGTAATCGGCAATAACTATGTGGGCGGTATTGTGGGAAAAAATGATGGCGTCCAAGGCGCAGAATCGGCAATCCTGAACTGTGTCAATCAGGGAGTGGCAGCAGGATATGGGCGTTATATCGGCGGTATTGTGGGATACAACGGCCAATACGGGACGATTAGCGACTGCGCAAGTTACCTGTCAGACTACGACCAGTCCATTTACCGCATGGTAACGGAGACATGGGAGGCAGGCACGGGCAACTGTGTAGGTGGAATGGCAGGCTATAATGATGGGATGATTCAGTTCAGCGATTCCGGAAATATAACTGTGAAGTCTGTTGCCAGCCTGGTAGTGGGCAGACATTTTGTGGGCGGTATGATTGGCTTTAATGATATACATGGGAATCTGGGCGAGGATTTGAACGAGAATTATACCCTGATAGGCGGACGCATATATGGATATGGCAATGCGGTAGGCGGCTGCATCGGGCTGAATGCGTCCACAGGGATTCTGAAAAATGACCTTGAAGTGAAGCCGGCTAGTGTAACAGGCGCATACTATGTAGGCGGATGTATCGGTGCAAATGTGGTAGACATGGTGGATGATACGGCGGGGCTCACACAGGGACAGTCGGATATCAGGATGGATGGTTTCCGAACGGATAACCGGCTTGGAAGTATTACGGGAAACGCATTTGTGGGAGGCGTGATTGGATATCACAGAACCTACAGCCAGGGACAGTTGGGAAATATTTCGATACATGATTATCTGATGGCCACCGTTACCCAAGCCGCTGGTGCAGAGAATCTGCTGCCCATGCTGCCGCAGATTACCGGGGATGGTTATGGGAAGAATCTTCCCGGTGCGGTCATGGAATCAGATAATCCGTACCGCCTGACCATTTCCGCGAAAGGCAATGCGAATAACAATGTTCCGATAAAATCTTTGCTTTATACGGGAGGAGTGGTCGGATACAGCGAGAAGAACAGCCGGTTAATACTGGAAAATTGTAAAAATGAGGGAAATATCACGAAATCGTCCGCGGCGGACAACGAAATGGCGGCAGGCGTTTCGCTGAAGGCTTATCTTATATATGAGGGAATGAATTTGGCTGCCGAAGAGCTGGAAACGGACGAAAGGGTGTCCATGGCGGGCGGGATTATCAGTGCAAATCAGGAGAATCAGGTCATTGATCACTGCACGAACTCCGGAAGTATGAACGGTTTCGTCGGTTTGGGCGGTATTGTAAGTTTTAACTCCGGCGGTATCTTTAACTGTGAGCTGTCCGATAACTTCGGGAATGCAGGACTGGACTATATCGGCGGAATTGCAGGGCTGAACGTCCGGTCGGAGAGCGCCGGGATAAAATCTTACACAGACGCAGCAGGAAATGTTTGGAGAGACTATACTTCCGGAACTATTGCGAATTGCAGTACCCGGGCAGGGAGGAATATTGCCGGGAACAGTTATGTGGGCGGTATCGTAGGTATCAACATGCAAGGCGGCGTGGTGAAGGAGAACCATAACAGGGCAAACGTAACCGCAGCGGGAAATTATGCAGGAGGAATCGCCGGTTACAATGACGGGAAAATACAGGCGGCAGAGGATACGTTTACAGGCAGCCGCAGCGTCATTGGGACAGGAGGCGAAGGAATCGGCGGTATCGCAGGTGTGAATCGAAATGAGGGGGAGGTCGAAGTCATATCCCTGTCTGCATCGGCATCAGGCGAAGTGGTCGCCGTGAATGCAAAGGTGACTGTTACCGGACGCAGTAAGGTAGGCGGTATCGTGGGAATCAATGCAGGCAGTATCCGTTCGGCGGATCCCGACGGGGAACCGACGGGCTATCTGGTATGCGAGGCGGGCAGAGTCCATGCCCTGAATGGGTATGCCGGAGGGATTGCCGGAGAAGCGCAAGGAGAGATTGCGCGGGCAAAGAACCGGTGCAAAGAGGTCACGGCAAGCCGCGGCGCGGCAGGCGGGATTGTAGCGGTCAATCAATCCGGCGTAAGTCTTTTGGAATGTCAGAATCAGGGGAATGTGAAGAGCGACCAAGGGTATGCCGGAGGAATTGCGGCGGAGAATTACGGGACGATTATAGGATGTTCCGTGGGAGATAACGAAAGCAAGGCGGATGCGGTGACGCTCACAAGCCGGGGAACCGGTGAGATTGGGGCGGTATGTGCGGTAAATCACGAAGGCGCATTCATTCAGGATAGTATATTGTATGGCAATGTCGCGCTGGAAGGAGAGGCGCAGACCGCAGGAGGAATCGCCGGGGTGAACCGGGGAATGATTGGACGTCAGTCTGAGTCTGGTACGGGGAGCAAGGCAGAAGTAATTAGGAACATGCCGCAGATTAAGCTCTCTTTCGGAGAATTGACCATAGGAAGCGCGGCTGGCAGAAACGAAGAAGGCGGGTATATCTCTGGCATTGAAGCGCGGGGGCTTAGGTTTGAGGAATTCTGCAATTACCGGTATCTTGGAGGAATTGCCGGAGAGAACCGGCAAGGCGCCGTCGTGAAGGACTGCATTTTCTCGGAAGGGTTGATGAAAGAGGAGGCGGACAGCAGTATACCGGGGAATTGCTACGGAGGGATTGCCGGAGATAATCAAGGGAAACTTGATAATTGTAAGGTGGAAAATTTTACATGCAGTATTACGGGAATCTATACGGCAACAAGTACCAGCGCTGCAAAAGAGAAGGAAGAATTGTCTTCCCATGTGGGAGGAATCGCCGGGAAGAACGGCGGATTCGGTGAAATCAAAGGATGTGTGATTGGCGGGAAACAAAACGCCATTAATGCAGGCAGCGGTATGGCGGGCGGTATTGCCGGTTATAATGGCGGAACCATCGAACTGTCCGGTGATGAGACTGCAACCGGGCTGATGCTTGTGCAGTCAGACGTAACCGGATTGAGCGGAGGCGCCGGGGAACAGGCTGTAATCCAGGGAAGAGTTGGAAGTATACAGGAGTTGGTGAATGCCGCGAAGGCAGGGAATATCTCCGCCGATTCCCAATATGTGGAATGGGATGGCGGAAAAAATGTTTCTATAGAAACTTTAAAATATTCTCAATCCAAGAACAAAGTCAGTTCGGGAAGAAGGTTATCCCTGATTATGTCAACCAATGGCAGCGTGGGAGGAATTACTGCCTACAACACCGGAGCCGTCGATTACTGTGCCACCGGAGACTGGTATCTCAACAATAAATCCAATGCGATTGGAGTCGGAACCGGGGGCATCATAGGCATGAATGAATCCGGGCAGGATTTATCCTTCCTGCTGAATCAGGCTTTCGTGGGGCGTGAACTTGCGTCTGGTGTTACGGACCGGTTTGCCGGGGGCATCATAGGCAACCAGAACAACACTGCCCAGGGCGGCTGGAAACTGAAAAATTGCGTTAACTACGGAACGGTTTACTGTTTGAGGGCGCATTACTCCGGAGGAATCTTAGGTCAGTGGACCGGAACCGGAGGTACGGTGGAGAACTGCCAGAACTACGGCAATTTGCAGACCACTTATCAGGAAGGGTGGCTTGGCGCGGCAGGCGGTATCGTGGCGCAGCTCTACCATGCCTACGAGGATAATGAATATAACATCATTGGCTGCAAGAATTTCGGAAATATTTACGGGAAAACCGGGAAAAATAACGCAGACTGCGCCAACGACAGTGCGGGAATCTTAGGAAATGTCACGGCTTATAAGACAGCCAGCACACAGAACGGTCAGCGGTATACGATTCAGGTGTTGGATTGCGTAAACGGCCCGGGGGTGGAGGTGTATTCCTCATCGATGGCGTCCGGCGTTGTGGGATTTTTCTCCTGCTCGGACGGACCGAATTACAATTCCATCGTAAACTCCACAGGAAACATTTATCTCCGTATCGAGAGATGCAGGAATTACGCGGCAGTCCTGAATGGAAAACAATTTGTCGGCGGCATTTTCGGAGAGAGGTACGGTGCGGGAGGTTCCCAAAATACTGTTATGAGGGACTGCTATTCCGTGGATATCACCGGATACAATAAGGCAAATTTCCCTGTGATTTCCTATGTGAACACCGCCAACAAAAGTAATGCGGCGCTGATTAACGCCTCGGATAATTATTATATAAACGGAAGAACGGGAAGCAACAGTTACTTATTCAACAATGGAGGGCAATATACTGTACCCGATATCTCCAATGACTTAAAACGAGTATCAACGAATCTGCTCTATTATATCACTAAGGATGACAGGCAATATTATGCATATCTGGCGGCAGGGAAATCTGTTTCCGTGGATATACTCAGGGTTTTGGAAGACGGAACCATCTATGACAGAAATGACCAGCCGGCAGGACGCATCCTGTTTGAGATTGACGGGACGGCGGACGGCACACGGTATGATGGTATCGGCAAGGTAGTAAATGCGGGAAGTAATTTTGACGTCCATGTGAGGAATTCCTTCTATATAAAGGAGACAGGCGGAAACACGTATCAGATGCCAAGACCAGAGCAGGTAGAGCTTCGTGTGGATGGGAGCAGGCTGCACATACAGGTAACTCCGGCAGCCGGAACAGACCCGTTTCAGTATGTCGGGGCGTTATACCAGGTAAATGAAGACGGAAGCGAGACATTAATCAATGACAGGATAGAATTTTTCTCAGAGGAGTTTGATTATGAGCTGTCAGAATCGGAAATCCAAAAAGGAGGCATATTGCGGATAAAGCTAAGAGCGTACGGCATGAACCCGGAGCTTCTTCCGTCAGAAGAAGTGGTGGGGGATGCGGCGCTTGGCAGGATATTGCCGGAGCCGGAAATCCGGATTGAACTTGTTCCACAGACAAATGGCGGCTATCAGTATCAGTTCAAGCTGGTGAATGCCAAGGACTATCGTGAGGAGGAGAATTACCGGATAGCTGTGAAATTCATGGATCAGCCCGCGGCGGTTCTTACTGCGCCGGATTTGGAGGGATATCTGGTACCGGAAGGAAACAGTCGGTTGACATTTACACAGGAATTACAGCAATTACTGATTCAGGCAGTGTCGGGAACCCAAGGAGTCTTAGATTCCAGAAAGGTTCCGGTTCCGGCATATCTGCCGAAATATAAACCGTCTATCGCTGTGTTGGATACGAGCCAAAAGCCGAGAGTTACCTGTACGGTCTCCGGAGAGAGTGTAACTGAATTGGGTATCACGGTCACTTTGGATACGTCGGCGTCGGGTAATGTGACGACGCCCCCTATCTATCGGGCGGAGCTTATCGGAACCTGGGGCGGCGGAAAAACCGGGAAAGAGCAAAACGCCGTGCTTGCCAGCCAAGATATGCTGACAGCGCCCAACGGCAAGGCTGTGGTAAATTTCCAATTACCAGAGTATATTCACCGGGCGAAAGACTTGAGAGTCAGGATATGGTATGCGCAATCCGGTTTAGGACCGGTCTACACGTACCGGCTGGCGCAGGAGCAGGAGGCAAATATCTATACGGTCAAGGGCGTGGAAATTCAGGATGTGGACGGCGTACCAACGGAAGTTCCGGTATGGGAGTATGGAAACAGTCCGGTGTTGAATGAAAATGACAATGGTTACTTTATGGAATACCGATGGACTTCGGGGAAATTGTTTGACTGGCTGACCCCGCCGCCGCATTTAATGGAGGAAACGGAATTGACGCCGGAATATGATGGGGAGCAGCAGCTGCAATATACGTTCCGGTGGGACGTTGGCGACGGCGAGTACCAGGAAGGGAACCGGTATGTGGTATCTCTGGCGGGAATCAGCGGGGAAAGCAAGGATTCCATCATAACAGGGCAGGAGATGCAAGGAAATATGCTGACTGTATCGGCGGAGGACTGGACGTATGACCATGTAGAACTGACCGTGACCCGCAAGGGGGACGAAGCAAATGGAATGCAGACCGTCGGGCTGACTTCAACGAAACGTTATCAGGTAAAACGGCGGCTTGGAAGGCCGGAACAGCCATCCGTGGTGAATACCAACGCCGACGAGCTGTTCTATACGGCAAAGTGGGAGCCAATCAAGACGGATGGAGTGCGGGATGAAACAGGGTGTGAAGCTTATGGAATTTATTTACGGCGCTATGAAGAAATAGACGGCATTTTGACGCCGGGAGAGCCTGTACTCTTGAACTCGGATGATCCGGTGTTGGTGGATGGAAATGTTGATATTTACCAGAAGGAGCTGAACCTTGAAGCCTATGCGGGACAGAGGGTGTTAATCTATATTGTGGCGCAGGCGTCGCCGGACAATACACTGTATGTCAACAGTGTGGAGGGAATCACCTACGACCTGACGATACCCATGCGGATTGGAAAGCCTTCCGTAACGTGGGAGATGGGATGGGATTATGACCGTACCAGACCTTTGTCCGTGGAGGAATTTCAGGCAGAAGATGAATGGAAGGAAGGAAAGCTGACCGTGAAGATTACGCCGGAACCGGACAGTATTCCCACGGGTGACAGCAGTTATCTGCTCAAGGGGTATGTGTTCGAGAGCCGGGAAATGGCGGAGGCAGCGAAGCCGGATATCGAATCCGGGAAAGTTGCGGGGGTTGCCGGACTATTGGCGACTTATCCTGCCGCAGACGGCGCTGGGCTTACGCCCGTTGCGATGGAGTCCGGCAGCGGCAGCACCTATAATGGTACGATTCGAGGAATATCGGCGCAGCATGCAGGCAAATGGTTGCTGCTCTATACAAGGATATCTTCCGGGAACGGGCAGGTAAGTTCCTGGTGGACGCCAAGTGAGATTGTCCGTCTGCCATATGTGAGGCTGAATCAGCCGGATGTGACGGTTGACAGCCAGGAGCGGGAGATTACGCTGGAAACAGGCTCGAATCCGGATCTTCTGGGAACGGAAATCTGGAAATCCAGCCGGATTGCCCTGCACTGGGATGATGTAGAGTGGGCGGATTCCTACTATATCACATTGAAGCCAAGAGCGCTGAACCCGGACACGGACAAGGCAGAGGCTTCACAAGAGCAGACCTACCGGATTGTGGAGGAGGCGGATGAGACGACGGCTGATACGGGAAACCGGAAAGTGACGGTTTATCGAAAGACGGAAGTCTTCGATGAACAACAAGGCGTGGATGTGGAATATTGGGAGCCGATAGAACCAGTAAAGCCTGTGGAAATGGATGAGAATGGGATAACCCTGTTTGAATTCAATGATTATTGGGTGAAGGATGAGAATGGGATATATACGGAAGCCGAGATTCCATATGCCTACCGGGTGAAGCTGAATACCCGGCTGGAAGCAGCGTGGGATGAGGAAACCGGGTTCCGGTATACTTTGATTCTTCCGGATGCCGAGAGCCTGACTACATTAAACGGCACGGTTCTGTCCGATGTTGGGCTGCAAATTACGGAGAAAGTCTTACTGTCCTCGGATGTGGCGGTAAATGCGCCGGATGGCGCAAGCCAGAGCGATGGGTATACGAATTCGGGTGATTTTGAAGCGCTGTTTTAAGGTTGGATCATTCCCTCAGGGGCATCCCGTGATGCATGCCTCTGAGGGGGCTGGCGGACTTCGTCCAACAAAGTTTGAAGAAATGGAGGGTGATATGGTACGGCAGAATAGAGACATTTATTTCAAGAATAGAGTAGAGTCTAAAAAAGGCTCTACGCTCGTAATCGTTGTCTGCGTATCTGCCTTTTTAATGGCATTCGCCCTAGCCATGCTTTACACGTCTGGTCTGCTTCTGTCCCGCGCCAACCGGCGTCTGGAGCAGGAGCGCAGCTATCAGCTTGCACAGAGCTTCGCAAAGGTATTGGAGCAGGAGCTAAAAGCGGATTATGATAAACCGGAAAATGCACCTGAGAATAGTTTTTACCGTTATGTGTACAATTTCCTGGAAGGAAGATATGGGGAATATGACCCGGACCATCCGGACGAAACCATTTTCCACTATACGGCGGCTCTGCCGGATGGAGTAGACACGGAGAAATACGGCACAATCAAGGTGGTCATGTACAAGGAGGCAAATCAAGACCAGGATGCGGAGATGTCTGGTGAACTTGTGAAAGACCAGAGTGTTGACGACGTCCTGAATAACGGGATTGCCCGTTATACCTTCACGGTGGAAGTGACCGCGGAAGTGGGAGAGGTTTCCTACAGCTACAGCACGGTATACCAGCAGATGGCGACTTATGAGGTGAGCTTTAAACACGATGGCAAAAATATCCTATGGGACGGCAGTTGGCATGAGTATCTGTCAAGTCCGGAATATATTGTTGATTGGGAGAAGGGAAATATCCAGTACGAATACCAGTCTGACAAGATTACCCACTGCGAGTTTGCTAATGCCCATGAGTAAAAAATCAGGAGGGAATCATGAAGATATATAGAATTCATTCTGGAGCGGGAGAGTCGCTGGTGGAGGTAACGGTCAGCGCCGTAATCTTTTTAATAATGATGGCAGTCCTGCAAGGTTCGATTTCGTTCTGTACAAATGCACAGCACAAGAGTGAGGAAATTCGACAGGAGAACGCGGAGATTTGTCGGAACCTACAGTCGGCGTCCTACATTCCTGGCGCAGAAAACATGACTTATTTATTCAAAGCTACAACAGCAGACGGAGAAACACCGGGAGCAGAAGCAGCGGTGCTCTTTCGCATCGCCGTAGAACTAGGAACGAAAGAAGTAACATATCTGGATGCAGACGGAACGCCAAAGACGACGACATTTTACCTGTTTGGAGCATCTGATGCGAAGGAGACAGGAGATGCAGACGGAACGGAAGATACAGGAGGTGATGCCCCTTGAGGGCGCTGCAAAGGCTTAGAAGATATAGAAAGTCTGGCACGAGTCTGGTGGAGATGGTCGTTACGCTGTTGGTCTTTGGCATCATGATGACGATGATGGTTGGAGTTTTAAGCCCCGCCGCAAAAATATTTGTCCGAATACAAAAGCTGCAATACGCACAGATTATCTTGGATAATACCATACAAGAACTAAGGGGAATGACCAGAGACGCAACCGGATATATAAAAATCTATGAGAAATGCGGCGAAACGGATCGAATCGCAGACCAGACTGGGGCACAGAGCGGACAGGGATTAGAGTTTGTCAATGAGGATGGCTATGTCATGCTGATTTCCACGGAAGGCTGTCCTGACACAGGCATATACAGGGGAAGTCAGCTCCTCAGTACGGTGAACCCCGGCGATGTACCGGCAGGAAGGCTGTTTGCAAGATACTATGTCCGTGAGAAGGATGGAAAATATCACTATGAGGATACTTCCGGTCATCCCATTGCCAGAGCCGTAAACAGTATATTTACCGACAGATATTATATGGGAAATTATTTGGAGATTACATTTTCCTACCCTTCAGGAACTAGCCCGGATGGGAAGGTAGATTATCTGGAAGCAGAAGTCAGGCTCTATAGCGATGCTGAAAAAAATGAGATGGTAGTAAAAGAAAGTGTGGTTCTGGACTTACGGTATCACGTAAATCGTCAAGATAGAGTGACAGCCGACAGAGCTTCATTATAATATCGAAAACTAAGGATAAATCCATCCCGTAAACGAATCCCGGACAGGACGACGGGGAGTGTGAAGGATGTTGGTTTATAAATGTAACTATTAATGAAGTAAGACTCAAAAAAGAAAAGAGAAGGAGAATGAAGAAAATGATGAGGAGTTTGAAGAAAAACAGGAAAAAGGGGTTTACCCTTGTGGAATTGATTGTGGTATTGGTAATACTGGCAATATTGGCGGCATTGCTGATTCCGGCGTTGACGGGGTATATTGATAAGGCGAAGAAAAAGCAGGTTGTGGCGGAGACGAGAGCGTGTGTTATAGCTGCGCAAACGTTGGCAGATGAACAATATGCTCAAGGTAATGACCTTAATGATACTAATGTGCCGCCAACTGATGTGAGAGATTTAGCGGAGGTAAAAGCAACGCCTAAAATTTCGTATTCAGGTGGAAAAGTAAGTGTACTGGAATATGAAGATGGAGGTTTAACATGTACATATAAAGTAAGCGTTAAATAAGAATGTGTAGTGAAATCCCTGATATTTTCCTGTAAACTTGTATTTAGAGTTTTTAGTGTACGCTCTCAAAACTCTAAATACAAAAAAGGAGCGATTCCATGGACATCTCATCTTTCACTCCTGCTAAGCAGGTAAAACTTCAATACTGGCTGGATGTCATCCGACAATGCAGAGCCTCCGGCCTGACCAACCAGGCATGGTGCGAACAGAATAACGTCTCTTTAAAAAGTTATTATTACTGGATCGCAAAAATACGCAGGCTGGCTCTTGAAGATCTTCCCAGAAAAAATAACGGCATTCATTCACAGCACGGCCCGGATACCATCCTTTCACCGGAACCATCCCCTGAGTTTACGCAGGTATCCCTGCCTGACACACACGCTTCTTATTCTTCTCCTACAGCAGTGCTGCATATCAAAGACATAAGAATCGAAGTTTTTGAAGATACCTCCCGTGAATCATTGACAAGGCTTCTGAAAGCAGTGCAGTCATGTTAGGAGATCTCTCCCATGTGGAGAACATCTATATCCGCACCGGGTACACAGACATGAGGAAACAGCTAAATGGATTGGTGGATATCATCCAGTACAGCTTCAGGCTCGATCCATACAGCAATTCCCTGTTCCTGTTCTGCGGAAGGCGTGCAGACCGGATCAAGGCAGTCCACTATGAGGGGGACGGGTTCTGCCTTTTGTACAAGCGATACGAAAGCGGCCGCCTAAAATGGCCCAGAACCGGTGAAGAAGCAAAACAGATATCCGAACAACAGCTTCGCTGGCTCCTGGAAGGATTGAATCCGGAACAGCCAAAGGCGGTTCAGAAATGGCAGCCAAAACAGGCGGAGAATCTCTGAAATTCCGTATAAACACTGTGAAATCCTGCGTTTTCGTGGTATAATAAAACCACCAAAACGCAGGGGGCAGAGAATTTTGTCAAACAGAGAACAGCAATACCAAAATCAGATCAAAGAACTGGAACAGCAGATCCGGCTCCTCAAGGAGCAGGTTCATTTTCTGACCCGCAAACTGTATGGAACAAAGTCTGAGAAGACATCTGCCCTGGAGATAGAAGGACAGATGTCTCTTTTCAATGAGACGGAGTGTTTTGCAGATCCCAAAGCACCAGAACCAAAAATGGTTGAAGTTGAAAAACACCTCCGCCAAAGAAAATATGTGGGTCAGCGCGAAGAACTGACCAGAGACCTTCCTCACAGCAAGGTGCTGCACACCATCGATGAAAGCGAACAAATCTGCGAAAAATGCGGAAGCTCCATGGTAAAAGTCGGGGAGGAATTCGTCCGCACGGAAGTACAGTTTATTCCTGCCAGTTTAAAGGTCATCGACCATTACCGGGAAACATATGAATGCAGATCCTGCCGGAAACAGGGAACGCCATACATGGAAAAAGCGCCGGTCCCATATCCGCCGGTCCTGCATTCCCTTGCATCCGCCTCCACGGTGGCATGGCTGATCCACCAGAAGTTTGAATTAGGCATCCCATTATACCGCCAGGAAAAAGAATGGGAGGCTCTGGGCCTGAAGCTTTGCAGGGCGACCATGGCAAACTGGCTCCTGGCTGTCTACCGGGACTGGCTTTCCCATGTGGTCTGCCGCCTGAAGCAGGAACTGCTGAAACAGGAATACCTGCATATCGATGAGACCCATGTACAGGTGCTGAAAGAAGCGGGAAGAAAGAATACATCGGATTCCTACATGTGGGTTTACTGCGGCATCAAAGAGGCGGAAGCCCCCATCCGTTATTTCGAGTATCAGCCGGGACGGGGCGGAAAATATCCGGAGGCATTCCTAAAAGGCTATAACGGATACATCCATACGGATGCCTACTCCGGATACAACGGAATCCCGGGCGTAAAAAGATGTCTGTGTTATACCCATCTGCGCCGCACCTTTGTAGATGCACTGCCGAAGGATGTCCATACCCCTGAAGCATCGAAGCCGGCAGAAGCAGTCCTGCGTCTGAACCAACTGTTTGAGATGGAAGCAGACCTGGAGGGGATTTCGCATGAGGAAAAGAAAAGAGAACGTCTCATCCGCGAGAAGCCGCTTCTCGAGGCTTTTTGGTCATGGGCTGAGAAAAATGCTGTTGGAGAACCGCCAAAATCAAAACTTTCCAAAGCATTTCATTACACATTGAACCACCGGCAGGAGTTCTTCAATTATCTGGAAGATGGGCACTGTTCGATCAGCAATTCACTTGCCGAGAACTGTATCCGTCCATTTGTGATTGGAAGAAAGAACTGGCTGTTTGCAGGCAGTCCGAAAGGAGCCGAGGCAAGTGCCGGAATCTATACATTGGTAGAGACTGCCAAAGCAAATGGCCTTGCGCCAATGAAGTATCTGAAATATATCCTGTCAGACATGCCGGGGAGTAGATTTCTAGAGAATCCGGGATATCTGGATGACTATCTGCCATGGGATTCCATGGTACAGGAACGGTGCCGATGACCACTGCCCTTTTAGTATAGAGGGTTGGTGGCCTTTTTTCTATCCACTATCTTATTTGACGCTTACGATAATTGGGGATTCTTGCCGAAAAAAGTTTGGATTTCGTTTCACAAAGTACAATACTCCAATTATGACAAAATGCGTAAAACATTGCTATTTAGCTCTGTTTCAATCAATTTATTCTCATTTCTGACAAGAGAAGTACAAAACAAAATCCAAACTTTTATATCAGAAAATGCCTTGAATAAAGGATTTACAGAGGAAAGTTTGGATTTCTTCTAAGTTTGGATTTGTGGGAATGTGTATAACTGGCTGTCTCATGGAATTTTTCAGAGGACTTCTGAAATGCCCTGACTGCGGGCAGACGCTTTTAATCCACACGGATAACCGAAACCCGGACAGGGAGTTGCTAGACAAGACCTATTACCAATGTACGACCTACCGGAAAAAGGGAGCAAATTTCTGTACCGCACACCGCATCAGTGCAAGGGATATTGAAAATGCAGTCAAATCCGACATTGGCAGACACGCAATTAAAGCCATGAAAGACAAAGAGAAATTTATCAAGAATGTACTTCACAGTATGAATGAGAGCAGTGCAGAGAGGTCAGACAAGATAAGGTCAGAGATTGAAAAGCTGAAAAGCAGGAATGACGAGCTTGACCAGATGTATATCAAGCTGTATGAGGACTATTCCGGCAATATTCTGTCAGAGAAGAAATTCACAATGTTATCTTCCCACTATGAGAAGGAGCAGAAACAGAACGAAGCAAGACTGGAAGAACTGGAACAGCAGTATAGGGAGAAATCAGCGGCAGTCACTAATGCGGAGCAGTTTACAGAAAACCTTATGCAGTGTGCAGACATGAAGAAGCTGACAGCGACCATCCTGAATATGCTCATAGAGAAGATAGAAGTACACAATCCTGTTATGGTTAATGGAGCTAAAGAGCAGAAGTTGACTATCTACTACAAATTCGTAGGTCAAATCGACTAAAGTATATAAATGGAACGCCATAGAATTAGCCCCGGAGGGAACCGGATACCGGGCAAAGACAAATGTTTACGGTTAGAGGGAAGTAATTTCAGATTAGGCGGTATAGCCCCGATTACAAGGGCTGTACCGTCTTTTTGAGTTCCTATGCGCCTTGCCGTTTCGGTTGCGTGGCAGAAAGGAAATTGATTTCCCCTACAAAGTTGAAAACAAT
>OFGQ01001128.1_pt1 | contig 18667 bp, 10 predicted proteins | sample 1521791 | NCBI WGS metagenome assembly OFGQ01 (sample SAMEA3504116, study PRJEB24116) | mouse gut metagenome | biome: mouse gut; feature: mouse-associated habitat; material: faeces | place: Denmark | collected 2011 | reverse complement strand
GTTGTCGCTGTTCCCAGAAGAGCAAAAAGCCCAGCGCCGGGCCGACATCGACCGGACGCTGGACATAATCAGGGGCAAGTACGGGTATCGCAGCATCCGCCGGGCTATTGCGCTGGTAGACCCGGCTTTGGACCTGGATGCTAAAGAGGAGCATATCATCCATCCTATTGGTTTTCTGGGGACACTCCATGAATAGCATCTAGGCAGTTTCCCGCATAGACGTGGGGCAGGTAAGTCTGAACCTGCTCAGCCAGCAGACCTGCGCTACGAATATTAGATCCCCAATCCACCATCCGGTGCAAGGAAAGGCCCAGAACAGGTTTTGAAGAATCCTAAAGCAAATGAGCAGCCAAGTTTTATTTAATAATTTTTCTGGTGTAGGATACAGTGAACACTGCCAAAATGATCATTCCAAGTGTTTTTTGAACCAATGAGATAGTGTGCGCAATTGGGGATACTATTGTGATTCCACAATCAATTTGAAAGAATTGGAAAAAGCTAAAGTAAATCGACAGGATAAGCGGGGATGAAGATGGAACGGTTGTGCCATAGCAGAATATTCCTGCATTGTGATTGAGCAAGGCATAGCTGCCTGCGAACCCTGTTATAAGCAAAAGCACAGAACATAAGAATTTGAACGGCTTTGTCGCATAGGCTCCACACATGATATCCAAAAGAATTGCCTCAACAGAAAATGACAGGAACCCTGCTATTGTGCCAAGAAGGATTCCTACCCAAGCTAAGTAATAATGCTGTACCTCATTTGCTGCGCGCGAATTTTTAAGTTGGTGGAATTGTATTGTTTGACTGTCTATCTTTGATAAGTTTTGGTATCTGCGAGCCAACAGATAGTATTGGTCTTCAAGTGTGTAATTCCCCATTGTGGTAGCGTTCTCTTTAAGAACTCGCAGCTGCTGTGCTTTTTCAGCATAAGATGTATCACATAGTTCCCAGGTCAGATCCAAATGCTGCTCATAAAAGCCCACCATGTCTGCTGGAGTTGGTTTTCGATCTCCAGCAATTGACGGATTATCTGAGTCAAATATGGATTCTGGACAATAAATCTTTTTTTGCTGGCGAAAAAGGTGCTTACTAAACTGATTTAGGATTCGTATTTGTCCCAAATTCAGAGTTCCAAGCAAGCAAATGTTAATATAGTTTCGATAACCCTCATTACCCAAAATGAGGGTATTCCCTGTGGTGCTGTTTTGAATTGATATGTATCTGGCGGATCCAACATCAAAATCGGCACGTATAGAAAAAACTACTCTATAGCACAGCAGACTCCTAATTTCGGAATTTGTGAATCCAATACTCCCACTGCTCAATTCAAAATCAGCAAAAATGAAGTCTCCATCTGAATTTTGCATGTCGAAAAAGTTTAAATTTCGCTGCTCAAAGTTGCAACTGGCAATTTGAATCCTGCCGCTCAAGCCTTGGCTTTCAGAAAAGTCCAAGTCTCCTTTTTTGAAATCAGACACATGAAAATAAAAGTCAGAGCCACCCATATCAACACGGCTAAAAATTAAGTCTTGCTCCCCAAATTTACAGCCGACAAATTTGACTGTTGCATGATAGAAGCTGCAATCGGCAAAACTCAAATCATACTCAGTCTTAACATATGAGAAATCGACATCACCCCCTTGAAATTCACTCTTATCGAACACGGTCCCACATACGGAGTCAGTCGGATTAAAAATTGCCCATGAAAAATCCACGCAAGTCCTGTCCTTATCTGATCTTGGCATAAATACCGCATTTTCAGCACTGCTAATAGTAATTGTGACATATTCGTTTTTATTAAGATTATAAATGTCCCGATACTCAGATAGCGAAAATCCCTTCACAATGCAGTTTTCCAATGAGATAGGTTTCCCCGCTCTTATCTTCTGATAAAGTGCTCGTAATTTTCTCTTGCCTATTGTTATCATACTATCCATGCGGTACCGCACCTCCATCGGAGTTATGAATCCGAAACCCAAAAGTCAGTATTCTTCCGTTTTTCAAACTCTTGGATTTCGTCCGATGTCGCTTGTCTAATATTTTCTTTCCCGCAGTCTGGGCAGCAGTCTGCGGGTACTTCCTGGGAAAATAGGAAATGGCAATTATCACATGCATATATCATTTTCTCGCCTCGCTTTCGTGTCTACTTAGTTTAGCACGCAGCGGGGCTTTTTTCAATCTAAAACAAAAAGGAGGCCAACCAGGTGAAGTGCCTGATGAAATATCAGTGGGTTAAGCTCCCACGCGACCAGATGCCTCCCTCTAAAGGTATCATGGGCGCCTGGGCCCGGCTGGCCGCCAGGGCTGCCTTTCGGAACGGGCAAGCCCACTACTGCGGATATGTCAACCAAGTTACCATCGGTTCCTGGGCTGGCGGAATTGTTGGCCTCAAGAGCATCTTGGGTATCAAGAACCGAAAAAAGGCCCTGGAGATGATGAACAAACTGACCCAGTTGGGTTACATAGACTATGAACTAAACCCTAAAACAAAGAAACTTACCTATCAAATTAAGGACTGGGTGGTTCAGTGCTCCGGCGAGCCCTGTATGGGCACCGAGGCCGTCTATGCCACCCCAGGATACGGCTTCCTGTGTCTGCCCCGAAACATTACCCAGCGTCTCGCTGAGGCGCACTATCGCTTTGATGAGTCGGACGCATGGCTGGACCTCTGGTGCCACACGGTATGGCAAGAGACCAGCAATGCGTTTTCTCATATGGCGCCTACTGTCCAGTTTGGCAAATATGGCGCTATTTTGACCCTGGAAACCCTTGGCCATCGTTGGGGATGGGAAAAGACGAAAGTATGGCGGTTCTTCAAAAAACATGCGGATGCCTTCCCGCTGCAAAAACTGCCAGGCTCTTTCGGCTGCCTAATCTTCAACACCAGCTACCCTGCAGGAACCTCTTTTTCACTGCCAGAACCTGCACAAGTCCAACGCATTTTAGAGGAAATACGCATTTGTGGCAGAAATACGCACATCAAAAGCTGCAACGACCATGAACGAATGAATCAGTGGATCGCTTGGTACAGTCGCAGGGTCATACCGAAGCTTTCACAAGCGCAGCCAAGCCCTGCGGCTGAGGAATGCCGTGTTGCAGTTTCGGGCCGCCTTATTACGCGCGCGTATTTTTCTCTGTGTAGGCATTGTAATAGTTTCAAGGAGGACTGCCAGGGTATAGAGGAAACTTCCCCGGCCGAATTTGAACTTTTGCCCAGGGCCGGGCCTAAAACCGGTCCATCAGTCGATACAGGAGGCATTGAATATGGAACATATGAAGGAACTTCACTCTGGTGAGCAGGCTGGAACAGCCGTGTCCGTACAGGCGGAGCAGATACTCTCTCTGCTGGAGCGGCGGGGTATTGTGGAGGATCAGAGCATTACCAGCAAAAAGGCCCGGGAGGCGGAGCAGGAGCTGCGTCGCAACATGTATCACAACACCCAGATGATGCTTCGGCATTACCGTGACATTGTGTGGGCGCTGGAATGTTTTCCACAGCAGGTGGCTGAGGAACTGGATCGCCCTCTGCATGACCTGGATGCACTCCTCAGTGCTGTAGACACGCAGATAGCGATGGGCAACGCAAAACTGGAACACAGGATGCTCGGGATCCAAAAGTCCCGACTGCTGCTGGATCGGATTAACGATGCCCTTACCGTGCTGCGTCATAAGCCGGGTAACGGCGAAATGATGTATAATATTATCTTCCAAACGTTCCTCACACCGGATAAACTTACCCACACGGAGATTTTGTTCCGACTGGGTATATCAGACCGTCACTACTACCGGCTACGCCAGCAGGCGGTCAATATCCTGTCAATCCGACTCTGGACAGCACCAGCAGGATGTTTGGACGCCTGGTTGGAGCTACTCACATTGCTGGAGGGAAATTGATGGCAGGGTTTATGGCAGAAAATTGGCAGAAAATTGGCAGTGTCACCGCCGATGACATGGCGATGAAAATATGGTATTCTGTTATCGTCCAAAACTGGGCGATGGCAGTAAGCCGCTTTCGATACGAATGGCAGCAGTTCGTATTGGGAGCGGTTTTTTACTGCCAAATTTCATTTGAAAGGAGAGTTCCTAATATGGCGCAAAATCAAAAGAAGCTGCGGTCACCTCTGTCACCGCGGCTTCAACGCTGGTTCCAAGGGGCGGCAAGTACCTGTTACATGATGGTTCTGTTCGCTCAGCCAGCGGCAGCAGTTTCTGGTGATACGATCTGGTCTCGCTTTTCCTCCATTATGGCGGATATTTATGGCGAGCTGGTTGGAATCAGCACCATTGTGGCTGTAACTGCCGCATCCGTCGCGCTGCTTGTGCGAATGATCTCGCGCAACGAACGTGCTGTGTCTGAGGCCACCAGCTGGCTCAAACGGATTATCGTGACCTGGATCGTGTTGAACACCTTGGGCTTTGCCGTTGCATACCTGCAGCCGCTAATCCAGGGTGGGCAGTACACACCGACCTAAGAAAGAAGGAGGACCCCAACATGAAGAGAGTGTTTACATCTCTCATAGTAATGGCGCTGCTCATTACCACGCTGGCGCTTCCTGCCACGGCGGCTGATTGGTCTGAGCCAGATGCCCTGCTTCCGGTAGACATCATTCTCAATCAGGAGGCGCTTGAGATCCGGAAAGTCTATGATCTTTCGCCCACCACGGACCCAGCTACCCTTCCCCGACAAGCGTTTGATCGGGATGGTTGCCGGTATGAGTACTCTGATATCCTCCGTGAGGTGGTTATCGGCTCAGAGACGCAAAAGGTGACCCAGACCGAAACCGTAGAAAGCGATAATAAAAGCATGGAGACAATCCTGGGTCTGCTGCCTCAGGAGAAAGTTGTCACTACGGAAGACGGGTTTGAGGGAACGCTGTACCTCAATTTGGATTCCATCCATACAGAACCGTCCGGATACGGCAGCAAAACCAGCCCTGTCACCGTCACCCGACGGTATCCCAACCTAGCCAGTGCCGACACAAACCATCTGCCCAAAACCATCACAGAGGGCGGGCGAACGCTGAATCTTCAGGGCGTTGAATGGCAGACCGATAACACGTACAACGCCAACGACTATGAGATTGGGGACCGCTTCACTGCAGTTTGCACTTATGGCGGTTCCAAGACGGTCAGTTATGTAAAGGGCTATACCACAACGGCTGATTACGTTGGAGATGCCTATCGCACTGGAGTGACGGTCATTCGGTACACGGTCATTTTCACCGGAACCCCTATTCTGACAGCAGAACCGGACGCAGAGCCTGATACGGTGAAAGAGAAGCAGGGCGGTTCGGAAATGCTGATCCTTATCCCTGCCGCTCTAGCTGCGCTTTGCGTGGGTGCTGGCGGCACCTATTTTTGGATGAAACGAAAGGAGCGCATGTCCCATGAAGAAACTATTGACAACTGCGATGATTATGTTGGCGCTGGTGATGGCGATGGCGGCGCCCCCAGCTCAGGCACTGGAGTATAATGTGGACGAACCTGACGAAGGCATGTTCGCCCCCTCCTCTTCCGTTGAGCAGATGATTGTAGTCGGGGGCGGCCCTACGGAACAGAGCAATATTGACCGCAGCAAAAATGCGGCCCTTGCGCCGCCTTCCTTTGGAAGTCCCGACTCATACCAGCCCGGAACTGGTGAGGTCCTGATTCCGCATGTCGCTTATGGCAATTACGGAAGTGGTAGTTCTGCAGGGACGGGCAACTTCACTGGAAGCAATACCGTAGGCAACACCGCCGGTAGTTCCAGCAATCTCTATGTTCCGCCCGCTGAGCTTGGAGGATCGTCCACCTCCGATGTGACCGCTTCGATCACAGGCGACAATAAATTCACGCTTCCGGACGGCCTCTACTATTCAGATGGAAGCCTTGGCCGACTGAAGATCCCCAAGCTGGACCTTAACGTCAAGGTTTACGAAGATGAAAGCCTTGAAAACCTTGCAAAAGGTGCCGGGCATTTTAAATCTACGTCCTGCTGGGATGGGAATGTTGGAATTGCTGGCCACAACCGTGGTGTGACCAATCATTTTGGAAAGATTCACACCTTGGTTACCGGTGACCAGATCGTCTATACCACACAGCTCGGCACCAGGACCTATGAGGTCTATTATGTTGGTCAAATCAGTGAGACGGATTTTTCCCGCTTGGATCGGACAAGCGACAACATCATCACACTGATTACCTGCGTTCGGGATGTCCGAGATATGCGCTGGTGTGTCCAGGCCCGCGAAATTTCCTAGCAGCCTGTTGCAAATATTCTCTGTGTGTGGTGTAATATGATCATAATAATTACAAGGGGGTATTTGCATGAAACGGATCACATCCTTTGCGCTTGGCATCATCCTTTTACTATCTATGTCCGTTCCCGCTTTTGCCGCAGAGCAGCCAGCAGAAATTGAAGCTGCAGGGCTGTACCTGCATGAGCAGGGCATCTACCTGGGTGACAGCTCTGGCAATCTCATGTTGGACAAGGGACTGACCCGGGCCGAAATGGCCGCCATTCTCACCCGGCTTCATAGCGGAGAAGAAGTCAACCCCGAACAGTACATCCAGGCCTGTCACTTCACTGACGTACCCGCCTGGGCCAAATCCTACGTTGGCTACTGTGTTGCCAATCTGCTGGTATCCGGCTACGACGCATCACACTTTGGCCCTAACGATATGGTTACTCCGGCCATGGCATGTACGGTAGTGCTCCGATGCTACGGCTACGGGGACAGCGAGAGCAGCGCGTGGACCTATGGTACCGCAGGTCAATACGCCGCCAGTCTAGGCCTGATCAGCCCATCCACCGCTCAGGCATCTATCATCACCCGAGGCGAGATGGCGGTACTGATCTACCGCGCCCAGACCGGCACCCGTCCAGGTACAGCGCCCAGCACCGGCACTGGGGACGGCTTTCTATCCAACGGAAAGCCCGTCACCGAAGAAAACGTGCTGGAAATTCTACGTCAGCTTAAACAGGATTGGCCCCATGGGACGGTCTGGGGCACACACAATACGTCTGGGACCCACAAAAACGAGGTCCCCAGCACTGCAGCCAACCGGATCATGGACGTCTACTGGGTCAGTGAGTATTACGGGTGCAGTGGCTACGCCTCCATGGTCAACTCCCTTATTTTTGGTGACAAAACCAATCCAGGCCGCAAGCTGGACGATCTCACGAAAATGCGCCCCGGCGATATTGTATTTGTAGTGAGTCCTGACGGAGTAGTGGGACATGTAGTTATTGCCCTTGAGTCCCCAAATCAGGACGGGCGGTTCCATTACACGGATGGCAACCATGGTGAAATCATCACATGGCCCAGCGTCGAACATCCGGACATTAGAAGCTATAGTCTGACTGGATTCAGCGGTGGACGTATTCCGCATCATCTTGAAGTGTGGACCCGTTATCCTGAGAATGTCCCCTTCACCGGCGAAAGCGTAGAAGTGTGGCCTGCCGTTTCCGGCAGTTAACCAAGGAAAAACAAGACAAGGGAGGCGATTCATGTACCTCAAACCAGCAATACCCAAGATGAACAGTCCCAACCTGTCAAGTAAATATCATCTGCTCAAGGACTGCACGGTTTTGTGCAGTCCTTTTGCTATGCTCACAAACTAATGAAGGAGGAACTGATAATGTTGAAATCTCTCTCCAAGAGCATCAAATCCAACTGGAAGCGCACCCTGTCCGGCCTGCTGGCAGCCATCACCATCATCGGGATGCTCCCGGCCACCGCTTTTGCCGCAGAGGAAGCGCCGGCCAAAGTGGCCAGCAGCATCACTGCCTATGCCCCTACTGGCGATTTTGAAGTCAACATCGCCGGGGCCACCGGCTGGAACGGCACCTGTCTCCCACTCCAAGTCTACAACACTGAGAGTGGTGGGACTCAGATCGTGTCTGTCCCCGCCTCGGACAGTGCCAAGCCTATCCCCTTCGCCATCCTGGCTTACAACGGCGGCGATAGGGTCAAGATTGGCCTCGCCGTTGACAGCAGCGGCAGTGTGACCGCCTGGGAAGGCGGCCAGCTGGGGAAAACCGGCTGGGTGGATAAGGAGCATATCTTCATCAATCTGCCGGACGTTGTTCCCAGCATCGCCTACAACCTGACCAACAGCAGCGGCAGCATCTTCCAGGCTGCAGACGGGAAGGATATTCCCGGCGTTACAGGGAAATCCTACTACAACGCCAGGCAGTTCAGCTCCCGGCTGAGCCGCTATGAGTATGTCGTCCCCTGCATGTTCACCCTTGCTGAGCGGCTGGCAAAGGTCCAGCAGTCCGCCATGTCCAACGGTGAGACACTGGTGGTCTATGAGACATTCCGGCCCGCCGGGGTACAGTCCGCTGTGCGGGACGGTTTCACCGCTCTCTGGGACAGTAACAGTGATGTGTCCACTGACATGGATAAAGCTATTGCCATGGGTTATGCCCGCGAGCAGGGCTGGTTCATTTCTAACGGCACATCCAACCATCAGGCGGGACTGGCCGTGGATATGAGCCTTGCCAAAGGCGATCCTGCGGAGCTGCATGAGTACACGTTGGATGGCGCCACTTACCAGAAGTACGAGGACTGGACAGAGTATGAGATGCCCACCCGGATGCACCAGTTGAGTTCGGCCGCTATCCGGTATCAGGTCCCTGTCAGCTCCTATACCATGCCCAATGAGTTGGAGAATTGGACGGAGCGGTTTGCTGCCTCCGAGGGTGCGAAACGGCTTCAGAGCTATTGCACCGCCGTCGGCCTGATCCCCCTCGCCAGTGAGTGGTGGCATTTCAATGACCCCAATGCAGAAAAAATCATGGCGAAGGGAAGCTACTCCGGCCAGGATGGGGTCAGCACCAAGGGCGACTACACCATTGACCGGGCCTACAGCACAACCCCCTATCAGGCGCTGACCGGGCTGAGCAGCAGCGGTATCCGGCGGGTTCCTGCCAATGCTGGCATCTCCTACGCCAATGGAGGTACGGGCGGCCTGAACCCCGGCAGCCCTGGCGGTCAGAAGCCCAGCACCAGCGATGTGGACTGGACCACCGATCCGGAGCGGACCTTCCTCCGCTTTACCTTGATCGAGTTTCCGGAAGGCGTAGTCAAGGACATCAACAGCAATGACTTCAATACCTGGCATGTGGTGGGTACACCCCTAAATGTGGTCTGGGGCAATGGCAGCATCGAAAACTGGGATGCTGATACCTGCCGCCGCCGGATCACCTGGTTCAATTCTTCTGCCATGCAGTACAACGGCAAGGGCTCCAGTGCCGCTGAATTGATGGGCGGTACAGTTTATGCCTATGATGCTACCAGCGGCTATAACCAGAAATGGGTGACCACCGCTGACGAGTTTCAGGCGGCCACCGGGATTACAGACACGCAGAAGGAGCAGATGTTCCACTGCAACAGCTCCAAATGGTCCACTGGCTGGGTGGATGGCGACTATACCTCCATGTGGGGCACCGATCCTAAGCCTGTTACTCCTGGCAATCTCTACAAGGTCTACAAGCCCAACGACGCTTTTTTATATCTGCTGGGCCGCCTGAGTGCAACCAGCAGCAACAGCGGCTGGAGCAAGGATGACGCTATCAAAAATTGGTCTGAGTATGTCCATGACTCCAATGGCAACCTGCGCACCAAGTACCGGGTCATTATTGAGACTGGCGGGGTTTTCGTGGACCCGGATGGTCTTCGACGTGCCTATACCCTGCGGGAGATGATGGCCTACTCGCTCTATAACAGCGAATCCACAACTAAGGGCAATCTGATTTACGATCAGTCCTCAACGATTCGCAATATGGCCCAGTGGATGCGCCAGAAGAAAACTCAGTTTTTGGAGTATCCTTTGGACAGCAGCGGCACGCCCACCGGTGAGGAGCTGTGTTCCACTAACGGCTTTACCGAGGCGGACAGCTTCGTGGACAGCATCACAAAGGCCGCCAAAATCAGAGACACTATCTTTTCTGAGCGGCGGTCCTATGGCCTCCACATTCTCAGTCCGTTCAATTTCGAGCGGCCCGAACCCACAGCGCCGTCCCTGGAGGTGACCAAGAAGGCTGGCGGCTCTATCCCCGCCGGGGAGAGCTGGAGCTTTACTGTAACCTATACTGCAGGCAGTCCAAGTAGCTATATTGCGAATATGCCTGTCACGGAAACTGGAAACGGCCTAAAATTTACCCTAAAGGCCAATGAAACGATCCGCATTGACTTCGTTGCGGACGACTCTTTTCGGTTTGAAGTGGTGGAGGACGACCCCACCTACCTGACCGACATCACCGGCACCGGTGGAATCGTCGATATGTCCGCCAAGAAATTTTCCAGCAGCGGCGGCGAGTCCAAGGTGACTTTTACCAACGGTACTACCATCACCGAGAAGAAACCCGTCTACCTGAAGCTCAAGAAGATCGCCGCTGCGGACAAGCGGCCCCTCTCCGGCGCAGAGTTCTCCGTCTACGCCGATTCCTCTTGCAGCGGCACACCCCTGGCCGTAATGACCACCGGCGCTGACGGCACAGCCAGCACCTCCGTTCCTAACATCGTGGAGGACGGCAAGAGTGTGACCCTGTATGTCAAGGAGACCAAAGCCCCGGCGGGCTGCACCCCGCTGGCCTCCCCCTTCACTGTGACCTGCAAGGCCCCGGAGAACAGCACGGCGGCGGGTGCGGTCCAGGTCGGCCCTGCGAGCGGCATTGAGAACGGCGGCATCCCTGAGCCGGGGAAGGCCCTTCTGTTCAAGAGGGACGCTCTGACCAACACCGGCGTCGGCCCCGCCACCTTCAAGTTCAGCTCTGTCACCAACGGCGTGTATGAGTTTGACACCGATGAAGCTGGCGTGTTGGAGAGCGTCCAGTGGTGGGACCCCACCGAGGCGTCCGGGAAGTATATCAAGCCTGGTGAGTACGCTGTAACGGAATTGGTCCCGCCCCCCAACTACGAGCCTACCACCGAGGTCCAGCAGATCAAGCTGGAGCTGGACGCCAACGGCAATCCCATCCCCGCTGGGCCCCTGGTATTTAAGAATTTGGCAAAAGTCGGATTGAAAATCGTGAAATATGACCGGCAGAGCCATAGGCCCATGGCGAACGTCACCTTTGAGATTTTCCGGGACGGCGTTTCTCTGGGGCATTATGAGACAAACGCCAGCGGTGAGATTCTGCTGACCGGCATCGAGCCGGGCACCTATCGGGCAGTCGAGGTGGACACCGGGGACGACAGCCATATCAAGGACACCGCTCCCCAGGAGATTGAGCTGACTGCTGGCTGTGGCATTAAGGAGCTGTTTTTCTTCAATGATACCAAGCCCGGCATGAAGCTGGTGAAGGTTGACAGCTCTGACCCGTCCAAAACCATTCCTGGTGTGAAGTTCAGCATCCGGGCCATCGACGGCAGCTACGGCCCCCAGGAGTTTGTCACGGACGGAAATGGCGAGATCGACCTGAGCAATCTCCCCGCCGGCTCCTACGAGGTAACGGAGCTGGAGTGCCCCGGCTATGTGGTGGACAACGCCCAGCGCATCATCCACCTGCGAGCCAACGACACCGCCGAATTTGTGTTCACCAATACAAAAAAGCCCGGCCTGCGGCTGATCAAAACCAGCGCGGACGGGTCTGCATTGGATGGTGTTACCTTTAAGATCACTCCGATAGGGGACGCCAGCCACTCCATCGACCGCACTACCCAGAACGGCGGTGAGATTCTGGTGGAGGGCCTTGAGCCTGGAATTTACTCCGTGGTGGAAACCGCCACCTTGCCCGATCACATTTTGGACACCACTGAATACCATGTGGAGCTGTCCCCGGGCAAGACCGCCGAGATCCATCTGCAAAATGACAGGCGGCCCAGTTTGATTATCAGCAAACGGGACAAGGATACCGGCGATCCCATTCAAGGCGTGACCTTCACCCTGCGGGGCGCGGACGGCCCCACTATCACCACTAAGCCCACGGGGCCCGATGGGAAAGTGGTCATCACCGATCTCCTGCCGGGGGTATATACTGTCACTGAGCAGAGCGTTCCGGAGAATTACATTCTGGACACCACGCCTCAGACCGTGACCCTGTTCCCCAACAAGGAGGCCCAGGTGGAGTTCCAGAACTACCAGCGGCCCACCCTGAAAATCGTGAAGGTGGATATTGCGGGCAAGCACCTGACTGGCGCTATTTTTGAGGTCAAGACCAAGGCAGGTGTGAAGATCGGTGACTTCCCCGTAGGTGCGGACGGCACGATCACTGTGCCTCAGAAGCACCTCACCGAAGGCTATTACATCATCACGGAAAAACAGGCCCCGGCGGGCTACATCCTGGACCCCACGCCCCATGAGGTCTACCTGCGCCCCGGCAAGACCACCGAGGTCTCCATCGAGAACGAAAAGAAGCCCGGACTCACCATCTATAAGGTGGATTCCATCGTCGGGGACGGGATCAAGGGCGCTAAATTTGAAATCTGGGTCTCCAAGGACAAGAACCAGAACGGCACCTATCAGCAGCTGACCAACAGCTACTACTATTCCGATGAAAACGGCATCATCCACCTGGACAACCTGGACACGGGCTGGTACAAAATCGTCGAGGTAGAGCCACCGGCAGGGTTCATGCTCAAAGAGCCCTCCGAGCAGACCATCTATATTGAGCATGACACCTCCGTGGAAGTGACCTTTGAGAACATCCCAAAATCCGCCCTGGTCATCCGGAAAATTGATTCGGATACCGGCGCACCTCTGGCGAACGCCTGGTTCCGCGTCCGCTACCTGGGCGGGACCTCCGGCAGCGGCGGCACCATCATCGGGGAGTATCAGACCTCCAGCAACGGAAATATCGTGATCACCGGCTTGGATGCTGGAACTTATGTGGTGGAAGAAATTTCCGCCCCCCACGGCTATGTCATGGACACCGCCCCGCAGACTGCCTACATCAGTGGCAAGGAGCAGGACTGCATTACCCTCACCTTCACCAACAGCAAGTACGGGTCCCTCCTGGTCAAAAAGGTGGACAGCATCACCGGCGAGCCGCTGAGTGATATTCAGTTCTTTATCACCACCAGCGACGGCGCTGTTGTGGGCAACAGCAACGGCTACTTCACCACCGACAGCGCGGGTTCCATCCTGGTGTCCGACATCATGCCGGGGACCACGCTGGTGGTCAAGGAGACCCGGACAAAGCCTGGGTACATTTTAGACGATGTGCCCCAGACGGTCAAGATCGAGTCCAACGAGACCAAGACCCTGGAGTTCCGCAACCAGCCCACCGGCTCTCTCCTCATTCGGAAGGTGTGCAGTGTCAACCCCAGTGTAACGCTGGCGAACGCGGAGTTCAAGGTGGCCTACTCGGACGGCAGCCTCATTGGCGACAGCAACGGTGTTTACCGTTCGGACGAAAACGGCGAGGTGCGGATCGAGGGCCTGACCCCTGGCCGGAGCGTAGTCATCACCGAGACCAAGGCCCCGGCGGGATTCCTCATTGATACCCAGTCTCAGACCGTTGTGATTCAGGCAGGAAAAATGGTCACTGTGACCATGAAAAACCAGCCCCGAGGAAAACTGATCATCCAGAAACGGGACAGTCAGACCAACCAGGTCTTGCCCGGCGCTCAGTTCCGGGTGACCACCGCCGCTGGCTGTGAGGTAGGTCTGGACGGCGTGATCGGTACCGCCACGCTGACGCAGAGCGGGTTGTTCACCACGGACGGAAACGGTGAAATCAGGATCAGCAATCTGGCTCCCGGAGCTTATGTACTGACTGAAACCAAGGCACCGGCAGGCTATGTCATGGACAGTCCCAGCACCAACGTGGTTATCGGCCCCAATGGTGATACTCAGACCGTTATCATAAAGAACACCAAAAAGGGCGGCCTTATCGTTGAAAAGTACGATTCTGTGACCAAACAGCCCCTCTATGGCGCTCAGTTCAGGATTACCAACGCTAACGGTGAGCTTGTCCCCGACAACGAAGGGCTCACCAGTTCCAACGGTCTCTATACAACTAACCGCGAGGGCCAGATCGTGCTGTCCAAGCTGCTCCCCGGCACCTATGTGGTGGCCGAGGTGAATGCCCCGGACAACTACCGGAAGGACCCCGCTCCGCAGACGGTGGTGGTCAACGCTGGAGACACCCAGACGCTGAGGTTTTACGATGATCCTCTCTGCACCCTCACCATTCTGAAACGGGATGCTGTGACCAGGAAGCCCTTGCCCAAGGCGGAATTTATCGTTCAGGACAGCGAGGGACGGCCCATCGGTCCGAACAATGGCCGGTTTATCACCGGGACGGACGGCACAGTCACCGTTTCCGGCCTGACTCCCAACGCCACTATCGTGGTCACAGAGAGCAAGGCCCCCACGGGCTATGTGAAGGATGAAACCCCGAAAAATATCGTAGTCCGCACCGGAGTGGCCAACAGCCTCATTTTTGACAACGAACCCGCAACCACCCTGATTATTCAGAAGTTCATTTTTGGCACAGAAAACGAACCCCTGAGCGGCGTGTGCTTCAAGGTAACGGACGGCGCTGGCGCGGCGGTCGGACCGGACGATGGGGTGTATTTTACCGACCATGCCGGTGAAATCGTGCTCAGCGGCCTGGAACCCGGAACCACCGTCAAGGCCCGTGAAATCAAGACTGTGGACGGCTTTGTTTTAGACGGAACCCCCCAGGACATCTTGATTAAAGCCGGGGAAGTGCAAAGGCTTACGTTCTGGAACAAGCGCGATTGCAGCTTGACCATCCTGAAGCAGAGTACATCCAGGGAGCCGCTGACCGGTGCGGTGTTCCATGTCACCGACGAGGATGGAGCGGCCATCGGAACCAACAACGGACGGTACACCTCCGACCGCAACGGCCTTATCACCATCACCGGCCTCCAGCCTGGGCAAGTGCTGGTCGTTACCGAGGAAAAGGCCCCCAACGGCTATGTGAAGGACCCCACCCCCAAGACCATCAAAATCAAGCAGGACACCGCCAACAGCCTGATTTTTGAGAACGCCAAGACCGGCAGTCTGGTCATTAACAAGCGCAGCTCTGTGGACAAGGCCACCCCGCTGGAGGGCGTGACCTTCAAGATCACCACCACGACCGGAGAGTTTCTTCCTGACGAGGATGGCAAAATCAGCAGTGACGGATTGTACTACACAGACGCGAACGGCCAGATCGTGCTCAGGAGTGTGGTCGGGACGGTGGTTGTCACCGAGGTAAAGACCATTGACGGCTACACCATCCACGAGGCCAACCGGACCCGGACCGTGGAGGTCAAGCCCGATGATACCAAGACCATTTATGTTTACAACGACCCGCTGTGCAGCCTGACCATTAAAAAGGTGGATTCCGTCAGCGGAAAGCCGGTCCCCGGCACCGAGTTTGTGGTCAAGGACGGCAGCGGCAATATTTTGGCCCGCTGCACCACCGGCAAGGACGGCACCGCCACCGTGAGCGGCCTTGTCCCCGGCAGTACGGTGGTGGTCACAGAAACCAGAGTACCCGAGGGCTATGTGCTGAACCAGACTCCGCAGACCATTACGGTCAAGAACGGAACCGGCAATACCGTTGTCAGCGGCGGCAGTTCTGGCAGCAATGGGAGCAGCAGCGGCAACGGCAACGACCTCACCTTTGAAAATGACCCGAAAATGACGCTGACTATCCATAAGTACATCGAAGGCACCGCCAATGAACCCCTGGCTGGCGTGGCCTTCCGGGTAGTGGACGGCTCCGGGGCCGGCGTCGGTCCGGACGGAGGAACCTACTATACCAACGCAGCTGGTGAAATCGTGATTGACGGCATCGAGCCTGGTACGGTCATTACCGCCAGAGAAATCAGGACCGTGGACGGCTTTGTGTTGGACGGCAATCCCCAGACCATCAAGATCGTGGCCGGAAAAGCGGCCAACCTCACCTTCTACAACAAGCGGGCCGGGAATCTGGTGATCCGAAAGCTGGATAAGCAGACCGGAAAGCCTCTGGCCGGGGTGGAATTTGAGCTGACCTACGCTGAGGGCGGCTATGTAGACACGGACAACAACCACCTCAGCAGTAAGGGGCTTTACACCACTGATGACCACGGCGAGATTCATATCTCCGGCATCACCGGCACCGTCGTGATTAAGGAAACCCGGCCCTTGCCCGGTTATACCATCGAACCGGGCCGGGAAGTCCAGACTATCACCGTCAACCCCCAGGAGACGCAGACAGTCACATTCTACAACATTCCCGCCAACACCCTCACAATCCAAAAGTACATCGACGGCACCAACAATGAGCCGCTGGCGGGCGTGGAGTTTCTTGTTACCGACAGCACCGGCGCAGTGGTTGGCCCCAACAACGGGTACTACACCACCGACAAGGACGGGCGCATCGTCATTGACGGCCTCAATCCCGGCATGACCATTACTGCCAAAGAAACCAAGACCGTTCCTGGCTATGTGCTGGACAGCAGCCCCCAGAGTATCACCATCAAAGAGGGCGAGGCCCAAAGCATGACCTTCTGGAACCGGAAGGCCGGGGGTCTCATCATCAACAAGGTGGACGCTGTTGACAAGCATCCCCTGTCTGGCGTGACCTTCAAAATCACCTATGCGGACGGTTCCAACGTGGACCAGGACGGCGGCAAGACTTCCAGCAACGGTATCTATTTAACCGATGCCAACGGTCAAATCAAGATTTCCGGTATTGTGGGTACAGTGATTATCACAGAAATTGAGACGATTCCCGGCTACTACATCAAGGAGGAGAACCGCACGCAGACTGTAGAAATCAACCCGGATGATACCCAGACTATCACAATCTACAACGCGCCCCGTCAGACGCTGACCATTCAGAAATACGTGGACGGCACCACCGACCCCATCCAGGGCGTGACCTTCCTCGTCACTGACAGCTCCGGCGCAGTCGTGGGACCGAACAACGGCGAATATGTCACCGACCGAAACGGGCGCATTGTTCTCACCGACCTGACCCCCGGCACTACCATCACGGCCAAAGAAGTCAAGGCCGCTGGCGGTTTTGTGCTGGATTCTACGCCCCAGTCCATTCTCATCAAGGAGGGTGAGGCACAGGCCCTTACGTTCTTCAATAAGACAGAGGGCGGGCTGGAGCTTATCAAGGTCTCCGAGAGCGACAAGTCCAAGCGCATCCCCGGAACCACCTTTGAGATCCGGAAGATGGACGGCGCTCTGGTGGACACCATCACCACCGACAAACAGGGCCGCGCCCACCTGGATCTGAATGCCGGGGACTACTACGCTGTGGAAATCGAGGCGGCGCAGGGCTTCAAGCTGGACAGCACCCCGAATTATTTCACCATCCAGGACGGCAGGGCTACTACGCTGACCATCACAAACAAGGCGTTCAGCGGGATATTGATTCACAAAACCGACAGTGTGACCGGCAAGGGTATCTATGGGGTAAGTTTTCTGTTGTATGACAGCACCAACACCCCAATCGGGCAATACACCAGCGACAACTCCGGCTATGTATATATCGAAAATCTGACGGTTTCGGGCCGCTATTATCTGCGGGAGCTGGAAAATAAGGGCTATATCCCCGATACGCAGATGAAAACCGTGTATATCACCGCCGGGGAAACCACGCTGGTGGAGTGGAAAAACACGCCCATCACCGCGCAGATTCAGATTACGAAGAAATCTGCCGACTACAATCCCACCAACGGCCTGCCTGCCGGGACGCTGCTGGAGGGCGCGATTTTTGAAATCTACGACAAGGCCGGGAATCTGGTGGACACCATCAAGAGCGACAGCCGGGGACTGGCTGTATCCCGGCCTCTCCCTCTGGGGCGCTACACCATTCGTGAAGTGAAGGCCCCGGCTAACTATGGTGTGAACAATCAGGAACTGACGGCCTATCTGGAGCATGAGGGCCAGATTGCCCGCTTTGAGGTGAGCAACAAGGCCCTGACCACCGGTGTGTCCATCACCAAAACCGGCCCCGCTGAGATCATGGCGGCCAGCCCGTGCGCTATGTGTTCTCCGACATCGCCAACAGCTCCAACGTCATGCTCCAGTCCTTCTACTGGCGCGACACGCTCCCCGCCGAGGTCCGGCTGGACAGCATCGTGACCGGCACCTACAACTTCCCCGGCACCTATAAGATTACCTACCGGGTAAACGGCGGTGAACCCCGTACCCTGGCGGATAACTTGTCCACCAGCAAGAACTATACCCTGGCGGCATCCAATGTGGCGCTGGGGCTGGTCGCAAACGAGCGTGTTACCGAGATTATGTTCGTCTTTGGTCAGGCTCCCGGCGGTTTTGCCCAGGTGGAGGCTCCTATGCTGTACTGCACCGCCGCCAAGAGCATTTCCACAACCTCTTTTGTGAATGTGGCGGATGCAGGCGGCACCTGTGATGGGGTATGGGTTCAGGCTGTCAGCCGTTGGGTATCAAAGGTCTATGGCAAGCCCGCAACCCTCCCCCGGACGGGATACTGATGCCTGACGCGGACGGACGCTTTACCGAGGTCGAGCTGGAGACCGCCAGAGACACCGATCTGCCCGATCTGCTGACATCCCTGGGGTATCAGGTCAAGCGGGTCGGCAGTTACTACACCACCAAGGAGATGGACAGCCTGCGCATCAAGAACCGGCACACCTGGTTTCGTTATTCGGAAAACCGGGGCGGGGATGCCATCTCCTTCCTGGAGCGGTTTGAGGGCAAGAGCTTCCCGGAGGCGGTGGACTATCTTCTAAACTAT
>OFGQ01001115.1_pt1 | contig 18855 bp, 18 predicted proteins | sample 1521791 | NCBI WGS metagenome assembly OFGQ01 (sample SAMEA3504116, study PRJEB24116) | mouse gut metagenome | biome: mouse gut; feature: mouse-associated habitat; material: faeces | place: Denmark | collected 2011 | reverse complement strand
GATTCGTCATCCCACATCTTACCACTTCCGCTGAGGTTTGCCTTTGTTTATTTTTCAGATTTGCTCATTTAGAGGACAAAAATTTTTTCATAAACATTTCCTTTCTCAATACTTTGTTTACTTGGCTGCACTCAATAGCATTATTAGTAATATAATAACAACTATGCTCTGCGGCATTTTTTCGCCTGTCCACGCCCTGTTTGCTGGCATAGGGACGTGCCGGAGCAGAATACATTGTGGCGGAGGTGTTGTAATTATGCTGTCGCCGGTGGTTTATCTCATTATGAATGGGCTGTTTTTTACCCTGCGCCTATCCGGTGGAGGCGGTTCCTTTCCCCGTCCGCTGAAAGCGGCAGAGGAAAAAGAATGCTTGGACCGCTGTGCCCAAGGTGACCTGGAGGCCCGAAATATCCTTGTGGAACACAATCTTCGTCTTGTGGCGCATATCGTTAAGAAGGGATACAGCGGAAGGAGGAATTTTTCCGGTCAAAAACGGCCCTCCAAGGGCCGCCGAATTTCAAGTGGATTTCTAAATGAAGTTCCTCTTTTGTACTGCCTTTTTTGACTATGATTTTATCTAAAATTGTGGTGACCAGAGCAGAATTGACGCTGTTTTGGAAGGTTAGTTCCTCTTCCAGAGCAGAGCGGATTTCCTGTAATTGCGCCGTGGTCTGCTGTCCTTTTTCTGCCTCCGACTGGAGCACCGCCAGCCGTTCTTCCAGAACCTTGGCCTGCTCATTGAACCCATCGTTGCGCTGCTTGAACTCCGCTGTGGAGATGACGCCCTCAATGCTCATCTCCAGCAGGCGGTCTTTTTTTGCCTGGATGGAGGAAAGGTCTTCCTCAATGTGACGGATGTCCTGGGCGTAGTCGTGCTCGTCGGGGACAGACTGGAGGACGGTCACCACTGCGTCAATAATAGCTTGTTTGTTCTGGGTCAGCTGGTCGAAAATTTGAGCCATGATCTGATCCAGTTCTGTAGTACGCAGTTGGGGGGCGGAGCAGGCCACCCGGCCGCGGTTCCGGTATACCCGGCACTGCCAAACCTCTTTTTCGCCTTTGGAGCTTCTCAGCACCTGCCGGTGGAAGCTGGTGCCGTGCTCCTCGCAGATGATTTTCCCGCTGTAGGGGTAGCGGTTGTGGAACTCCGCCGCGCTCTGGTGGGACATCATTTGCTGGCTACGGCGTTTGTAGAGGGCGTTGGCCCGGTCCCACAGCTCCTCCGACACGATTGCCGGGATGGATGGGTCCGGGTACATGACCCACTCGCTTTCGTCCAGGAAAACCTTCCGCTTACTGCGATAGTCCACTGTCTGGCTTTTGTTGGCACAGTACCAGCCTTTATACTTAGGATTGCAGAGGATGTGACGGATGGTCAAGACATTGAAGGTGTTGCCCTTGCGGCTGGTGAAGCCCTCGTCGTACAGCGTCTGGGAGATGCGCCGGATGCCCATCTGCTGATTAGCGTAGAGATCAAAAATCCGCCGTACTACCTGGGCTTCTTCCTCGTTGATGGTCAGCACACAATCCTTCTTGTCGTAGCCCCATAGCTTGTCGTTGCCCAATACATGGCCGTTTTTAATGGCCTGCCGGAAGCCGAATTTCAGCCGTTCCGACAGCTTGCGCACCTCGTCCTGGGCCACTCCAGCCATGACTACCAGCCGGAATTCGCTGTCGCTGTCCAGGGTGTTGATGTTGTCGTTCTGGAACAGCACCCCCACATCGTGTTCCAACAGTTCCTGGGTGTACTTGATGCTGTCCAGAGTGGAACGGGAAAAGCGGGATATCTCCTTCGTGATGATGAAGTCAAACCGCCCCGCTTTGGCGTCTCTTATCATCCGATTGAAGCTGTCCCGCTTTTTGGTGCTGGTCCCGCTGATGCCCTCGTCGATGTACCCTTCTATGTAGGTCCAGTTGGGCTTCGACTGGATCAGCTCGGTGTAGTATTGAATTTGGTTTTCCAGGCTGTTGATCTGCTCATCCTTGTCGGTGGAAACTCTAGCGTAAAAGGTCACCCGCAGGGGAAGGTCAAAGATGGTTTTCCCACTGCGCATCTCATTGCGTATCCTGAGCACATTCATGTCCGTTCGCCTCCTTTGTCAAGCACACAGGATACCGGAAAAATTCCGGGAAGTCTATCACAGAATGTACCAAATCCACCGCGCCGGAATAGGCGGAATTCGATATGAGACCAAGGGAACGGATATGATCCAGCAGAACGCTGACCAGCTCTCGCTGTGCGCTTTCCAATTTGCATCACCTCAGTTCATAAATATGTGGTAGAAATAAAAAAATGTCAGGCGGAATTGCTCCGCCTGACATTTGATTTGTAAATCATTTGATTAACTCTTTGTGCTTTTCGTCCAGATACTGTAAAAATGCAGGCACTTCTGTGGACAGGCATCCACACATTTTCCGCACCGGATACACTCCGGAGAGCGGGAGATTTCTTGCAGAGAGAGGTCCACTGGACAGGCTTTTTCACAGGCCATACAGGAGATACACAGTTCCTTTTCCCATTGGATTTGCACAAGGCTGAACCGGTTAAAGCAGCCATAGATTGCCCCCAGCGGGCACAGATATTGGCAAAAAGGCCGGTATATTTTCATAGACAACAATACAACGGCAATCAAAATCCCCAACTTCCACAGAAACAGACCGCCGGCTTGGCCCCGGAGAGCCTCATTCGTGCTAAGCAGAGGGATTGCACCGAACAAGGTGCCGGAGGGGCACAGATATTTGCAGAATGCAGGGACTTTTGCAAATCCCCCAAACAAAAACATGGAGCCGACACACACCAAAAGAACCGGCACTGCGTATTTTCCATACTTTAAGATATGGTGATAAGGCAGGCGCTTTTTCTTGTGGAAGATGGGGATCTTGTGTAAAAGATCCTGTAGCAGCCCAAAGGGACACAGCCAGCCGCAGACGAAGCGCCCCAGCAGGCTGCCGAACAGGAAGAAAAAACCCAGCGCGGCAAAGGGAATTTGAAAGCCCCTTTGGTTCAACAGCGCCTGCAGCGCCCCTATTGGGCAGGAGGCCACAGCCCCAGGGCAGGAGTAGCAGTTCAGCCCCGGAACACAGGCGTATTTTAAGCTGCCGCGGTAGATTTTACCATTCAGAAAGCCATACATGTACCCGTTTGTTACAATGGTGAACAGAATCTGTACTGTCAATCGAATTCGTTTCATAGGTCACCCAATCCCGATACACTCCAGGCAAATCATCACTGCCTTTTTCCATATCACCGCAAACTGCCCCTGCAAGGCTCCGGCTCCGAGGAAAAGAGTCCCGGCAAGCGCCCCTAATACCCAGGCGTACCTCTTACTGTTTTTCCAGAAGTTCATGGATGAGTTCCTCCCATGCTGATTTTTCCGCAGAACCAACGACACCGCCCAAGTATGCCCCTTCTCCGTCAAAGAAGAAGGTAGTGGGTACGGCACTCACACTGGATAGGATGGCTTGGCCGATGGAATCGTTAGCCAGCAGGTGCAGATAGTTCGCCCCCGTCTCCTGGACCAGGCTTTCCACGAGCGACTGGTCCTCGCCCTCCATCACATCGCTGACGATGCCGATGAGCTGGAACTCCGCCGGGTCATACTCCGCCGCCAACTCGCCCAGCCCCGGCATCTCGCTGAGGCAGGGGTTGCAGTAGGTCGCCCATACATTGACCATGGTGAGTTTAGACTGGGAGAAAATCTCCTGGGAAACGGTGTTCCCATCCAGATCTGTTCCCTCAAAAATAATGAAAATGGGGGCGGTTCCCTCCTGGTCAGACGGCGCGGACTCCGAAGATGCTCCATATTGATCAGGGGAAATGCCTGCCGTTTCCGTTTCGGGAGTATCCCCGGCTGGCAGTTCGCTGCTGTCCCCGACGTAGCCGCCAAGCAGGACCAGCGACAGCATCAGGAACACGAAAAACATTTTGCGCGGTTTGTTCATGTCAGTTCCTCCATATTTCACAACTTTTTCTGTCTTGTAAGAATACAAGCCTCAACGCGATCCGCGATAATGCCACGGTCTCGTTGGGGATAATATTCCAAAATTGGCTGCAAAACTTTTTGAACATCGTTTGGTGCTAGTTTTGGTATTGTCAATTGTGTTCCATATAGGCTCCGGGCCGTATTCATCTGCCGGGTGAACGTAGTGTTGAAGGGTCTGGCCCGCAAAGCGGAAATCAAAGCAGGCGGAGAGATATCCATTTGAGACAGCTGTGTGTTGGACAAAAGCCCCGCACCGTTATCAAAGATTGGACAATAGTCGTATTTACCGTTCTTTTCAATGACCGCAATATTATTCAGGTGGCGGTCATCGTTGCAAAATAGGGCATCCACCTCAAAAAGCAGGGTCAGGTATTGCGGGAACAGCTCCAGACCAGTCATCTCTGCTGTCATTTCCGCCAGATAGGCAATCCGTTTTTTGTCACTGGAAAGGCGAGCCAGTTTCTCTCTCAAAGGTTTTCCCAAATGACTGGACAGCAGACGATTGACTGTAATAAGCGCCTGGCCAGGTTGTAAAAAATTCCTGCTGGAGCATCCTGTGCGCTCCCGGCCATGGACTTGCAGTCGCTCCATATGATAGCGTACAAACGTGAAGGGCGTGTCCGTCTCAAGATTGCTCTGCTCAAGCAGTACGGAAACAACGGTTTCCGCCAGTGCCTCATAGCCAAACTGATCCAGCTTGTACCAACAGTCCGCTGCCTGGTCATACCACTTTTCTTGATTCCCTTTCGAGGAGGTTTCCGCAATTTTTTCATCTGTCACAAGCCGGATCGTCATTTCAGCACCTCAATGGTCAGCCATTGCTGATCCTCCGCCATACGTCCGCCGGTTTTCTCAATAATGGCTAAGGGATCATACTCATCCAATCCCAAGGTTTCTAAATACTCCCGCAGTCCGGCCCGCTGCCGGGGGATACAGCGATCTTCAAGGAAACGTTGGAAATCCTCCCAGTTGGGCAGCAGATTATTTCCAAATGCGGTTTTTATGGTAGGAACCGCCTGGTTCTCTACGATCACCGTCTGGGCGGTAAAATCCGCATAAATTGTAGAGCATAGGGCATTCCGATCATAGAGACGTAAAGCACGTACCTCATGGCCTTGAGCCAGCTGCTGCTCCGCGAACTCAGAACCGCTGAGTATGCGGGACATCATAATTTTCGTCCCATCAAAGGTCAACTTCAGCTCCCGCCGCTTCTCTGTAATCCCCAGTGCCTCTACCCATGTGGTAGGCAAGGTAATCTTACAAGTTTTGGAGTCGCTGCTGGCCGTTCCTCCAGCCGAGCTGATATTTACCCTTGCGATACGCCGTTCCATGTTCTCACCTCAATTATATTATACGGTATTCGGTACGAATAATCAAGAATGAGCCAAAACAATTGGGCCGATACTTTTCGCTTACCCAAATTGTTTTGGCTCATTCTCTCTATATGTCAGAACATTTGCTCCATCTCAATGCCGCCTTTAAAGGTTACCAGCAGATGCTCCCCATCTATAATTTTAACTTTTTCCAGGACACGGCGAGCAATGCCGTCATCATATGTTTCCAAGCGATGAGGTAATGGGAGTTGTTCTGGATAGCGGCTTGGTGAAAATCTTCGTCTCTTGTTTATAAGTATACGAAACGGTTCTATATCACCATCCCAGTCCTGTCGCTCCGCATACTGAGCAATCAGATTGATCACAGTATCATCAATTTGCTTTTGCTGTTCAACTAGATTCTGATACCTCGCGGCTATGTCTGCCGCTTCAAAGGGCTGGAGGAGATATTCCTTCTGGTGGAGCATTCTATTGATTGCTGCGACCAGGGCCTGATGAAGTTCAGATTCTTGAATCGTTGGGGAATTGGTGCAGTATTTCCTTCCATTGCTGTGTCGGTTTTGACAGCGCCATACAATGCGAGTTTTACCATTCCTTTTCCATGTACAACGGCGATATGGAGAATTGCACGCCCCGCAAATCAAAACTTCAGACAATGTATATTTGCTGGAGTAAATCACCTTTTCCTGTGGCGGTTCTGGGAGCTTTTCCGGGGTTCTCGCCGTAGTGCGTCGGGTCATCTCATCCTGAACAAGCACAAATGTCTCGCGGGGAATAATAGCGGGATGACAATTTTTTACCAAATACTGCGCGAGTTCTCCTTCGTTTTTCTTTCTGGTACCAGAAATGGGATCAATGGTATAAGTCTTCTGCAGCAATGCGTCACCTGTATATTTTTCATTTCGGAGAATGTTCTGAATAGCCCCCATCGACCAAACCGTCAACCCAGTTTTTGTTACAATGCCCTCATCTTCCAACATGCGCTTGATGTCCTGAAGGCTTTTACCTGACAGATAGGCGTCATAGATCTGCCGTATAACCCTAGCCTCTTCCGGTATGATTTCCGGCTTTCCATCCGCACCTTTTCGATAACCCATCCAACGCTTGTATTGGTACCGCACTTTACCCTCACGAAATGCAGCACGAACACCCCATTTGACCCGGCTGCTGGTGGCTTCGCTCTCAGCCTGAGAATTTGCCCCCAACATGGCCAGGAAAAATTCGCTGTCCATCTGCGAAGTATCCAGCCGCTCCGTTTCGAAAATGACTGGTATCCGCAATGTTTTCAGCATTCGTACATAGTGCAGGCAGTCCTCAGTGTTTCGCGCAAAGCGCGAGATAGATTTGGTCAAAATGAGGTCAATCTTTCCTCGTTTGCACCAGCGAATCATTCGCTGGAACTCTGCTCGTCTATATACTGAGGTTCCACTAATACCTTCATCTGCAAAAATATCGGCGAGAATCCAGTTGGGATTTGACTCAATGATATCCAAATAGTACGCTCTTTGTGCTTGGTAGCTGTTTTGCTGCGCTTCCTGGCTGGTGGAAACACGGCAGTATGCCGCAACCCGCAGTTTTTCTGGCCTTTCCTCTGCCCTATCAACTCTTGCTGGGATTTCAATGATTTCCCTTTGTCCGTTCATTCTGCAGACCTCCAATTCCTATGTGCTGCAAAAAATGACTGGACTAATGAATATTGGAATTCCGGACGAAGCCAAGCGCAAAACGCACAGGCAATTTCTGGATGAGCGTAAGTTCCTCCATTCTTCCCTTACTTAGACTGTAGGCCAATAGCATTTGTAGCTTCAATCCACTTTTTTGCGGTAAGTGTTGACGAAGGACTTTTTAATTCTTCTAGAAGCGTCTCATAACTAGTTACGTTGAAATTTATGTTATTTCTTAGCTCCCAGTAGTGCAGAAAAGCAATAGTATTTCCACTGCGCAGCCAACTCTGCACTGCATAGAGAAAATATATGAAACCTGATTCTTCGCCATTTCTTCTGCACTCATGAAACAGTCACCTCCACAAATCATTTATGTTCTTATTATAACCGATTTGAATGTATTGCGGAAGTACCTGGGATTAAATATTTCATATTTGTGGAGTTCCAACGAGGACAAAAAATACATTTCTTCGGTTATAATCCGCTAAATCATCTATTCCTCAGCCCCTCCGCACGCCGCCAACCGAGCATCCCGATGTATGCGGCCCCCAACTCATCAATAAAGTACGGAGAAATTCTCCAGTAATCCTTTTTTGAAAGTTGTTCAAAAATTGTCTCAATTAACGATTTATAACTTCTTACCCGTATGTCTGAGACAAAAATCTTATTCTTTTGAAGGATTTCATAAGCAATTGCTACATTATTTGCCTGACGTACTGTGGGATTTCGGAAAATAAATGCAAGTATTCGTGATACTAGCATTTTCGCTACAGAATTTTTCGCATCCACGTCTTCGTCTATGTTACGGACTTCTGCTCTAACTTGAGCTAAAGAGAGTGGGGTAGAAAATGGAGTAAGTTCAGCCCCCCAATAGTACGCAATAAATTCACGCCATACTTCATATCCGGCGCCCATGGTGCCATCTTTAAAATTGTTCTTTTTATTTACGCAGTATTTGTCAAAGAAGTTATCCCCATTGCTCTCATGTGTTGTACAATAAATATGCACCATTTCATGCAAAATAGTTTCATGCCAGGAATTAGGGTCTACGTCGGTGTCCAAAGAGCACAGTATTCCGTAGGTGTCATGATTTATAAATGCTTGTGCCGCGAATGAGTTCATATACCCGTCTTGTGTATAATCGTCATGATATTTTCCTAAATATGATGGAAAATATTGTTTGCAAAACCGCTCGTATACGGCGATACCATTTTCCAAATTAAAAAATTCTATTTTAAGGTTTTGCATGTTTAAGAAATTTTTACCTACAGCGGAGTTAAAGATTGCTATGCAGTATTCAATGATTTCTAATAATTTCTTCATTAGCATGCTTTGAGAAGTAACTCTTTATATGCAAGATTTCTCTTTTGTCTGTTAACATTTTGCAATCCTCCCAATAGATTTTTTAATATTATAGCATGAAATCTTTGTTTTGGCTATCGTTTACTTTCAATTGGGAAAAAGCTCTTTTCACAAAAAGTTATTACATACTATCTGGACCAGCGCGGACAAATGATGCGTCGGTTTATCATCCCCCTCCATTTCAAAAACAGCACGACGGATTTCCTGATTTGCTGTCTCTAACCGATGACCGCTGGTAAGTGGGATCATTCATGAATTATTGGGCTTTATCTGCGCAGGTGATATGCCTTTTTCCAATTCATCTGCTTCATCGACTGCGGTATTCCTCATAATGCCGGCGCGCTGTGATTGCAGCTCATGCAGCTGCGTCCACCGCAGAGGACATCGCGATTTTTTGTTGTAGAGAGCCAGCATAGCCTCCGCGTAGCCCATAGATCCCATTTTACGTTCCCGCGCGCTGCGAGTAATTTCCCGCGACGAAAATTTACCGACTTTTTCCTGGAACAGATCATCCCGAAGGTTGTCGCCGAAGGCGGTAACCAACAGGGCAATCCCTTTGATAATATTGGCTGTTAGCGACTCTGGCTCTCCTTCCCAGGAAGCGACACAGAGGCGAAGCGTACGGTCCAGCGTGTTGAGGCCATACCGATGATAAATGGATTCTATTGCAGAAATCGCGCACACACAATTCGGACCCTTTTTGGAAGAAATCCTCAGCTGGTAGGATTCAGCCAGGCTCTTGATCAAAATCTGATCGTCATTACCCGCCTCAATATTTGCCATAAAGATTTCGTACGGCATCAGTGGTTTTACAAATTTCTGCTGCTTGGCAAACGTATCCGCCTCCTCCATATAATCCATCCCATCATACACCATACACCAGACGGGCGTGTCCCGGGAGCCCGACACGGCAGCCACGATTTCAATGGTGTGCTGTCCGTTGAATACATAGTTGATTCCATCCCGCCTGCTGACCTTGACCGGATTGATCTGGCGCACATCAAAATGTTCGGCGGTCTTTTGGATGTGGGCAATAGACAGGTTGCGCTGATATGTCTGGTTGGAAACCAGATTCTTAATTGGAATTTTCTCAAAATGTACGTCAGGAACAAACGCACTGTAGTCGGTCATGATTACCCTTCCTTCTTGATCGTATGGAGAACCGCTTCCACCTCATGTTTCAGCAGGATAAGCTCTTTCCGCGCAGCCTGCCTTGCGCCAGAGGATATCGCACTGAAATTCACGGACTGGTTTGCCCGCCGTATGGAGCTGATCCAGGCGGGGATTGTCAGCGTAAGACTGGCAATCTCCGCATCCGGATCGTAGCTGGGCATATCCTTGACAGAAATTTTCGGTACATCAGAGAGCGCGGGTTTCCGAATTCCTGCGGGGAGTATCGTATCCAGGCAGCTGCCGCCTCCCGGCGGATCGATTCCGCTGCGCAGAAGCACGTTCAGCTTTTGGAGCTCTTCCGGGGTTTTATAGGGCAATTCCATGATGCGGTCAACAGTCAGCCATAACCGGCCAAACAGCAATCCTTCTGCCAGCTCTGGCACGGCGGCCCGTACAATATCAATTGCCTTTGCATATGTGGCGTAGCGCTCTACGGTCTCCTGCCGGATATGGTACAGCTTTCCAAGCATCTCCCGTATCCGGATCGGTACAGGTTCGTACTTGGACGTGCCAGCGGAAGAATTTCGGCGGTTTCCTGTGTGGAATGACCCGGAGGCTGCGTAGTGAGCGCCAAGCAGCTTTAGAGAAAGATATTGCCTCCCGATAAGATAGCGTCTCATGGCGTCGGAGAGGTCTGTCCGCTGAAGTTGATTGCGGCAGATCCAGTCGATCACCTCCTCACCGTTTCTGGCTGAGCAATTTTTGATACGGAAAGGAATTCCCAGGCGGTGGAAGGTCGCGTACCGTTCAAAGTCCACCAGCAAACGCCTGCTCCAGACATATACAGGTTCTCCGCAGCCGAAGCGGCGGATCTGCTCTTCCATGCGCGCCAACCCGTCTGTTCCTGACGGCTGTACCAGCCGCCGGTAGTCCTCCCAAATTTTCAGGGTGTATAGTTTTCTGATGTTGATGTCAGAGTCTGCCAAATTCCCTCATCTCCTTTCGCCTCTTGTGGTGCCGGAGTGCCCAGCTTGGCTATAGGCGTTTCTAGTTCAAAAATGACATATTCCTGAAAAACATGGATCAGCGGTTCCATGCGGTGCTCTGCGGCGGGCATACCAAACCGCTCCCGCCAATCAGCAGGAAAGTACGGCGCATATCGCCGGGCCGCATCCCCGCTGTAATAAAACGCCTCCGCAGACCGCAAATCAAATGCCAGCAGCTGCTCTCCATTCTCACATAAATACTTTCCGGTTAAACGGTAGCGGCAATCAAGATTCCACTCCATAAGTGCATAGATTTTCGCAAAAAATATCGGACAGGACAGCTGACGGGGTTTTCGTTTTTTGCTGCCAGCAGAACACCACGGGAGAGCGTCCCTGGCATCCTCTCGGCTGGGACGCAGTGTAAGCGTCCTGGTACCGCGGTTCACCAGAATTTGTATATACTCTGTTTCCTGAAATCTCTTCAGACAGACACTGTTGACCCACATTTTCATTCGTCCAAAGGAAAGAACCGGCTCGGAACTGCTGGAGAAAAACTGACTGCGTATAACCTCAAAACCATCATCGGAAAAAATGCCGCTTGGAACTTTCTCCGGAGGCAGGTATCTCTCATTCTCCATCTGTCGAATCCTCCCGCCGGATCTGTGGAATAAGCCGCTGAATATCATCCGCAACCGCACCGGCTTCCATAAAATTCCGCTCACCGCCTCCGGCGGGCGGTTTTGCGGGGGCCATAAGCCGCCAGTCTCCACAATTGTCTATGACGGCCAAATCCTGTAGCTGGCAATGTGCGTACCAGACGGTTCCAGCTGAATCCGCCCACGGCGGCGGGAAAGCGGCGACAGCCCGACGCGCGGCGCTGCGAAAGAATCTATGATCGATGCCTTCAAATATCTTGTCAGGAATCAATATTTCAGCGTCCTTCCAATAGAACAGAAGGACGGACTCCTCACAATTGTTGTGGCATATACCCTTGATGCAGTATTTATACTCTGCGTTCCAGCCAAACAGCCGGTATAGCGTGGGGATAAAGGCCGCACCGCAAATCGTTCTGGGTATCCATCCGCCGTTTCCGGCCAAACGCGCCCAGCGCAGACTGTGCCGCCCCTTTTCTTCCGCAGGCCGGACAGCCAGCATCTTTTTACCGGAGTGAACGAGCAATTCCACAAACGCGATCTCTCTGAGCTTTTGGATACATATACGGTTGAAGCAGATTCCCTTCGTGGAAAGCGTAACGCACGGTGCGCCGGCAGTATGAAAGAATTGGGATCGGACGACCTCAAAGCCCCTCAAATCAAACTCGCCGGGCTGTGCTTCGACGCGGATTGTTTTCAAGTCAGCGGAAGATTCGCAGACGCGCAGGGAGGCCTCCTGATAGTCTGCGGCGTCAAATCCGGCCCAACGCGGATTCACAGCGACAAACCCGCACATAGGACCATCTACTACCGTGTGGAGCTCTGGCAGAATGCCTCTGCCACCGTATTTTGCGTTGCTGAGCAGCTTCTGTACCGCAAAATAGTCCTCTGGAGTGATAATCGGTTCGTGATGGTCTTCCGCAAAATAGCTGAGACGATCTCCGCGATTCTTCCTGGACTTATGATTCAGATAATTGGGAGTGAAAGTTTTTCTCGCCTGGACAGCTCCGCAATGACGCTCATTTCGCAAGACCTGGAGGACGCTGCCCGAAGACCACACCGTATTCCCCTTTTTCGTCCGGCAGCCTAATTGTGTAAGCGTGTCCGCGATCTGCTGGCAGGTATATCCATAGAGATACAGGAAGAAAATGAGGCGGACAATTTTGGCTTCTTTTTCGTTTATGACCAGGTTTCCTTCTTCATCCCTGTCGTATCCAAGAAGCGGCGGCGTAAGATAGATTCCGCTTCCGAAACGCATTTCGATGGAGGCGTTCATGGCGTTGCTTTTGATCCGGGATTCCTCCTGAGCGATTCCGGAAAACATCATCAACTGCATTTCGCCCTGCATCTTCAATGTAAAAAGATTTTCGCTTTCAAAGCGTACGCCTACCGGTGGGTTCAAGTCCATCAGTTCTCGGACAATCTGCCCGCAGTCCACATAGTTGCGGGCGAAGCGGGAGATGCTTTTTGTTAGGATCAGATCAATTTTTCCTGCTTTGCAGTCTTGAATCATTCGGTTGAATTCTTTCCGTTTCTGTATGCTTGTCCCGCTCAGCCCCTCATCCGCATAGATTGAAACAAGCGTCCAATTGGGATGTTTCTGCACCTGACCCTCGTAGTAGTTCTTTTGCAGCTCATAAGAGGAGGTCTGCCGGGGATCTCCCGTGGAGACGCGCGCATAAACCGCCACCCTCTTGGGTGTACTGTCATCATCGAAATCCGGTTGCGCCGCTGTAACAGGAATGATGCGAACTTTTTCTGAGACGGTTCCCTGATACCGGCGACGGATCTTGTCCTTTTGCTGTTGGATGCTTTTTTGCCTGCGTTCACTTTCATTCACGTTTGGCTACCCCCGAATTTTTTCCTCAGTATAGAATATTTTCCTGACAAATGGAAATAACCACGGGGACACTGGTATCCCTGTGGTTATTGGAAACAACAGAATTCACCTATTTTTTGACTTGCCTTCTCTATCGTTCCGCGGTTGGTAAAATTTTGACCGAATCTGAACGAAGGCGAGGCAAAAACATGGTACTGAATTACAAACGAATCGGACAAAGGATACGCGTCATACGCAGGGCACAAAAAATGACCCAAGCGGAGCTAGCAGAGTGCGCAAACCTCTCTGTCCCTTACGTCAGCCACATTGAGAATGGAATCAAGCAGGCCAGCCTGCAAGCGGTTGTCAATATCGCGGAGGCTCTGGAGTGTACCGCAGATAAACTTCTTTATGAAAACCAGCCGGACTGTTGCAGTATTTGGCAGCCGGAATTGTCAGAGATGCTGTCCGGCTGCACTGCCTCTGAACAGCAGTTTTTGCTGGAAGTTCTCAGTGCAATAAAAAATTGTTTCATGACCGACAGGCATACATTCGGCAGCAAGTGAATCGGTAGATATGCGCTTACTGTCCGTCCCAAATCACCGTATAGCAGCATACCATTTCCCTCCCACACCTCTGGAAAGCTTTCTGTCCGTAGGCTTTCCAGAGTTCTTTTCCTTTTGCTGTCTTCGTTAAAGAAGTATTACGCACAAACTGGTGATCAGGATGACCTGATTTCCATTGGAACCATTGGACTTATTAAGGGAATTTCCACGTTTAAGCCCGATAAAAATGTCCGTCTGGCCACTTACGCAAGCCGGTGCATAGAAAACGAAATTTTGATGCACTTCCGAGCCCAGCGCAAACTCCAGGGTGAAGTTTCGTTAACCGATACGCTGGAAGCGGCGGGAGAAGGCGGCAACCTCTCCTTGATGGATGTCATTGCTGTGGACGACAATATGCTGGAAGACCTGGATACCCGAGACGCCTGTCTCAAAGTCCGGCAATGCGTTCAAACCTGTCTTACTCCCCGAGAACGGACCATCATCACAATGCGATATGGACTGGATGATATCCCACCCCGCACCCAGCGGGAAATTGCTACCCAATGTGGCATCAGCCGCTCCTATGTATCCCGTATTGAAAAAAAAGCTCTGGAAAAACTCCAGGTGGGTATGGAGGGTTGGACGCCCTAAAAGAACTCCAGCCAGTGAAAAGGATTCACCGGCTGGGGTTTTTTACCTGCTGAGGCAAAAAGCATCTTTTATAATACTTGCAAAGCCTGGCGGCTTCTGTTATAATGGCGTTGAAAATAAGAAATGCGGTAGATTTATGATGAATGACATGAAAAAAAGAAGTGGAAAACTGATATTGGTCATAATGGGGTTGACTGTGTGCATTGCCGGCTTATTTTGGGGGTTATATGCGACTTACCAGCGGCAGCAGGAGATTGAGCGGCAGTTAGAAATGTACCGTGATATGGAGTTGGTTTTGGAGGAAAAGAAGGATTCTATTCTTTCGGAAGCTGAACCGGTTATCACCAGCGATACGGTGGTAGAACGGCTCAACTCGCTGGGGGAACTGGTAACGGTTGAGTATCTCTACACCAACGCAGACAAATACGAGAATCAAAATCAGGTATCGGTACATAAATGGAGCATCAATCTGCCCTTTACGACCAAGAGCTTTCTGCTTGCTTATGATGGCCGGATCAAAGCCGGGGTGGACTTGAAGGATATCCGGATTGAAGTGGAGGAAAAGTCTCGCAGGGTCACAGTGATACTCCCGAAAAGTAAAATCACATCCCATGAAATTTTTGAAGATAACATCCGGGTTTTTGACGAGAGAGACAGTGTATTCAATAAAATCACCATAGAAAACTACAACGATTTTGTCGCCTCACAGAAAGACAGCATGGAACAGCGGGCCATTGAACTGGGTCTGCTTTCCAGTGCGGATAACAATGCAAAGAACGTCGTTCGTACATTCCTTGCGCTTATTCCCGGTATGGATACCTATGCGCTTACAGTAAAATGAGGAATACGGCCCTGCTTTCTGGTATACAGAATAGCGGGGCCGTATTTTTTGCAGCCGCTTGGAAACAGGCCCTAACTCAACATGGAAAACAGATCCATCTGACTGGTTTCTGGCAGATTTCCAAATGCGCCAGCCTCTGTAAGCAGGTGAATATGGGTTTTGGACACCTTGGGGCAGGCGGCAGACACCTCTTCGATGGAGATAAATTCCCGGCCCACCCGCTGTTCTGCCAGGGAGATCGCTGCGGTCTCACCCAGTCCGGCCACTGACACAAAGGGGGGACGCAATGCGCCTTTTTCCTCATCTACCGCGAAGCGGATTGCTTCTGACTGATACAAATCGATACGGTCGAACTGGAACCCGCGCAGATAAAACTCATAGCACACTTCCAACGTGGTGAGCATATCCTGTTCTACTGCGGAAGCATCCTTATCCTTAGCGATAATTTCCCGCATTTTCTTCTGGCATACGTCCATTCCACGGCACATATATGCTTCATCGAAGGCTTTGGCCCGAATGGAAAAGTAGGCGGCGTAGAAGGCTAGCGGACGGTGGACCTTGAACCATGCGATACGGAAGGCCATCATTACATAGGCTACGGCATGGGCTTTGGGGAAGAGGTAGGCGATCTTTTTGCAGGAGCCGATATACCAGTCGGGAACGCCGGCGGCTTTCATCTCGTCCTCGGCGCCTTCGGGCAGGCCGCGGCCCTTTCGGACTGCCTCCATAATTTTGAAGGACCTCTTGGGGGGCATTCCTTTGGAGATCAAAAACAGCATGATATCGTCACGACAGCCAATGGCCTGTCCAACGGGAATGCCCTGCTGGAGAATCAGGTCCCGGGCGTTGCCCAGCCACACGTCCGTGCCATGGGAGAAGCCGGACAGCCGCACCAGAATGTCGAACTGGTTGGGCTGGGTCTCCTCCAGCATACCCCGAACGAAGGAGGTTCCAAATTCCGGAATGGCGGTACCGCCCGTAGGTCCCAAAATCTTGTCGTCCTCGTACCCCAGGGCCTTAGAGGAGGAGAACAGCGACATGGTGTCCGGGTCATCCAGGGGAATCTCTCGGGCATTGACTCCCGTGAGATCCTCCAGCATTCGAATCATGGTTGGGTCATCGTGGCCCAGCATGTCCAGCTTGAGAAGGTTGGACTCCATGGAGTGGTATTCAAAGTGGGTGGTAATGATGTCGCTGGTGGGGTCGTCGGCGGGGTGCTGGACGGGACAGAAATCATAAATTTCCTTGTCCTGAGGGATGACCACCATGCCGCCAGGGTGCTGGCCGGTGGTGCGCTTCACGCCGGTACAGCCGATGGCCAGCCGGTTTTCCTCAGCCTTAGAGGCGGTTTTGCCCTTCTCATCCAGGTACTTTTTCACATAGCCGAAGGCTGTTTTTTCTGCCACTGTGCCGATGGTTCCCGCCCGGAACACGTGGGTTTGGCCGAACAGCTCAAAGGTGTACTTGTGGGCGCTGGCCTGGTATTCCCCGGAGAAATTCAGGTCGATATCGGGCACCTTGTCGCCGCCAAAGCCCAAAAAGGTTTCAAAGGGGATGTTAAAACCGTCCTTCTCGTAGTCGGCCCCGCAGACGGGGCACTTCATGTCCGGCATGTCCGCCCCACAGCCATAGGGGTGGGCGGGGTCCTGGGCGTAGTCGAAGTCGGTGTGTTTGCAGTTGGGGCAGCGGTAGTGGGCGGGCAGGGAGTTTACCTCGGTGATGCCCGACATGAACGCTACCAGTGACGACCCCACCGACCCTCTGGACCCCACCAGATAGCCGTGTTCCAGAGAGTTTTGCACCAACTTCTGGGCGGACATGTAGATCACGTCGTACTTGCAGCGGATGATGTCCCCTAACTCCGCTTCGATGCGGTCCACCACGATTGGGGGGGGATTTTCCCCATACAGCTCATGGGCCTTGCCCCAGACCAGCCGCTTCAGCTCTCCGTCGGAGTCCTCCAGCTTGGGGGCGAACAGCCCCTGCGGCAGAGGCTCGATGGGGTCGCACCAACTGGCAATCAGATTGGTGTTTTTCACCACTACCTCGTGGGCCTTCTCTTTGCCCAGATAGGAGAACTCCCTTAGCATTTCATCCGTGGTTTTGAAGTAGATGGGCAGGTCCTCGTCCGCATCCTCAAAGCCCTTGGAGGCCAGCAGAATGTGCCGGTAGATCTCGTCCTCGGGGTCCAGAAAATGGACGTCACCCGTGGCGCAGACCGGTTTGCCCAGTTCCTCCCCCAGGCGCACAATGGCTCGGTTGAAGTCCCGCAGGTCCTCTTCATGTTTGGCCTTCTCGCCTTTGCGGACCATGAACATGTTATTGCAGGTGGGTTGAATCTCCAAGTAGTCGTACCAGGAGGCGATGCGCTTCAGCTCCTCCCAGTCCTTGCCTTCGGTGAGGGCCCGGAACAGCTCCCCCGCCTCGCAGGCGGAGCCGATGATAAGCCCCTCCCGGTTTTCGTTAATCAGGGACTTGGGCATGATGGGGTAGCGCTTGAAGTGCTCCAGATGGGCCAGGGATACCAGCTTGTACAGATTCCGCAGGCCGGTCTGGTTCTTGGCCAGCACGATGAGGTGCTTGGGCTGGCGCTTGGCCTTCCCCTTGCCCCGGATGGTGCGCATGTAGGGGTTAATCTCAGACAGGTTGTGGAAGCCCAGCCCCTCCAGCTTTCGGAAGAAGTGGGGCAGCATGTAGGCCACGGTGGCCGCGTCGTCGCTGGCCCGGTGGTGGTTGAAGGCGGGCAGGTGCAGGTGCTCGGCCACGATATCCAGCTTGTACTTGCCCAGTTCGGGCAGCAGGTTCTGGGCCAGAATCAGGCTGTCCACCGAGGGGTTGGCGAAGGGGAGCCCGTACTTCCGGCAGCCGGCGGCGATAAAGCCCATGTCGAAGTCGGCGTTGTGGGCGGCCAGGGGCCGGTCCCCGGCGAAGGCCAGAAAGGCCTCCAGCGCCTCCTTCTGGGACGGGGCCCCCTCCAGCATCTCGTCGGTGATGCCGGTAAGGCGGATAATCTCCGGAGGCAGGATGCGCCCCGGGGCGGCGAAGGTGTTGAAGGTGTCGGTAATCTCCCCGTTTTTCAGCACCACCGCGCCGATCTCGATGATGACCTCGTGCTTCTTGTTCAGGCCGGTGGTCTCAATGTCGAAGCAGACGATCTCGCTGTTGAAGGGGGCGTCTGTCTCCCGGTCGTCCACGTCGTTGATAAAATAGGCCTCCACCCCATACAAAATCTTGATCTTCTTGGCGGAGTGCCAGGCGTCGGGAAAGGACTGGGCCACCCCGTGGTCGGTGATGGCGATGGCCGGATGGCCCCAGGCCTCCGCCCGCTTGACTACGTTCCGGTCCGGACCCAGCTTGGGGCCCACGCTGGTGAGGGCGTCCATGGAGGACATGGTGGTGTGCAGGTGGAGCTCCACCCGCTTCTCCGGGGCGGTGTCCTCCTTCATCTTCTTCTCCGCCGCGGTGACGGCCACCGGCTCCAGCACCATGTCGCCGTAGAAGCGGTCCATGTTGAGGCGGCCCTGGACTTTAATGTGCATCCCCTTTTTGATGCCGTCCACCAGGGGCTTGCCCTCGTCGCCGGGGAAAAATTTGTTTACCCGGATGGAGCCGGTGTAGTCGGTCATGTCGAAGGCCACCACCCAGGCCCCCCGCTTTTTCAGCTCCCGGTTGTCGATGGCGAAGACGTCCCCCTCCACCACCACCATGCCCATGTCCAGCTCCAGCTCCCCCATGGGGGTGGGGGCCTTGGAAATAGCTTTGCCGAAGATGGCCTTGCCTTTGGGCTTTTTCTCCCCCTTCGCCGGGGCGGCAGGCCGGACGGCGTTTTTCAGGGCAGCCCGGCGCAGGGCTTCGGTGCGGGCGAAGGGGTCGGCCGGTGTGTGGGGCGGGACGACCTCGGCCC
>OFGQ01001107.1_pt1 | contig 18925 bp, 15 predicted proteins | sample 1521791 | NCBI WGS metagenome assembly OFGQ01 (sample SAMEA3504116, study PRJEB24116) | mouse gut metagenome | biome: mouse gut; feature: mouse-associated habitat; material: faeces | place: Denmark | collected 2011 | reverse complement strand
GCTTCTTTTTCTTCTTTCGCAAGAAGAAAAAGAAGGCGGGGCTGGGCGGCAGCCCGGATTGGCAAAAGAAGGCCCACCGGTCTCCCCGGCGAGCCCGCTTTTCCCCGCTGTTTATTCGGCGACGGTCTCCACCTCTGCGCCCATCCGCCCCAAAAGCTCCACCAGCTCCTCCAGGCTGTAGGCCCCGAAGCTGTCGTGGAGGATGAGCATACCGGAGGCGTACACCGCCCCGCCCTCGCCGGGGAAAAAGGTTACCGCCGCGGGAACAGCGTCCCGGTAGGTATAGAGATAGATGACGTTTTCGGCGACCTGCCCGTTGACAAAGGACTTGCTGGCAGTGCAGATGCTGGCCGCAGCCAGAGCGTCGGCCCCGCCCATGGCGTTAAGCTGGGTGGGCATGGAGGAAACCGCCCTGGCTATGATGTTCCTTTGCAGCTCCTGGGGAAAGCTGTCCAGGCTGTCCATCCCCGCCAGCTCCAATAGACTGTTGATGCCCTCCTCCGGGAAGCGGATGGCGTACACCGCCTGGGGAGAGGAAAAGTCCCCCTCCTGCACCGCAGCCAATAGGTCCCGCATCCCCTGATCATCGGTGTAAAAATGAACGTACTGGCTGCTCCCCGCCATCTCTGCCATCTCAGCCACCAGCTCCTGGCCCTGCTGCATCAGGGATTTTTCCGGGGCCGCAGGCGCCTGGCTGTTCCCTGGGGCGGCGGGCAGATCTCCCAGGACCGAGGAGGGGTCCTGGGCCCTTTTCTGCTGGCAGCCCGCCAGCGCCACCAGCGCCAGGGCCAGCAGCAGCGCCGCTATCTTTCCTGCTTGTTTCATTCTTGGTCCTCCCTTCCGTGACAGTGGCCGCAGCCGTCCCTGTGGGTAAGGTCCTCCTCCGGGTGGAGAAGGGCCTGGAGGGCGGCGGCGGTCTCCCGCATATGCCGTTCCTGCTCCTTTCGCCCCGCCATCTCCATAAAGGCGTATTCCTCCGGGTCAAAGAGGACGCCGCCGGTGGAGACATCCCCCGCCGCCACCCGGTCCAGGAAGGCGGAAAAATTTTCTGCAAAGACCTCCGTCTCCTCAAAGACCGGCTCCCAGCCGTGGAGGATGCACCCTGGGGGGCCGTGCTGTCCCCCCAGGTCAAAGCCGTAGTACTCGTACCCGCTGCCCACCGAAAGGAAGAAGGGCAGCACCCCGTCCCAGAAGGCGGTCACCCGTTTTTCCTCCTCCGGGTCCTGCATATCCTGGGCGGCGTCCAGGCTGATGTGCTCCAGCTCGTTCCAGCGGAAGGCGTCCGGGTCCTCCTGGCGGTAGCCTTCCTCACAGAGGAACCACTCGGTGTCCATGGGCCCGGCGCAAAGGAGCACCCGCTCCAAAAAGTCCAGGTACTCCGGGGGGAAGGCGTACCGCCTTGTCACCCCCTGGGGCAGGGAGAGGGAGACCGTCCGGCGCTCCACCGTCCAGCCCTTCCCCTCTGCCCAGGCGAGGAATGTTTCACAGTCCATTGCCGCACCTCCGCCTACAGCGCCATTACCAAATCTTTATAGTGGCGGCCCCGCACTTCGAAGTTTTTGTACCGGTCAAAGCTGGCGCTGGCGGGGGAGAGGGAGACGATGTCCCCGCTTTGGGCCTTTTCGCGGGCCAGCTTCACCGCCTCCTCCAGGTTTTCCGCGTGGAGGATTTGGAGGCCGCTTTTTTCCCAGCTGGGGATTTCGGTGACGGCGGCTTCAATTTTTGGGCCGGTGGCGCCGGTGAGAATCAGCACCTTCGCCTTGTCCAGCAGCACCGGGGCCAGGGGGCCATAGGGGATTTTTTTGTCGTACCCCCCGGCGATGACAATAATCTGCTGGTCAAAGGAGAGGAGGCCCGCAATGGTGCGGCTGGGGCTGGTAGCGATGGAATCGTTGTACCATTTTACCCCGTCCAACTCCCGCACCAGCTCGATGCGGTGCTCCACCCCGGCAAACTCGTGGGCCACCTTCCGGATGCTCTCCAGGGAGGCGATGCCCCAAACCGCAGTGATGGCCGCCAGGTAGTTTTCCACGTTGTGGAGGCCGGGGATGCGGATCTCCTCCGCCTTCATAATGCGGGTCTGGCTGCCGTTATCGGAATACCAGATGGTGCCGCTGCTGTCCTCCCAGGCCCCCCGATGGACGTTGGTCTGGCGGGAGAAGGTGCAGACGCAGCCCCGGACGTCGGGGATGTATTTGCGGGTCAGGTCGTTATCGGCGTTAAGCACCGTCCGGCTGAAGGCGTTTTGGTGCAGAAGGATGTTGCGCTTGGCGGCCACGTACTCCTTCATGGTGCCGTGGATATCCAGATGGTTGGGGGAGACGTTGGTGACCACCGCGATGTCCGGGCTGCGGCGCAGGGAAATGAGCTGGAAGCTGGAAAGCTCCACCACCGCGTAGTCCTCCGGACACACCGTTTCAATCTCCGGGAAGAGGGCCTTGCCGATGTTCCCCCCCAGGTGGACCCTCTTCCCCTGGGCCCGGAGCATCTCCGCAATAAGGGTGGTGGTGGTGGTCTTGCCGTCGCTCCCCGTCACCCCGATAATGGGGCAGGGGCAGAGGTCGAAGAACATCTCCAGGTCGCTGGTGATGACCTTCCCCGCCTTCCGGGCGGCGGTAAGCTCCGGCAGGTCGAAGGGGACGCCGGGGGCCCGGAAGATGACGTCCTCCTCCAGGGTCCGCAGATAATTATACCCCAGGGAAAGGGAGACCCCGGCCTCCTCCATCTCCTGGCAGATTTCCCCCAGCTCCTTCCGGTCCTGGCGGTCGTGGATGGTGACATGGATGCCCTTTGCCGCCAGCATCCGGGCGATGCCGTTGTTGGTGACCCCAAAGCCCACCAGCCCCACCTTTCTGGTGCGGAGCATCTCAAAAAAATCGGTGACGCGCTGTTCCATTCTCAAAACACCTGTCTTCCCTAATAAAATCACACTGTTTTCCGGGCAGCGGCTCCCCGGCGGGGGGAGCGCTTCAGCATACATTTTTATTATACTTTGCCCCAGAAGAAATAGCAACGCCCAGGCGGGGATTTTTTCCATTGGCAAAACACCCCTCGCCCCAGGGTTCTTTTCCTGCGGATACCGTTTGACAAATCCCCGCCCCTGTGGTAACATTATCTGCAACAGCAGAACAAAGCAAACCGACTGCGAAAAGGAGCAGTAGGCAGGGCCCCCCGGCCCGCAGAGAGCGGCTGTTTTGGTGCAAGGCCGCGGCGGGGGCTGCCGAAGTCGCCTTGGAGTCCCGGCCCGAAAGGGGAAAAGCCCCCGGTAGGCCCCGGCGCCCCGCCCAGCGTTACCGGGCCTATAAGCGCGCGCCCCTCCCACGCAGCGGGCGCGAAAGCAGGTGGTACCGCGCATCCGCGTCCTGTTGCCCATGGGGGCGGCAGGCGCTTTTTATTTTTTGGAAAACATCCCGAAAGGAGCAATACAATGGCACGAGAGCTGGCAAAGGTCTACGACCCCAAAACGGTGGAGGACCGCACCTACGCCTTCTGGCAGGAGGGGAACTTCTTCCACGCCGAGATTGACCACGAAAAGGAGCCCTACACCATCGTCATCCCGCCCCCCAACATCACCGGGCAGCTGCACATGGGCCACGCCCTGGACGAAACCTTCCAGGATGTCCTCATCCGCTGGCGGCGGATGCAGGGCCGCAGCGCCCTTTGGCTCCCTGGCACCGACCACGCCTCCATCGCCACCGAGGCCAAAATCGTGGCCGCCATGAAGGAGGAGGGCCTCACCAAGGAGGACCTGGGCCGGGAGAAGTTTTTGGAGCGAGCCTGGGCCTGGAAGGAAAAGTACGGCGGCCGCATTGTGGAGCAGCTTAAAAAGCTGGGCTCCTCCTGCGATTGGGAGCGGGAGCGCTTTACCCTGGATGAGGGCTGCAACCGCGCGGTAAACGAGGTCTTCTGCCGCCTCTACGAAAAGGGCATCATCTACCGGGGGGAGCGGATCATCAACTGGTGCCCCCATTGCCTTACCTCTATTTCGGATGCCGAGGTGGAGTACGAGGACCAGGCGGGCCACTTCTGGCACGTCCGCTATCCCATTGTGGGGATGGAGGGGCAGTATATCGAAATTGCCACCACCCGGCCGGAGACGATGCTGGGGGATACCGCCGTGGCGGTAAACCCCGGGGACGAGCGGTACAAGCACCTGGTGGGCAAAATGCTGCTGCTGCCCCTGGTGAACAAGGAGATCCCCCTGATCGCCGACGAGTACGTGGAGCAGGAATTCGGCACCGGCTGCGTCAAAATCACCCCCGCCCACGACCCCAACGACTACGAGGTGGGGCTGCGCCACAGCCTGCCGGTGATCAACATCATGAACGAGGACGGCACCATCAACCAGAACGGCGGCAGGTACGCCGGCATGGACCGCTACGCCGCCCGCAAGGCCATCGTGGCGGAGCTGGAGGCCCAGGGCTATCTGGTGCGGGTGGAGGACTACAGCCACAACGTGGGCTGCTGCTATCGCTGCGGCACCACGGTGGAGCCCCTTGTCTCCAAGCAGTGGTTCGTGAAGATGGAGCCTTTGGCAAAGCCCGCTATTGAAGCGGTAAAGAGCGGCGAGACCAAATTCGTCCCGGAGCGGTTCGACAAGACCTACTTCCACTGGATGGAGAACATCAAGGACTGGTGCATCAGCCGCCAGCTGTGGTGGGGCCACCGCATCCCCGCCTGGTACTGCCCGGACTGCGGGGAGCTTATTGTGGCCAGAGAGACCCCGGAGAAATGCCCCAAGTGCGGCAGCGCCAGGCTGGAGCAGGACCCCGACACCCTGGACACCTGGTTCTCCTCCGCCCTGTGGCCCTTCTCCACCCTGGGCTGGCCGGATGAGACGGCGGAGCTGAAGTATTTCTATCCCACCAACACCCTTGTTACCGCCTACGACATCATCTTCTTTTGGGTGGCCCGGATGATCTTTTCGGGCTGCGAGCAGATGGGCAAAGCCCCCTTTGACACGGTGCTGATCCACGGACTGGTCCGGGACGCCCAGGGGCGGAAGATGTCGAAATCCCTGGGCAACGGCATCGACCCCCTGGAGATCATCGACCAGTACGGGGCGGATACCCTCCGCTTTGCCCTGGCCACCGGCAACAGCCCCGGCAATGATATGCGCTTTTCGGACGAGAAGGTAAAGGCCAGCCGGAACTTTGCCAACAAAATCTGGAACGCCAGCCGCTTCCTGCTGATGAACCTGGACGAAAGCATCACCGAGGCCCGCCTCCCCGCCGCCCTGGAGACGGAGGACAAGTGGGTGGTGAGCCTCTACAACACCCTGGTTCGGGAAGTCACCGATAACCTGGAGCGGTTCGAGCTGGGCATCGCCGTCCAAAAGCTCTACGACTTCATCTGGGATATCCTCTGCGACTGGTATATCGAGCTTTGCAAAACCCGCCTGGGGGCCGGCGTGGAGACCGCCAAGGCCGCCCAGCAGGTGCTGGTCTATGTGCTGGGAAATACCCTGAAGCTGCTGCACCCCTTCATGCCCTTTATCACCGAGGAGATTTGGCAGTCCCTGCCCCACGCCGGGGAAGGCCCCAGCATCATGGTTGCCAAGTGGCCGGTGTACGATGAAAAGCTCTCCTTCGCCCAGGAGGAGGCGGATTTCCAGAAGGTGATGGACCTCATCAAAGCCATCCGCAACCAGCGGGCGGAGATGAACATCCCCCCGGCCAAAAAGGCCAAGGTCTATATCCAGACGGGGGAGACCGGGGTGTTCCAGGCCGGTGCCCCCTTCCTGGAGCGGCTGGCCTCCGCCCAGTCGGTGGAGGTGGGGGAGAGGTTCGACCTCCCCGGTGCGGTGCAGGTGATCACCCCCGCCGCCAAGGCCCTCATCCCCATGGAACAGCTGATTGATAAGGAAAAAGAGCTGGCCCGCCTTACAAAGGAGAAGGAAAAGTGCCTTAGCGACATCGCCTTTGTGGAAAAGAAGCTGCTGAACGAAGCCTTTGTGGCCAAGGCCCCCCCCCAGGTGGTGGAGGCGGAGCGCAAGAAGATTGAGGTGAGCCGCCAGCACCTGGCAAGGCTCATGGAATCCATCGCGGCCCTGGAATAAAAGAAAAACCTGCGCGGGAAGGGGAAACCCTTCCCGTTTTGCATTCCGGCCCCCAAAAAGCGGCCTTTGCCTTGCAATTTCCAGGCGGCTGGGATACAATAGAAATATCGTCGAATCCGGACGGGCCGGAACTTCGTTATAAGAACAGATGGGAAGGTTCCCGTAAATATTTGGACCCCAGGGGGACAAGCCTGGGGAGAAGGAGCAAGCATTATGGGCCAATACGAGGCACGCCGCAGACCCCGCAGAATGGAGAAGGAGCCCCCCCAGGAGCCGCCCCGCCGTCCCCGGCGCAGGCGGAGAAGGCGGCGGAGAAATCCCCTCCCTCTTATCCTCCTCTTCCTTTTGGTGATGGCGGCCGTTGCCGCCGGGTGCGGCTACGCCTACTACAAGGGGGAGGTGGCGGGCTCCCGCCGCTCCGCCGACCAGGTGGAGGTGGAGATTCCCCAGGGGGCCGGCACGGCGGACATCGCCGCGATTCTGGAAAAGGAAGGGGCCATCGGCAACAGCTTTATCTTCCGCTTCTACTCCAAATATAAGGCGGAGGCGGACGGAAGCTACCAGTACGGCAGCTTCACCCTCCGTCCCAAAGAGGGCTACGACGGCATCATCGAGGCCCTTCAGCAGGTGCAGCAGCGGCTGGAGACGGTGAAGGTCACCTTCCCGGAGGGGTACAACGCCTTCCAGATGGCCGGCGTGCTGGCAAAGGCCGGTCTTTGCAGCGAAAACGACTTCATCACCGCCCTTAACGAGCACACCTTTGCGGTGGACTTTATAGACGAGGTGAGCGCCGAGCCCCTGAAGCTGGTGCGGCTGGAGGGCTACCTCTTCCCCGACACCTACGAGTTTTACGCCGACGAGGATGTGGATTCCATCATCCTGCGGATGCTGACAAACTTCCAGAACCGGGTCTGCACCCCGGAGAACCGGGCCGCCATGGAAAAGGCCGGTTATTCCCTGGAGGAGCTGGTGACCCTAGCCTCCATCATCCAGAAGGAATCCGCCAACGTGGAGGAGATGTACAACGTTTCTTCGGTGTTCACCAACCGCCTGGAGGAGGGCTCGGAGTACCCCAAGCTGGAATCCTGCACCACCAATAATTTTATAAACGACTATATCACCCCCTATTTCGGGGGAGCGCCCTCCCAGGAGGTCCTTACCGCCTACGACACCTACGACCGCAGCGGCTTCCCCGTGGGGGCCATCGCCAGCGCCGGGGCGGACGCCATCGACGCCGCCCTCCACCCGGAAAAGAACACCCTGGACGGCACCTACTATTTCTTTGTGACCGATGTGGAGTACACCCACTACTACGGCCGCACCTACCAGGAGCATCTTCAGAACATTGAAAAGGCCAAGGCGGTGAACCGCACCCACGGCATCGAGGGGCTTATTTCGTGAGCAACCCTTGGGAAAAGCTGCCGCCGGATTTCTACCTCCGGGATACGGTGGAGGTGGCGAAGGACCTTATTGGGCGGTATCTGATACGGGAAGTCCCTGGGGGCCGCCTGGCCTGCCGCATCACCGAGACAGAGGCCTACTGCGGCCCCGCCGACCCCGCCTGCCACTCCTGCCGGAAGGCCGCCAAAAAGGGCGGGCGTACCAACGTGATGTACGAGGCGGGGGGCCTGGCCTACATCTACCTTATTTACGGGATGCACTGCTGCTTCAATGTGGTCACCCGCCCGAAGGGGGAGCCGGAGGCGGTGCTGGTGCGCAGCGCCCAGCCCCTTTTGGGACTCCCCCAGATGGCAAGGAACCGCGGCCTCACGGCGGCGGGAGAGGAGACTCTCTCCGCCGGTCCAAAGCGCCCAGGAGCAAAGGAAAGGCCCCGGCGCCCCCCAAAACCGGGGAGAGAGGCGCTGCTCCTTACAGGGCCGGGAAAGCTGTGCCAGGGGATGGAGATTGACAGGGAGCTGTACGGGGAACCCCTTTGGGGAGAAAAGCTGTGGCTGGCCTGGGGGGAGCCGGTGCCGGGGGAGGCCATCGCCGCCACCCCCCGCATCAACGTGGACTACGCCGGGGAGGCTGCTGCCTGGCCCTGGCGCTTTGTGGAGCGGGAGAGCTTGTTTCTTTCGGTGAAATACAAAGAAGCCGTACCAATAGCCGCCGCAAGCACCTCGGCAGCAAATTTTCTGCCTGTTTTTGTCCCAAAAACTTGAAAGCCATGAAGGATTTCAGCGTTTTTGGGACTTTAACAGCCAAAAAATTTTCTTGCCGATCTGCATACTTCGGCTAATGGTACAACTTCTAAAGAAGCCGGTGGCTTAAAAGGATAGGAGGCGTTTGGGAATGTTTGGATGGCTGTTTGGACGCAAGGGAAAGGAACCGGAACCCAAGGACAGGGAGGAGGTCCCGGCTCCGCCCCCGGTGCCGGAGCACATCAAATTCATCGGCAGCTGCCTGGGGCACGCCAAAAAGATAGGGGAGGACCGCGGGGTGGCGCTGGATTACACCCCCGCCAGCATTCCGGCGGTGAGCCGCATCCTGGACGGCTACCACCAGCGGTATCTCCACCCGGAGGAGGACGGCGGGGGGATGCAGGAGAAGGTGGACGCCTTCGCCTCCGTCTTTGGCGTTTACATCGGGGAGACGCTGCTGCGCACCTACCCGGACAGCGGCTACGGCTGGGTAGAAAAGGAGGGCTTCGGCCTGGTGGTGGCGAAGGGGAAGGGCTACCACATCGACGCCATTGCCAAAGCGGCAAAGCAGATTGTAAACGGCCGGGAGAACGGGGACGAGGTGGAGTCCTTCTTCAGTGTCGCCGGGCAGCTGATGGAGGGAAAGCTGGACCTCTCCCAAATGGAATAGGCCATGAAGCGGCTGAAAAACCACCCCACCCTTGCGGTTCTGTTGGTCACCGCCGTTTCCGGCTTCTTTAACTTCCCGGATTTTCTCCATGGCGGGGTGCCGCCCCTGTTCTGCCTGCTGCTTTCTCTGCTCTGTTTGGCGGCCTGGGGTTGGTACGCCTTTACCTTCGGCGGGGAGAAGGGGCCGCGGCGCTTTGTTCTGGTGTGGAATGGCCTGACCATTTTGACCGCCCTGGTCACCCTGGCGGCGGACTGGCTTAAGCCTTTTTTGATGGAACATATGGGGCTTTATTTTCTGCTCCTTTTTCTGGTGATCCTTCTGTTCACCGCTACCAATGGGCTGGATCTGGTATTCCAGACCGTCCCCGCCACCCTCGCCGTGGTGATGGCCGCTGCTCTGATCTTGATGCTGCTTTGCCTCTGGCCCGGAAAGAGATCATAAAAAGACCGGCCCCTCCCGCGATCGGGAAGGGCTGGACTTTTCACACTGTTTTTTGTTTTCCAGGGCTGGGGGAATGGTCGCCTCGCAGGCGTAGCCTCTAGAGAGGGGGCTTGGTGAATCCCTCCCATCAGGGAAGCAGTATTGTGCAACAAAGAAAACAAATTGTAGGGCCCTCAGAGTGGCAGAGATTATTCCATAGCACTTGTATACGGATTAAGGGATAATACATCTTGGCTATTCATATAAATTGTGTTATATCCGTCACAAAGCAATTTCGTTTCTATCTGAGCCATTACATCATCGCATACATCGGGACGGGATGTTGTCTTCAGTGCATCATCGTAGTATACGCCGCTTGTTTGGAATACTTTATCGCAATCAATTCGGGTAGTGCAATGAAAAGGATTTCTCGCCGGGTCAGGGTGCTCGTCCCAAAAATGACGCATGATGTTCGATGCAAGCATGGATGGTTTCAAGGTTTGGCACTTTACGAATTCGTAAGTGCTTTCTTCGACATTCCGACAGATATACATATGAGAGCTTACAGCCAAAGTCGAAGAAATATTGGGAAAGGGGATTCTAAGCCGTAAAACGTCCTTCCGCTTAATCGACAAGAAGCACCCCCCTCTCATCAATATCAACAAATACAGGATTGTGCAATTCCTTGAAATCTGCTAGAATCGCTAATGTGTCCATGTGCTGTTCGGTCAATTGTTTGGCAACCTCCTTTGGCAGCACAAAATTTTTATCACCAAATTGGTAAACAATAGAGCTGCTGGCCAAAGTATCGGGATACATCTGACTTAAAGTAGCAGTAAGAGCCTTGTCTTTTTCGGAAAAGTCCGCTTCACATAGCTCAACTTGCGGCTCACCAGCCATAATACGACTCGCCTTGCTGTTCCAAATGTCATATTGATGGGTGAGCTGTGATAATTCCGATTCAGACAAAATTTTTATAATAAATGCTGCTTGTTTTGCTATATTAGGATAGACTTTATCTTTATGTACCATGTATTGTTCTTTTACTGCGCGGTCGAACTCTTCCCTATCTTTGGTATAGTCTCCCCACACAGCGCTGAAAACAGGTCCCCTCACATAGCCTTTTAGTTTATGAAAATCGCAGGAAATATTAGAAGTTTTACATAATGCCTCATAAAAAAAGAGAAATTTCTGCAAACGCAAAGGAGAATCATACGACGCGCGCTCATGTTTTCTCAACCATCCGCTTAATTGCTGCTTTCTCTCGTTTGAGTAAATCATAATGAAGCCTCCTTCCCACAAACATGTGTTTTTGTTTCTTAATTTATATTATAACATGAATCTATGCAAACGTAAAGCAAGCACTGTTTTTTTAATACATAGTTTTAGACGTCTTCCCCAGCCCCAGCCCGGACAGCCCGCCGGAAAGGAAAAGGAACACCAGGTACACCAGGCTCACCACGCCTCCACCCAGAACCAGCTGGAGCAAAGGGCCGGAAAGTCCCCGCGCCGCCGCCCAGGGGAGCCACACCGCCCGGTAGGCCAGCATCCCTGCCAGGAAGGAGAAAAGCGGCTTTATTACCCACTGCCCCCACCGGATGGAGAGCCCCGTCACCGCCAGGAGGCGGTGGAGGTTCAGCGTTCCGGTGAAGAGATTGGAAAGCAGCATTACAAAGAGGAAGCCCTTCATCCCAAAACGGGGGGCCAGCAGGGCGATGAGGAGGATGCGGGCGATGGAATCCCAGATGCTGTACTGGAAGGTGGCAAGCTGCTGGTTCAGCCCCTTAAGGATGCCGTCCACCATGCTTTCCAGGTACATAAAGGGCATCACCGGCCCCAGCACCCGGATGTAGAACCCCACCTGGCTGTCGTGGAAGAGCACCTCCCCCAGCTCCCCGGCAAAGAGGGTAAAAAGCCCTCCCATCAGCCCGGAGACCGCCAGGGTGATGCCGATGGTTCGGGAGATGAGGCGCAGAAGCAGCCGCTGCCGCCCCTGGGCGTAGGCCTCGGTAATTTCCGGCAGAAGGAGGGTGGAAAGGGTGGTGAGGAAGGAGAAGGGGAAAAACAGCACCGCCATCGCCATCCCCTTCAGGGCGCCGAACTGCTCCAGGGCCAGCTCCCGGCTGCCGGTAAAGACCGCCAGGCATCCGGGGACCATGACGTTTTCCAGGGTGCGCAGGGTGCTGCCCACATACCGGGTGGCAGCCACCGGCGCGCCGATGCTCCAAAGGCGCCGCAGCACCCCCTTGGCGGGGACGTTTTTTCCGCTCCCCGGCACCTGGCGCAGGTCCCGGCGGTAGCCCCACCAGACGATCCCGCCGGAGACCACCTCCGCCGCTGTTCCCGCCAGCACCACGGCGGCGCAGGCCTCCCCCAGGCCCTTGCCCAGGGCGGCGGGGAGGATAGCCATAATGAGGGCGATGCGCAGCAGCTGCTCCGCCATTTGCGCCCCGGTGGTGAGGCCCACCGCCCGCCGGGCCATAAAGTACCCCTGGAGGCAGCTCATAACGGCAATCACCGGCAGGCTCAGGGCCAGGATGCGCAGGGAGAGGGCCGCCCGCTCATCGTGAATCCACAGCCCGGCGGCCAGGTCCGCCCCAAAGAACTGGAGCCCCGCCGCTAAAAGCCCCAGGACCAGGGAGGCCAGCAGCAGCTTTTTACAGAGGCTCCGGAGCCGCTGGCCGCCCCCCAGGGCCATCTCCTCGGTGATCATCCGGGTGGCGGCGATGCCGATTCCCGCGGTGGCGATGGTGAGGGCAAGGTTATAAACGGTGGTGATAAGCTGATAAAGCCCCATCCCCTGGGCGCCAATCCGGGCCGCCAGGTAGACCCGGAACACCATGCCGATCCCCCGCAGGGCCAGGGAGGCCCCGGTGAGAATCACGGTGTTTTTTAGAAAGACATTCCGGTTCATGCAGTTCCACCCCCGTCCCTTTCACTATATGGGGACGAGGGTGGAAAATAGTACCAGGGTGCCCCTGGTATCCCGCCCTACTCGCCCCCTGCGGGGGCTTAAGGCTGTAGAGGACGAAAGTGAGTACCTGGAGTTTTAGGCAGTAGGAGAAGGAAATGTGTACGGGGTGCCCCCGCGGTCTTGGGCGACAGGAGGTGGTTAGGATTCGGCGGTGACATGCCGCTGCACTGCCTCAACCGTTTGACGCTCCTCCTCGGTCTGGGGCATTTTTCCGGCATGGAGGAGGTAGGCTTCCAGCAGCGCCTTTCCATCCTCCATGGCGGAGATGTTCCGGACGGGACCTTCGTCCAGGAGGGCAGCCACCAGGCCGCTGGCGGCGGCGAATTCCTCCGGCGTAAGGGCCTCCTGGGCCAGCAGAGCGCCCAAACCGCCTCGCTGAGCGCAGTGGCAGGCGGAATAGGCGGAAAGGATGTGGTTGTTCCAGCCCTCCATCAGCAGCCAGCGGCGGATCTCCGGGGTGGTTGCCTCCAGCTCGTGGACCAGGAAGATGCGCCCCCAGCCGTGGACCAGCCTGGCCAGGCGGAACAGCTCCTCGTTGCCGTCCTCCCAGCCCCGGATGACATAGAGGCAGAAGAGGGTGAACTCGTCGCTGAGGGCCAGGGTGGAAACAAGCTCCCGGCTCTCCTGGGTGGGTTGGAGCAGCTCCAGCATAGAGAGGGCGAACTTGACAGCTTCCGGGTTGCGGCTTTCCGCCAGGGTCTTCACCGAGAAGCGGTAGAGCATCTCCGGGTCGATCTCCTCCCGGTGGCCCATCAGCCAGCTTTGCAGCCCGTCAATAAGGGGGAGCATGGTGGGGCCATTGGGGACAAAGAAGGTCTCCAGCCCTTCCCCGGCGGCAAGGGCTCCTGCGGAGATCAGTCCCAGGATCTCGTGGAGGGGGCCGCTGTCCCCCGGTTCGATGCTGGTGTGGTACATGGCGATGCCGTCCCTGGCGCCGTCAGCAAACCGCAGCCGGGGCTCCTCGCCATCCGCCGGGAGGCGCCGGAGGGAGAAGCCCGGCGGCAGCCCTTCCGGCCCGGCAGCGGCCCGGATCTGCTCATAGAAGGAGGGAATATCCGGCTCTGCCGCCGGTTCCTCCGGGGGAGCATAAAAATGGTTCATATGTAGTCCTCCTTACATGGGCCGGGGCGGGGGCGTCAGCTCCTTGCTCCGGCGGATCTGCTCCTCGGTGACCTGGTTTAGGGCGATGCTCAGCTCCCGGTTCCTCGGAAGAAGGAGCCAAAGGAGGACCCCCGCTAGATAGAGGATGGCAGCAGCGTTTGCCGCCAGGTAAATAAGGACCGGCAGGGGGAGGGTGTCAAAACCCAGCAGCAGGGCGGCGCGGATTTCGGACAGGAGGCCCAGCGCCAGGCTCCCAGCCGGGATCAGGAGAAGAAAGGAAAACTTCCAGTGCCCGCGCCAGACGGACAGGGCGAAGATGCCGGGAAGCACCAGGCCCAGCGGCACACGGAGCATCGCCAAGGCGGAGTGCCCCGCCTGCCAGTAAAGAAACCCCTCCAAAGTCCGGAGCAGAGCAAAAAGAGCCATCATCCCCCACAGCAGCCCCTTTTTGGTGCTGCGAAACCAGGGCAGCTGCGGATGTGCCTGGCAGGCCTGCCAGAAAATGGCCTCCATCTCTTGCCGGAGGTCCATAGAAACCCCTCCTTTTCACATCGCTTTCTGTAAAAAAGGATAGCAAAAATTCCTGGAAAATGCAAGGGGATGGATGAACAGGGAGTGGCCAAACACGCGTTTTATGCTAATCTGGGCTGCCGCCATCTCCGCGCCAAGAGCCTCGCTTCGCTCGGTTGCGCTCCGAAACGCGCTGCGGCGCAGAGCCCCGCCTTCTTTTTCTTCTTACGGAAGAAGAAAAAGAAGCAAAAAGAAGAACGGCTAAAAGTTCTTATAACACAATATATTTAATAGGAAAATATGCACAATCTAAGACACTCCTTTTTTTCTTTCCCCGCCACTCTCTTCCTCTATAATATAGGGATATCCTCTTCCAAAAAACAGCCAGGAGTTTTCCCCTGGCTGTTTTCTTCTCTGGTATGGATATTACGGAGCGGGGGTCTCCCCGCTGCCATCCGCCGGAGGCGTCGCCTCTCCCTCTGCGGGGGGTGGTTCTGGCGTTGGCTCCGGAGTGGGTTCCGGTTCCGGCTCCGGTTGAGGCTCCGGCTCTGGTTCTGGGGTAGGTTCAGGCTCCGGCTGGGGTTCCGGTGTTGGATCCGGTTTGGAGGACTCTAGCTGCCGCCACTTTTCACAGCCGGCACAGTCGCAGGTACAGGTGGCAGGGTCCCCGGTACAGCCATGGTTGCTTCCGGTTTTGGTGCAGTCTGTGCATACCAGACAGGGGAGGCTGTTCTGGAAGTCCTCCTTTAGCTTTTTGCAGCCGTCACAGGTACAGTAGCAGGTGCGGGGATCGCCGGTGCAGCCGTGGTTCGGCCCCGTGGCTGTGCAGCCGCTGCAAAGGGTACAGGGCTTGTAGAAATTCCCCAGCGTTTTGCAAAGGTCGCAGGTGCAGGTACAGGTGGCGGGGTCCCCGGTGCAGCCGTGGTTGGGTTTTGTGTTGGTGCAGCCGAGGCAGAGGGTGCAGGATGATACCATTGGTGTGAAAAATATCTGCACCCAACACGGCGTGTTATTTTCGAAATAAATACCTACGGCCATTCCGGTATATTGGGGTTTTAAAATATTTGCCCTATGTCCGGTGGAGTTCATCCAGCCGGTCATAGCAGCCTCCGGGGTACGGGGACTTTTATAGATATTTTCGCCGCAAAAACTATAGTCAGGAAGGAGCGAGGAGAAACTTTCTCCGTTGGGGCGGGTATGGGAATATTTGGTATAAATTTCCTTGGCACGGAGGTCTACTACATCCTGCAGATCATCCATATAGACTAAGGGCGCCGCCCCCACCTTAGCCCGTTCCTGGTTGACGATTTCAAAGACACGCTGGGTATAGCCAGAAGGGTTCCACCCCGCCGCCACCCTCACCGAAACTGTCGCTGTCACCTCCGGAAATCCCTCTTTAGAGGCGGTGACGGTGACGGTTCCGTTGGCGGCTTCATCTGGCGCGGTTATGGTTCCCCGCTGCCCGCTAAGCTGGCAGTCAAAGCCGTCGGTGGCGCTCACCTTCAGCGTGGCATCCTTGGGGGTGGCGTAAATGGTGAAGCTCCCCGTTTTACCGGGCTCCAAATTCAAGTAGGTGGGGCTGGTCCAAAGGGTGATCTTCCCCGCCTGGGCCGCCACCGTCAGGGAAAGATAGGCGGTGGAGGTGGTGTACCCCGCCTTGGAGGCGGTGACGGCGATGGTGGCGCTGCCGGGGGCGAAGGGGGGGACCGTGAGGACGCCCCCGGAATAGCTGCAATCGGCAATGCTTCCCCCGCCGCTGATGGTTACCTTGGCGTCGGCGGGATTTGTAGTGATGCGCACCCCCTGGCTTTGGCCGATGAGCCCGGCCAGGGAGCGGTTCCCCAGGGTGATCGCCACCGCCTGGTGGGGGGTGACGGTGATGGTGACCCGCTGGAGGTTATCCGCCAACCCCTCCTTCCGGGCGGTGGCAGAAAGGACAGCGGTGCCGGGGGCGATTCCCTTTACCGAAAGGGTGTTCCCTACCCGCTCCACCTCCACCAGCTCCTTGGGGTAGTCCAGCAGCAGCTCTGCCCCCGCCCCCAGGGCGATGGGCAGGGAGATGCTCCCCTCCACCCACACTGTGGCGGCGCTCTTGCCGCCGTTGAGGGTAAAGGCCGCCTTGGTGGTGGTCACCTCAAATTCGTATTCCAGACTAAGGGGCTGGAACCCCTCGCAGCTTATATCCAGGTTCAGCTTGGTAACTCCCACCGCCTTGGGGGTGATGGAAAGCTGCTCCTTCACCAGGCTGAAGGCGATGTTTTCGTTATCCTGCCGGAGCTCCACCTTGGCCTCCTCCGGCAGTCCGGCCAGGGTGAGGCGGTAGCCGCTCTTCCCCTGCTCCAGGGAGGGGGCGTCCAGCAGGAAGCCCTCCGCCTCCGGGGTGACAAGCAGCGCCGGAAGGCTCACCTGTACCTCCACCGCCAGGGTGACGGTGCTCCAATCGGGATGGGAAGCCTCCAGGGTAAAGGCGCAGCTTCCCACCTCCAGGCCGGTGATAGCCAGATATCCCTCCGGATGGAGGCTAACCTCTGCGGCCGCCTCCCCTTCCGGGGCCGTCAGGGTGTAGACCGTTTCCTCCGGAGCCTCCAGCAGGAGAGCGCAGGAGGCGGCCACCGGGAGGGCCAGCTTCCCGTCCTCATATCGGATGGCCGGGTCCAGGGGCGTCTCCGGCTCCTCCTCCACCGGGACGGCGTCCGGCAGGATTCCCTCCTCCGGGGTCTCCGGCTCCGGCTCCTCCTCCCCCGGCTGGGGCAGCAGCCCGCAGGTGACGGCCAGGGGCAGGGCGGGGGCGGTGACGGTCACCTCCAGGGTCACCACACAGTCCCGGTAGCCCTCCCCGCCGCAGGTGACGGCAATCTCCTCCGCCCCTTCCGCGGCAGCGGTGAGGATGAGCTTCTGGTCCCCCACCACGGCGGCCACCAGGTTGTGGGCGCTTGCCGCCTCCTTCACCTGGCAGCCGGGGGTAGCCGTAAAGGCCAGGGTCAGGGTCTCCCCCGCCGCCATTTCCAGGGGAATATGCACCCCATCCGCCTCCTGGCGGGGTTCCAGCGTAAGGTCCTCCCCGGCGAGTTCCAGGGTACAGGCGGGGGCCTCCTGGGAGGTTTCCGCCTGTGGGGCTGGCGTGTTACAGCCTGGCAAAAGAGCCAGCGCTGCCGCCAGTATAAACGCAAGCATCTTTTTCATGTCCTGTTTTCTCCTTTTACTTTCCACTTTAGCTAAACAGGGGGGACACCGGCTTGTCGGCGTAGATGCGCTCGATGGCCTGGGCAAAGACCTTCGCCACCGGCAGCATGGTGATGCGGGCCTCCTTGGCCCCCTCCTTCTCCGGGATGGTGTCCAGCAGCACCATCTCCTTGATGCAGCTGTTTTTAATCCGCTCCAGGGCGGGGCCGGAAAGAACACCGTGGGTGGCGCAGGCGTAGACCTCGGTGGCCCCAAACTCCATCAGGGCCTGGGCGGCATTGCAGATGCTCCCGGCGGTGTCCACCATGTCGTCCACCAGGAAGGCCCGCTTTCCCTTCACCTCCCCGATGATGTTCATTACCTCGCAGACGTTGGGCCGGGGGCGGCGCTTGTCCACAATGGCCAGGGAGCTGCCCAGGCGCTCGGCAAACTTCCGGGCGCGGGTGACGCTCCCCAGGTCGGGGGAGACCACCACCAGCTCCTCCTGGTCCATCTCCTTTGTCTTTTCGATGAAGTAGGGGGCCAGGATGGGCACCCCAAGCAGATGGTCCACCGGGATGTTGAAGAACCCCTGTATCTGGGCGGCATGGAGATCCATGGTGAGCACCCGGTCCGCCCCGGCGGCGCTGATGAGGTCGGCGCAGAGCTTGGCGGAGATGGGGTCTCTGGCCTTGGCCTTGCGGTCCTGGCGGGCGTAGCCGTAGTAGGGGATAACGGCGGTGATGCGCCCGGCGGAGGCCCGCTTGAAGGCGTCAACCATAATAAGCAGCTCCATCAGGTTGTTGTTCACCGGCCCGCAGGTGGACTGCACCACAAAGACGTCGGAGCCCCGCACCGTCTCTTCGATGGAAACGGAAATCTCCCCGTCTGCAAAGCTGGTGACGGTGCTGCGCCCCAGGGGCAGTCCCAGCGCCTCGGCAATCTCTCTGGCTACCTTGGGGTTGGCGTTGGCGGTGAAAATCTTGATGTCCTTGCCGTGTATGTTCATACTCTCTCCTTCTCTTTTCCGGGGGCGCGCCCCCTCCACAACCTTCTTCTTTTTGCCTCCGGGGAAGCCCCCGGAGGACCTTCTATTCGGCGCGGCCTGCGCAAAGGGTTACTTTCTTGGATGCTTTTGGTGCTCCTTTGCCCGCTCCGGCAGGTTCACCTGGCGGCTGCGGCCGATGCAAAGGGCGTCCTCCGGCACATCCTCGGTGACGGTGGTGCCGGCGGCGGTGTAGGCCCCCGCCCCCAGGACCACCGGAGCCACCAGATTGGTGTTGCAGCCCAAAAAGCAGTCGTCCCCGATGGTGGTGCGGTGCTTCTGCACCCCGTCGTAGTTGGCGATGCACACCCCGCAGCCGAAGTTCACCCGCGCCCCCACGTCGGCGTCCCCGATGTAGGTGAGGTGGGCGGATTTGGTCCCCGGCCCCACAGTGGCGTTCTTCACCTCCACAAAGTTGCCGATGCGCACCCCGGCCCCCAGGCGGCTCCCCGGCCGCACCCGGACGAAGGGCCCAAGCTGCACGTCCTCCTCCAGGACGGAGCCCAGGACATAGGTGGCGTTGATGACGCAGCCCTCCCCCAGGACGGAATCCTCCAGCCAGGAGTTTGGCCCGATAACCGAGTTTTTCCCCACCACCGTTTCCCCTTTGATGATGGTTCCAGGGAGTATCTGGCTCCCCTCCCCGATCTTTGCCCGCGGGTCGATGACCACCCCGTCGGGGATGGCGATATCCACCCCCTGCTCGTAAAGGCGGTCCAGGGTCATCTCCAAAGCCAGGTGGCTCAGCAGGGCCAGCTGCTGGCGGCCGGTGCCCCGCAGGGCGGCCCGGAAGTCCGGGGAAAGCCAGCAGTCCGCCTGCTCCCCCGCCTCCTGGAGGGCCCCG